>Ga0070730_10006451_pt1 | contig 10026 bp, 9 predicted proteins | sample Coa_R1_3_FD_66447 | JGI IMG/M metagenome (GOLD analysis project Ga0070730, IMG submission 66447) | Surface soil microbial communities from Centralia Pennsylvania, which are recovering from an underground coalmine fire - Coalmine... | ecosystem: Environmental > Terrestrial > Soil > Unclassified ...
CTGGGATTCGCGTTCGAGAACTTCGACGCCGTGGGCCGCTACCGCACCACCGAGCAGGGAAAGCCGATCGACGCGTCGGGCTTCTACTGGACGCGGGGCGGAGACACGGTCAAGTTCAACGGCGCCCGGCAGCTGGGAGAGTCGCTGGCCGCCGCCGAGGAGACCCAGGCGGCCTTCATCGAGCACCTCTTCCACTTCATGATCAAGCAGCCGGTGCTCGCGCACGGCCTGGATCGTCCCGAAACGCTGAGACAAAGCTTCATCCAGAGTGGTTATAGTATTCGGAAGCTGCTGGCGGAGATCATCGCCGCGTCGGCGACGGTCGGCGTCCGCACCCAGGGGAAAAGCCCATGATGAGATACCGGAGCCGCCGCGAGTTCCTGCGCGACCTGGGCGTCGGCGCCGCCGCCGCCCCCTTCCTCGCGCAGCTCCCCAGCCTGGGCCTGGCGGCTGACGCCGGACCCGCGCGGCAGCGCCTGGTCGTCATGTTCAGCCCCAACGGCGTCATCCCCCAGAACTTCTGGCCCGACACCGAGGGGGAGGACTTTACGCTGAAGGAGAGCCTGAAGCCCCTCGAGCCCTTCAAGAAGCAGATGCTGACCCTCCAGGGAGTCTGCGACAAGGTGCGCGGCGACGGCGACAGCCACATGCGCGGGATCGGCTGCCTGCTGACGGGGATCGAGCTCTTCCCCGGCAACATCCAGGGCGGGTCTCACACCCCGGCCGGCTGGGCCAAGGGCCTTTCCATCGACCAGGAGATCAAGAACTACCTCCAGTCCAAACCCGAGACGAAAACGCGCTTCGGATCCCTGGAATTCGGCGTCCAGGTCCCCGAGCGCGCCGACACCTGGACCCGCATGGTCTACACCGGGGCGAACAAGCCCGTCGCGCCCATCAACGACCCCTACCAGATGCTCAACAAGCTCTATGGGCGCGCCAAGGACCAGGAAGTCCTGAAAAGCGTGCTCGACGAGGTCCGGCAGGATCTGGACTCGGTGAAGTCGAAGCTCGGCGCGGAGGACCGGCGGCTCCTCGAGGAGCATGCCGCCTTCGTCCGCGAGATGGAGACCCAGCTGCAGGCGGCGAAGGCCGAGAAGAACGTCGTCCCCGCCCCGGACCTGCCGCCGGGAGTCAAGGGGGACGGCGCCGAGAACATGCCGCGCCTGAGCCAGCTCCAGATCGACCTCCTGGTGAACGCGTTCCAGAACGATTTCTCCCGGATCGCCACCCTGCAGTACACCAACTCGGTCGGCGGGGCGAAAATGAAGTGGCTCGGCATCACCGAGGGCCACCACGAGCTCTCTCACAAGGAGGACAAGGACACCGTGGCCGTCGAGAGCCTCACCAAGATCAACAAGTGGTTCTGCGAGCAGCTCGCGTACCTGGCCAAGAAGCTCTCGGACACGCCCGAGCCCGGCGGCCAGGGCAGCATGCTCGACCATACGACGATCGTGTGGACGAACGAGCTGGGCAAGGGCAATTCGCACACGCTGGACGACATCCCCTTCGTCCTCGTCGGCGGCGGCCTCGGCTTCCGGATGGGCCGCTCGATCAAGTACAGGAAGATCCCGCACAACCGGCTGCTCCTGGCGCTGGCCCACGGATTCGGCCATCACCTGGAGCGCTTCGGGAATCCGGATCTCTCGGTGGACGGCTACCTCAACCTGGCCTAGGAGCGTCGCCGGGGCCGGACACCGGGCGTCCGGGCTGGGACGGCTCAGGTTCCCGGGAGGCCGCAGAGGATTTCCGCCCCACCAGCGGGTTCAGGAGGTTTCGTCGAGCTCCGTCAGCCGGCGCACCTTGTCGCGGATCTCGCCTTCCTGTTCCTGGACGAACTTCCCGAACATGTCTTCCCAGGTCTTGAGCAGATTCAGGATCTGGCGGAAGCAGGCGGTGGCGGTGATGCGCTGGAGTTCGCCGACGGCGCGGGAGAGTTCCTGCCGATCGGGCGCCTTCTTCGACCCCGAGGCGCGCTTGTAGAAGCCCGTCAGGATCATTTCCAGGATGTCGGGAGGCAGGAAGCCCGTCAGCTCCCGGCCGATCCTGCGAAGCCGGGCGAGCTCTTCGGGCTTGAGGTCGCGCCCGAAGTCCCCGGCCTGGCCCACGAAGCACTTCGAGCAGAACCAGGAGCCCCAGAGTTCCACCCCTTCGGCGGACTCGAGCTCGTTTCCGCAGGCGCTGCAGGTCCGAGAATCCTTCTTCATCGCGCGGAGTATACGAGGGGAGCCGGGGGGCCTGTAAACACAAAAGGCGCGCCCGCACAGTTCCGCTTCCGGATCCCCTTACTTGAGCCGCACGGGCTGGCCGTCCGTCCGGACCCGGAAGAGCGTATAGGGCTTCTTCCGGAGATCCGCGCCGCCCGTGTACTCCCCCTGTCGGTGGAGCTGGTTCACCGTGAAATAGAGGTACCCGTCGTCGGCGAGCGAGAGGGTGTCGGGCCACAGGACGCGCGGGTCGTGGACCAGGGTTTCATAGGTCCCGTCCGGCAATCGGCGCACGATGCCGTTGATCTCGTAGGCCGACGCGTAGATCCGGCCCTTCGTGTCCGACTCCAGGCCGTCGGACGCCGGCTTCATGCCCTCGTCCCTCACCGTCGCGGCGACTTCCTCCTCGACCGCGCTCTCGTCCCGAAGCGCATCCGTGTCCACGCTGTAGAGCCGCCGGCTGGCCAGCGGACAGTAGTAGAGCCGCCGCCCGTCGGCTCCGAGCGCGATGCCGTCGGCCGCGACGGCCAAATACTGGGTCGCCTTCCCCTTCGGGCGGCGGCGCAGTTCGCGGCCTTCGACGAACGGCACGAAGCGCGCTTCGGCCCGGGTCGAGGGATGGTCGTGCAGCCGGCGGCGGCTGTCCCCCGACGCCAGATCGACGACGATGATCCCGCCCGCGAGCGCCGAGGAATCCGTGATATAGGCCGTCCCTTCGGGTCCCTTCCGGAGGTCGAAGCGCACGTCGTTCAAGTACGAGGTCCGGAGCGCGACGTCGGGCGGGAAATGGATCCACTTGGTGACCGAGTTTGTCGAGAGATCGATGCACACGAGCTTCGCCCCGCGCGGCAGGACGGGGCCGAACTCCACGCTGCCCGTATCGAGGGCCCACAGGCGGTTCTTCGCGTCGACGACGACCGACTGGACCGAAACGAAGGTCTCGCCGGCCCGGGAGGGAATCAGGTGGTTGATCTCCGGGCCGGGGAAAGGGACGACCTTCCCTTCCTTCACTTCTCCCACGGTGAACGGGACGGGATCGCCCCAGCGCGGGAAGGAGACGAAGATGCGGCCGAAAGTGGCGACGGTGACGCCGGTCGGCATCGCCTCCCAGAAGCGGGCGACGGTCTCGATCGATTCGGGACCGCTGCGATCGGTGGGAAGCGTCGGCCCGGACCCCAGGGTGTCGGGGGTGCCCGACGTGGCCGGCCGAGCCGAGGGAAAGATCTTCGGCTCCTCCTCGGTCGATTGACAGCCGAGGAGGCCCGCGAGGATCAGGACCCCGATCCTCCGGCCCAGACGATCGCCCATCCATGTCTCCCGCAAGCTCACCGTCAGGGGGAGCCGCCGCCGGAGCCGGCGGTTACGCAGAGCGTCCGGATTCCGGGTCGGAGAGCGGCGCCGGGTCCGGCGCCAGAAGCTTGGAGGTCGTTCCCCTCACCGTCCCCGTTGAGCGCTTCCCCTTCCTGAGGGGCGTCCGGATCAGCGGGCGCGTTCGTTGGCGACGCAGGCGACGGAGGCCGCCGCCTCGGCACGCAGCGCCGGGACCGGCTCCCTCCAGCGGCGGTGCATCCACATCCACTGATCGGGGTGCTCGCGAATCCGGGCCTCCAGCAGGTCGAGCCATCGCTGGCTGATCTCCGCGAGCGTGCCCTCGGTCGAGACCGGGCCGTCGAAGCGAACGTCCTGGCTCCCGTCCCGACGCACCGATGTCGTCACGACCACCAGCGGGGCATGGTAACGCCGGGCAAAGAGGGACGGCCCCGTGGCCGCTTCGACGGGTTTCGAAAAGAAGGTCGCGGGAATGCCGCCCGCGATGGGATGCTGATCGGCGAAGAAGATGACCACGCGCCCGTCGCGAAGGCGGCTCGGCGTCTTCTCGAGCGCCTCCGATTTCACGATGCCCTCGATCCCGTACCAGCGCTGGATCGAATCCTGGAACCAGCGGAGCAGCCGCTCGTTGTGCTGCCGCTTCAGGAGGACGGTCGACGGCACCTGGAGGGCCTGGAGGACCGGACCCAGCACCGTGAAGTATCCCAGGTGGGCCCCGACCAGGACGACGCCCTTCCCTCCCGCAACGGCGTCGAGAAGGATATCCGGGCGATGGAGGCGCACCCCCCGCTTCGGACGCCGGGGAGCGTGGGCGAATTCGGCCGCGTGGTTGGCGATGTGGTCGAAGACGCGGCGGGCAAGAGCCTCGGCATCCTTCTCCGTCAGCTCGTCCCCGTAGGCGATGCGGAGATGCTCGATCGCGCGGCGGCGATGCCGGCGGTCGAGAAGATAAACCAGCCGCGCGACCCCGCGCATGAGCGCGGCGCAGGCGGCCGGCGATATGGCCTGGAGCGTCGCGGCCAGGACGCGCACCGCGAAGTACTCGATCAGACGAAAGACTGAGCTCATGTCGGACCTATTACTGCTGACGTGCGGCAGCCCCCCACCCCTTTAGATAATAATCCAAATTCGAGCCGGGGAAGAGCTTTATCGAGCATCGACCGGGCCCGGGAACGTCCCCCCGGGATCCCGACGGGACCGCCTCCGCGCCGGTCCTTCCCGGCCGCCGGCGCCGGGAACCCCCCAAGAATTCTCTAGTTCCGCCGCCGCCGCCTTTGTACCATGTCCGTCCGCTTGAGCAAAACCGGCCAAAGAATCGGGATCGCGGCCCTGGTTGCCCTGAGCCTCCTGGGCGCCGCGTTCGCCCTCTTCCTCCCCCAGATCCGCTCCTGGTACAAGCACACGTTCGTGAAACATGCTCCCCCGCGCGGGCATCTCTGGAGCCCGATGGGCATGGCCATCGACCCGGAGGGCAACATCTTCGTCGGAGATCAGCGCGCCGGAGGCGGACGCGCCAGCAGCATCACCATGTACGATCGCAACCGGAAATTCGTCATGCAGTTCGATCACGTCGACGGCTACACCAACGGGGACGGCCAGCCGGCCCCCATCTCGCGCGGCCTGTACATGAATGCCCTCGGACCCCGCCATCTGATCTTCGTGTCCACCAACAATCTGGCCGAGATTCAGCTCGAGAACGGCGTTCCCAGGCTCGTCCGCATGATCGGAAGCCACGGAAGCGGGCCCGGACAGATGGACGGTCCCGAGGGGAGCTCCATCGACACCAACGGCGACGTCTACGCCACCGACGAGCACAATCGCCGCATCAACGTGTTCGACCGCGAGGGCCGCTTTCTGCACTCCTTCGATCTTCCCCAGGACCCCCAGTGCGTGCTCGTGCGCGGAGACCGGGTCTATGTGAGCCTCAACAAGCGCAATTTCATCGTCTGCTACACGAAGGACGGAAAGCAGGAGCAGTTCCGCATCGGGACGGAGGCCGTCTTTCCGTACATCTGCTGGGTCATGGGCATCGCCGCGCCGGTCGCGCTGGCGATCTTCGGAGTCCTTCGGAAGTGGCGCCTGGCGATCGGGCTCTTCCTGGGCATCCTGGCCGCCGGCACGCTGGGCTGCATCGCCGACTACCTGTACCATCATCAGCCCGGCCAGTTCCGGCTTCCCGACTACATGTGCGTTTCCCCCGACCAGAAGTCGCTCTACGTCAGCGATCGATGGAATCACCGGGTTCAGGTCTTCGACCTGGACGGTCACTTCAAGTTCACGTTCGGCTCCCCCGGAAGCGGACCCGGCGAGTTCCAGGAGCCCAAGCAGATCGCCTTCGACCGGGACGGCAACGTCTTCGTGGTCGACCGCCTGAACGATCGCGTCCAGATCTTCACTCCCGAAGGCAAGCTCGTCGGCCAGCTCGACTAGAACCCCGGCCGAGGTCGATGGCGAAGAACGACCCGTCCATCGGTCGCTCTGCGAATCTGCCCGTACCACGGTCGCCGGGTCCGACGCCCGTCCCGGTTGCCCCGCGCGATGGACGTCGCCCAGGAGCGGTCCGCGGCCGCCGGGATCCGTCGAGGTTCCCGAAATTCCCGCCGAGCACGCGCGTTCAATTCTGGAGCGGATGGGCGAATGTAGAGACCGGGACCGGAGTTGGAGAGGGAGGGAGAAAAGCGTGCTCGACCAGGATTCCGGCGATTGGCCTTGGCCCCTTCGGAGTCGCTCCGCCGGCGCATCATCCTTTCTTCTTTCCCTGGTCCTGTTCCTGGCCTGCCTCTGCGCCGTTCCGCAAACGGCTTGGGGCCAGGACCCCCCCGATCCCCCTTCCCCCCAGGCGCCCAGCTCCGGCGAAGGCGCGGAAGAACCCAGTTCCTGGTTTTCCCAGAATAACGTCGGCTACGGCCCTTACCATCAGGGGGCGCTGGGCTTCTTCAACTCGCTCCGGCTCGGGTTCATCCCCCGGGTCCCCGTCTTCCTGTCGGACGGCAGCTGGGAGGTGCGTACGACGGAAAGCTGGGCGAAGGACATCGCCCTCAAGGATCAATCCTTCAATCTGGACTACGAAATCCTTCGGACGGAGGCGTCGGTCGCCTACGGCCTGTCGAACTCGACCTTCCTGGAGCTGGATTTCGACACCGCGACCCGGGTCCACGGAATCCTGGACCCGTTGATGAACGGATTCCACGACACTTTCGCCATCCCGCTCGGTCCCCGGGGCCGGCTGCCCAACAACTCCTTCCGGATCGAGCTCGAACCCGGACAGGGTCGCCCGCCGATCAATCTCGACAGGGATGCCGGCCGCCCCTTCACCCGGGCCGTCGTCCTCTCGGTCCAGAACGCCCTGACGTACGGGGACGAGGCCCTTCCCGCGTTTTCCTACAGCTTTTCGGCGCGCCCTCCCCTGGGTCGCTTCGAGCCCCTCAGCGGGGGCAGTCCGATCGACTTGTCGGGTTCCATCTCCGCCTCGAAGTCGTACGGGGACTTTTATCTCTATCTCGCGGTGGACCTGTCCCTCTTCGGAGACGAGAGCTTCGCGGGCACCTCGCTGCGCTCCTACCAGTGGGGTGCCCTGGGAGCTCTCGAGTGGAACTGCCTCGACGACGTCTCCCTCGTCGTTCAGTGCCTTTCGATGAGCGGCGTGGTCAACTCCTTCGGCCCCTTCTCGAAACCCTCGTACGAGCTCTGCTACGGAGTGAAGTGGGAGCTGTCCCGGAACTTCAGGATCGACTTCGGCATGCTCCACGACGTCCAGAATCCGATCAATTCGCCGGATTTCGGCTTCCAGCTGGAACTCTGCCTCCGCTGGTAGCGCGGGGGATCCTGGATTCTCGAGTGCTAGCTCACGGGCTTCGGGGGATCCGCACTGGGCTGCCTCCGCAGGAAATAGGCAGCCTGCAGCAGGCTCCAGGACGAAACGCCCATCAGGTACGCGACCAATCCCGTCGCAGAGAATGACTTCACCGTCGCCAGGCTCCAGAAGACGGTGAACAGCACAAAGAAGATGTGAGAGCCCATGCAGAGCATTCGCGCCCACTGTGATTTCCTGTCCTGAGGATCCATCTCTTGCCCTCCAGGTCGCCGCGTGAATCGTGATCCCCTCACACTTCAGGACGCACTTTCCTCGAACTGCTGGAGCACCCGGAGGTTTGCCACCGCCCATCTTCCCCAGACGTTCTGGAGCATGTTCACACGAGATCACCGGATCTCGATGCCGGCCAGGTGGCTTCGACGGCGTTCGATGACGTGCGTTAGCTTGTAACGAAGACGAGGTTCTTGGCTCAGCTCTGACGTTTCAGCCCAGGAGCGATCTTCGGCATTCGGACCTGGTCCGACCACAGAAACCGCCTATGATCAGAATCAAAAGGACCTACGAACCCCGGAATCCCAAGGATGGCCGGCGAATCCTGGTCGAACGCCTGTGGCCGCGCGGGATGAAGAAAGAGGCGCTCGCGCTCAACGCCTGGATGAAGGAAGTGGCGCCGAGCCCCCGACTTCGGGAGTGGTTCGGACATCGCCCGGAACGATGGAACGAATTCCGGAGGCGCTACCAGGAAGAGCTCGACGCCAAGCCTCTGGCCTGGGTCCCCCTCCTGAAGGCCGCCGGGCGCAGCACCGTCACGCTGCTTTACAGTGCCCGCGACACGCTCCACAACGGCGCGATCGTTCTCCGCGACTATTTGAGTGAGCGCCGGCCCGGGGGCCCGGACCGTCGGCGCCCCCGCGGCGCCTCCCAGCCTCCGTCGCGAGCCCCTCGGCTCCGCAAGAAGAAACGCCAGAACCCCTGACGAGCCCCTTCACCTCGTGCGGGACCGCGACCGAGGCAGGGTCGACTGGCCCTCCCGGCAGAACTCCCCGGAAAGTCCGTTGGGATGAACGAGGCACCGCTCACGAGACCGGGGACAGGAGAACCGGCGGGACGAGCTACGGAGCGATGGCGGTTCGATCCAGCGACTTCCTTGGACGGGAACGCGATCCTTTGCAGCGAGCCGCGTCCGTCCCGCAAGCACCTAGGAAAGTGATTGGGAGTTCTGAACCTTCCGCCGGAGCGCATCCCCTCCCGGATCGTCGGATGAGCCAGATCGGAGGCTCAGCTCCTGCGCCCGGATCGGCGAGTCCCTTTCGCCGCGCGAGGGGCGCCGTTCCCCGGGCTCGAGGTGACATCGCCGGAAGCGCGAGCGGAGGCCCTCCGGACGACGAAGACCGGCGCTTCGGTGCCGTGGATGACCTTCTCGGCGACGCTTCCCAGGACGAGGTGTTTCAGGCCCCCGTATCCATGCGTCGTCAGGACCAGAAGATCCGTCGGCTGGGTATTTCGAAGGATTTCGGAGACCGGATCCCCGTGGCAAAGCAGATAGGTCGCCGCGACCCCCCGGTGGCGGAACAGGCTGCACCAGTGGGCGAGCCTCCGGCTCACTTGAGCTTCGGAGGACGAGGTTCCCTGCGAGCGGGCCTTGGCCCTGCGCTCGACATGCACGATGGAGATCGGAACGCCATGGAAGCGCGCCAGCCGGAGCGCCCAGGGCAGAACTCGCTGGGAACGAAGGGAGCCGTCCTGGGGCACCAGGATCTGCCGCGGAGGAAGGCCCATGCTGACCGACGAATCGCCCCCGATCACCAGCACGGGAACGCGGGAGCACCGGAGAACCTGCTCGGTCACTCCGCCGATCACCCTCCGGACGAGCTTGGAGGCTCCCCGGGTCGTCATCACGATGAGCCCGCAGCTCTCCTGGACGGCGGCGCTCACGATCGCCTCGGCCGGCGCCAGCTCCGACAGATGGATCTCGGACGGAATTCCCTCGGCGAGCAGCGCCCTAGCCACGCTTTCCAGGTACTGCGAGGTCTCCTTCTGCTGGGCGCCGAAGGCCGGGCCCTTCAGGGGATAAACTTTGGGGACCGCTTCGATCAGGACGACGGCCGCCTTCGTGGAGGCGGCATAGGCCCGGGCCCAGGGCAGGGCTCGTTCGGCCATCTTCGATCCGTCGAGCGGGACCAGGATCTTCTGGAGCACCGTTCCTCCGCCTTAGGCGTGCTGCGAGGCATCAGGCGCGTAGTCGACGCTCGCCTTGTCCTCCGGATCGAGCGACGGCGAACTCGTCTTGGCCCGGCCTTGGATCATGACGAAGACGGAGGGCAGGATGAAGAGGGTCGCCACGGTGGCCACCCCGAGGCCCCCGACCACGGCCCGTCCGAGCGGCGCCGCCTGCGAGCCTCCCTCGCTGAGACCCAGCGCCATCGGCATCATGCCGGCGATCATGGCGAAGCTCGTCATCAGGATGGGCCGGAGGCGCCCTTTGGCGCCTTCGAGCGCCGCCTCCAGGACGGGCTTCCCTTCCCGCCGGTACCTCTCGGCAAAGGTGATGAGAAGAATGGCGTTGGCGACGGCCACGCCGACGGACATGATGGCCCCCATGAACGACTGGATGTTGAGCGTGGTGTGGGTCCCCAGCAGCGTGAGGACGACGCCGGCCAGCACCGCCGGCACGGTCGA
>Ga0070730_10006452_pt1 | contig 10025 bp, 8 predicted proteins | sample Coa_R1_3_FD_66447 | JGI IMG/M metagenome (GOLD analysis project Ga0070730, IMG submission 66447) | Surface soil microbial communities from Centralia Pennsylvania, which are recovering from an underground coalmine fire - Coalmine... | ecosystem: Environmental > Terrestrial > Soil > Unclassified ...
CCGTCGTTCCGGGCTCGCGTCGCGTCCGCCGAGCCCTGCGCGGAGGCGACACCCGGCGAGGAGGCGCCGCCGGACTCCGAGGCGCCCGCGAAGCCGCTGCGCGTCGCGCTTCGTGAAGGCGTGCGAAGCCCCCGCGTCTGGGCGTGGCTCCTGGCGGCCGCGAGCTGCACGCTCCTCGACGAGATCGTCGTCGCGCTCGGCGCGCTGCGCATGACGCGCGAGCAGGGGGCGAGCGAGGCGCTCGCCGCGGCGGCCGCCGTCGCGTTCTCCGCGGGCGGCGTGCTCGGCTCGGTCCTCACGGATCGCGCGGTCGCGCGCTTCGGGCCGCGCGCGGTGCTTCTCGTCAGCGGTGTCCTCTGCGCGGCGTCCCTCGCCGGTGCGCTCGAGGTCCACGCCGCGCTCGCCTCGTGCGCGGCGCTGTTCGTCGTCGGCGTCGCGTGCTCGCCGCACCACGCGCTGGCGATGGCGCGCGCGTACCAGGCGCTCCCCGGCAACCCGGGCACGGTGCAGGCGCTCGGGCAGCTCTTCGTCGTCGTCGACATCGCGGCGCCGCTCGCGCTCGGGCTCGTGGCCGACCGCTTCGGCCTGCGCGCGGCCATGGCGTGCCTCGCGCTGCAGCCGGTGGTCATCGTCGCGTTCGCGGCGTGGTGGGGTGGTCGACGATATAGTGCGGCTCCCCGCGTGAACCGTCCGCTCGATCGCGCCGTCACCGCTCCCCTCACGCCGCTCGCGTTCGTGCGCAGCCTCGCGGGGCCCGCGCTCGTCGTGTCGGGCGCGTCGATGTGGGGCCTCGAGACGTACTGGCGCATCCCCCTCGGCAAGAAGCTCGACGCGGACATCCTCGTCTTCCACGAGCACTGGATGGGGCTCGTGCTCACGCTTCCGTTCCTCGTGGTCGGCGCGCGCGCCCTTCGCGGTGTCTCGCGCAAGGCGTGGGTCTCGATGCTGGGCAGCGCGGTGCTCGGGAGCGCGCTCGGCACCGTGTGCTTCACGCAGGCGCTCGCCCTGCTCAACTCGTCGCTCGCCAACCTGCTGCTCAACGTGCAGCCGGTCATCAGCGTGCTCGTATCGTGGGCGTGGCTGCGCGAGCGCCCGCGCGCGAGCTTCTACCCGTGGGCCGCGGTGGCGCTCGCGTGCGGCGTCGCGATGGCGTGGAGCCCCGACGCGCTCCACGCGCCGCACCGCCTCGCGCTGGGGCTCCTCTTCATCACGGGCACGGCGCTGTGCTGGGGCGCGTCCACCACGTTCGGGCGGGCGGCGATGATGGAGATCGACTTCAAGACGGGCGTGGCTCTGCGCTACGCCATCGGGACGGTGGCCACCTTCGTCATCGCCGCCCTCCACGGCGACGTCGGCGGGCGCATGCGCTGGGGCGTCCTCTTCACGGGCGAGACGCTGCGGGAGATGGCTGGCCTGCTCGTCGTCGCGGCCATCACGCCCACGTTCCTCTACTTCGCCGGCCTCGCGCGCACGCGCGCCTCGGTCGCCACCTTCGCCGAGATGGCGCAGACGTTCGCGTCGCTGGTCATCACGTGGGGCATCTTCGGCGATGCGCTCGCGGCGCACCAGGTCGTCGCGGGGGTGATCTTGCTCGTGGCGGTGGCCCTCATCCACCGGTCATCGGAGGCAGCGCCCGACGCGAAGGAACCGGGAGCCATGGCTTCCTCCGACTAGCGGCTGTCACCCATCGTGGTGACTGCGCGGACGACAATGCCCGCTTGGTGCTCGGCCATGCGCGGCCCATCCTGGTGGCAGAGCCGATGGCATCCCGATGGGCCTTCTTTGGCTTGGCGCTCCTTTCGTGCGTCCCGGTCACGGCTTCGCAGGCAGGATGCCGCGGCACCGTCGTCTCCGGAGGCCCCGATTCCGACGGCGGGTTCGAGGCGACCGCGCTCCCCGACGCGGGCGACGGTGGAAGTGGCGACGGCAGTGGCGGCAGCAGCAGCGGAACCGGACGCACGTGCCCAGGCTCACCGGTGCTCTCGCCCGGCGGCGGCGCGTTCAACGGTCCCGTCCAGGTCACGATCACCGCCCCGGGAATGCCGGCCGACGGCGTCATCTTCTACACCACGGACGGCACGGCCCCCGACCGCCACAGCCCGGTCTATTCGCAGCCGATCCGGGTCGGGTTCTCCGAAGTGATCACCGCCATCGCCTCGGCGCCAGGCTGTCCGACTGCAGGTCCGACGACGGCGGCCTACTCCATCCCCGACGCGCTCACGGCGACGCCGACGTTCACCCCTCCCGGTGGCACGTTTTGCAAGCCGCAGGTGGTCACGATCCAGTGCGCGACCGCGGGCGCGACGATCCTCTACACGCTCGACGGGACCAACCCGAACCCGAGCAGCCCCGTGTACGGGCAGCCCATCGTCGTGAGCACGACGACGCAGATCCGCGCGGTGGCCACCGCGCCCGGGTTCATCGCGTCCTCGATCGAGGTGGGCCAGTACGCGATCGACCCTCCCCCCCCGGGCCAGGCGCCGCCAGCCCTGATCGACCCGGCGGGCGGCGTGATGAACAACGACTTCTCGGCGGCGCTCAGCGCGCAAAGCCTGCCGCAAGGCGGCTGGACGCTCTGCTACACGCTCGACGGATCGGATCCGGTGGGGGCCGACGGCGTGTGCACCGCCCCGGCCCTCCCCTACGACGCCGCGACCAAGATCGCGATCGACGGGACCGTGACCAATCCGGCCACCGGCCAGGTCACCGTCAAGTCGCTGAACGTGGGCACGCCGTGCCCGGACGGCTGCTGCGGGATCGACTCCGCCGGCCTGTCGGCGACGTACACGCTGCAGGTCGCGCAGCCGAACATCACGCCCGCGAGCGGCAAGATCGCCGTGGGCACCGCCGTCACGTTCACGTCGGCCACGGAGGGCACCCCGGTGTTTCACTACACGGTCGACGGGAGCGCCGCGTCGTGCAGCTCGCCGCGAACCGGCGCCGGCTTCACGGCGACGGGCACCGAGAGCACCGTGAACGTGGTGGGATGCAAGAGCGGGTACGCGGTCTCGGCGACGGGCAGCGCGAGCTACTCGTTCTGAGCGTCGGCGCACGCGCAGACTCCTTCAGGGGCAGACGAGGTACGCGGTCGAGTAGTCGACGTGCGCCGCTGCGAAGCCGTCGGTCGTGCACGCGGCCTGCGCGCACTTCGGGGACGCGTCGGACGGACAGGCGCCCGCCACGAAGCACCAGCCCGCGGCCGTCTCGTCCGCGCAGCCGGCGCCCGGGGTCGCGGAGCCGGGCAGCTCGTCGAGCTGGCAGATGCTGCCAGCGGGAAGCGAGGCGTCGTGGTCCCGCGCGAGCTTCAGGATCGCGGCATCGTCGTCGAGCGGCGCAGTCGTGAGACCCGGCTGCGCGCAGCCCCCCGTGACGCCGTCCAGGAGGATGCGGCAGCCGCACGGCAGCGCGACCGGCAAGCACAGCGCGTTGTCGAGCTTGACGACGACGTAGTACAGGCTCGCGTCGGACTGGCGATCGCAGGACGCGTCGAGCGCCTCCGCTTCCGCGGCGACGCCACCGTCGTCGGAGGCGGCGCCGTCCCCGGGGGTGGTGATGTCCCCTCCGCCGTCGCTCGCGGAGGCGTCGGACGGCGGGCCGCCCGATGCGCCGGAGGAACAGCCGCTCACGAGGACGAAAAGAAAGACGGCGAGCGCGCGCACGGCGACAGCATACGCGCGCCCGGGCCGGGTCTCACGGGAGCGCCGCGACCCGCTTCGCGGGTCGACCCCTCACCCATCCCAGCGCGATGCTAGGCAGGTCCTCATGAGCGATCTCGTCTCGAAGGCCGTCCTGGTCACGGGAGCCACCGACGGTCTCGGTCGAGGCGTCGTGCGCGCGCTGGCGAAGAAGCGCGCGACGGTGCTCGTGCATGGCCGCGATCGGTCACGCGCCGAAGGCCTCGCGGAGGAGCTGCGCACGCAAGGTGCCCCGGCGGTCCGCGTATACCTCGCCGACCTCGCCTCGCTCGCCGAGGTGCGTGCCCTCGCCGCCGCCGCCCTCGCGCAGGAGCCGCGCCTCGACGTCCTCGTGAACAACGCCGGCATCGGCACCACCATCCCCACGCGCGAGCGCGCCGAGAGCCGCGACGGCATCGAGCTGCGCTTCGCCGTGAACTACCTGTCGCACTACCTGCTCACGCGCGAGCTCCTCCCGCTCCTCCGCCGATCCGCGCCGGCGCGGATCGTCCAGGTCAGCTCCGCCGGCCAGGCGCCGGTGGACTTCGACGATCCCATGCTGACGCGCGGCTACAGCGGCATGCGCGCGTACTGCCAGAGCAAGCTCGCGCAGATCCTCCACACCGTCGATCTCGCCGGAGAGCTCGCGGACAGCGGCGTCACCGTCAACGCGCTGCATCCCGCCACGTACATGCCGACGAAGATCGTGCCCAGCCCCATCAGCACCCTCGAGGAGGGCGTGGAGGCCACGATGCACCTCGTCGACGGCGACGACGTGGCCGATGTCAGCGGGAAGTACTTCGACGGCCTCCGGGAGACACGGGCGCGCCCGCAGGCGTATGACGCGGAGGCGCGGAAGAAGCTCCGCGAGCTGTCGGAGCGGCTCGTCGCGACGTGAATGCGCCGGTGTCCTCGGCGAATTCGTCGAAGCGCTCGTGGCGAGGTCGCTCGCCCAGGCTCGTTCGCTCCTGGTGCTCGCAGTGACGCTCGTGACGCCCATCACGAGGTCGATCAGGTTCGTCCTCTCCTTCGCGATCGACGTCACGAGCCTCGTCATGGTTCCGAGGAAGCTCGCGAGGAACGTCGTGACGCCCGCGATCGTCGTGAGGAGCTTCCTCACGAGCATCCGTCGCTTCGTGTGGCACACGGCGCGCGATGGTCCGCCCGTGAAGAGCCTCGCGAGGTGACAGAGGAAGCTCGCGATGTCGATCGGTGTCTTCTCGCGTCACACCGTCCGCCTCGTGATCGTGATCGCGAGCGTCGCGTGGCACCTCACCAGCTTCCTCGTGCTCATCGCATCGATCCGGAGTCACCTCGCGAGCTTCGTGATGGGCATCACGAGCGTCGTTCACGACGGTACGAGGCAGAGGCGTTCGATCACGACCGTCCGGATGCTTGTTCGCTCGCTCGCGAGGTGACACGGGGCCTTCGTCACGAGCGTTCGTCGCCTGCCAACGAACCGCAGGGGCCTCGAGCAGGGTGTCGGGCACCACGGCTTGTGACATGCGAGCGTCATGACGGTCACTGCGAGCGACGGGGTGTGACACGGGAAGCTTGTGATCGTCGTCTCGGCGTGCGAAGTGTGACACGTGGAGCCCACGATCCTCGTCGCCGACCTCCGCGCGGTGCGACGGCTCGTCTCGGAGTGCCGCGCCGTGCTCGGAATGAGCCAGGGAGAGCTCGGAGACGCCCTCGGCGTCTCGCGCAGGACCATCATCCGCTGGCAACGCGGCCACACGAGCCCCGCTCCGACGCAGGTGAAGCAGCTCGCGGATCTCGTGCGCGACGAAGACGACGAGCTGGCCGACGAATTGCTCGCCCAGATCGGCATCGAGCCCGTCGCGCCGCCCGCGGCGGAGGCCGCGTCGTCCGCGATGGCCGTCGCGGCGCCCACGGCGGCCCCCGCGCCGCCGCCGGAGCCTCCGGGCCCGGCGCCCGCGCACGCGATCGACTCGATCGTGTGCGTCGCGGCCGACGCGGCGAACCTCGTGCCGCGCGCGATGCGCCCCGCGCTGGCCGCGGCGTTCACGCGCGCGATGGAGCTGGGGCTCACCCTCGAGCAGATCGTCCGCGGGATGGCTGGCTAGCAGCGGTGGCGAGCCTCGTCCTCGCCGCCACTCCGCCGATCCGCTCCGGCGCGGATCGTCCAGGTCGGCGCCGCCGGCCTGGCGCGATGGCCGGCCGCGCGCGACGATGAAAGGATGCGCCAGGTCGTGCTCTCGGCGGCGTTCGCGCTCGCCTGCGTCGTGGTTCTTGCCTCGAGCGACGGTGACGCACAGGCGGCCCCTGCGCAGGCGACCTGCATCCCCGCGGACCAGTGCTGCAAGGTCTGCGACAAGGGCTACGCCTGCGGCAACAGCTGCATCAGCCGCGCGAAGCAGTGCCACAAGGGCCGCGGCTGCGCCTGCAACGCGAGCGAGATCTGCGGGGGGTAGTCGAGCCGCCCGGGGAGCTCCGGCGGTCCAGCTCGCGGCCCGCACCGTGGTGGGGCATGGCGCGATCGCTTCCGGCTGGCGGTCGGAGGCGTGGCGCCCTGCGACTCCGGCTTCCGCGGATACGCTCGGCGCATGCACCTCGCAAAGACCAGCATCGTCCTCGCGTCGTTCCTCGTCGGCTGCGCCGCGTCCGTCGTCGCATCGCAGCTCGTCATCCCGAGCGCTCGCGCGGGCACGAACCCGCAGCGCTGGGAGTACTTCTGCATGTACGCGGTGCCGCAGGCGGGCGGCAGGACCAAGAGCGACGTCGAGGCGTTCAATCGGGCCGGCGCGGAGGGATGGGAGCTGGCCGTCGTCGCCACCGAAACGACGTGGTGCTTCAAGCGCCAGCTACCGTGACGGCTCGTGCCGCACTCGTCCGGAATCTCCTGCGCTGACCTGGCGCCTCGTCCTCTGAATCGTCCCGGGCCGAGGATGCCCAGCCCGGGACGCTCTCGGAGAGCGGTGCCTTTCCGGCGGTTGCCTACGAGCACCCCATCGAATTGCCGCAGTTGAGGCACTTGTAGCAAGCCCCGTTGCGCACGGTGATGTGGCCGCACACGTCGCACACCGGGGCGTCGCCCATCATCGTGTCGAGCTGGGCGTCGAGCGGCGAGCCGGTGCCGGCGTCGCCGAGGGTCTCGCTCATGGCGGCGCTGCGCGCGGTGGCCTCGCGCGTGTGGGGCAGCGGCGTCGTGTCCGCCGCGCCGGGGTGGACGACCGGCGGCGCGCTGAGCAGCGTCGTCTCGGTCGCGTGCGGGAGCTGCCGCAGGCTCGGCGGCTCGGGCGGCACGTGGCCGTCGATCTCGGGCTTGATGTGCGCGAGGTCGTAGCGGTGCAGGTACTCGACGCCGAGCGCCCGGAAGATGAAGTCCACGATCGACGTGGAGAACTTCACGTACGGGTGCCCCTCGACGGGACCCTGCGGCTCGAACCGCGTGAAGGTGAACTGGTCGACGTACGTCTGCAGGGGCACGCCGTACTGCAGGCCGATGCTCACGCTCATCGCGAAGCAGTTCATCAGGCTGCGGAAGGCGGCGCCCTCCTTGTGCATGTCGATGAAGATCTCGCCGAGCTGACCGTCCTCGTACTGGCCGGTCCGCAGGAAGATCTTGTGTCCACCGACACGCGCCTCCTGCGTGAAGCCCATGCGCTTCTTGGGCAGGCGCGCGCGCTGGCCGTACAGGCGCGTGTTCGGCGCGATGTTGAGCGCGAGCTGAGGGGTCGCGTGCGCCTCGGTCGACGCCGGCATCGGCGAGAGGAGCAGCTCCGGCGGCAGGGTTGGGGAGGTGGGGGAGCCCTCGGCCGGCTTCGCGGCGAGCGCGTCGTCGATCTTCTCCTTGTCGGTCTTCTTCTTCTCGCCACCGGTCGACAGCGGCTGGCTCGCCTTGCACCCGTCGCGATAGAGCGCGACCGCCTTGAGGCCCAGGCGCCAGCCCTCCTCGTAGACGGCCTGCACGTCGTCGACCGTCGCGTCGTTCGGGAGGTTGACGGTCTTCGAGATCGCGCCGCTGAGGAAAGCCTGCGTCGCGCCCATCATCTTGACGTGCGACATCGGCGCGAGGAAGCGCTGGCCCGTCTTGCCGCAGCGGTTGGCGCAGTCGAAGACGGCCTGGTGCTCCTCGCGCAGGTGTGGCGCGCCCTCGATCGTCATGCGCCCGATGATGACGTCGCTCGCCTCGTCGATCTGCTGGCGCGTGAAGCCCACGTGCTCGAGCAGGCTGACGCCCTTGGGCCCCGCCTTCGCGCCCAGGCGCTCGTACGCGTCCTCGCCGACGACCCACGCGGCGAACGCGCTGTCGAGATCGAAGACGCCCGGGATGGCCGTCTCCACCTTCGCCAGCTCCGCGTCGGTGAAGCCCTTCTCCTTGAGCGTTCGCCGGTTGACGTGCGGCGCGGCCAGGAGCGTGTTCGTCCCCGACACGAAGGCGACGATCTCCTGCACCTCGCGCTCGGTGTACCCGAGGCGACGCAGCGCGCGCGGCACCGTCTGGTTGACGATCTTGAAGTACCCGCCGCCGGCGAGCTTCTTGAACTTCACCAGCGCGAAGTCCGGCTCGATGCCGGTCGTGTCGCAGTCCATCAGCAGACCGATGGTCCCCGTCGGCGCGAGGACCGTCGCCTGCGCGTTGCGGTACCCGTGCGCCTCGCCGCCGCGCACCGCCTCGTCCCAGTCCTCGCAGGCCGCGCGGTAGAGATCCACCGGGCACGCGTCGCGGTCGATCGAGTAGGCCGCGTCGCGGTGCATGCGCATGACGCGCAGCATCGGCTCGCGGTTCTGCGGGAAGCCGGGGAACGGGCCCTTGGTCGCCGCCATGTCGGCGCTCGCCTTGTAGGCGTGGCCGCACATGATGGCCGTCAGCGCCGCCGCGATCGCGCGGCCCTCGCGGCTGTCGTACGGCACGCCGAGCGACATGAGGAGCGACCCGAGGTTCGCGTAGCCGAGGCCCAGCGGCCGGTAGTCGTGGCTGTTCTTGGCGATCGTCTGCGTCGGGTAGCTCGACAGGTCGACGAGGATCTCCTGCGCCATGAAGAACACGCGGCACGCGTGGCGGTAGCCCTCGACGTCGAACGTCCCGTCCTCGCGCTGGAACTTGGTGAGGTTCACGCTCGCGAGGTTGCACGCCGTGTCGTCGAGGAACATGTACTCCGAGCACGGGTTCGACGCGTTGATGCGCCCCGAGTTCGGGCACGTGTGCCACTTGTTGATCGTCGTGTCGTACTGCACGCCGGGATCGGCGCAGCCCCACGCCGCCTCGGCCACCTGGCGCCACAGGTCCTTCGCCTCGAACGTCTCGCAGACGCCGTGCGGCGCCATGCGGTAGTGCGTGTCCCACTTGCCGCCCGCCTCGACGGCCTTCATGAAGTCGTCGGTCACGCGCACGCTGTTGTTCGAGTTCTGCCCGCTGATCGTGTGGTACGCGTCGCCGTTGAAGTCGGAGCTGTAGCCGCCGGCGATGAGCGCGTGCGCCTTCTTCTCCTCGCGCACCTTCCAGTTGATGAAGTCGACGATCTCGGGGTGGTCCATGTCGAGGCAGACCATCTTGGCGGCCCGGCGCGTCGTCCCGCCGCTCTTGGTCGCGCCCGCCGCGCGGTCGAACACCTCGAGGAAGCTCATGAGGCCCGACGACGTGCCGCCGCCCGAGAGCTTCTCCTGCTTGCCGCGGATCGTGCTGAAGTTCGAGCCCGTTCCCGACCCGTACTTGAAGAGGCGCGCCTCGGCCTTCACGAGGTCGTAGATGCTCATCAGGTCGTCCTTCACGGCCTGGATGAAGCACGCCGAGCACTGCGGCCGCTCGTACGCCGACTTCGTCTCCGTGACCGCGTCGGCCTGCCCGTCCCACGCCCAGTTGCCGCCCGAGCCGGTGATCCCGTACTCGTGCCACAGGCCCAGGTTGAACCACACGGGCGAGTTGAACGCGCCGTACTGGTGGACGAGCAGGTGCGAGAGCTCGGCCTCGAACGTGTCGGCGTCGGCCTTGGTGGCGAAGTAGCCGCCGAACCCGTCGGCGGCGGTGCGGATGGTGTGCGCGAGGCGGTGCACGACCTGGCGGACGCTCTTCTCGCCCTTGTCCTTGTCGCCGTGGAGGCCCGCCTTGCGGAAGTACTTCGAGATGAGGATGTCGGTGGCGAGCTGGCTCCAGCTCGCGGGCACCTCGGCGCCCTCCATCTTGAAGACGATGCTGCCGTCGGGGTTCGTGATGGTGCTCGAGCGGCGCTCGTAGACGACGACGTCGAGCGGGTCGGTGCCGGGGCTCGTGAAGTGGCGTGCGACCTGGACGCCACGGCGCGCACGGCCGCCTGCCTTGCGGGTCGCCTCGAGCTGCGCTGCGCCCTTCGCGGGCTTGGGGGGGGTGCTGGCCGACGCACGCGGCTT
>Ga0070730_10006453_pt1 | contig 10025 bp, 7 predicted proteins | sample Coa_R1_3_FD_66447 | JGI IMG/M metagenome (GOLD analysis project Ga0070730, IMG submission 66447) | Surface soil microbial communities from Centralia Pennsylvania, which are recovering from an underground coalmine fire - Coalmine... | ecosystem: Environmental > Terrestrial > Soil > Unclassified ...
ACAACAATGATGACGGGGTTGGCGGCACTAGCAATCGCCAGCACTGCTTCCGCTCAATCAAATGTAATTTTACGCATCACCGGTTCCACCGCGTACCGGGCCGTCGTGCATAATGCGATTATCGATATGATCACTCCCGGTAGTCTGAAGTACGGCTATGCGGGGACAAAACTTAGCAGCGCCGGCTATGCCGAATTCACAGGGGCGCTGGTTGGCAATACCAGTGTCACCTGCGACGTGAAAACGGTATGGAGCGGATCCGTGGACGGTCTCCAACGTATATTGAACCAGGGCACCCCTTCTTTCAATGTCACGACCTGGCAGGCCAGCAGCAGTTTGTCTTCGACCGGTACGCAGAACCTGGCTGTCGGTAGCGAGGTCGCCCCGGCGGACGCTGCGATGAGCGACGTGTTCCAAAACTCGACCATATTCCAAAACCCTACGATCCCGAACGATGTGGTTGTGGGCGTGATCCCGTTCGAGTGGTGCCGGAATAACGGAGCCCCGACCAGCGTGAACAACATGACGAGCCTGCTGGCGCAGCAAATCCTCTCCGCGGGCGCCCTTACAATGAAGTGCTTTACCGGTAATACCAATGATGAGAACACCCTGGTCAGGGTCGTGGGCCGTAACTTCGATTCGGGTACTCGCGTTACCTGCTTTGCGGAAACTGGCTTTGGTGTTGGCTCGCCTCCAGACCAATCCCAGGTCTTCATCGGCGCCGGCAATACCATAACGAATCTGCAGCCTTACCAGGCCGAAACCCTGCTCGGTCAGTCGTTTGCGGTTGGCCAGTCTGGCTATGGCAGCGGCGGGCTGGTTGCGGGAGCGTTGAACGCACTCGGCAGCAATTCTTCCACAAATAGTGGTGGTAAAGGATGGCTTGTTGGCTATCTGGGCGTATCCGATGCAAATACGGTGACCAATGGAACGGCCGGGGCCCTGACATACAACGGTGTCGCGTTCAGTCCCGCAGCTGTGGAAAACGGCCAGTACACCTTCTGGGGCTACGAGCACCAATACTATAACAACAACCTGTCAGCCAATACGCTGACTGTCCTGAACGCGCTTCAGAATTCGCTCGTGATCGAGGATCCAACACCGTCTGGTGGTATTGCTCTTAGCGCCATGACGGTCGGTCGGACACAAGAAGGCGCGCCGGTCTCCGATGGAAGGGCATATTAATCCGACGGGAAGACGATCGAATCAGACAGAACTAAAAACCAAGTTCTGACATGGACAATAATATGATAAAGCAAATGAAACTGTGCCTGCTGGCGTTAGCCGGTGCGGCACTGCTAACACCGTCCGTTCGGGCGGGGATCGTATCCGCGCAACAGGATGACTTGATCCTGGGCTTCTATGCAACAGGAGGAACTGGAGCGGGGTTGAACCTTGAGGTTGACCTCGGCAGTATCAGTAACTTCTATAATGGTGCGAACAGCGGGCTAACCTTATCGAGGCTGGCTTCGCAAGACCTTATCGATACCTATGGCGCAAGTTGGGGCTCACGCACCGACTTGTTTTGGGGTGCTGCGGCTACTGACGGCAACGCCCAGGCCGACCCAAATGGCAAGTTGGCGTCCACTCTTTGGGCAACCGGCTTAACGGCACCGGCTGTAGGAACTTCCGGTCTCCAGTCACCCGCCGCCACAAGGATTGGAGGAGTGTACCAAGGGTTCGTTGGGTCGTTAAATGGGTCCACCAGCACGTCTAATAGTTCGGCAGCGGCCAGCATCGCCAACTCGGCATCGGGCAGTTGGTCGTCACAGGAAACTGGTGGCAACAGCTTCGGGTATTTCAGCCCGAAGATTGATGGGCAAGTGTCCAGCGTGGGCACGTTGCAGTTGTATGAGCTGCAACCGTCGAGCACGTTTCCCAGGCCGGCCGCCACGGACATCGGCAGCTTGGTCCTGACACAAACTGGGGTGAGCTTCCAGGCTGTTCCTGAACCCTCGACATGGATGATGGTGATGTTCGGGCTTGGAATGTCCACGGTCATGTCGCGCCAACGAAGGGCAGTTCGGGCCTAGCCGGCCATCGGCATTAACTGCGGTTGAATTCGTCCCGGGGTCCCTCTTCCTCTGCTCACCAGGGGGAGAGGGGCCTCGTTAATAAGGGCAAACGCGAGGCAGGCAGGCGCGACGATTCTGTGACACAGAAGACAACAGAATGTCACACTAAACAACTGGTTCTCCCGATTCTGGCTGGGTAGAGTGCGCGAAATTCCCTTCGATGTAGATGAGAGTTGAAAATCCACAGGATAATTTCAGTTATGTTCGCGGTTTCGTTCATTTGTCCAATGGCATGGGGAGCTTCCCCACAACGGATCTTCATTCACGAATATCAAATCAAGGGGGCGCATCAGTTGACAAGGACTGAGATCGAGGAGGCGGTTTATCCTTATTTGGGCCCGGGCCGGACGAAGGATGATGTTGAGAAGGCGCGATCCGCCTTGGAAAAGGAATATCAGGCCAAGGGGTACCAGACGATCTCGGTCCAGATTCCAGCGCAACCCTGGCAGGACGGCAGCATTATCTTGGAGGTCACCGAAACTCCCGTGGGCCGATTGAGGGTCCATGGAGCGCAGTATTTTTTGCCCAGCCGGATCAAGGCGATGGCTCCTTCGCTCGCCGAAGGTAGAGTGCTTAACTTCAATGAGGTGAACCGGGATATCGTCACCTTGAACCAATTGCCGGACCAGCGTGTGACGCCTTCTTTGCACCCGGGCGTGACGCCTGGCACCGTGGATATCGACCTGGACGTCAAGGATACATTTCCGCTGCACGGAGGCCTCGAGCTGAATAATCGTTACAGCGCGAATACGAGCGAACTCCGGTTGGATGGGTCGCTAAGCTATGACAATCTCTGGCAACTGGGACATTCTGTTGGCGGAAATTTTCAGCTGTCCCCGGAGAATACGGACCAGGTGAAGGTGTTTTCTGGATATTACCTGGCGCGCTTTCCCGAAATGAGTTGGTTGACCCTGGCGCTTCAGGGGACGAAACAGGACAGTGCGGTCTCAACCATCGGCGATCTCGCGGTGGCCGGTCGGGGTGAAGTGATCGGCATTCAATCCAGCATGGTTTTGCCCGGCGGCAAGGACTATTCCGACACGCTGAGCCTGGGTCTTGATTACAAGAATAACGACCAAAATGTCACCGTGGGCGGAAAAACAAATACCACACAAACCAGTTACCATTATTTTCCGTTAAGCGTGACGTATAGCGCCACATGGCTGGTGCGAACCAACCAGACCGAACTGAACATCGGGCCTACGTTTAGCTTTCGCGGCCTGGGTAGTAGTGAAGGCACATTCGAAAGGAGCCGTTTCAAAGCCGACGGCAGCTTTGTTTATTTGCGCGGAGACCTTGCGCATACGCACGAGCTTCCCGAGGGGTTTCAACTGTACGGGAAAATCCAGGGACAGGTCGCCAGCCTGCCACTGGTCAGCGGGGAACAGTTTGGTGGCGGCGGCTTGGGAACTGCGCGCGGCTATCTCGAAGGCGAAGTGTTCGGCGACAACGCGATGTTTGGCTCGGTGGAACTGCGCAGTCCGCCGCTCTTTCGCTTTGCGGGAAACAAAGCGTCGGATTGGCGGATGTATGTTTTTACCGAGGGCGGTCGGTTGACAATCCTCGATCCGCTGCCCCAGCAGGCTTCTGAATTTGACCTGGCGAGCTTCGGGGTCGGCAGCCGGATCAGTCTCCTGGATCACTTCAATGGCTCAATCGATCTCGGCGTTCCGCTAATCAGTCAGGCTCAAACGAGCGCTTACGATCTGGCCCTGACGTTCAGGCTTTGGGTTACCTATTGAGACAATCCGATCATGAAGCATCCGGACAAACTGCGAATGATCAGGGACCTGGCAAAAACAATACGGTTCAGGCGCGGGCTTCTGGCAACAATCGTCTTTCTCATCTTGTCGGAAGTGGCGCAGGCGTCGACCTGGTGGAACGACGAATGGACTTACCGCAAACACATCACCCTGGACACGACCGCGACCGGCGCTGGCATTTCTGATCCCATCGGCACCACACCGGTTCTTGTTCGACTACATGCCGGCAATTTTCAGTTTGATGCCGCCAAGGAAGACGGGAGTGATATCCGCATTGTCGCTGAAGATAACAAGACCCTCCTTCCTTATCACATTGAAAAATATGACGCGCTCATGGGGGAGGCGTTTCTGTGGATAAAAGTCGCCGATGTAAAACCCGCGGCCAAAACCAGCTTCTGGCTTTATTACGGGAATGGGAAATCTCCCCGGATGGACAAAGGTGGTGACCCGAAGGACACGTATGATTCCGATACCGTTTTGGCCTATCATTTCAACGAGCACGGCACTCCCGCGATCGACTCAACAGCCTCCGGCAATCTGTCACAGAACGCCGGCATCGCCGTGGACGGTTCATTCATCGGCTCGGGAATTCGATTGGACGACAAGACGAGCGTGACGATTCCCCCGTCGCCCTCGCTGCAGTGGTCAGAAGGATCTCCCATCACGATCTCGGCCTGGATCAAGCCGACAACGTTGTCATCCAAGGATATTATCTTCAGCCGGCGCGAAGGAAAAACGAGCGTTGTGATTGGAGCCGACAATGGTGTTCCTTATGTCGAAGTCTCCAGGGGAGGCGATGTCCAACGGGGTGCGGCTGCGACACCGATGCCTGCTGGCAGCTGGCAGCATCTGGCAGTTGTTGCATCCACTGCCACGATTACCCTCTTTCTCGATGGCGAAAATGTTGCGTCCTTGAACGCCTCCCTCCCGGCAATGAACAGTGCGCTGCAAATTGGAGGAGGCACGTTTAACGGCGAACTGGATGAATTCGAAATATCACGGGTGGCGCGATCTCCCGGCTTCATCAAGCTGGCCGCCATTGGCCAGGGTGACAAGGGGGCTAAATTGCTTACGTTGGGGACGGGGGAAGAGGCCACCGGTTGGCTCGCCTGGCTCACCACCGGCTATCTGGGCGTGATCATTAAGTCCCTGACATTTGACGGGTGGATCGTGATCGGGATTCTCATGATCATGTCGTTTATCAGCTGGTGGGTGATGATTAGCAAGGGGTCTTACTTGAACAAGGTTGCCAAAGGCAATGCTGAGTTTATGAAGGCATGGCACCACACCTCCTCGAATCTTTCAATTCTGGTACATACCGACCTGGATCACGTCAAAACGCTGGGAGGACGTATTGACGAAAAAAGTTTACGGACAATTCGCGGGGCTTCCATCTATCGTATCTACAGCATCGGCACTGAGGAGCTCCGAAATCGCCAAGCGAAAGATGAACGGCTTCCCTGTTTGCGGAACGGTATGCCAAAAGCGCTTTCGGCGCGGTCGGTTCAGGCCATCCGCGCGACCCTGGATGGCGGGTTGGTGCGTGAAACGCAAAAGTTGAATCGCTTGATGGTTTTGTTGACCATCGCCATTTCGGGTGGTCCCTTCCTCGGATTGTTGGGCACCGTTGTCGGCGTCATGATTACGTTTGCGGCAATTGCCCAACAAGGTGAGGTGAACGTGAACAGCATCGCACCGGGCATTTCTGCCGCGTTGGCCGCGACCGTCGCCGGCCTGGCCGTCGCGATTCCCGCGTTGTTTGGCTACAACTATCTTTTGTCTCGCGTCAAGGACGCGACCAGTGACATGCAGGTGTTTATCGATGAGTTTGTCACGAAGATGGCCGAATTCTACGGCGGCGAGAACGAAGAAAACTCCCTGGCAGAAGTTTTGGAAGAACACTAGCATGCAGGCTCAATCCGAAGGCAAACCCTACGACGATATCAACATCACGCCCATGCTCGATCTGGCGTACGTGTTGTTGGTGATTTTTATCCTCATGTGCACGGCGGCCATTCAAGGGATGAAAGTCAACCTGCCGCAGGCGAGCAAGGGCGCGAACCTGGGCAAGCCAAAAACCAAAGCCATTTCGGTGAACAATGAGGGCAAAGTGTTTCTCGATACCATGCCGGTTTCCCTGCAAGAACTGGAACAGCGTCTCCGACAACAGAAGGCACAGACTCCCGAGTTTCCAGTGGTCGTAGCCGGGGATAGCGGCACTCAATATCAAAAGATCATGGACGTGCTTGATTTATTGGGTCGACTGGGGATTTCACAAGTCGGCCTCGCCACAAAGGCCCAAGGAAAATAGGATGGGTGCTTACGAGGAAGAGGAGCCGAGTGTTTTTCACCGCTACCGCGTGATCATTGGTTGCGGCTTCATGGCCCTCATCGGCGTAGCGGTGTGGTTCGGTCGAAGAAACTTCGATCAGCCATCGCGGCCACGACGGGAGCAGAACGTGGTACTGGTCAATCTGCCTCCTCCCCCTCCTCTTCCGCCCCCGCCCCGACCCCAGGCTCAACCGCTTCCCCCGATGGAGAGTGAGCAGAAGATGGTCACGCAAGAGCCCGTTAATGAGACGGAGTCCAAACCACAGGAAGCGGAAGCCTCCAAAGGCGAAGCTCCAGCCACTGAAGCACCCGCCCTGGGGACAAGCATTCAAGGCGACGGGCCGCCGGACGGGTTCGGTTTGCGCGGGGGCAATAGTTTTGGTGCCGGTTCGGGCAAAACCACAAGCCACGGCGGAAGCAGTCGATGGGGGTGGTATGCGAGCCAGGTTCAAAGCGTAATTTCCCAGGCGTTACGAAGCAACGATAACACACGATCCGCAGGCTTCCGTGTCGTCGTGCAAATCTGGTCCGATCACACCGGTCGGATCACGCGCGCTCATCTCGCAGGGTCCACCGGTGACGCGGCTCTCGACAACGCCATTACAAACCAGGTCTTGGGCAGTCTTATTTTACAGGAGCCTCCGCCCGATGGAATGCCGATGCCAATTGTTTTGCGACTCACGGCGCGGCGCTCGCAAGCGGCTCTCTCAAGGTAATACCCGTGATCAACACGAAGGGTTATATCCGTTTGCTCCTCCTGCAATTCCTTTGCTGGGGGTCGGTTTTCGTTTGTCCCCATGGGGTTGCTGCCGATCCTGACGGCCAAACGGTCGCGGGAGATTCAAGCAATCTCCCCACATCAACGGTGACGAATCGTCCGGCTTCTTCACTGAGACCAAAATCTCCGAACGTGACCATCAACCTGATCAACCGTCTGGTTGAGCGGGGTGTGCTCTCCGCGGAGGATGCCAAGGAGCTGATTCAACAAGCGGAAAATGATGCAGCTGAGGCTCGGGCACAGACCGCTACAACAGAAACAGACCAGGCAACCAATGATACGGTGCGCGTTCCCTATATTCCCGAGATTGTCAAGGTGCAGATACGAGATGAAGTCGAGGACGATGTGTTGAAACAAGCCCTGACAGAACGTTGGGCGAGCTCGAATGCGATTCCAGCCTGGGTATCGCATATGGTGGTCAAGGGCGACATTCGGGTTCGTTATGAAGATATTTTCTTTCCCAAAGGCAACAATACGACCGGAGTGTTTCCAAATTTCAATGCGATCAATACGGGCGCGCCTTTCGACACCACCGGGACCGACTTTTCACCACAGCGGGATGTTGATCGAGATCGAAATGAGGTTCGTCTTCGCGCTCGATTCGGCGCCGAGATTAACATGGAAAACGGTTTCACGGCCGGGCTTCGTCTTGCCACGGGTTCGGATGATCAACCCGTTACGGAAAACCAAAGCCTGGGTGCGGCCAACGGCTCTCAGGGAGGTAACTTCAGCAAGTACGCCATCTGGCTTGATCGGGCGTTTTTAAAATATGAGTGGGGTGGATTGCCTACCGAAAACCTGGCGATTACCGTCGGCCGTTTTGATAATCCGTTTTTTACAACTTCTTCGATCATGTGGGCCAACGAGATTGCTTTTGATGGCCTGGCGTTGCAGGGGAGAAGGGAGGTTTTCAAGGGAGTTGCGCCATTTTTTACCGCCGGTGCGTTTCCTATTTTCAATACGGACCTGAATTTTTCCTCAAACCGTCCTCAGAAATCTCCGAGTGCGGACAAGTGGCTTTATGCCGGACAGATGGGGATTGATTGGAAAATCAATGAAGATTTCAGCGTTAAAGGGGCCGGCGCATTTTATTATTTTGATAACGTCGCAGGGCAACTGTCGAGCCCGTTCGTTCCCTTAACAGCCCAGGATCAAGGAAATACCGACGATACGCGTCCCGCCTTTGCGCAATTCGGAAACACGTACATGAACTTGCGCGACATTACCCCGACAGCCGCGAATAATTTTGGCACGATAGACCAGTGGCAATATTTTGGCCTGGCCACACCCTTCCAGGACATCGCGTTCACCGAAAGAGTGGACTACAATCATTTTGAACCTTTCATCGTTTCCTTCACGGGAGAGTTCGTCAAAAACCTCGCTTTCGATCAAGGTCGCCTCAACGCCCTTGCCGTAAACAATCGCGGACCTAATCTTCCGGGTGGAGCGTTAGGTTCTTTTGTTGGGGGGGATACCGCGTGGATCCTGGGAATCAAGCTGGGGAGTGTCGCGCTGCAGAAACGCTGGGATTATAACGTTGCCCTGGACTATCGATACGTCGAATCGGATTCGGTCATCGATGGTTTTTGTGAGCCAGATTTTGGAGGCGGCGGCACCAACGTGAAGGGGTACACGATCAGGGCGGCGCTCGCAATCGAGCCGAATATTTCCCTGGCCCTTGTTTGGATGAGCTCCGACCAGGTCGCCGGCCCCACTTTGAAAACAGATAACATCTGGTTTGATGTAAACGGAAAATTCTAGTTTTGCACAGCCAATAACACCGCAATATTCCATGAAAAAAAGCGTGATTTCCTTCCTGATGCTTGGAGCTCTTTGCCTGTTGACGGCCCGGGCAATCCCCGCGCAGGAGCCGACGCAAACCGTCGAGACACGATTGCGTGACCGGCTGCGAGACACCATGCTCCAATTGCGCGATGCGGAGACGGCCGCGGAGACGGCGCGCGCAGCGCTTCAGGCAGCGCAGGCACAAAGTGCTGACGAAAAAAAAGTTCTCACCGAAAAACTTGAGGCGATCACCAAGGAAGCCAATGCGAACAACCTGGCTGCCAAGGCCGTGGACACCCTCAAGTCCCAGGTTACTCGCCAGGATAAGGAGATTACTCAACTCAATGAAGCGATTGAGAGCTGCAAGCAAACGTCAGAGGTGGCTCGCAACAAAGAGGTCGAACGGGCCAGGATTATGGATGAAGCGGTGATCGAGTTGGAACGGCTCGTCGCCGATCGCCAAGCAAAGAATCTCGCCCTGTATAAGCTCGCGAGTGAAATCCTTCAACGGTATCAACAGTTTGGTCTTGGTGATGCCCTTACGGCTCGTGAACCGTTCGTTGGCATCACCCGCGTCAAACTGCAAAACCTGGTTCAAGATTACCAGGACAAACTCCTGAATGAACGAGTCACATTAGATAAAAAGGATTTAAAATCTTATCCGGACAAGCTTTTGAACCAACCGCCTCAGACCTCAGAACCCAGTTCAGGAGCACCCAGACAGGCTGCGGAATGAATCGGGCACTCTAAATGAAAACCAGTTGGCATGTTACCAGGGTGGTTACAGTCAGCATCGTGCTCGTTGTGATGAATGACGTTGCTCTCAAGGCGGGAGATATTCTGAGGAAAAACAGTTCACCGAACTCCTCGACGACCACGCCCGCCGGGCCAAATCCAACCAGTGGCATTGCGGCGGGATTGCCCAGTGCCCAAGACCGGTTGGCGCGAACCTCCCAGGCGCTCCAGTCGGTCCAAGCGATGCAAGCGGCAGCACGGGCGCTCGCGATACAGGGACCCAGTAATCTTGGTGCGAACCCGAACCATCCGGGGACCACACTACCTAACGTCCCCGACGGCCTCGTCGGCGGTGGCCTCCAAGTAGACCCTCGAGTATCGCTCGACCCATCGTTATGGTCCGGGGCGAGTTTGCCGCAGCAATCTGTCGTTGGGAACCAAACTGAAGTCACCGTTGCACAGAATGCGCCCCAAGCGCTGTTGAATTGGTCCAGCTTTAATATTGGAAAGCAAACAACGCTCAATTTTGATCAGTCCCTCAACGGTTCCCCTCAAACT
>Ga0070730_10006454_pt1 | contig 10025 bp, 10 predicted proteins | sample Coa_R1_3_FD_66447 | JGI IMG/M metagenome (GOLD analysis project Ga0070730, IMG submission 66447) | Surface soil microbial communities from Centralia Pennsylvania, which are recovering from an underground coalmine fire - Coalmine... | ecosystem: Environmental > Terrestrial > Soil > Unclassified ...
GCGATGCGGCTGAAAAGATCGCTCGTGCGGCTCAGCGCCACGAAGGCGTAGATCAGCCCGATGAAATAGCACCCCAGTGCAAAACGCAGCCAAAGCAGAGACATAGGCCTTATAAGTTCCGGAATCCCTTGAGTTTACCCCATCTTGGGTCCGGTCTGACTTCCCTCTCGTACGATTTCCATTTTCCATGGGAAGGGGGTTAAGGCAAACAAAGCGGGTCACTTAAGGGTGTGATTAGGATCACAGACTGGGAGGAAGCGTTGGGGACGCCTGGGCGCAACTTAAACTCCTAGCCGCAGATTTGGCTGGCGAGCCGTATTCCGTTAGTTCGTTTTCGGGGCGGGATGCGGATTCGCCGTGCCGGACGCGTGAGGATTGGCGGCGCCGGGCGGGATGGCTCCGGCCCCGTGGCCGGCTCCCATCGATCCCATGTCGCCGGGAGCAAAGCAGGTGACGCGTCCGCTGGAAGCGACGCGCAACTGCGACGGGCAAGCGCCCGTCGTCACGCTCGGCGAAGGCGATCCCTGGGCTTGTACGGTGTAGAGTTTGCCTTCGGCATCGCCGGCGACGCCCACCGTCATTCCGGGCATGTCGTAGGTGACGTAGAACGGTCGCTTGCCATGGCTGGATTGCATGGCGCAGTCGCTGGCGGCTTTGGATTGGTCGGCGGTGGCATGGACGTCGAGGCGTCCGCAGTTGGTGGAGGAGGCACCGGCGTATTCCTGCAGCTTAAGTTCGACGGCGTCGGGCGATTTGGCCCGCGACGAGCTGGAGTTTGAGGGAGCAGATGATTTGTTGCAGGCCACCGAGGCGGTCAGGCTGAGCACGAGAAGGATCGGGGGGATTTTCATGACACGAGGATTGTAATCGTTTCATAAACGATGGCTATTTTCTCCGGGAAAAGTCGTGATACAGTCTGGGCGCTCGGTGTCTGTAGGTTTGGAGAGTCGCGATGAAGTTCACCGGAATAGCGCTGGGCCTGATCTTCCTTGCTTCACCGATCTTCGCCGAGGATCAGCCACCACAAGGACCAAGCAACGAGAAAGCCCAGAAGACGTATAAGGATGCGCTGGAATACCTGTACCGGCGGGAAATCATCTCAGCGTACGAGGCCTTCAAGAAAGCTGACAAGCAGGATGATGGACGATGCCGGGCGTGCCAGCGGCAGATTATCAAGTATGGACAAGAGTTTCAGGACTGGAAGGCGCTGGAAATCGTCGGCGCGGAGATGATCGCCGAGGCGCAAGGTCCGAAAGAGGTTGCGCTGGCCCACTACGAGCTCGGCGTGTTGCTGATCGATGAAGGAACGGATCGGCACAAGGAAGAGATTCTGGAACGCGCGCATCAGGAGATGATCAAGGCGCTGGCGACGGTTCCGAAGTTTCCCGATGCGGTGTTGTCGGACGGCCAGATTCTGGCGCACCTGCATCAGGACGGCGCTGCGAAGGAACGGTTCCAGCAGTTTGTGAAGATGATGCCCGCGGAAAGTCCGGCGCGGCAGCGGGCGCTGCGGTACATCAGCGAGCCGGACCTGGCGCGGGCCCGGACGGTACCGGCGTTTGCGGTGGAAACCATCGACGGGCAACGGATGTCGCTGGACGATTTACAGGGGAAAGTGGTGCTGATCGATTTTTGGGCGACGTGGTGCGGACCGTGTATGGCCGCGCTTCCGCACATTCGCAGCATCGCGAAGAAGTTCGAGGGACAGCCGCTGGTGGTATTGAGCATCAGCGTAGATACGAATCAGGCGAAGTGGAAAGAATTCGTCGCCAAGAATGAGATGACATGGCCGCAGGCGTTTGACGGGGGCTTCAATGGAAAGGTCGCGCGTGCTTTCGGAGTGCATGCCATTCCGAATACGTTCACGGTGGATGCCGACGGCGTGCTGCAGGACGAGCATACTGGCGACGGATCGATCGAGGGGAAGCTGAAGAAGCTGGTGAAGCGAGCGGAGGAGGTGCGGGCTGCGAAGGCGGCGGGCAGCGAAGTGCAACCTTGAGTGGCCCCCGAAAAGGTCGTGCTGCGGGAGATCCCTCGGCCCGCTGGTAAAAGCGCGGGCCTTCGGGATGACGCCGCGTATTCTGCGGCAAGCTGGGCTTATTCTTTGCCTGTGAGGTGACGGATCAGGTCTACTTCCGCTTGGCGGTAGGGGGTTCCGTCTGCGTGCAGGATTTCGTGGAACCAGACTGGCGGCTGTTCTTTCACGTAGGGATGACGCCAGGATTCCCAGGGGAGATTCGTCTGCGTTTTGCCTACGACGAAGCCCCAGTTAATCGCCCCCACGTTCTCTTCCTTTGCGATGGGCAGGACTGTGTCGAAGGTGCTGCCGACGGAGCGCGCCATGTATTCAGTGCAGATGATCGGACGGTGATACCGGCGCAGCCATTCGACTTCTTTCTTGAAGGATTCGGGCCAGCTGTAGTTGTGAAAGGTGATGACGTCGGATTCGCGTAACTGGATTTGTTCCATCTCGTCGACTGCGCTTTCGTCTTTTGAAGTGTCGATTTCGTAGACGCCGCTGGTCAACGGCTGCGTGGGATTCATCTCGCGGGCCCAGGCGAAAGCCTGGGGCAGCAGCGCGGCTACGCGGGCGATCTTGTCTTTATTGTTCAATTCTGTTTTCGGATAGTTGCCGGTTTGATCGGAACTGGGCTCGTTCCAGATGTCCCAGCCGAGGATGCGGTCGTCGTTGGCGAATGCTCCGACGACGCCCAGTACGTAGGCTTTCAGCCGCGGCACCTGCGCCGGGTCCGCTAGCGCTTTCGCGCCGGGGCTTTGGACCCATCCCGAATTGTGAACGCCCGGGGTTGGATCATGCTGCTTGCCAAGGTGCGGAGCGGGATCCCAGCAGGAATCGAAAAGAACAAGCAGCGGGCGAATGTGGTGACGTGCGGCGATGGTGAGGAACTGGTCGATGCGTTTGCGAAATCCGGGGGCGTCCTGCTGCCAGAGCAGGTCGTGGAGAAAGACGCGCATGGTGTTCATGCCGAGGGATTCGGCCCAGCCGAGTTCCTTGTCGATTTCGGCGGGATCGAAGGTGGCTTCTTGCCACATTTCGAGCTCATTGATGGCGTCTTTTGGGATGTAGTTGCTGCCGACCAGCCACGGGTGGTGCGCGTACCAGTCGTTGGCTTTTTGTTCGGACCAGCGCGGGGTTTGGGCTTGGGCTGCGGTCGTGAAGAGGAAGATTGCGACTAGAGTGAGTCGGGTCATGGGGATAGTCCGAGCAGAAGTGAACCACAAAGAGCACGAAGTTGCACGAAGGAAATTCTCGGGTTCATTAAACGGCGTTCACCACAGGGGACACAGGGGTACACAGGGAACGGCCTGGGCTTTGGGAGATCCTTCGCTCCGCCTGAAGAACGGCTCCGCTCAGGATGACACGCGTCAATTCTTAACGCTTCATTCCACGCCGAGGCTACTCAGCGCTTCTTCCAACAGAGGCGTGTCGATGGTGAGGCGGCGGCCTTGAGTTTTCACGTCTTCTAGTTCATCGAAGGCGCGGAAGAGGCGGAGCTTGACGGCGGCGTATTGCTCGGCGTCGTTGAGAGGACGGCCATGGGCCTGGTTCCAGGCGGCGAGCGTGTTTTGCGGCAGGAAGATACTGACGGAGTAGGTCAGCTTGCGGTCGGAGGTAACGTCGAAGATATATTCGCCGGCGGGAGCTTCGGGATCGTTTTCGAGGGCCGCGCGCTTGCCTACGAAGTAGTACTGATAAACGTATCCTTGAGCACCGGTGTAGGTCTTAAGGCGGCGGACGGTCATGGAGACATTGTAATGGCTGAATTTTGATTGTTGATGGTTGAATAGAACATCCCACACTCGCCGCAGTTTCAGTTTTCATTCAACAATCAGAAATCACCAATCACCAATTTCATTCCCACCTGCATCTCTTCATTTTTCTTCCGAATACAGTGCCCAGGCGCTGGCCAGGTCTTGCACAACGTGGCCGAGCGACTTGTATGCGGTGATTTCGTCGTCGGAGCGGCGGCCCGGGATGTCTCCTGAGAGAACTTGACCGATTTCGGCGACGATGTGGTCGTCGCCAATCAATCCTGCTTTCTTGGCACGCAGGAATTCCCCGCCCTGCTGGAGCACTCCCTCGCGGCTGTCGGCGATGAAGCGGGAGTGGGCAACGAGATCGTTGTCCACCTCGGCGGGTCCGGCATAGCTGGAGCCTACCAGGTTCAGGTGAGTGCCGGGGCGAACCCAGGCTCCTTTGAGGATCGGCTCGGACGCAGAGGTGAGGGTGCAGATGATGTCGGCGTCGGTGACGGCGGCGCGGACGTCAGGTGCGGCATCGATCGGCATGGAAAGCTCGGACTGCATTTTGTTGGCGAAAGCGTGGGCGCGGTCCAGGGAGCGTCCCCAAACCGTGATGGATTCGAGCTTGCGAACCCTGCTGATGGCGCGGGCGTGGGTCTGCGCCTGCTCTCCGTAGCCCAAGAGGGCGAGGCGGACTGCATCCATGCGGGCCAGGGCATCCGTTGCTACGGCGCTGGCGGCGGCGGTGCGGATGGCGGTGATCTCTCCGGCATCGAGCACGCAGACGGGCGCGCCGCTTTGAGGTTCAAACAGAATCACCAGGCCCTGATGGGAAGGGACGCCGCGATCGAAATTGCCGTGGAAGACACTGATCAGTTTCGCGCCGAATGCGGCTTGCGCCCCCATCGCTCCGGGCATCACGCCGAACATGCGTCCCTCGGAAAGAGTGATGATGGAGCGGAGGAGTTGCTTGGTCTCTCCCCTGGAGAAAGCAATCATGGCGTCGCGCACGATGGGAATGCACTTCTCGTAGGTCAGACGGCGGGAAATTTCTTGGCGATCGATGAAGCGCATGGGTGCCCTTTCAGAAAGCGTCGTCGGTCGTTCGTCGTTGGCCCTCAGCAGTTAGAGGAATTGTTGATTGTTGAATTTTGATTGTTGAATGAAAACAACAAAGGCTCTCCGGTTTGTTTGGATATTCATTTATCAATCAGAAATCACCAATCAACGAATCCCTACCGGGCTCCTAGTGTAATCAAGTTTGTGGAGACTTTGCCGATATGTCTGCAGGAAGAACTGCGCCATGGGGCACTCGTTGTGGATACCGCTGGGAGCGCTGGCCATTCTGGTTCTGTACCAGCAGTGGAGACTTTACGCAATTCAAAGGGACAGCCGGAGGCGGGAGGAACTTTTCCAGATCGTCACCGAAAACGCGGCCGACATGATTGCCCTGGTCGACGTGAAGGGACATCGGCTGTACAACAGTCCGGCATACGAACGAGTTTTGGGATATCCGGCGGGGGAGTTGGGCGAAACCTCGGCGTTCGAACAGATCCATCCCGACGACCGGTTCAAAGTGCTGGAAGCGGCACGGGAGGCACGGGAGAGTGGCGTGGGCCGGCGTCTCGAGTACCGGATCAAACACAAAGATGGAAGCTGGCGGGTGCTGGAGTCGGTAGCCAGCACGATTCGCGACGCCGACGGTGCGGTGGCGAAGCTGGTGATTGTGAACCGCGACGTCACGGAGCGCAAGCGCGCGGAGGAACAACTCGAGCATAACCTGTTTCATGATCCGCTGACTGGTTTACCGAATCGCAGATTATTCCTGGACCGCCTACAGAGCGCGTTTGCGTGCGCCCAGCGGAATCCAGAGCGAACCTATGCGTTGCTGCTGGCGAACGTGGATCAGTTCAAGCTTTTCAATCAGGCTGAGGGTACCGCGGCCGGCGACCGGATACTGCTCGAAATCTCACGGCGGATTCTGGGGCAATTGCGGCGGAACGACGCAGTCGCGCGGTGCGATCAAAACGGGAGTGCGGGTGACGCTGCGCTGTTTCGAGTGGGTGGCGATGAGTTCACGATCCTGCTGGACGCGATCCACCAACCGAGCGATGCACTTCGCGTGGCGAAGCGGGTGCAGTCGGCTGTCTCAGAGCCATTTGCGATCGAGTCGCGGGAGATACGAATTTCGGTCAGCCTTGGAATCGCGCTCAGCACGGCATCGCAGGAGGGCCCGGAAGATGTGTTCAAGGATGCGGAGGGGGCGCTGCGGCGGGCAAAGTCGCTCGGGGGATCGCGCTGCGAGGTCTTCGATGAGGCGATGCATCGCAGCGCGGTGGGACGTTTGCGGCTGGAATCGGACCTGCGCACGGCCCTCGCGGAAGGACAGTTCCGTGTCCACTACCAGCCGATCGTCGAGCTCGATACGCGGCGGACCGTGAGTTTCGAGGCGCTGCTGCGCTGGCAACATCCCACTCAGGGATTGATTTCGCCTTACAAGTTCATCGAGGCGGCCGAGGATACCGGCATCCTGGTCTCGATCGGACATTGGTTGATCATGCAGTCCTGTCAACAATTGCGCGATTGGGGACGCAGCGGTGAGAAAATGCCCATGAGCGTGACGGTGAATGTCTCAGGGCGGCAGTTCTCCGACGCGCACCTGGTGAATGACCTCCAAGAAGCGTTGCAGAGGACGGGGATTGATCCTGCGCACTTGCGATTGGAGATTACCGAGAGCATTGTGGCTGCGGACCCAAAGTTGTCGATCACAGTGCTTTCTCATCTCAAGCACATGGGGATTGGAGTGATCCTGGACGACTTCGGGAAAGGACCGACATCGTTGCGCGGACTGAGGCAGTTTCCGGTGGACGCATTGAAGATCGATCTATCCCTCATTCGGGAGATGCAGGCCGACCGCGCAGCAGCGGACATTGTGGAACTCATCATTACGCTCGCCCACAAGATGAACCTTAAAGTGATCGCGGAGGGTGTTGAAAGCATTCGCCAGGCGGAACGCTTGCTCAACTTGGGATGCGAGTATGGGCAGGGATATTACTTCGCGCAAGCGATGGAGGCGAAGGCCGCGAAGGAGTTTATGCGGCAGCAGGGTGTGCCTGGTGTGGGAGTGGCCAGAGTCTGATCGAAGAGAGGTCGCAGATATTCCCAGGTCTCGCAAAAGCGGCGAGACCTGGGGCACCCACCTTTTTCCAGATTTTCAACTCATTCGAGCCAGAATTTCATTTCAGCCACAGACCTATCTGGTTCCGTTTCCGGCGGAGACAACCCTTCCGTATTCGGTGGCGCGGCTCAGGCGGTCGAACAGGCGCCAGGTTTCGAGCGAGATCTGGCTGATGGCTTCTTCTCCGTCACGCTCGTTGCGCAGGAACGACGTCATCACGCAGATCACGTAGGGACGGCCTTCCACAAAGACAATTCCCGAATCGTTGCGAACGGCTTCCAACTCGCCGGGCTTGTTGGCGACTTTCAGGTCCGCAGGAAGATAGCGGGGAATGAAGGACGCTTTGTTGGTGCTGAGGATTTTGAAGAAGTCATCCGTCGATTCCCTGTTCAGCACTTTGCCATGGTAGATGGCGTCGAGCAGGGTCATCATTTCCCGCGGGGTTGCGATATTCTCGCGGCCTTCCTTGGCGGCTTGGAGGTCCATCATTTTGCGGCGCAAACGCGTGTGGGGCAGACCGAGCGAGTCGAGCATGGCGTTGACGTTCTGCATGCCGACCCGGTCAATGAGCACGTTGGTCGCGGCGTTATCGCTGACGGCGACCATCATGGTGGCGAGATCACGCAGGGTGATGCGCGTTACGCCCGGAGTAAGGCCGTTCATGATGTCGCTGTCGGGAACGAGGTCGGACGATTGAACGGTGTAAAGGTCCGTGAGCTTCAGCTTGCCCTGCTGCGCCTGCAAATAAAGGTTGGCGAGGACCGTGATCTTGATGGAGCTGGCTTGGGCGAAGACTTCGTCTTCGTGCAGGAAGTAGTGGTCGTTGGTGGTGAGGTCTTCGATGGCGACGCCCATGACTCCGTCGAGATGCTGGTCCACGTTCTGGATGCTGGATTCGAGTTTTTGCCAGAGAGCTTTTTGCTTGCCGGCCGAGGGAAGGGTGGTTTGGGCCAGGCAGGTGGAGACAAGAACTGCAAGGAAAATGACGTGTTTCACGGGCCGATCTCCTGAAGGCGGGATTCTAGCATTCGCCGGCGCTTGCCGCGGCCCGATAAACCTGGGCCGCCGGACAGCCGAGGGCGGCTGTCCCTACATGGTTTCTTGTCGAGGGGAAGCAGCTTCCTCGCTGAACTCGAAAAGACAAGGAAGTTTGAGCGGCTTATTGACCGGCGGCGGCTTGACGAGCTTTGGCTTCTGCTTCGAACTGGGTTGCGGAGACGTAGTTTTGGGTCATGCGCACTACGAGATAAGGCAGGAAGATTCCGGCAACGACTCCCAGGTGCGTGTAGACGAGGAGTTCGCCGGGAGTCACTCCCCCGTGAAGCGAGCGGTGTTGGAGAAAGTAGGCGAGTTGCGCCTGTTCGTCGGCGATCGTGAGTACACCACGCAGTACAAACACAAGCGTAATGGTGAGAAGCGCGATGTAGACAGCCGTGAACGGGCTTGCTTTCTGATTTCTTCGCCGATAAATGGAGGCAAAGAGAACCTCGTTGGCGACGACCAGGAGCGCGGCTAACGTCCGATAGAAGTACCCGCCGTAAAAGATCCGGGCCAACAAATGCGGAAAAGCGGTGGGCCAAACCATCAAGATGAACGCATAAACCAGCGACACGCAACCGGCGAGGATGGCCGAATCGCTCATGCGGATTCTTGCCGTGGTGAGGCGCTGCGAGGGTATGGTGGGAGTCATCGGCGCCAGGCCTCCGCAGAATGTGTCAGGAGAACCTGGGTTGTGAACGCGATGCTGAAGACTAGAAATAGAAGCCTGCGGGAATCGACCCAGGTGCGCTCATCGTGGCTGGACAGACCTTCCTCCATGCGGGAGTAATCTGAAAGCCAGGCGGATGCCGCCATTAAGCCACTGATGCCGACCACGACCGAATTGACGCCGATCAGCAGAGACGGCCAGTTCGAGCGTTGTAGATCGAGTACGGTGGCAATGGCGAGAACCAATCCGAAAAGACCGAGTTCGCCACCTTGAAACATCCTGCGAGGACTGACGTCGAGTCCCTCGCGGCTCTGCTGTGTCCAGCGGAGGAGCCAAGGCAGAAGTACGCCGCAGCCGCCATACAGGCCTAACCACCAGAGAGCTTCGCTCGGAATCCAGGCGCGCATAGTGATTCATAAATTGTGAATGTTAGAGAATTCTTAGATCAATCTAGAGTTCATATTTTCAGTGACTTAAGTAATTGTTTTAAGCTGCTGATTGAAGGAGATGACAAACCTACCCCGCTTGCCCGATCAAGAGGCAGTAGCCATCGGGATCATCGATGCGAATCTCGCCCTTGGGCATGTACGGCGGATAGGTTATCGGTGAGACTTTCACATTCTTGTCCAGGAGATGGCCGCGCAACACGATCAGGTCGGGCGAGTAAAGATAGAAGAGGACGGCCTGCTGGCTCGCAATTACAGGCTCAGAGGCACGAGTGAGCATCAGTTCCGCTTGCCCGCAGGCCATATGCACCCATTGCAGCTGGCCCGATGGGTTCCGCAGGGTGCCTCTAACTTCCAGGCCGAGGAGTTTGTAGAAGTCGACAGAGCGCTGCACATCTGCGACGTGTGCCATGGGAGTTAGTCCCGTGACAGACGGTTTGGAGCTTGTCTCAGCCATCGATTTTGGCTTCGCGCAATTGCTTTACGGCGGTTTCCGAACTCACGGGCGAATAATAGACCTCTTTAAAGGTATAGGACTTCGCCTTGGCGCCGATGACGGGAAGAATCTCAATATGCCAATGATAGTCGTCGTCGATGGTCTTCCAGTATCCGAGGTTCCTGGAGGGGTGCAGAGTGCTGGGGGAGGTGTGCAGGACCAGGTGAAACTCTTCGGTGACGGTGCGGATGCGTTGCAGGGTACGGCGCAGCAGGGCGGCGAGATTCACGCGCAGGCCGGGCTTGTTCAGACCGGTGCGCTCGAAGGCGGCGTCGTGGTTGCGCGGCAGGATCCAGGTTTCGTAGGGGACGCGCGGGGCATAGGGCCCAAGGGCGAGGTAATCGCCACGCGCTTCGATCACGCGCTGTGCCTGGCGCTCCTCCTGCTGGATGATGTCGCAGAACACACAGCGCTCTTTGCTGGCGAAATATT
>Ga0070730_10006457_pt1 | contig 10023 bp, 10 predicted proteins | sample Coa_R1_3_FD_66447 | JGI IMG/M metagenome (GOLD analysis project Ga0070730, IMG submission 66447) | Surface soil microbial communities from Centralia Pennsylvania, which are recovering from an underground coalmine fire - Coalmine... | ecosystem: Environmental > Terrestrial > Soil > Unclassified ...
GGAGTCTCATAGTGGTCTAGTGAGCACGACTGGAAATCGTGTAAGGTGAATAGCCTTCGTGGGTTCGAATCCCACCTCCTCCGCCCAGTCAACTACTTGGTTTTCTAATATTAGAAGTTATATGACTCCTTAAGCTATGGACCCGCGCTTCAATAACCCAGCAATGTTCGATAGAGTGTGAGCGCGTCTTCTCTTCCACTCACAAGAGACTGTGCCTTCTTCCACACGCTATATCGCTCTTTCATGCATGTGGCACAGGGTCGATACCCCGCCCTAATGGCCGTTAGCTCGTCCGCGAAAAAGACGCGATGTTTGACGTAGTAGCCTTTCGCAATCCAGTGCAGGGCGCTGGGACAATCGAGGCGCCCGTATCCTTTGTTTCTCCTGTGGCCGCCGAGCGTCCCTGGAGTTGTGCTTTGATAGCTCTTGCCATCAGCTCCAATGAGTGTGTAGGTTTTCATGGTTGGTGCTCCCTCGTTGTTATAGTGCACATCCTTCATGCCTTAACAACCAATGCTTGCGCTCCAGTCCCCCGGCGTAGCCGGTCAGTGACGCATTTGCTCCAATAAGGCGATGGCATGGTACCACAATCGCAATCGGATTGAGCGCATTTGCTCTCCCAACGGCACGAGACGCGGTTGGCTTGCCCAATCTGGCTGCCAGTTCACCATAGGTCATTGTTGTTCCCGCTGGAATGGTACGTAATGCAGACCAGACCTGCTGCTGAAAGCCTGTGCCTCCCATGCTCACCGCGATGGTGTCCAGACTACCATAATCGCCTGCGAGGTATGCCTGCAACCGGCTGCTAAAGCCATATGGATCTGTAGCCTCTGCCAGGTGGACCAACCCGTAACGGCGTTGGAGCAATGCCATCATACGTTGCTCGTAGCCTGTATAGTCAAGTGCGCATAACCGCTCGCCATCCACAACGATCAGGATGGTCCCAATGGGTGAATCGATACGATCAAGCTGTAATTCTTTCATTAGTCTATCCTCTCAAAAAGCCCTGCCAGATGCTCGCTCACCTTCCATCAAACCGAGATGTGCTGGCTGGGATGATCTCTATCAGAAGTTCGCCTTACGTTTTATGCCCTCTCATGATATCTGAATCAGTGCGAAATGTCTGGCGTTTTTCGGACATAATCATTTCTTTACGGTATCCATCCATCTCATCCAGGCCAGGCTGTCGATCCTGCATTTTTCATCAGGGCTTGTGTACCCGGGGCTTCCCCCTTTATAATTGGTACATGTGCTGATCGTAATCGCCCCTTTGACTCTGCCGAGGTGTAATACATGACAATGACAGCTCGTTCCGATTCCTCTTTTGGTTCAACGCTTCCTGGCCGCTATTACTATGATCCGGCGATTTATGAGCTGGAGATGGAGCGCATCTTTTCCCAGATGTGGGTCTGTGTTGGGCGAGCCGACACGCTTGCTGGCCCGGGAGCGTATCAGGTTGTGACCGTTGGACGGGAAAGCATCATTGTTGTCCGGGATCGGGATGGAGCACTTCACGCGTTTCTGAATGTGTGCAGGCATCGAGGCGCCCGCCTGTGCACCGAGGCTGCGGGACATCTCAAAGGCTCGATCCAATGTCGGTATCACGCCTGGACCTATGGGCTTGATGGATGCTTGATTGGGGCGACGAACGTGTTGACAAATGAGCAGTTCGATCGCACGGCCTATGGTCTGCTGCCAGTCGCGCTGGAGGTGTGGGAAGGCTTTATCTGGCTGAATCTGGCCGATGATCCTACCCCGATGGCGGATCAGCTCAATCCTGTGATTGTGGAGAGATTTGGCGACTATACTCCTTTCGCTCGCTATGGAGTAGGGGAGTTGAGGATAGGCAAGACGATCACGTACGAAGTGCGAGCCAACTGGAAGCTGGTGCTTGAGAATTTTATGGAGTGTTACCATTGCGCGCCAATGCACCCCGAACTCTGTGATTTGCTGCCAGGGTTCCGATCAGGGAAAAGCTATGCTGGTAATGAGGCGGCGACGTTAGCTGATGGAGCTGAAGCATTTACCATGACCGGGAAGGCGAGCCGTCCAGCATTGCCGGGACTACTTCCAGAGGATCTGCGGCGCTATTATGGCGAGGTGCTGCTCCCCAACGTTTTGTTGAACCTGCTTGATGATCATGTTGTCATCCATACCGTCTGGCCGCAAGGACCAGACTCCTGTCATGTGACCTGTGACTGGCTTTTTGATCCTCTGGTGATGAGCAGATCTGACTTTGATCCGATGGATGCCGTCGAGCTTTTCGACATTATCAATCGGCAGGACTGGGAGGTCTGCGAACTGACACAACTCAGCATGGCCTCAAAGGCATTTCGAGATGGAGGCATCTATGTACCGGCTGAGCGGCATATCCGCTCGTTTGTAGACTTCATTCTTGGAAAGCTCTAAATTTCAATTGTAACGCCTGATTTTATTTTGCTAAAGGAGACTGACTTATTATGACCCAACAGACAGCATATGACGCGCTCATTATTGGGGCCGGGCATAATGGGCTGGTGGCGGCAGGGTATCTTGCTCGCGCAGGCAAGAAGGTAGTGGTGATAGAGCAGCGCGACCGGGTGGGTGGCGCCTGTACGCTGGAGGAGCCCTTTCCGGGCTTTACGATGTCGCCCTGCGCCTATGTTGTCAGTCTCCTGCGTCCCGAGATTATTCGCGATCTCGAACTGCATCGTTACGGTTTTGAGGCATATGTCAAAGATCCCCAGATGTTTGTACCTTTTCAGGATGGCAACTATCTGTTTCTGCGGGCCAGCACGGAGAAGACCATAGAGAGTATTCGTCGGCTCTCGCCACGCGATGCTGAAGCTTATCCCAGGTTTCTACAGTTCTTTGATCGCGCCTCCGAGATCCTCAATCCGCTTTTACTGGAGGAACCGCCCTCTGTTGCGGATTTGGCGGCCCGTTTCCGTGGCGAGGACGAGGAAATCTACCGCCGTCTGATGTTTGGTAGCCTCTATGATATGCTGGCTGATTATTTTGAATCGGACTATATGCGGGCCGCTTTCGCTGGCCAGGGAGTGATCGGCTCCTTTATTGGTCCGAAGACGCCCGGCTCGGTCTACGTCATGTTCCATCATATGTTTGGTGAAGTGAATGGTGAAAAGGGGATGTGGGGCTATGTGAGGGGAGGGATGGGCCGCATCAGTTTCGCTTTAGCGGCCTCCGCCGAAGCTCATGGGGCCGTCATTCGCACCAACTCGCCGGTGGAGAAAATTCTGGTGCATAATGGGCGGGCAGAAGGTGTGCGCCTGGAAAGTGGGGAAGAGGTGCGGGCCAGGGCGGTGCTTTCTAATGCCGATCCCAAGCGTACGTTCCTGCAACTTTGTGCCGACGCGGAACTGGACAAAGACTTCCTCAAGCGTATCGCGCACTTTAAGACTGATAGCGCGGTCATCAAGGTCAATATCGCGCTAAAAGAACTGCCCAGCTTTAGTTGCCTTCCTGGTACGACGCCAGGCTTGCAACATGCTGGCTCTTGTGAGATCAGTCCAACTCCTGAATATGTGCAGGAGGCTTACGAAGATGCCCTGCGCGGCGAACTCTCGCAAAGGCCTTATATTGAAGCGTATATGCAGTCGGCGACCGATCCATCCGTTGCCCCTGAAGGCCTGCATACGATCTCCGCCTTCTGCCAATATGCCCCATACCACCTGAAGGGGCGCGAATGGTCAGAGAGCGTTAAACAGGAAATGGCGAAGCGCATTATTGCCACTATCAGCAGCTTTGCCCCCAACTTTGCCGATGCCGTGATCGACTATCAAGTACTGAGCCCGGTCGATATTGAGCAGCGGTATGGCATGGCGAATGGCAACATTTTTCATGGAGAAATCACCCCGGATCAGCTCTTCTCCCTGCGCCCTACGCCAGAATGTGCTCGCTATCGTACTCCCGTAGAGGGGTTGTATTTGTGTGGGTCAGGGACTCATCCGGGGGGTGGTGTTATGGGGGCGCCGGGTCATAATGCAGCCAACGCCCTGCTCCATGATTGGGCGACGATTGTTTCCACTATGTGATGCCTTTTCCGCTCCCTCGTGGATACGAGAAGGCTCGCAGGTAGGCCTGCTCTCTCCTCTTTGGGAAGGAAGAGAAAGCAAACTGAGAATATTACACAATGTTACACTTTTTGGCGTGTAACATTGTGTAATATTAGCTCGACCGGCCTGTGGAGCGGATTGACAGCCAATATTACAATATTACACTTTCGAGGGGGTAATGAAAATACCGGTAATGCTGCTTTTGACCGATGTTGGACGCTCTCCAAAAGCAGGATATGGTAGGATAAAGGAGAGCAATAGAGCTTTCAAGGTAGATATTTTTATCTAGCGTAAGGAACAGTCTGGTAAGAAATGGGAAAGTCACATCAGAAATAAGGAGAGTTTGTTTATGGCCGTCAGGCTCAGTCATGAGCAGCTTAGCGCTCTGAGGCGCATTGATAGTCCGACGATCGCGAATGCTATCGAGACCTTCAAAGTGCGTCCACGCGTCGCAGGATATGTGGGATATGATATCCGCTGTATATTTCCAGAATTGCCGCCAACTGTCGGCTATGCTATCACCTGTACTGTAGATAGCACCACCGAGGGTCGCCAGGGGATTGGTTTTAATGCGCTGTATGAATTGCTGAGAGACGCGCCCAAGCCAGCCATTGTGGTTATGCAGGATGTGGGGCCGGACCGTCTGCACTCCTGCCACGCTGGTGAGGTGATGTCGACCACGATGAAGCACCTGGGAGCTATCGGCATCCTGACTGATGGAGGTCTGCGTGATGTGAGGGAGGTGCGTACTCTGGGCGGATTTCAGTACTTTTGCGCGGGACTGGTGGTTTCGCACGGCAACCCGATCTGTGTAAGCGTTGGCGATGAGGTGACTATTTCAGGGATGCGCGTGCGCAGCGGCGACCTGCTGCATGGAGATGCTAATGGGATTGTGCATATTCCTGACGAGTGTGCGGAGCGGGTTGCGGAGGCGGCCTACCAGATCTGGGCGAGGGAGGAGGAGACACTGCGCCGTATCACGGGTTCAGAAACGGCACACTTCTCTGGTCCCGAGATCAAGCATTAAGATATGTTGTACCAAAAATGTCCTGCCAGGACATTTTGGTACGCTTACTGATAAGGGGTAATGTGATCGAAAATGGTCTCCGAGACCATTTTTGATTATCTGGCTACTAATGTGATCGAAAATGGTCTCCGAGACCACTTTGAGAATCATTCTCAGTTTAGTTTCGGAAACCATTTTCGCTTATGCGTGAATAAGCATAAGCGAGGCAAACAGGCATGAGAGAGTATGATGCTTTTCCTATTGCCCGGCTTCGCGCAGGGCCTCGGCGGCAACGCGGAAACCATCTACCCCGGCGGGCATGCCGCAGTAGACCGCAACCTGGAGGAGCACTTCTTGAATCTCTTCCTTTGTGCAGCCATTGTTTAAGGCCCCACGGACATGCGCTTTTAGTTCGTGTGGGCGGTTCAGCGTGCTGAGCAGGGCTATATTGATAAGGCTGCGCATTTTACGGGGCAAGCCCGGGCGCGTCCAGATCGTGCCCCAGGCGCCCTCTGTCACCAACTCCTGCAGGGGGCGGCTGAAATCATCGGCGTTAGCGAGGGCCTTGTCAACGTAGGCATCTCCTAACACGGCGCGTCGAACGGCCAGCCCTTCCTCGAATTTTGAGTTCTCCATCTTCTCCTCCTGATTTGTAACTAAATTGTACGTCCTACATCCTGCCAATAGGGTTTGCGGATCTGCGCTTTGAGCAGCTTGCCAGCGGGGTTGCGCGGCAATTCGGCGATAAAATCGACTGAGCGTGGCTTCTTATAGTCAGCAAGGCGTTCACCGCAGAAGGCGATCAACTCATCGGCGCTGGCGCTGGCCCCGGGATGCAGTTCGACCACAGCCTTCACCGATTCGCCCCAGAGGGGATCGGGGACGCCAATTACTGCTACATCCGCTATGGCCGGGTGGGCGGAGAGCGCTGCCTCTATCTCCGCGGGGTAAATATTGACCCCACCAGAAATGACCATATCAATTTTGCGGTCACAGATATAATAATAGCCCTCTTCGTCACGATAGGCGATATCGCCCACGCTGAAAAAGCCATCTCGCATGCTACGGGCCGTGGCCTCAGGCTTATTATAGTATTCAGCTAACGAGGAGTAGCTTGACCACATCTCGCCGGGCGTACCGTTGGGCACTTCATTGCCAGCCGCGTCGAGCAGTCGTATTTCCTGACCCGGGCCAACCTGTCCACATGAACCCGGCTTGCGAAGCTGATCTTCGGGCCTGAGGATAGTCACGATCGCCGTTTCGGTCGCTCCATAGAACTCCCAGATGCGTTCGCCGAAGCGGGCTATGGCTCGTACCTTCAGGGCGTATGGGCAAGGGGCGCCGCCGAGAATGATCGAGCGCAGCGAAGTGACATCGTAGCGTGAGAATACCTCCTCGGGAACATCGACGAGACGCTGGAGCAGAGTGGGAGCCATGAACGTCGTAGTGATTTTGTGGCGGTCGATCAGTTCAAAGGCCAGGACTGGATCGTACTTCGGCATAATGACGATCGTCGATCCAAGTAGTATGTGAATCGTCGCAAAGGCACTGGGCGCGCTGTGGTAGTAGGGGCCTGCCAGCAGGTGAACATCCGAATCGGCGAGTTCAAATGCCTGAATGATAGAAATAATTTCGTTTAGCTGCGTGCCACGCGGGCGATAGGCCCCTTTCGGTTTGCCCGTTGTCCCGGATGTGTAGCTCATCGAGGAGCCGATGCCACCTGCACTGCCAGGTACGTCTTCGCTGGCCGCCGCCAGGAGATCTTCGTAGCGCAGCCAGCCAGGCGGTGAATCATCTGCGATGGCGATACAGGCAAGACGGCCCGTGACTTCCGGGCGTGCCTTCTCGACCACTTCCACCAGATCTGGTCCCGCTATCGCCACATTGGCTTCACTATCGTTAAGGATGTAGGCGATCTCGTGTTCGCGCAGGCGATAGTTGAGCAGCACAGGGACCGCGCTGAGTTTGGAGAGAGCAGCAGTGATTTCAAGTAGCTCTATACCATTGTGGGACATAACCGCGACACGGTCGTTGGCCCTGACGCCTAGTTTGATCAGCGCGTTGGCGGCGCGTCGGGCGCGAGCATTGAACGCGGCGTAGGTGAGCGAACGTCCTTCGCAGATCAGGGCTATTTTCTGGGGGCGAACGAGGGCATGGACATCAAGAAAATGAGGGAGTGGTGGGTTGGCGGTACGCTCTGAAGTGCTCATGGCTACTCTCCTTGTTTTCGGCACAACTTCAATGTTGAATCCAAAAGAACCCGCTGAGAATCAGATTATATCATGTGACTGTGGCGATGTCTGGTGGGCAAGATATCTTTTGCCGGATGTACCGTTTTTAGAGTGGGTTGAAGCAGGGGTGATAGATTGGATGGGGATGCAGGGGCAGAAGTTGTAGCCAATGGTCTGCCCCTACAACGGACACGATCCCGCAAGGGGATGACCTGCAGCCCTCGATCCCTACGAGTCCTGGGTCAGACGGAGCGTCATGAGTTCCTGGTCAAAATAATGGTCGTGTAGTTTGAGGGCGCGCCGCTCCAGGCCATAGGTCTCGAAACCCAGCGAGATAAAGAGGCGACGGGCTTCTCTGCTGGTGAGCACAACCTTCAAGTTGATCTGCTCAAGGTCGGGCAACTCACTGGCATAAGCAATAGCGGCCTGTAAGAGGGCCTTGCCAATGCCCTGTTTGCGCAACTCCTGGGGCACGTACATCCCCCAAATGATGCCCTTATGACGGTTTTTTGTGCCTTCCTCACGGCGGAAGCCGGCAATACCAACCAGCGCCTTCCCATCAAATGCTCCGAAGGTTACATCGTCAGGGGTCGTATCGCGCTTGCGTAGTCCCTGGGCGACGCCTGCAATGCCGCGTTCAAGGATCTCCTCATAGGATGAACCGAATGATTCCGGTTTGTCGCGCAGGGCATGTAGTCGAATGTTCCAAAATGCTTCAGCATCTTCCTCTGTTAATTTACGTACTTCCAACTATTACCTCCTCGTAATACCTTTTTTCTTGATGTGTACTACACATTGCTTTCAACATCCTACCATCTCAGAAAGCGGGGATCAAGGAAAGAAGGGGGAATATTTTCAATAAATTGGAGCGCTGCAAAATTCTGGCGGCGCTCTGTGAGCGGGAAAGGGGAACACGTAGACCTTATTATGTTACTTTTCAACACGGCTGCTTGTTGATTTTCTCTTGTGTATAGTTTAGTCTATAGAAGGTGTGTGGAAAGCAGGTATTCCACAGCATATTACTTAGAAAGGATTGCAGTGTTAGAGTTCAGCACATTTGAGCCAGGTGGAAGAGTCCGTATCTCTGGTTATAGCCCGTTTCGCGGGTTACGAGGGACGATCCGCCAGGTGGATCACATCCCGTATCAACAGTATTTTGACGATCCTCACCGTTTTTACCTCATTGATCTAGAAGGAGCACAAACCAAGGAGCCTGTCTGGTTTGAGCACGATGAAGTGGAGCCATCTTCTCTGAATTAATGGACACGATCCCACGAAGGGACTATAGCCAGGCGAAGGGGCCTGGATAAGCGAGAGATGGCAAGTAGATGAGTTGAGTAGGAAAACCTCGTAGCGCTGATTGCTTATTTTGAGATGATAAAAGCCCTGGATAGCAGGGGTCGGCGCATCTGCATGCCCTGTTTGATGTGCTGACCCCTCTATCGCTTTGCCATTTTTGGTGGATGCCAGATCCATTTGTCGCTCCTCCCACCGAAAAGCCTACTCAAAAAGTATGAGAGTGCTCTCTCTCTCTGTGGTGATGTCGCAGAGAGGCTTTCTTCCCTATACTTTTTCTATGACCTTCATCTTGTTCGCCGCGTTTGATGCTCCCGTGCAGCGCGCTCTGAGGGCAAAAACGTCCTGATGACGAGAGCCTGAACTGAGTATGAAGAAGGAGATGGATTGGACAGTTGTGGCCTCTTCTGGAGCCAGAAACGCCAATGCCCATGATTTTAGTCATCGCATTGAGTAGCAAGAAAGGAAACCGTTGATGGTAATTAAAGCTTCTAAGAAGCAACAGAGGGTCGAGGATGGAAGAGATTTGTCGGTCAATCCCTTGTTTGCACGCGAACCCCTGCACGTGCCGAGAAATCGGATGCCTGAAGGGGAGATGCACCCGGATACCGCTTACCAGTTGGTGCATGATGAGCTGATGTTGGATGGCAATGCGCGCCAGAATCTGGCTACCTTTGTAGGAACATGGATGGAGCCTCAGGCAGATCGTCTCATGGCGGAATGTTCTTGTAAGAATATGATTGATAAAGATGAGTATCCCCAGACCGCTGAGATGGAGATGCGCTGCGTGAAGATGTTGAGCCATCTCTGGCACGCACCTTCGGCTACTCAGGCAACCGGATGTTCAACCGTCGGCTCAAGCGAGGCCTGTATGCTGGGTGGGCTGGCCCTCAAGCGGCGTTGGCAGCAGCAACGTCGAGCGCAAGGCCTCCCGATTGATCGCCCCAACATCGTGATGGGGATCAACGTGCAAGTGTGCTGGGATAAATTCGCGAACTACTGGGACGTAGAGCCACGTCTGGTCCCAATGGAGGGCAAGCGCTTTCATCTAGGGGCGAAGGAGGTGGTCGCACTCTGTGATGAGAACACCATCGGCGTCGTTGCCATTTTAGGCTCGACCTTTGATGGCAGCTACGAGCCCGTCAAAGAGATCGCCCTGGCCCTCGACGATCTGCAAAAGCGCACTGGCCTGGATATTCCGATCCATGTTGATGGGGCATCAGGAGCTATGATCGCCCCATTTCTCGATCCGAATCTGGAATGGGATTTCCGCGTTGCGCGTGTAGCCTCCATCAATACGTCGGGGCATAAGTATGGCCTGGTCTATCCAGGGGTGGGCTGGGTGGTCTGGCGCGATGCTGAGGCACTGCCCGAAGATCTGATCTTCTCAGTCAACTACCTGGGCGGCCATATGCCTACCTTTGCCCTCAACTTT
>Ga0070730_10006458_pt1 | contig 10023 bp, 9 predicted proteins | sample Coa_R1_3_FD_66447 | JGI IMG/M metagenome (GOLD analysis project Ga0070730, IMG submission 66447) | Surface soil microbial communities from Centralia Pennsylvania, which are recovering from an underground coalmine fire - Coalmine... | ecosystem: Environmental > Terrestrial > Soil > Unclassified ...
CGCGGGAGAAGCTGGAGCGCTTCATCCGCGAAGTCCTCGTGTTCGACGGATCAGCCGTGCCCGACGAGGTCATCGACGTGCGGTTCGACTCGAGCATCGACCCGGACGTCGTCGCCCACCCGCCGCTACGGCGTCCGTCCGGACCGCTCGCGCTGCGCACGCTGTGGCGAATGGACTTCACGCGCGACCGCCGGTTGTCGGCGCTGCAGACGCCGACGCTGGTGATCTGGGGCGCGGCCGACAAGGTGAACCGGCCGACCGGCGGTCCGATGCTCGCATCACGCATGCCGCACTGCGACCTGCTCACCGTCGCCGACGCCGGCCACTGGGTGCAATGGGAGCGCGCCGATCTCTTCAACGAGGTGGCGCGAGCGTTTCTGGTGGAGCAGCGATGAACGACATCTTCGGCAACGTCCACCTGGGTTACCTCGTCGTCGAGACGGAGCGGTTCGCCGAGTGGGGACGCTTCGGTGCAGACGCGATCGGCATGCACCTCGACGAACTGGATCCGAACACGATGCGCTTCCGGTTGGACGATCGCGAGTGCCGATTCCTGCTGGCGCGCGGACCGCAGGAAGACGTCACCGCGGTCGGTTGGCAGGTGGACGACCACGAGACCTTCGACCGCATCCTCGCGCGCGTGACGTCGCACGGCGTGCCCGTTGTCGAGGCGCCGACCGACGATGCGGCGTTGCGTGGCGTCCAACGGCTCTGGCGCTTCCCCGGCCCGAAGGGACTCGTGCAGGAGATCTTCACGCGGGCGCGCACCATCGATGCGCCGTTGCAGATGACCACGTCCGGATTCGTCACCGGCGAGAGCGGGATGGGGCATATCGCGCTCACGTCGAAACAGCCTGCGAAGGTTCGCGGCTACTTCGACGCGGTATTCGACGCGCGGCTGTCCGACTACATCGACGAAACGATCAACGGCATGAAGTTGAAGATTCGCTTCTTGCGCGTCAACGAGCGGCATCACTCCGTGGCCGTGGCCTCGACACAAGGCTTGCGCGTCGACCCGATCCGGACCCGCATCCAGCACGTCAACGTCCAGGTCGCCACGCTCGACGACATGACGCAGTCGTACCAACGGGTGAAGCAACTCGGCTTCGACATGGCGTTGTCGGTCGGGCAGCACACCAACGACAAGGAGTTGTCGTACTACGCGCGCACGCCCTCGGGTTTCGAGTGGGAGGTCGGCTGGAACCCCATCGTGGTGGACGAACGCACGTGGGAGCCGACGACCCATCGCGGGATCAGCATCTGGGGGCACACCCCCGTTGGCCAGACGGTCATCGACAAGCTCGCACAGTTCAAGCTCGGCGCCGCGTCACTTGCGCGCAGGGAGCAGACCGTGCCGGCGCTGAGTGGAGCGGGGATCGCCGATGACTGAGGCGATCAGCCGGCGCGGGCTGGTCGCCACCGCCGCGCTCATCCCGTGAGCAAGTCGTGCGGTGGGCGGCTGTCAAGGTGTGCATCCGGATCGCACACCCCTCAGCGCTATGCAGGCGGCGCTCGAATCTCGACCCGCGTGCATGACCGTGCCGTCAGGGCGTACGAGCGCCGAGGTCGCCTTGCCGTTGCGCAGCCACGCCTGCAGGTCGCTTCCTGGAGATGCGCTCACGAGCACAGCACCCAGCCGTTGCACCTCCGCACGTCGTGCCGATGAGACGTCCTCAGACGTCACGATCGCGAACTGCGCACCGGCGTATGCGTCGAAGCGCGAGCCGTCGGCGACCGCGGCGTTCGGGCACAGTCGGCCGCCGAGCGGCGAGCCAAGCCGCCGTCGCGCGACGAACTCGCCGCGCTTCAACCCCGGTGTCTCGCTCTTGAGGATGTGGCTCGAGAACGCCGGCATTCGGTGCAGGCGCGGCGCCAACACCCGGCGCAGGAAGTTGCCGAACTCACCGCCCTCGGTCATCGCGGTGCCGACGATCTTGGCGAGCCGGATCAGCGCGGTGGCGTGCGGCTTGCGTTCCGCTTCATAGCTGTTGAGAACACGCTCCGCCAACGAGCCGTCGAGGACGCCGGCCAGCTTCCAGCTGAGGTTCGCCGCATCGCGGACGCCGGCGCACAGGCCCTGCCCGATGAACGGTGGCGTGAGATGAGCGGCGTCGCCGAGCAGAAAGATGCGCCGGTCACGCCATCGGTCGGCCACTCGCGCGCGGAATGTGTACTCCGCAACACGCACGACATGCAGGTCATCGATAGGTACCTCGCGCGTCCACGGTGCGATGAGTGGGTGCAGCGCGTCGGGGTCGCGGTAGTCGTCCACCGTCTCGGTCGGGCCGAGCCTGAACTCGAAGCGATAGCGGGACGCACCGATGCGCATGTACGTGGCCGCACGACCGGGGTCGCACACCTGGTGCACGCCCTCCCACGCCTCGATCTCCGCATCCGTAGTCATGTCCACAACAAGCCAGCGCTGCTCGAACTTCAGGTCGCGCATCATCGCGCCGACCACGGTCCGCACCAGGCTGTTCGCCCCGTCGCAACCGAGCACGTACTGCGCGTCGATCGAGTGTTCCTCGCCGGTGGCGCGGTCGACGTAGTCGACGTGCACGGTGGCCGCGTCCTGCGTCAGCTCGACGACGTCGGCGTTGCCGCGCAGCGTCACGCTCGGGAACAGCTTGAGGTTGGTACGGAGGATCTCTTCGAGCTCCGGCTGGTCGAACATGTTCGCCTCGGGGAAGCCGTGCTTGCCCTGCGCAGTGCCACGGCGGAATTCGCCGAGCACTGCGTGGTTTCGGTCCACGAGCCGCAGTCCGTGGCACGGCCGCGAGATGGCCGCAAACTCCTCGGCCACGCCCATCCGCGCGAGGATGCGATAGATCTCGTCGTCCAGGTGCACCGCACGCGGCTGCGGGTAGACGCCCTCCCAACGGTCGAGCACGAGGCATCGCACGCCGTACTGCCCGAGCAGCGTCGCGGCGGTCAGGCCGGTCGGTCCCGCACCGATGATCAGCACCGGCACGGCAGCAGCGGCGTCGCCCGGGGTGTGCGCGCCGGTCACCGCGTCCACCGCACCGTTGTGCGCTGCGAGCCGAGCTCGATCGCGCTGTCGTCCGTCCCGATGGTTGCCTCGACGACGTCGCCTTCCTGCAGGTACTTCATGTTCTTCGCCTGGGCCTTGAAGAAGAGCCGCCACTTCACGGCCGGCGGCAGCAACGCCGCGATGATCTCGACGGGCTTGGGCGGCGCACTGAGCGCGGTGCCCACCGGGGTACCCGTCAGCAGCAGGTCACCCGGATCCATCCGCTGGAAGCGGGACAGCGCCTGCAGCGCCTGCACCGGCGGGTAGATCATGTCAGCGACGGTGTTGTCCTGCCGGACTTCGCCGTTCACCGACAACCACAAGCGCAGATCACCGAATCGTTTGAGTTCGTCAGCCTCGACGAGGACGAGTGCAGGACCGACTGGAGTGAACGTCGGGTACGACTTCCCCTCGTAGAACTGTGTCTTCGGCAGTTGCACGTCACGCGCGGAGATGTCGTTGGTGATGACGAGCCCGGCGATGTAATCGGTGAGGTTGTCCTCCGTAATGGACGTGCCGACGGGCATAGAGCGGCCGAACACGAGCCCGATCTCGACCTCGTAGTCGAGCAGCCGCACATGGGCCGGACGGATGACGTCGTCGTACGGACCGCTGATGGATCCCGACGTCTTGCGGAAGAACGTCAACGGCACCGACTCCGGGTCGAGGCCGGCGTCCTGCGCATGCGAGACGAAGTTCGTCATCTGCGCCACCACGCGGCACGGCGCGGTGACGGGCGAGGTCAGGTCGAGCGACGAAACAGGCACGGTATCCGACGAAGCGCCTGCCGTGGTGACGGCAGCCGGCTCGTCCAACAACTCAGCGGTGGTCTGTGCGCTCGTTGCGATGCGCGCGGCGCGGCCACTCGTGGCCACGTACCAGGCGTCGGCGGTACGCAGGATCGTGGTCGTCATGATGCCGACGCCTTCACCAGCGCACGGACGGCGGCGAAGTCGAATTCGTTGTCCGCACGCAGCGCACCGAGCACGGCGCGCAGCTCATGCACTGCCTGCGGGCCGGGTTTGATGCCCAGGAAGTCCTTCGTCGCCGGCGGTCCCCACTGCGCCAGCCCCGAGGCGGCGAACGGCGCCCACCCCGGCTCGAGCGTGTTGTCGAACATGTCGCCGTCGCTGAAATGCTCCACCATGAAGCCGTCGGGGTCGCGCCAGTAGTCGAAGATCTGGCTGCCCTGGATGTGCCGCCCGATCCCCCACGAGCGTTGATAGCCCTCCTCGCGCAAGTACTCGCCACCGGCCGCGAGCGCGTCGAGGTCGGCGACCTGGAACGCCGAGTGCACGTAACGGTTGGGGCCGAGCACCAGCGCGAGCGTGTGGTGGTCGGACGGCGTCGCGCCGCGGTCGCAGCGCATGAAGCTCATGACCGGTCCGCGGTCGCGTTGGCCGGGGTAGTAGAGGAAGTCGCTCACGATCAGCCCGAGGTGGTCGAGATACCAGTTGAGCGACTGCAGGTATTTCGTTGTCTGGAAGGCGAGGTGTCCGAGCCGCTGGATGCTCGCCGGCCGCCGCGGGGGCCGCTGCGTCGCGTTGGTGCGCGCGACCTCATGACCGACGTTCGTCACAGTCGGGTTCTGCGCGGGCAGCGCCGCCAACTCGTGCATGTCGGACACGACGCGCACCCCGAGCCCGCTGGGCTCGACGAGGTCGACGGCAAGACCGCCGAGTGTCTCCGGAAGCTTCGTGGCGGCGCGGCCGGTGGCGTCGGCCAGGCGCTGCACATCGTTCGAATCGGCCGCACGGAACGCGGGGCCGACGAAGCGCGATCGGTATCCCTTCCGAATGCGGACGCACGGCGCGCCCGGGTCGGTACCGCGCAGGTGCAGCTCGTCGGCGGTGCGCAGCGCCGTGGTGAACCCGAAGTCCCGCGCGAACCGCTCAGCCTTGGCCAGATCAGGCTTCTCGAACTCCAGCCAGGCCAGGTCGAGCACCTTGATGATCGGGTTCGCGGCCCGGCCCGGGTGCTCGTCGGCACGCGCACCCTGCTGGCTGTGCAGCCCGCTGTGGGTGTCGCTATGGCTGTCCATGTGGTGGTCCATCGACCGCTCCCCTCGTAAGTGACGATATCGTCAGTTACGAAGGTACGTTCAGTCAAGAGTAAATGACGATTTCCTCAATTCTGACGTTCAGCTATGCTCTGGCCGTTACCGACCGGGAGGTGGCCCATGGCCGAACAGACCCAGGCCAGCCACAACCGCCTGGAGCGCCGGAAGGCACGTACCCGCGCCTCGCTCGTCCGGGCCGCTCAGGCCTTCATCGCCGAGGGGCGCACGAACGTCCCGATTCTCGAGATCACCCAGGCCGCCGACGTGGGGATGGGCTCCTTCTACAACCACTTCGAGACGAAGGAAGAGCTCTTCGACGCAGCACTCGAGGACGCGCTCGACTCCTTCGGTGTCGTGATGGATCGGCTCACCGCCGACATCGAGGACCCGGCGCAGGTGTTTGCGCAAAGCTTTCGCCTCACGGGCCGGCTGCATCGGCGCCGGCCCGATCTGAGCAAGGTCCTGCTGCACAACGGCTTGGCGCTCGTGCGGTCGGACAAGGGCCTGGCCCCCCGCGCGCGCCGGGATATCGAGGCCGGCATGCGCGCCGGCCGCTTTACCGTGCGCGATCCCGACCTTGCCCTCACCGTTGTCGCGGGCGCGGCGTTGTGCCTCGGGCAGTTGTTGCACGACGACGCCGAACGAGACGACGCCACTGCGGCCGATCAGGTCGCCGAAGCGCTGCTATGCATGCTCGGCGTCCCGGCGGACGAGGCGCGCGTGATCTGCTCTGCCCCGCTGCCGAACCCCGTCGAGTTGCCCGACGACTCAGCCGCGTAGGAGCGCTGTCGCCCTTCAGGCGTCGCGCGGCAGAGTGATGCGGACGTCGGTCCCCCGTCCAACACCATCGGAGTGCACCTCGATGCGCCCTCGGTGCCCGGCGACGATCGCCCGGCTGATCGTCAGCCCGATTCCGGACCCAACGGTATCGCCGCTGGCCGGATGAGCTCGGTAGAAGCGCTCGAACACATGCGGCAGATGCTCGGGCGCAATACCCTCGCCGGTATCCCGGACGAGCACGCTCACCGCGTCGCGGCGCGACTCGATCCGGACACGCACGTCGCCGCCCGGTGGCGTATGGCGCAGTGCGTTCTTCAGCAAGTTCGTCATCACCTGGCTCAGCCGTTCCCGGTCTGCACGTGCGACTACATCGGCGTCTTCGTCCACAACGAGCTTGACGTGCTTCTCGGCATACGCCGGACGGATGGCGTCGGCCGCATCGCGCACCACCTCGGCGATCCTGATCGACTCCAGGTTGAGTCCCAACCGCCCTTCGTCCGCAGCGGAGACGGCGTGGATGTCGTCGGTCAGGCGGGCCAGGCGGGAAACCTGCCCGCGCAGCACTCCGATCACGTCGTTGTCGAGGGTGACCACGCCGTCTTCGATGCCTTCGAGATAGCCGTCGAGATTGGCGAGCGGCGTAGCCATCTCGTGCGCCAGGTCGGCGAGCATCCGTCTGCGCGTTGCCTCGACGCTCTGCACACGCTCGGCCATGTCGTTGAATGCGGCCGCCACCGTGTCGAGCTCGCGTCCAGCCAACCGAGCCGGCACACGCACGCCGTAGTCCCCGCCGGCAACGCTTTCAGCCGCCGAGACGAAGCGCGACAGGCTGGCGAGAATGGACCGGCTGCTCACCGTGCTCACGACGAGAATCAACACCAGCGCGACCGCCGTGACGAACAACATTTCGATCGCGTTCACGGACCGAAATGCGCTCTCGGCCCGGTGCAATGTCGCTTCCGGAACGGAGCCCGAGCCCTTAAGCCGATCGCGGAACAACCTCGGACCGGCCAGCGTCGTGACGAGCCAGGACGCCCCGAGCGCGCCGAGCAGAATGCCCAGAAACGCAAGCACCAACCGCGTCCGCAACTCGAGTCGCGACCACGCGGCGTTCACGCTCCGCTCCCGATGCGATAGCCCGCGCCGCGCACCGTACGGACAAACCGCGGCGCATCGGCATCGTCGCCGAGCTTGCGCCTGAGGTTTCGCACGTGCACGTCGACCATGCGCTCGTCACCCACCCACGGTTCGCCCCACACGGAGTCGATCAGTTGTCGGCGCGACAAGACGAGACGCGGATTGCTCGCAAGCGTGGCGAGCAGGTCGAACTCGGTCGGCGTCAACGCGAGCGGCGCACCGTCGAGGACGACCTCGCGCCCGTCGACATCCACGACGAGTGGGCCGATCTCGATGGTTCCGGTCTGGCTCTCCTCGCGGGGACGGCGCAGCATCGCCTTCACTCGAGCGACGAGTTCGCGCTGGCTGAACGGCTTGGTCAAGTAGTCGTCGGCACCTACGGCGAGGCCGACCAACTTGTCGATCTCGTCGCGACGAGCGGTCAGCATGATGACGTAGCAGTCGGTGAAGCGCCGCAGCTCACGGCACACCTCAACGCCGTCGAGCACCGGCAGGCCGAGGTCGAGCACGACCACGTCCGGACGGAACTCCCGCGCCCGTTCGAGCGCCGAAGCACCGTCGCCCACCTGCTCCACCATGAATCCCTCACGGCGCAGGTAGTCGCCCACCAGGTCGGCGAGCAGCTGCTCGTCCTCGACGACGAGTACCCGCCGCGCCCCATCCTGCGTACTCATCAGCGCCAGCCCCGACCTTCATCGAATCTTCACGGGGTTTGCTCGGGCCCTCAACGAGCCGGGCCGAGAGTGGTTTCCATCAACCCACAACCAAGGAGATCACCATGACGACGTTCCTCACGACCGAGCAGCCCAGCCGGATCACCCAGGCCTGGAACACGGTCGCACGCTATCCCACCTACGAAGGTGCGCAGTCGGCTGTCGACCGTCTCGCCAAGGACGGGTTTCCGGTCGAAGAGCTCAGCATCGTGGGTTCTGACCTGCAGCTGGTCGAGAAGGTCCTCGGCCGTATGAGCCGCAGCAAGGCTGCCGGCGGCGGTGCCGCGAGTGGCGCCTGGTTCGGCGTCTTCGTCGGCATGCTGCTCGGCGTCTTCGCCTCCGGCACCGGCTTCCTCGCCGCGATCCTGCTCGGTGCGCTCACCGGCGCCGTGTGGGGTGCGCTGTTCGGCCTGATCGCCTACAGCGCCACCGACGGGCGTCGCGATTTCACCGCGCTGCAGTCCATCTCGGCGGGCCACTACGACGTGGTCGCATCGCACGGCGCGGTCGAGCGAGCGCGCATCGTGCTCGGCCAGGCCGGCCTGCTCCCCCACTGACCATCGGTTCTCCGGCCGGCGCACTTCGGTGCGCCGGCCATAACACTTGGAGTTGTTGACATGACCACCACACTTGCCGTCCTGCTCGCAGTCTTGTTCGGGCTGCTCGGTATCGCGAAGCTCGCAGCAGCGCCACCGATGCGAGCTGCCGCTGAACACCTCGGCTACACGACCGACCAGTACCGCGTCATCGGCGCGCTCGAAGCTGCCGGCGCACTCGGCCTGATCGTCGGCTTTCGACTCGCCGGAATCGGCGTCGCCGCCGCGATCGGCCTCGTGCTGCTCATGCTCGGCGCAGCCGGCGCCCACGTAAGGAATCGCGACGCAGCAAACCGTGTCCTCGTGCCGATCGTCCTCGCAGCGATGGCCGCCGCGTATCTGATCAGCCTGTAGCCGAGGGCGCACGCGAGCGCCCTCACAGAATCGTGTGCGTCTTGACGCGATGCACTGACGGCTTCATATGCACATCGCGTGAGCACCGCCGCCGGCCGTCGACCATTCTTCGAGAACGTCAGTGCGGATGCGATGTGTACCGGGCCGCGACCTGTCGATCACAAAAGCCCTGAAGGCCAGCAAATTCGGGGGATGTGCGCGCCCGGCAGGACTCGAACCTGCAACCTCTTGATATTTCCACCCGCCCACACCGCCTGCCTTGACCGGGTCGGAGCCCGATGCTTCGGGGTGAAACGCGGTGAACCGGTATGGGCCGGGATGGCGGCCGTGTCGTGGCAATGTGTACCCAATCTGCACTCGCCCCCGAATCACCTCCTTCTCTGTCACGTTCTTCTTCTTCCCGACCCGGGCGCCTTGTAGGTATGGCGCGCGCGTGGGTGGAAGACATGTGGTTCACCCGCACCGGCGACGGCGCCAGGACCCGCACCGAGCGGCATGGGCGCGGGTTGCAGTGGCGGGTGCGCTGGTATGACGACCGCCGCCGGATGCGGGCCCGTTCGTTTCGCACCAAGCGCGACGCCGAAGCCTGGCAGGCGACCATCGAGCACGAGATGCGCGAAGGCACCTACCGGGACCGCACCCTCGGCCAGATCAGCTTCGGGGAGGTCGCCGAAGAATGGTTGGCCACACGCACCGACATCACCATCAGCTCCAAACGCACCTACCGCGCGGCGCTGGACCGGCACATCCTGCCGCACTGGGGAGCGGTCACCATCGCCGCGATCCGGCGTCGCGATATCGCGACGTGGCTCGCGTCGTTGGGAGATCGGCTGGGTCCGCGGTCGGTGACCGGGGTGCACCGCGTGCTGTCGATGGTGCTCGCGTGGGCGGTCGAGACCGACCGCATCCCAGCCAACCCCGCAGCCCGACTGCCACTGCCGCGCCCACCGGCCGGTGAGCACGTGTTCCTCACCCACGCCGAAGTCGAACGCCTCGCCACCGCAGCCGGCGGCGACTACCGGGTCATGATCCTCACCCTCGCCTACACCGGGGTGCGCTTCGGCGAGGCCGCCGCCCTCCAAGTCCAAAACATCGACCTCGACCGGCGGCGGCTGTCGGTGACTCAGGCGTGGGCCAGCCTCAACACCGGCGTTCCCTATCTCTCCACGCCGAAGACGCACGAGCGGCGCAAAGTCGGACTCCCAGCCTTCCTCATCGACGAACTCGAACCCCTCGTCACCGGACGACCGCCCACCGCCTGGCTGTTCCCCGCGCCCTTCGGCGGATCGCTAGCGATCTCGAACTGGAACCGCCGCGTCTTCGCCCCCGCAGTGCGCGAGGCCGGCTTGGCCG
>Ga0070730_10006459_pt1 | contig 10022 bp, 8 predicted proteins | sample Coa_R1_3_FD_66447 | JGI IMG/M metagenome (GOLD analysis project Ga0070730, IMG submission 66447) | Surface soil microbial communities from Centralia Pennsylvania, which are recovering from an underground coalmine fire - Coalmine... | ecosystem: Environmental > Terrestrial > Soil > Unclassified ...
CCATCCATTCACGAAGCGGTTCCACTCCACGCCCAGCTCCCCGACGCCGATCTGCGGACCCTCCGGCTTGTCGCCCTCGGTGGGGTAATCCTTGAAGATCGGAACCGCTTCCTTCTCATTCGCCGACCAGATCGCCTTATCGTCCGAGGCGTAGCCCGAGAAGAACTCCATGCCCACCGCCTTTTCGATCTCCACGGCTCTCTTGCGCGCGAGGAACGGGGCACTCCTCCGGAAGTATTCCCCCCCGTTCGTGCTCCAGAAGTAGAGGTAGCCGTCGGGCGTCGCCGCCATCGCACCGCAGGAGAAAAGACACTTTTGTCCCTTCGACAGATCGTAGAGGTACCGGTAGTTGCCGGTGAGGGCGTCGTCTTCCGCGACCGACATCACGAGGCGGGTCGAGAACCCCAGACCCCGCTCCGGACTCGGCCCCGGCGGATAGACGAAGTTGTCGGTGGCGAAGACCACGTAGAGCTTGCCGAACAGGCTGATCCCGTAGAATGGACCTTCATTAGTCCGCAGCGGCACGGGCTTCTGCCCCGGCTCGGTGAAAACATGTGGGCTCTTGAATGCGCCGATCTCGTTCCGGGGAAATTCGAGCTTGAAACCGTCCTCGGGCTTCATGCCCGGGACGATCGCCGCCCAGCCGATGCAGTCGTCGTTAAGTGGGTGCTGGTTGCGCGGCGGATCGGAGAGCTCGTTCGGCTTGCCGCGGAACCTCGGTGCGAGGATAGGGTCGCCCATGAGGAAGTAAAGCCTTCCTCTATGCGCGACGGTGGGGGCACCGTCGGCGGCGATGATCCCGTAATTCGTCCTCGTCTGGCTGGCGGTCGGCTGCTTCGTCTCCCAATCGATGTCCCCGGTGAGCTGGCAGCACTTCTTCGTCGACCCGGGCACGTACTTCCAGTCGGTCGGGAGCGTCGGTGGGATCTTCGCACCGGGCGGCGGACTCGCGGCCATGATGGGATGCGCCGGTAGTTCGAATGTGCCTCCGCCCGGGTGGGCTCCGGCTTTTCCGATGAAGATCCGCGGGAGCGCGGGCTTCGGCCCCTTGTCGTCGAGCTCGAGCTTGAACGCCAGCGTGGGATTCTCACCCTTGACGCGGAAGTCGACGCCGGTGGTCCCTTCCTTTCTTGTGAATCCGAAGGTGATCTGCTCGTGCGCCGGCCCCAAGACGAAGTCGTCGGTGGGGCGGGGCGCGTCCTCGGCATGGACCTGCTTGACGTCAGTGAATTCGCCATCCTTTGCGAAAATCGTGCCACTGAAGTGATGCTCGATGTCCTTCGCCATCGCTCGGAGGTGCCAGCCGCGCTCGTCGTGCCAGATGATGTAGTGGGCGGGGGCTGACAGGGGGCTTTCGGGCTTGCCCTCCGGATCGATCGTGCCCTGCCAGGGAGCAACGCAGGCAATCAAGAGGTCAAAGACCGCGAGCACAAGGTTCTCTCCCAGCCGCAACTGAAGAGGATCCATAGGGATATTGTTTTCAATCATCCCTTCATAATCAATGGTATTAAAACCCCCTGGTCCGCAAGGGCCGTGAGGGTTCAAGTCCCTCCCCTGGCACCACCCATCGGATGCCCCTCTATCCCCCCACCAAAACTCGCGAAAACTAGGGAGCACATGACTCAAGCGATATCCAGGAGGGATCCCCTGTGGGCAAAGATGGGGCATGAGGATCTTTTCCCGATGGAACTCAGCAACTTGAACTCCGACACGAAGGACGAGAAGAGGGAGTCATAAGGTAGAATTGTTGCAATTGAGTGAGGGTTCATCATGACCAGCGCATCCGTGCCCGCGCGTCCCTCGGGATCCACCGGAAAGCTCGTGTTCTTCATCATCTTCGCCGTGCTGACCGTATTCGTCACAGTCGCGAAGAACGCGAAGATTCTCGACCCGAAGTCCGAGATCGCGCAGCACTTCGCGCCGACGATGGGCTATCTCGCAGTGCACGCGGCCTTCGGAGGGCTGGCGTTGGTGCTGGGGGTGTTTCAGTTTTCGAACCGTATCCGAGCGAAGTACCTTAGCCTGCACCGGAAGCTGGGCTATCTCTACGTGCTGGGGGTCTTCGTTTCGTCGCCGTTCTCGATTCCGGTCGCAATGCGGACCGGCGGATCGCCGTCGCTGGTGGCGGCGGCGTCGACGCAGTCGTTCGGCTGGATGGTGACGACGGCGATCGCCTTGTACTGCATCAAACGCGGGAATGTGGAACAGCACCGTCGGTGGATGATCCGGAGTTATCCGTTCGCGATGGTCTTCACGGTGGCGCGGATGATCATTCCAATTCCACCGATTCTGGCCATGGGGCTGCCCGGGGTCGAGATGGTTGTCTGGTTAACGATCGCGGCGGCGGCGCTGCTGCCGAGTATCTTCCTGGACTGGCGCGCGATCAAGGCGCGTCCCGCGTCCGTCTGACCCCCCGACTACGGCCCCACTCGCGATAAAGGAGTCGCTCGAAGGCGTCTCTTCCAGGCAATCACCCCCGTGGATCCATCCTTCCTCCGTATCATTGTTCGAAGGGGTAGAACCAGAATTGGCGGTTTTAAAAACCCCTGGTTCGCAAGGGCCGTGAGCGCTCAAGTCCCTCCCCCGGCACCATCAATCGGGAATTCCTCCAACCTCTCATCCGGCGTCGAGATTGAGTTGAGGCGCCTTCAGCTCGAGTGAGGAGTGTACCACGGCGGGAAAACTCGTTCGCTGTTGCGGTTATAAAACGCGACGCCGTGGAACATCAGGCCGTCGGTGTTGTAGCCGCAGCGACGGGGGGGAGTAGGAGGATGTCATCTCGAACGTCAGCAATGGTCCCTATCGACCGGGTGACGCCGTGCATTTCCCTTAACGTTTCCGGGGTCTCATACGACTATAGGGTGTTGCGCAAGATCCACGGATGGAGGGCTACCGGGTGGTCGGCACCGCCGAACTGGTCCGTTACGTCGACGGCCTGCACGCCGCGGCGCGGAAGATGACCTCGTCCGACGCCGAGGCCGAGGACCTCGTGCAGGACTGCCTCGCGTCCGCGGTGCAGGGCGTGAGTTGCATCCGGAGGGCCGAGCTGCTGGGCGCGTGGCTTCACCAAATCCTTCGCAGAAGATGGTACGACATCCTCCGGCGTCGCGCCCTGGAGCGACGCGGGCGGCCCGACGGCCGGGCCGCGGCAACTGCCGCGGATGCCGATCCGGCCGGGAGCGAGCTGGTCCGACGCGCCCTCGGAGCGCTGGAGCTCGATGCCCGTCGAGTGCTCGAAATGCGCTTTTTTCAATCGCGGACCTCTGTCGAGATTGCTCGCGAGCTCGGCCGGCCCGTCGGGTCCGTCCGCTCGCAGGTGTTCTACGCTTTGCGCAAGTTCGAGTCCGAATTCCGTCGGCTCTGCCCAAAGGAGACCGTATGAGCTGCTTGGCCGAAGAACGTTTCGTCGAGCTGCTCGACCGGGGGGGCCTGGAAGCCTCGAGCCCAGAGGAGGGGGCCCACCTCCGGGACTGTCAGGCGTGCCGAGAGTCCTGGGCGACGGTCGCCGCGGCGGGGGAAGTACTCGCGCAGGCGGGGACCCGCGGCGCCGGGCGCCTGGTTCGGGCGATTCCGCTCGTGGCGGCCGCCATGCTGCTCGCGGCCATCGCCGTGATCGTAATCCGCCACGGGCCGTCGTCGGCTGAGACGCCGGTGAAGGACCCGCTCGGGTTGATCCTTGAAGGCAGTCCTGACGAGGCCAAGGGCGCCCGCGAGGCACTCTTGAAAAGCGGCCGGAAGGCGCTACCCGGACTCGTTGCCGCCCGGCCTCGGCTCCGGACGTCGCTGCGCTTCGGGGAGATCCAGGATCTCATTTGGACCCTCAAGATCGGGGGAGTGCAGGGAACCCCGGACGAGGCCGTCGTCCGGAAGATGGAGCACGTCAAGATCGATCTCGCGTTCGAGAACGTCGGCGTCAACGATATCCTCGCCTACCTCCGCGACCTGTCGGACATCAACTACGTGCTCGATCCAACCGTGGATCCCGGGCCGGTGGAGCGTCTTCGAGGGAAGAACCAATCGCTTCGCTCGACCCTGGAAACCCTCTGCCTGGTCAAGGACATCGACTTCGACTTTCGCTACGGCGTCGTCTTCCTCAGCCGCCCGATGCGGCTCTGGTCCACCGAGCCCGGCGTCGGGATGCCGGAGTCGAACGTCTGGAGGACTCAGGCACTGGATCCGGCCGGCCTGGAGGTCGCCGGCAGGTTGCCGAAGAATCCGATTACTCTCGATGTTCAGAACTGTCCGATGAGCGCGGTGGCCCAATACATTTCGACACTCAGTGGCGTCCCCATCGAGTTGCCGGAAGCGCTCGGCGAGACAATGGTCACTCTAAAAGTGCAGACCATCCATCTCGTCCGCCTGGTCGAACTGCTGACGCTTCCGCGGGGGTGGGATGCACGCATCGAGGGTCGCTCGCTCGTCTTTTTCGCGCGGGCGAAGTGACCCCTGCCACCAACGATCAACGGGATACATCCGCGGCTTGCTCTCCTGCCCCTCCTCGCCATCCTCTCGGGCACCTTTCAGATGGATCAGCAGGAGGGATCGACGACGACCAGGTAGAGATCCAGATTCAGCCGCGATAGCGTCCTATCCCGGATTGGCGACGTTCTGTGTCGGGAAGAGGACAACGGACTGAATCATGGGCATCACGGCTCTGAGTGGCGCTCTCGGTACTCCTGCGGAGTCAGTCCTTCGGAGGAACGGAACACGCGGCTGAACTGCGGGGCGTCGCGGAAACCCGCATGTGCAGCCACCACCTTCAGCGGCTCGCGCGACTCGACGAGCAGTCGCTTCGAGCGCTCGATGTGCGAACGGCGGATCTCATCGTGCAGCGTGCGGTCCATCGCGCGGCGGAAGCGGCGCTCCAGCGTTCGGCGGCCACGGATCTGATGCGTGGACACTATCGGACATCCAGGCAGATCAGGGTGCCCTCGCTGTCCCGGCAGAAAAGAAGGCCGTCGGAGAGCACCGGGGCGATCCAGTTTCTCGCCTTTGACCCCAGCAGCGGAACCCGGGCCAATTCCTTGTAAGCCGTCGGGTCTGCAGCGACGACGACGAGCATGCCTTGCTTGTCGATCGTGAGGATCCGACCCTCCACAATGACGAGATTTCCGAAGCCGCCCTTCTTGGTCCATTTTGTCTTGCCCGTGCCGGCATCAAGGCAGCGGAGCTGGCCGTTGGGCGTGTTGTCGTCAATTCCGTACAGATGGCCTTCTCGGTAGACCGGGGTGGCCAGCTGGCTCCTCATTTCGGTGTTCTGCCAGAGAGAAGTCAACTTGTCCCCGCTCAGCGATAAGAGCGCGCATCCCCGATCCCAACCCGACGTGATGAAGAACTTTCCGTCGAAGAACACCGGATCGGCCGCATTGGCGTCGAAGGACGTCTTCCAGGGGTAAGAGGCGAAGGACTGGCCGGTAACCGGATCCACCAGGCAGAGCTCGCCCGCGCAGAAGAGGGCGACCGCAGTCTTGCCATCGTGATCGAAAGCGACCGGGGACGCAAAGCCCCCGAATCCCGTCGGGCTTGACCAGACCTTCTTGCCGGACTTCCTGTCCAGGGCGAGACCGCGCGTGTTGGCATTGTAAATCGCCAGTTCTCCGACCAGGAGCGGCGACCCGGTGATCCCGTAATCCGTGTTCTTCGCCCCCACCTCTGACATCAGATCCGCCTGCCATCGCAGATCACCGGTTCCCGCATCCAGGGCGAACGCCTGGCCATTCCGGCTCAGGGTATAGACCACCCCTCCGTCGACGGTGGGCGTCGCCCGGGGCCCCCAGAAGTTCCCGACTGGGCAGCGGTAGACCTGCCGCCATAGGGACTTCCCCGTCTTCGTGTCCAGGCAGGAGACGACGTCCTGGCCGCCCTGGTTGCCGAGAGTGTAAAGTCGTCCGGCGACGATCGACACGGAGCAGACGCCCTCCCCAACCTGGACGTGGAACAGCATCTTGGGGCGGGCGAGGCTCTCCGGTTTCCAGGATTCGTTCGACTGTCCGTTTCCCTGGGCCCCTCTCCAGCGAGGCCAGTCATCGGCCCGACTCAAGGCTTGGGTCAACGCGAGGGTGATCAGGGCTAGGGCCGCTTTGGTCCGCATGCGCATTTTGGGCTGAACGCCCCCCGACTACCTTGACGGAACCTCATCCCGCGAATACGGCGATCCCCGGAGACATCGCGTCGGGGTGGTGGTCCGGAACCAGGGGCGTCACGGCTGCTGGCGACGAACATCGCTGCCCATGATACTCCCCGTCCGCAAGCTCCCTGATCCGACATGGGAACACAAGATCGGATAGCATCCCGGCACGCCTGCTTTCGCTTATACATCACGGTAGCCATGCTGACAATTGCCGTCGCCGCCCTGATGAGCCAGGAGATCATGCCCGTCAAAGAGTGGACCCGAGCAGGACACGCCTTCTATATCCCCACGGGCGCCAAAGCCGGTAAGTGTTTCATCAACGTTTTCCCCGCCGTCGATTTCAAGGGCACCGCGGCCGAATGTCATGAGCGCGTACGTGCGGAGATGACCCGCAAGATGGGAGGATCTTCTGAGGATCGAGCGAGGACGTTGGGACGTTCCTTGCTTTCCCGACGCCGACGGAAAAGGATGGCGTCCAGCGGCGGGTCACTCTATTTACCGCCGTCGGGGAGGTCCGGGGGTGCGCGCTGCGGAAGGTCGCCAGTACGGAGGCGCAGCATCCAGCGCATTCGACCCCCGCCAACGAGATGATGTCGCGGGCGAAGGCGACGGCTCCCGGGGTGGCCTGCCTCTGGCGTCTGCTGCTCGTCCCTCGGAACCTTTGTGCGGGAGCGAGCTTTCGCTAGGATCGGCGAGGGAAACGGAGGATTTGTTCATGGGGCAAAAAGATCCGCGCGTCGATGAATACATCGCAAGATCCGGCGACTTCGCAAAACCGATCTTGAGGCGGCTTCGCGCCGCCGTCCATCGCGGCTGCCCGGCCGTTGCCGAAGACATGAAGTGGAAGTCACCGTTCTTTGTCTACAAAGGCCTCCTCTGCATGATGGCGGCCTTCAAGAAGCATTGCACCTTCGGATTCTGGAAGCATGCGCTGCTCAAACGGCGCGTGAAGGAACTCCGGCACCCGGGCACCGTGCTGATGGATCGATTCGTCCGGCTCCATTCCCAGGCTGACGTTCCGGACGAGGGAGCGCTCATCCAGCTTGTGCGGGAGGCCGCCGCCCTGAATGACCTGGGCCTCAAAACCGTGCGCGACTCGTCTCCGAAGAAGGAACGCGTGCTCATTGTCCCGGAGTTCTTCAGGAAGGCGGTGCGGTCGAACCGGAAGGCCCAGGCGGCGTTCGACACCGGAAGCTACACGTTCAGAAAGGAATACGTGAAGTGGGTCATGGAGGCCAAGTCCGAAGAAACGCGGCAGCGCAGGCTCCGGACGGCGCTGACGTGGATGGCCCAAGGTAAGAACAGGAACTGGAAGTACGAGAAATAAGCCCATAAGGCGGATCCGGGGACCGGTTCGATTCCGCGTCCCGGGCAAGCGCCGCGCAACCCTGCTGCCACGAATCATCGGCGACCCCTTCTCGGATTCCTGGTCGAACAACAGAAGCGAAGTCGCTGGAGCACCGGCAAAGCCCGTCTGCGGATCCCCCTAGTTCTCCTGGGCCTGGGTTATGCCTCCGGGATGCTCTCCTGCCGGAACCATTCGCCGGAGAAAGGAACAAATGGGCGCTTCGAGAACCACGTACGAGCCGATTCCTACGAGCACAATCAACGTGAGCGTTATGACGTCCCCCAAGGGTCTTGACGGCGCGAGGGCTGGCATTCCGCGCGCCACTACTCTTCTCTTCCCATGAATTCAATGACGAACATATGGGAAAGATAGAGGGAATAGCTGGCATCCCCTACAAGGAGAAGAGCTCGACTCGCAATCTTCCGGCTTCGCTCCAGGAACAGGCTCGACAGGACCAGGACGAGCGCCGGAAGGCCGAATGCCGCGAATCTCCCCGTTGGAATGCGGGCTTCCACATGGAAATACTCGGACAGGATCAACGCGAGGCCGGATAGGAGGATCAAAGAGGTCAGCACTCCAGCGACCGGCCTGACCGTAGGATTCCACTGCCAGAGCCAGAAAGCCGCCACACCCAGGCAGAATTCCCCGATGATGCTATCCGCGCAGAACGCGGCGATCGGTCCACTCTCCTTCCAGCGCAGGGTCGCTCCGATCGCCACCATGAGCGCCGAGGCCGCGAGCGTTGCAAGCCGCGGACGGAAGATCGGGATACAGAAGGCCACCAGAACGTAGAAGTACATCTCGTAATTCAAAGTCCAGCCTGGGGGAACCAGCGGATTGACCAGCCCGTTCTCCTTGACGTAGGGGATGAACAGAAGCGATCTCAGCAGGTTGGGCAGGCTTGGCGTGACCGATTTGAGGAGGGCTGGAGCGAGGACAGACACGGTGAACAGCGCCAGCGTGTAGATCCAGTAGATCGGAACGATCCGGATGATCCTCCTGGACAGAAAGTGTTCGGGCCGAGAGAAGCACACCAGCGACATGATGAATCCGCTGATCACAAAGAAGACGTCGACCCCGAATCTGCCGACATTGAAGACCGGAGTAAAGAGGTGGAAGTAAGCCACGCTGATGGCGGCGTAGGCCCTCAGGACCTGTAGGTTATGAAGTGTTCGCGCCAAGAGTTGCCTCAACCTCAGGGACGCTATCGGCTCTCCACCAGGGCCAACCGCTTGCCATGATGATACACCCTGCGAGTGAACAGACGGTCTCGAGAGGGGAGTTTCCCGGCTCCGGAGCGCTCCGGCGTGGACCGCCGGATTCCGGAAAGCTCAGGGAACTGCGGGCGTCGATGAAGCCTGAGGCGGCGGGGGGCCTTTCTCAGCCGCCCTCAGACCCGGTGCTTCCGAGGGCCTCTTGAGGAGCTGGCTCCCCGTTTGATCCCGCGGCCCGGTCGTGATCCCGACGGAAGAAGGCTCCGATCACGATGGCAAGAATGATCGCCCCTCCCGCGCACAGGGCGGCGGCCGCGCTCATGAGCGTGGGAATTCCCGGCTTCCGGCAGTAGGCTCCGCCCAGGTAGGCCGCCCATCCGGACACGAGGCCTCCCAACAAATTGAGGGTCCCCACCGCGGAGGCCTGGACCTGACGCGGGATGACATCGAAGGAGGACACCATTAGGTTGGCGACGAACAGACCGCTTCCGAATCCGAACCCCGCCGCCGAGGCTTCCGCCACCCTGAGAGAATCCGTTCGGCCAAGGAGATGGAGGCAGGGCGCAAGCAGCACCAATCCGACCAGCAGGAGATAGAATCGGCTCGCCCGCAAGCGGGGATAGAGGCAATCTGCCGAGGCTCCCCCGATCAGGAGACCCACAAGTGCCGGGCCCTGAGTAAAGGCCGTGGCCGCCGTGCCCGCTTCAGAAAGCGTAAGCCCGAACTTCTGGTAGAAATAGTCCGGCAGCCAGGAATACATGAGCCAAAGCGCAAAGCAAAAGGCGGGAAAGACGAGGCAGAGGACACCGTAACTAGGAACCCTGAAAAGCGCTGCCAGGGTTCCGCCTGCAGAAAGGCGTGTCGAGGGCGCGGCGGTCGGCGGCGGGGATATTCCCTGGAGGAGTCGGTGGAGCGGAAAGGCGTAGAGCATCCCCGCCAGCCCGAGGGCATAAAATGCCCAGCGCCAGAGGTGCGCATCCCCCATCCAGCCACCGAAGAATCCTCCCAGAAAGACCCCGGCCAATTGCGCGGTGCTCAAGACTCCGATCGCCCGCGAGCGTAGCCCAGGGGGAAGCGCGCCCGCGGTGAGCGCGATCGCCGAAGGCATGAAGAACCCCTCGACGACGCCGATGACCGCCCGGCAAGCCAGGACATGGCCCGGTGACCGCGCCATCCCCATCACGGCCATCGCCGCACTCCACAGCCCCAGACTTCCGACCACGAGCCACTGCTTTGAAAACCGGTCCCCCAGGAGTCCGGCGACCGGGGACGTGAGGGCGTACACCCACAGGAAGATTGACCCCGTCCAGCCCAGCTCGGAATCCGTGAG
>Ga0070730_10006460_pt1 | contig 10022 bp, 2 predicted proteins | sample Coa_R1_3_FD_66447 | JGI IMG/M metagenome (GOLD analysis project Ga0070730, IMG submission 66447) | Surface soil microbial communities from Centralia Pennsylvania, which are recovering from an underground coalmine fire - Coalmine... | ecosystem: Environmental > Terrestrial > Soil > Unclassified ...
GCGCGATTCGCGTCGCCGACATAGGCGTAGACTTGGCCGAGAAGAATGTAAGTGGGCAAATAGTCGGGAAACTTGGCGCGCGCCGCCTCGTATTCCTGGATCATTCCGTCAGGATGGTTGGTGGCGGCGTAGACGTGGGCTAACGCGAGGAATCCGTTCACGTAATAAGGATTCAGTGCGAGTGTCTGCTTGTAATTGCGCTCCGCACACGCCCAATCTTTCTGAGCGATGCAGAATTCGGCCTTCGCGACCAAAAGCTGATAAGCCTTGGGCTGAGTGGCGATCTGGCGATCGATGCGCGCTGCGGCCTGCTTTGCCTTGCCTTGCTTAATCAGAATCTCCGACAAGCCATTGAGCGCGGGAGCATAGTCGGGCGCGAGAGCGAGAGAAGTTTCGTAGGCCTTTTCGGCGTCAGGATAATTTCCACGCTGGCCGAGAATTTTTCCCAGGCGCTCCTGCGCTTCGGGACTGCGCGGATTCAGACCGACTGCGAGTTCGAAGGCGCGCTGCGCCTGATCCTGCTCGCCGCGCAACAGAAACGCGCTGCCAGCCAGGAGGTGCGCGTCGGCAAGCCAGAAGCTGGTGGCAATCAACTGGCTGGCATAATTGAGCGCGACATTGGCGTCGCCTTGCTGCAGGCTGATGTTTCCGAGTCCCAGAATCGCGGGGAGATAACCCGGCTGCGCGCGCAGCGCATCGGTGAATGCCTGTTGCGCGGCTGCCGGCTCTTCCTGCCGGAGGTGGACCTGGGCCAGGTAGTAGTAAACCTGGGGAAGGTCGGGAGAATCCTTGACCAGGGCTTCCAACTCGCTCGCCGCCTCGCGCAAGTGGAATGCGCCGAGATCGCTGCGCGCGCGCAGCAACCGGAAGTCAGCGTCTTTGCGGTCGTGCTGATCGATCCAGTCGTTGGCTTCCTGCCATCGTCCCAACTGCACGTAACATTCAGCGACCTTCTTCGCGGCTGCCTGGTCGCGCGGATCCTGATCGACAAGAGATCGGAACCGTTCGAGCGCAGCGGCCGCGTCGCCATTCGCCAGATAAAACTCGGCAACGGCACGGCGTCCGTTATCCAAATCGTTCTCGACCCGTTCGAGGACGCTCTTGGCATCCGGCGAGCGCCCTTGTTCTACAAACAGGCCAGCGAGTGCGATGGGCAACTCAACGGCGCGCGTATCTTTCGCCATGCCCTGGCGCAACACCTGTTCGGCGCGGCCAGGAGCGCTCTGTCCTTTATAGAAATTCGCCAGATTGACGAAGGTCTGAGGATCTTCGGGGCGAATGTCGACCGCAGTCTGGAAACTCTTTTCCGCGGCGCCGTACTCGGCATCGAGCAACTGCGCGAGGCCGAGGTCTTCGTAGGCTTGCGGATCGCGCGGATCTAAATCAATCGCCTGCTTGAATTCGTTCTCAGCCGGAACGTACTGCATTTGTTGCAACGCAATTTGCCCGAGCAAACGATGCGCCCCGGCATGTTTGCCGTCGGTGGAGAGAACCGCGGAAGCCTGGCTTTGCGCGTCACGAAATTGTGTTGCCGCCACGAGCAGTGTCCCCAGGCGCAGCCGCGCGTCAAGGTTCCGCGGGTCGAGTTCGACGGCGCGAGACAAACTTTTTGTGGCCGCGGTGGGATGCTCCTGCGATAACTGCAGCAGTCCCAGGCGATAGTAGGCGTCCGCCAGATCAGGGTCGATCTGGATCGCCTGCTGATATTCGCTTTCGGCCTCGGGGGCCCGGTTCTGCGCCAGGGCCTGATTCCCCTTCGCAACGTGCTCCTTGGCGCGGGAGGAACTGCGGCAGGCGGGCAGGGTCGCCAGCAAGACAAGGAACACTATAAGGAAGGGCGCGCCCGCGATACGGCGCAGCGCAAAGCTTTTACAGCCTGATCGAATCATGATTTTTAATTCTGGTGCCGTGTCGCGATGAAGTGAGGCATGCGCCAGCGCCTCGATTCTAACTGAGATTCAATGTGCACCGCAGCGTCCGCATTCTCTCTAAGTGCTTATCGAAGCTCGCGTGCAAACTGCAAATCTTTGAGCAATGCAAAATCTTTCATCTTGACAACGGTTGCGACTCGGCTAAGATGCGTGCACCCTCTCTACGGACCCGTCCGGGTCTGTACCGCATCCGCGAAGTTGTGTGTCGAGCAGTTGGGGCCAAAACACAAAGTCACTGAAATTCTTGAATTGATGTTTCACTTGGAGTCTTTCATGCGCCCAGCGTCTCCTCTGGCAGTTAAGTGGATGAGTGTGCTTTCCATCCTTCTGGCCCTTCTTGCCCTCGCCAACTTTGCCTCGGCTCAATCCGAAACCGCCTCGAAGCGCAAGCTTTCGCAACACACGCTGCAGCAGCAGCCAGTGGCCGCCAAGACGCAGGCCGCGAAGAGTAATGCCCCACCGCCCGCAACTACTGACACATGGACTGGTGGCGGCGGCTCCAATACGAACTGGAGCGATGCCTCCAATTGGAATAATGGCGCGATCACCAGCGGCGAAAACATCGCGATCAGTACGACTACGGCGTCGACCGTCGTCGACCAGGCCTTCACGATCGGCACGTTGACCCTGAGCAACACGGGAGACACGGCTTCGCTCAACAACAACGTGCTGCTTACCCTCGGGGGCAACGTCAGCAATGCCGGCACCATCACCTTCAACGGAAATGGAAACACCACCGGCTTTTACCTGAATAATTCGCTGACCCTCAGCGGCAGTGGAACGGTTGTGATGGCGGCGGGCACGAGTGGGGATACCGACTACATCTACGGCGCCGCCGGGTCGGTTCTCACCAACCAATCCAACATCACGGGCACCGGAATCATTGGGAATGGCGCGCTGAACTTCACCAACTCCGGCACGATCAACGCCAATATCAACGGCGCCACTCTCACCATTAGTCCCGATGCGTGTAGCGGCTGCATCAACACCAACAGCAACACGCTGGAAGCCACGAACGGCGGTACTCTGACCCTCTCCAACGGCACATGGACGAATACAGGCGGAACCATCAAGGCGACCAACGGGTCGGCGGTGAATCTGACAAGCGGCGTAACCATCAACAACGGCACGCTGACGACCACCGGCACCGGAGTTATCAACGACGTGAGCGGGAACGACATCTTCCTGAACGGCGTGACGAACTCGGGCGCCTACGTGATCCAGAACAACGCCCTTACGGAAATTTCCGGAACCATCACCAACACAGGCACCATGACCATGCAAGGCAATGGCAACAACACCGGGCTTTATCTGACGGGGAACACCACCCTCACCGGCAGCGGGACCGTCACAATGACCCCGGGTACCAGCGCGAGCACCGACATCATCTATGGAGTCACCGGGGCTGTGCTGACCAATCAGACGACGATTCAAGGTGCCGGCAACTTCGGTAACAGTTCGATCACAATCGCTAACGCCTCCAACGGCACTATCAATGCCAATGTGAACGGCGCCACACTCACCCTGCAGCCGTATGCTTCGGTAGCTTCCACCAATGCCGGCTTAATGGAGGCGACGAACGGCGGGTCTCTCAATTTGAACGGCGGTGCCTGGACTAATACCGGCACCATCGAAGCGGCCGCCGGTTCGGCCGTTAACCTTTACAACAACGTCAGCATCACTGGCGGCACGCTGGAATCCGTTGGCACGGGAAGCGTCAATAATCTTAGCGGCTATGACGTCTTTCTGACCGGCCTCACTCTTGCCGGCACCTACAATATCCAAAACAACGCCGCGACCGAAATCAATGGGACCATCACCAACAACGGTGTTATTAACCTGCAGGGCGCGGGGAACCAGACTGGCTTGTACGTTACGTCCGCAGGCAGCGGCAGTGCGACCTTGACCGGCTCCGGAAGCGTCGTCCTCGGAACTGGCGCCGGCAACACATTCTGGGGAGCAGGCGGAACTTCTCTCACCATCGATCAGAATGTGTCCGGCGTGGGCAATATCGGCAACGGCACACTTACATTGACCAACAATTCCACGATTGACGCCAACGTCAGCCCCACGGTGGCGAATACAGCGCTTTACATTCAGCCCGGTTCCGGCGGCGTTACCAATACCGGTATCCTCGAAGCCACAAACGGCGGGACTCTGGCATTGAATGGCGGCACGATCAACAATGCCGGAGGCACCATTGAAGCGATTGGCGCCGACGGCAGCAACAATCCCTCCACCGTCGATCTCTACAACAACCTAAGCATCACCGGCGGAACGCTCACGACCAGCGGTGCAGGACAGTTCGTAGTCATCAACGGCTACACCACGAGTCTTACGAACCTGACCGTCAGCACCGGCAGCGTGTTGAATGTTCAGAACAACGCCCAGATCGATACCACGGGCACCATTACCAACAATGGCACCATCACTCTTCAGGGCGCGGGTAACAACACGTACTTCTACGCCCCAAACACTACGACCCTGACGGGAACCGGCTCTCTGGTTTTGAGCAGCACCAATAACAGCTACTCCGGCGTGGTACAAGCGGCGGGCGGCCAAACCCTGACCAACGACGAGACCATCACGGGCGCAGGCACGATCCAGGGCGGAACGTTTGTGAACAATGGGACGGTCAACTCCAGCGTCAGCGGCCAGAATCTGGTCCTCCAAACTTTCACGGCAGCGACCAACACCAAGACGATGGAGGCCACCAACGGCGGCACGCTTTCCTTAAACGGTTCGACGTGGACCAATACAGGCGGGACGATTAGCGCTGGGACCGGATCCGCCGTCCAACTCTATAACAACACGAGCATCACCGGCGGAACGTTGAGCACCGCGGGCACCGGTCAAATCTTTGTTCCAAGCGGATATACCGCCATTCTGACCGGTCTGACCACTAGCGGGACGGTGAATATTCAGAACAACGGCGATCTCCAGATCGCGGGCATCATCAATAACACGGGCACGATCAGCCTGTTGGCCAATGGCAACAACACCTACTTGTATGCTCCCGCTACCGCGACACTGTCGGGCGCGGGAACGATTGTGATGGGCACCAGCGGGACAAGCTACACGGGCGTCATCCAGGCCGGCGCAACGCTTACCAATGATCAAACCATCACGGGCGCGGGCACCATCCAGGACGGAACGTTTGTGAACGGAGGGACGATCAACGCCAGTGTCAGCGGCCAGACCCTGCTCCTCCAAACCTTTACGGCCGCGACCAATACCAAGACGATGGAGGCCACCAACGGCGGCACCCTTGCATTTAACGGCTCCACTTGGACCAACACGGGTGGGACCATCACTGCTGCGACGGGCTCGGCGGTCGAACTCTACAACGGCGCGAGCATTTCTGGCGGAACGCTGAGCACCTCCGGCACCGGCCAGTTCTTCACGCCTAGCGGCTCCATTTCTTATCTGAGCAACCTTACCAACAGTGGGACGTTCAACATTCAGAACAATGCTCAAACCCAGCTGACCGGGACCATCACTAACAACGGCAGTTTCAACCTGATAGGGAACGGTAACAGTACTTATCTGTTCATCAACGGCGCGGTCACGATGAAAGGCACAGGAGTCATTAATCTGGGCGGGTCCAGCTTTACGGACTTCATCTATGGCGTGGGAACGACGCCAACGCTGACCAGCTTCAACACGATTGAAGGTTCGGGCAACATCGGTTCCGGCAACATGGGCTTTACCAATTCCGGCATTCTCGACGCGAACATCGCCGGCCAAACGCTTGCGATCAATGTGAACAGCTCGGGCTTCACGAATTACAACGGGACTACGACGACGTTGACCGGCGGAACTTATATTGCGAACGGCGGCAATATCACCTTCGCCGCGGGCAATTCCACCGGGATCACTACCTTGGCGGCCAACGTGACCGAAGAAGCCGGTGGACAGATCATCAACTCCAGCAACGGCAACGCGAACGCACTCGCCGGACTGACCAGCATTACGTCTGCGGGCAGCCTGACCACCAACATCAACTTTACCGACGCCGGCGCGTTTAGCAACGCGGGAGCGCTGACGATTCTGGCGGGTACCACCTTCAAGGTCGGCTCGGTGACGCAGATCAGCGGCGGGTCGCTGACGGCGGGAACCTACGTCCTGAATTCGAACCTCGATATCACGGGGGCGGCGCAGACCATCACAACGAACGCTGCCACACTGACGCTGGCCGGCGGAACGATCGAGAACACCTCGAACAGCACCAATGCGCTGGCGAGTCTAGCTACAAACACCGGCAAGCTGACGTTGGCTGGCAACACGGCATTTACTACGACCGCCGCCAGCTTCAGCAATACGGGCACGCTGACCATCAACAGTGGCAGTACGTTTACCGCGCCCGCGCTCACACAGATCAGCAGCGGGACCTTGTCGGGCGGCACGTTCGTGCTGGGCGGCAACCTCGATATCAACAGCGGCGTCGCCGTCACCACCAACTCATCGGCACTTACCCTTGAGGGCGGTACCATCATGTCCGGCGCCGTCAACGCCCTGGCGGGGCTGAACAAGAACACCAAGACACTCACCCTGGCGAATAACGCCAACTTCACCACGACGGGCAATTTCTCCAACTCCGGCACGATGACGGTGAACAGCGGCAGCGCCTTTACCGTAATTTCCACCGGCACGCTGACCAACTACAACAGCACCAGCAAAACGCTAACGGGCGGCACCTATTCGTTGGCAGGCACGCTCTCCGTCGCTGGTCTGAACATTGTGACCGATGCAGCTAACGTCACGCTCAACGGTACCGGAGGCTTTGTCAACTCCACCAGCAGCACAAACGGTATGGCCAATCTGGCCACCATTGCCAGCACGGGCAGCTTGACCTTAGCCAGCAACGCCAACTTCACCACGATCGGTAACTTCACCAACTCGGGCAAACTGACGATCAACAGTGGCAGCACGTTCAGCGTGGCGGGAACGTTGAGCAACCTGACGAGCGGAACGTTGACAGGTGGCACCTACACGGTCGGCGGAACGCTGCAATTGGCCAGCGCCAACGGCGGCATCACCACCAACGCCGCTGCTCTGACGCTGACCGGAACGACAGCCAAGATCCTCGACGGCACCAGCAATGCGCTTTCGACCTTCAACAACAACACGGGATCCTTCACGCTCTCAGGCAACGCTCTTCTGACTACCGCATCCAGCAACTTCACGAACTCGGGCACGGTAACGGTTTCGAAGGGCAGCACGCTGACCGTCGGAGGCACTGGCCACAGCTACACGCAGACAGCAGGCACCACGACTGTCGACGGAACGCTGTCGGCGGGCACCAACGGCACCGTGTCGCTGACCGGCGGAACGATCCAGGGCGCGGGCACGATCAAGGGCAACACCTCCAGCAGCGCGGCCATCAACGTGGGCGACGCGGGCAAGGCTGGATTGCTCTCGATCACCGGAACCTACACGCAACTGTCAACTGGCACGTTAAATGTTTCGATCGGTGGCACGACTGTGGGCACGCAGTACAGCCAACTGAAGGTAAGCGGTACGGCAAGTCTGGGCGGTACGCTGACGGCGGCACTGGTCAACGCCTTTACTCCGACGGTTGGACAGACCTTCACGATCCTGACCGCCAGCAGCGTTTCTGGAACCTTCACCAACTCGACGATTGCGATCAATTCGAGCGAGCACTTCGCAATCTCCTACACCGCGACCAGCGTTGTGTTGACGGTGGTCTCAGGTCCGGCGTCGACGGGTAGTTCCTCGCAGCCGATGGCACAGGTGGCGATGGCCCCGGTGCAGCCGGTATCCGTCACTGCCAAGCCGGTCAAAGGGACGAGCACGCTGAGTCGGCCCGTCACCACGGCACTCGGCAAGACGGCGCTGGGCAAGACGGCGCTGGGTAAGACGAGGATCAGCAAACCGGTGCTAGTGGCGAGCGTGGCGCACAACAATGCGATTCTCGCTGGTGGAGTCGTTCCTCGCATCTGGGATCCGGTCGTGGCAAAGCCGGTCCAAATCAAATCAGCCCCAGTGGCGCAGCTGCCGCGGCGTGTGAGCGAGAATGTAGCGGGCTCGAGCCTGGATCGCTCGGATCTGGTGCGTTCCAATCTGACTCGCTCGGCGAACAACTGGACGGCGCCGAGCCATGTGGCCCCGGTGGGGAACTGGGCGGGCGTACAAAACATGCGTCCCGAGCCGGTCCGAATTATGAAACCCGTGCTGCCGAAAATGCGATAACCGGCGGCAAGAAGTGCAGCCGGAATTGCTTTAAGAATTAGCAGTGATAAGATCGAGGCGAAAAGTTACCGAGACTTGGGAGGAATTTGTTTTGAAGAAACTGATCGCGTCGATTTTTGCGCTGGCAGTGTTAATAACGGCAACCGGTTGCGAGCATGAGCGGGAAAAAGGGCCGGAGATCACGACTCCCTATTCGGCCGTGCTGCTCGACAACAACCAGGTGTACTTCGGCAAGCTGGCCAATGCCGGCTCGTCGTACCCTGTACTGACAGATGTGTATTACATTCAGAGTTCGGTGAATCAGGAGACGAAGGCGGTGAACAGCATCCTGATCCGCCGCGGCAATGAAGTGCACGGTCCGGACAGGATGTTCCTGAACGCGCACCACATCATCCTGATCGAGCCTGTGGGCACCAACTCAAAAGTCGCGCAGCTCATCGCGGAAGATAAGAACAAGCACTAACCCGAATTTTAAGAACCGCCCGAGGCCCTCCCCAATGGTCTCTCCGCAGCTTGCGAACGAGCAAGCTGCGGTTCCGGGCGGGACTCAGGCCCAAGTTCGCAATCCGAGAATGCCCCAGTAAGCGAGATAGGCGGCAGCGATCAGCAGGGCCACGGCGACGATCCGCGAAAATCTGCGAACGCCCACGCGAACTCCTTCTGCCGGTACTCGCCACGTCGCCATCGCGCTTCCTGCCGCCGCTAAACCAAAGGCAAGACTTGCCACGTATAGAGCGGCTGACCAAGTCGTAAAATTCCCCATTCGTTCGATGAGGTCATCGCCACAAAAAATGACGATGGCCACAAATGCTATCCCGCTCAGTACCGCGGCGAGCGGCCAGATCCGCATCGCGCGCTCCGCCGGGCGCCGTCGACGCTTGCTGAGGCCGCCAAGAATCCAGAACGGTGCATAGATCACAATCGCCACGATCGCGAGAATCACGTACAGAGTGCCAAGGATCTCCCCAATCGCGAGCCACGCCGGAATCTGTTTCATCGTGTTCGTTCCCGTCGCGATGAACCGGCCCTCCTGGTTCGGCGTAAGCAACTCAAACGTTGCCACGGGATCGGGAGGATCCTTCTTCGGAACGTGACGGAACTGGCCCCCGGCAACTGGGAGATAGGTCTCGTTCCATCCCCCTAGATCGGTGAAAAATAGTTTGTCGTCTTTGAATTGAATTCGACCGATCCCGGCGAGCCGCTCCATGAAGTTCAAGAGTTCAACGCGTGGCGAATCCGGCTCATACCATCCGGCATAGTCGGCAGCATTGGCCGGAAGGGGCGCCACCGGAGGCAGTGCGGGCTTTGCCAGTTTGTTCGTGATGTAAGCCTGAATGGCCTTGGCGATCCGCTCAAAGGCGTCGCCATTACCGGAATTGATGCTGAAGAAATATCCCACCCCGTACTCGGGCATGTAGGACATCTCCGTCAGCCCGCCCTCGACTCCGCCATCGTGGCCGTGATAGACGAACCCGTTTGCAATACTCCAATAGTTACTGAGGCCGTATCCGGTTTTCATTCCATCCTTTGCCGCCCATGTGCTCCCTGGACTCTCCATTCGGTCAATGTCGGACGCGGGCACAATCTGCTTGCCGCGCACCGCACCGCGATTCAGATAGAACTGAACGTATGCCGCCATATCATTGGCCGATGCATTGATCGAACCTGCGGGGCGTAACAAGATGTTCCAGTAGCGATACGGAGTCTTGCCATCGTTGTGGTAGAGAGTGGTGGCCGTTCCAGGAGCGGACTGCAAATAGGTCGCGGTCTTCATTCCGATGGGAAGAAACAGATTCTGCTCGACGAAGTCTTCGAAAGGTTGCGCGGTAATTTTTTCGACGATGTAGGCCGCGACGGGCGGTCCAGAGTTGCAGTAGG
>Ga0070730_10006461_pt1 | contig 10020 bp, 7 predicted proteins | sample Coa_R1_3_FD_66447 | JGI IMG/M metagenome (GOLD analysis project Ga0070730, IMG submission 66447) | Surface soil microbial communities from Centralia Pennsylvania, which are recovering from an underground coalmine fire - Coalmine... | ecosystem: Environmental > Terrestrial > Soil > Unclassified ...
CCCGCTCCTTCAGGCTGGCCGACGCCCACGCCCATCAAGATCAGGCCTCGCCCGCACCGGACAACCCACCCACCGGTGGTGACGACGCCCACACCGACGCAGGCACCAGCCTCGCCGACGCAGGTACCTACCTCGGCGACGCCGACCGTCACCTCCTCCGCGGGGACCAGTACGCAGGCGCCGGCTCAGGGCGCGCCGCCAATCCAGCCGGGGGCCGGGTTTAGCACCGCCGTGGCCGGCTTCGACACCTGCACCGCCCCGTCGCTGGCCATCATGAGGGCCTGGCGGGCTAAGTACGCCGTCGCCAACATCTACATCGGCGGCCAGGAGATGGCCTGCGACTACGGCAACCTGTCGGCCAGCTGGGTCACGGCGGTGGAGGCCATGGGGTGGTCGCTGATTCCCACCTTCGTCGGGCTGCAGGCGCCGTGCAACAACTACAGCGCGGAGATCAATCCGAGGCAGGCGGCCGCCCAGGGGCGCGCCGCGGCCACCCTGGCCATCACCGACGCGAAGCAGTTCGGCCTGGGCACGGGGTCACCCATCTACTTCGACATGGAAGGCTACGACCACACGAACGCTGGTTGTAAGACCGCCGTGCTCACCTTCCTCGACGCCTGGACCCGGCAGCTGGATGCGGGCGGTTACGTCTCGGGGGTCTACTCCAGCGCCGACTCGGCGGCGATCGACCTCCAGTCCACCACCACGATCGCCGGGCACGCGCTCGCCGAGCCGCAGGACATGTGGTTCGCGCTGTGGGACAACGCGCTCAACCTGACCGGATCGCCCTACCTGACCGGGGCGGTGTGGCCGCCGACGCAGCGGTCCAAGCAGTACCAGGGCGGACACATAGTGAAGGTCGGCGGGTTCTCGCTCGACATCGACTCCGACCTGGTGGACAGCGCGGTGGCCCGGGGATGACGGCAGATCACTCGTCCGCACCGCGTGAATCCAGTTCGCGCTCGCCGACCAGTGCTCCTAAGCTAGGATCTCCGGTCGCGGAGGGTGCTGTATTGCACCTGCACCCGCACCCGCGCCGGCCTAGATCGCCACGGGAATCGCGCCCGTCGCGCCCGCCGACCGCCAGCCGGATGGAGACTTCCGATGCCACTGCGCAGTGACCGCCTCGACGCCATCGTCAACCTGAGCAAGCGACGGGGGTTCGCGTACCCGTCCAGCGAGATCTACGGCGGCCTCCGGGCGGCCTATGACTACGGCCCGCTCGGCGTGGAGTTGAAGAACAACATCAAGCGCCAGTGGTGGCGTTCGATGGTCACCGAACGCGATGACATCGTGGGCCTCGACTCGGCCGTGATCCTGGCCAGGGAGGTATGGGAGGCCAGCGGGCACGTCACCGAGTTCGTGGACCCGCTCACCGAGTGCATGTCCTGCCACAAGCGGTACCGCGCCGACCACCTGATCGAGGCGTACGAGGAGAAGCACGGCTACGCCCCGGTCGGCGGCCTGGCCGAGATCACCTGCCCGAACTGCGGCACCCGGGGCGCCTTCACCGAGCCACGCATGTTCAACGGCCTGCTGCGCACCCACCTCGGCCCGGTGGAGGACGAGTCCGGACTCGCCTACCTGCGCCCGGAGACCGCGCAGGGCATCTTCATCAACTTCCGCAACGTGCTGCAGACCTCGCGCCGCAAGATCCCGTTCGGCATCGGCCAGATCGGAAAGTCGTTCCGCAACGAGATCACCCCCGGCAACTTCATCTTCAGGACCAGGGAATTCGAGCAGATGGAGATGGAGTTCTTCGTCCGCCCGGGCACGGACGAGGAATGGCACCAGCGCTGGATCGACGAGCGCTTCGCCTGGTATGTCGGCCTCGGCATCCGCGAGGAGAACCTGCGGCTGTACGAGCACCCGAAGGAGAAGCTCTCGCACTACTCCAAGCGCACGGTGGACATCGAGTACCGGTTCGACTTCGTCGGCAGCGAGTGGGGCGAACTCGAGGGGATCGCCAACCGGACCGACTACGACCTGACCACCCACGCGCGCGCGTCCAAGCAGGACATGTCCTACCTGGACCAGGAGACCAACGAGCGGTTCATCCCGTACGTGATCGAGCCCGCGGCGGGTGCGGACCGCGGCGCGCTGGTGTTCCTGATGGACGCCTACGCCGAGGACGAGGCGCCGGACGCCAAGGGCAACCCGGAGAAGCGAACCGTGCTCCGGCTCGACTCCAGGCTCGCGCCGGTGAAGGCGGCCGTGCTGCCGCTGTCCCGCAACGCCGACCTGTCGCCCAAGGCGCGCGACCTGGCTGCGGCCCTACGCAAGCACTGGAACTGCGACTTCGACGACGCCAGCGCGATCGGCCGCCGGTACCGCAGGCAGGACGAGATCGGCACCCCGTACTGCGTGACCGTCGACTTCGATACCCTGAACGACCAGGCCGTCACGGTCAGAGACCGCGACACCATGACCCAGGAGCGCGTCGGCATCGACCACGTCCAGGCGTACCTGGCCGAGCGCCTCGGCGCCTGCTAACCCCTAGGGCACGAGCACGATCTTGCCGTGAGCGTGGCCGGTCGCCAGCGCCCGGTGCGCGTCGGCCGCCTCGGCCAGCGGGTAGGCCCCGGCGACGACGACCCGCAGCTTCCCGTCCTCGGCGAGCCGCGCGAGTTCCAGGCGCGCCGCGGACCGGATCTCGGTGCCCGGGTCGGCTCCCGGAGCGCCGCCGATGACCTTGATGCCCGACTCGAACGCCCGCTTGCTCGCGATCAGGGTGACGATCCGGTCGCGGTCCGCCACCAGGGCCAGCGAGGTGTCCAGCGCCTCGTCGCCGCCTGCGGTGTCCACCGCGACGTCGATTCCGCCGGGAGCAAGGGCCCGGACGCGCTCTTCCAGACCGGCACCGTACACCACGGGCTCCACACCGAATTCACGCAGCAACTCGTGGCCGCCCGGGCTAGCTGTGCCGATCACCCGCGCGCCCGCGGCCACCGCGATCTGGACCGCCATCAGGCCGACACCGCCCGCGGCACCGTAGATCAGGACGGTCACGCCCGCGCCGACGCCGACCACGGTCAGCGCGTGCACGGCCGTTACGCCGGTCAGCATCATCCCGCTCGCCTGCTCGAACGACAGCGTCGAAGGCTTGGGAATCACGCTCGAGGCGGGCGCGACCACGTCGGCGGCGTACCCGCCTGCGACGCGGTACCCGACGACCTCATCGCCAGCCCGGACGGGGCCCGCCGGCCCCTCGACGCCATCCGTACCGGAGCCCACCTCGGTCACCACGCCGGCCACCTCGAACCCGAGCCGCATAGGCAGGCGGGCCGGATCCCGCCCCATGTTGCCGCTATACAGCTTGTAGTCCAGCGGGTTGGTGGCCGCCGCCCGCACGCTGATCAGCACCTCGTCCGGGCCCAGCGGCCCGACCGGCGTCTCGATCACCGACAGGACCTCGTGCCCGCCGAACTCCGTCGCCACCACGGCCCTGGTCATCCCTGAGTAATCCACGGCCTCATCCTGCCACTGGACGGTCACGCGGATAGCGGCGGTAGATCTCCGCCGCCGCCAGGTGAAAGCCCTCGGGCTGGCCCGCCGCGCCCATGGCCGCGGCGATCTCTTCCATCTCGGCGACCCAGCGCCAGCCCTTGGCCGCCGCCGATCCGGCGGCGCGAGCCGACCGTTCGGCCAGGCCGGGCTGCGAGATCGCCCACTCGGCCAGCAGGACCTCCTCCATGCCCTCGGCCCGGGCCAGCGCCCTTGCCGCCAGCAGCAGGGCCCCCGACCCCTTGGTCCACGACGCGTACGCCATCTTGACCGCCGAGGCCGCGCACGATTCACCCTCGATCACCCGCGCGTCGGCGTCGCTACCCGCAAAGAGCCTGGCCACCTCCCCGACCCGGGCCCCGGACAGGTAGAGCCTGATGAATCCCGGCGCGACCGGCGGAGTCCCGATGATCCCGCCGTCCACGTAGCCGGCCCCGCCGGCCTCGACGATCCGGGCCACCTCACGCGCGCTCGCCGGCGAGATCGCGTTGGCGTCCACGTACAGGCCGCCGAACCCGAACCCGGCCACCTCACCCGCGATCCCGGCCGCAGCGTGCGGCGGGCACACCGACATGACGACGTCCGAACGACACACCACCTCGGCCAGGCCCCCGGGCGCGGCGGTCAGCCCAGCGGCCCTCGCCCGCGCCGCCGTGGCTGGGCTGCGTCCGTCCGGCGCCCACAGGACCTGGTGCCCGGCGCACGCCAGGCACTGCCCGACGGCGGCCCCCATCTCACCGGGATGCAGGAGCCCGATCGTGACGTCGCCCATGATCTTCCTCCCGCGCCGGGGGCACGGGCCGAGCCTAGACCAACGCCGCCGTTCACCAGATGTTGAGATATGCGGTCTCGGCGCCCCGCTGGAGGGTCACGCCGCCGTTACCGGTGGGCACTTCGGACGAGCCGATCTCGGCGCCCGAGCGCGTGCGCCTCGTAGAGCGCGGTGACCGCTCGCCTGGCCTCGGCCTGCCCGCCGGACCCGGGCCCGTCGTATCCCACGGCCCCCGGTTCACGTCCGCGTTGGCTTTCACATACCTACAGACGCCGGCGGCCCGTCCGGGTTGCTTGCCCGGGCGATAGACCACTGGTTCGGACGGTAGGCTCCCGAGTGAATACACGACGTCGCGCACTGCGAAAAGCAGAACTGAGGAGCAGGAAGTGCCGAAGCTCGTCTATGACTTCACAGAAGGCAACAAGGACCTGAAGGACCTGCTGGGCGGCAAGGGCGCCAACCTAGCCGAGATGACCAACCTCGGCCTCCCGGTGCCGCCCGGATTCACCATTACCACCGAGGCGTGCCGCTACTACCTGCAGCACGGCAGCACTCCGGCGGGTCTCGACGAGGAAATCGCCGCCCACCTGGCCAAACTCGAAGACGAGATGGGCCGCGGGCTCGGCGACCCGGCCGACCCGCTGCTGGTCAGCGTCAGGTCTGGGGCGAAGTTCTCCATGCCGGGCATGATGGATACCGTCCTCAACATCGGCCTGTCCGACGAGTCGGTCCAGGGCCTGGCCAAGCAGGCCGGCAACGAGCGATTCGCCTGGGACTCCTACCGGCGCCTGATCCAGATGTTCGGCAAGACCGTGCTCGGCATCGACGGCGAGCACTTCGAGCACGCCCTCGACCAGGCGAAGCAGGCCAAGGGCGTCCGCAACGACGTCGACCTGGACACCGCCGACCTGCAGAACGTGGTCGCCACGTTCAAGGACATCGTGTCCACGCACGCGAAGATGGAGTTCCCCCAGGACCCGCGCGTGCAGATGGACCTGGCCATCAAGGCCGTGTTCGAGTCCTGGAACTCCGACCGCGCCGTCCTGTACCGGCGCCAGGAGCGCATCCCCGCCGACCTGGGCACGGCCGTCAACGTGGTCGCGATGGTGTTCGGCAACCTCGGCCTGGACTCGGGCACCGGCGTGGCCTTCACCAGGGACCCCGGCACGGGCGCCCAGGGCGTCTACGGCGACTACCTGCAGAACGCGCAGGGCGAGGACGTCGTGGCCGGGATCAGGAACACCGTCCCGCTGCAGGACCTGGAGAATATCGACAAGGCGTCATACGACCAGCTCATGCAGATCATGCGGACCCTGGAGAACCACTACCGCGACCTGTGCGACATCGAGTTCACGATCGAGCGCGGCAAGCTGTGGATGCTCCAGACCCGCATCGGCAAGCGCACCGCCGCCGCGGCATTCCGCATCGCCATGCAACTCGTCGACCAGGGCCTGATCGACATGGACGAGGCCCTCACCCGGGTCTCCGGCGACGAGCTAGCCCGGCTGATGTTCCCCAGGTTCGACACCAGCGCCCAGGTCACCAAGATCGCTAACGGGATCAGCGCGTCGCCCGGCGCGGCGGTGGGTAAGGTCGTCTTCGACTCGGCCCACGCCGTGGAGCGGGCGGCCGCGGGCGACCGGGTGATCCTGGTCCGGCGCGAGACCAACCCGGACGACCTGCACGGCATGATCGCCGCCCAGGGCATCCTGACCAGCCGCGGCGGCAAGACCAGCCACGCGGCCGTGGTCGCCCGCGGCATGGGCAAGACCTGCGTCTGCGGCGCCGAGGAACTCGACGTCGACACCAAGGGCGGGAAATTCACCGCGCCCGGCGGTATCACGGTCCGCGAGGGCGACATGATCTCCATCGACGGCACCAGCGGCGCCGTCTACCTCGGCGAGGTCCCCGTCGTCTCCTCGGCCGTGGTCCGCTACTTCGAGGGCGAGCTGCACCCGCACGCCGACGAGGCCGACGACCTGATCAGGGCCGTCCACTCGATCATGACGCACGCGGACCACAAGCGCCGCCTGGGCGTGTACGCCAACGCGGACACCGGCCCGGACTGCGCCAGGGCGCGCCGGTTCGGCGCCGGCGGCGTCGGCCTGGTCCGGACCGAGCACATGTTCCTCGGCGAGCGCCGCCAGCTGGTCGAGGACCTGATCCTGGCCGACACCGAGGAAGGCCGGCAGCGCGCGCTCGACGCGCTCGAGCCGCTGCAGCGCGGCGACTTCGTGGAGATCCTGGACGCGATGGACGGCCTGCCGGTGACGATCCGGCTGATCGACCCGCCGCTGCACGAGTTCCTCCCAGACCTCACCGAGCTGTCGGTGAAGGTCGCCCTGGCGGGCGACAACGCGACCGAACAGGACCACAAACTCCTAGCCGCGGTGCGCAGGCTGCACGAGCAGAACCCGATGCTCGGCCTGCGCGGCGTCCGGCTCGGCCTGGTCATCCCCGGCCTGCCCGAGATGCAGGTCCGCGCGATCGCGCACGCCGCCGCGCAGCTCAAGCAGGCGGGGAAGGACCCGCGCCCGGAGGTCATGATCCCGCTCACCGCCACCGTGCAGGAGATGGAGATCAGCCGCGAGCAGACCGAGAAGGTCCTCGGCGAGGTCGAGGCGGAGACCGGCACCCACGTGCACACCATGATCGGCACGATGATCGAGGTGCCGCGCGCGGCCCTGAACGCCGGCCCGATCGCCGCCAGCGCCGAGTTCTTCTCCTTCGGCACGAACGACCTGACGCAGATGACCTGGGGCTTCTCCCGCGACGACGTGGAGGGCTCCTTCTTCTCCCGGTACATCGACCTGGGCATCTTCGGCGTCTCGCCGTTCGAGACGATCGACCGCGACGGCGTCGGCCGCCTCGTCGACATCGCGGTGCGCGAAGGCCGGGCCGCCCGGCCCGAACTCGAGCTCGGCGTCTGCGGCGAACACGGCGGCGACCCGGACTCGGTGCACTTCTTCCACCAGGTCGGCCTGGACTACGTGTCCTGCTCGCCGTTCCGCGTCCCGATCGCGCGCCTGGAGGCAGGCCGCGCCGCCCTGGCCGCCGGCGGCTCCGAGAGCAGGTAACGACGAAGTACGACGAAAGCGCCACGGCCCGCTGGGTGGCAGAACCGCCCAAGCGGGCCGGGCGCAGTGACTTCGAGCGTGACCGCGCCCGCGTCCTGCACAGTGCCGCGCTGCGCAGGCTGGCCGCTAAGACCCAGGTCGTCACCGCTGGCTCCGCCGACTTCCCGCGGACCAGGCTCACCCACAGCCTGGAATGCGCGCAGATCGGGCGGGAGCTCGCGAAGGAGATCGGCTGCGATCCTGACCTCACCGACGCCGCCTGTCTGGCCCATGACATCGGCCACAGTCCGTTCGGGCATAACGGGGAATTCGCCCTCGACGAGCTGGCCGCTCCGTGCGGCGGGTTCGAGGGCAACGCCCAGACCCTGCGCCTGCTGACCCGGCTCGAGCCGAAGGTCCCCGGGGCGGGCCTGAACCTAACCCGCGCCACCCTCGACGCGACCCTGAAGTACCCGTGGTTCAGCGCGGGCTCGGGCAAGTACGGCGTCTACGCCGAGGACGCCGACGTCTTCGCCTGGATCCGCCAGGGCGCCCCGGCCCGCCGCCCCTGCCTGGAGGCCCAGGTCATGGACTGGGCCGACGACGTGGCCTACTCGGTCCACGACCTGGAAGACGGCCTGCACGCCGGGCTGATCACGATCAAAAACCTTCAATCTCCAGCCGAACGAACGATCGTGGCGCAGACCGCCGCCACCACCTACTGCAACGATGACGTCCCGGTAGCGGAGCTAACCGACGTCCTCGACGCCCTGCTCGCCCTGCCCGTCTGGCCTGATTCCTACGACGGTGGCCCGGACACCGTGGCCTCCCTCAAGAACCTGACCAGCGAGCTGATCGGCCGCTTCTGCGTAGCCGCCCAGCAAGCCACCCTCGCGGCCGCGGCCTCGCACCCCCTGACCCGGTACGCGGCGGACCTCATCGTGCCGCGACAGCAGCGGCTGGAGTGCGCGCTGCTCAAGGCGATCGCCGCGTACTACGTGATGACCCGGGCGGGGGTCGTCGCCGCCCAGGCCCGGGAGCGCGAATTGCTGGCCGAGCTGGCGTTCGCCATCGAGCGTGGTGCGCCGCGGACCCTGGACCCGCTGCTGCGCCCGGCCTGGGACGCGGCCGGGACCGACGCCGCGCGCCGCCGTGTCGTCATCGACCAGGTCGCCTCCCTCACCGACACTTCGGCAATCGCCTGGCATCACCGGCTCTGCGCACCCGGCGCGTCATAATCTAGGGCGCATGCCTACCTACGTGATCGTTGGCGCCAGCCTGGCCGGGGCCAAGGCCGCCGAGACGCTGCGCGCCGAGGGATTCGACGGCGAGATCGTGCTCCTGGGCGCCGAGCAGGAACGGCCGTATGAGCGCCCGCCGCTGTCCAAGGGCTACCTGCTCGGCAAGGCCGAACGCGACTCGGTCTACGTCCACGCCCCGGACTGGTACGCCGAGCACGATGTGGACCTGCGCACAGGCGTCACGGTCACCGCCATCGACCGCGACGCTGGCGCGGTCAGCAGTTCGGCCGGGGAGTTCCGCTACGACAAGCTGCTCCTCACCACGGGCGCGTCGCCGCGCCGCTTGTCGTTCCCCGGTTCCGACCGGGACGAGGTGTTGTACCTGCGCACCGTGTCGGACTCGGACCGGCTGCGCGCGGCGTTCCAGCCCCGGACCAGGGTCGCGGTGGCCGGGGCCGGCTGGATCGGCCTGGAGACCACCGCGGCCGCGCGCATGGCCGGCTGCGAGGTTACCGTGATCGAGCCGCAGCCGGGCGCGCTGCACGCCCAGCTCGGCCCCGAGGTCGGCGCCGTCTTCGCCGAACTGCACCGCTCGCACGGCGTGGAGTTCCGCTTCGGCGACGTGGTGGCCGAGTTCCGCCCCGGCGTGGTCGTCACGTCCTCCGGCGCGGAGGTACCCGCTGACGTGCTGGTCGTCGGGATCGGCGCGGCCCCGAACGATGCGCTGGCCGCCGCCGCGGGCCTCGAAGTCTCCGGCGGCGTCCTGACCGACGCGGCCCTGTGCACCTCGGATCCGAACATCTTCGCCGCGGGCGACGTCGCGAACTCCTTCAACCCCCTGCTCGGCTACCCGATCCGCGTCGAGCACTGGGCCAACGCCCTGAACGGCGGCCCAGCCGCCGCCCGGTCCATGCTCGGCCAGCCCGTCGTCTACGACCGCGTCCCGTACTTCTTCAGCGATCAGTACGACCTAGGCATGGAGTGCGCCGGCCTGCCTTCACCGGGCGCCTACGACCAGGTGGTCTACCGCGGCGACCGCGATGCCTTGGAGTTCGTCGCCCTCTGGCTATCCCGTGGCTCCGTGATCGCCGGCATAAACGTCAACGTCTGGGACGTCAACTCCGACATCCAATCCCTAATCCGCTCCGCCCGCCCAGTCGACCCCGCCCGCCTCTCCGACCCCGCCATCCCCCTCGCGGACGCTTAACGCAACCCTCCCCGGAGCCCGACCCGCCATTCCCCTCCCGGAGCCTGACACGAGACGCGCCCGAAGCCTGACCCGCTCACTTTCGCGGAGCCTGACCTGCAGCCGCGCCCGGAGTCTGACCTGCGCCCCTGCCCGGAGTCTGACCTGCCATCCGCTCCCGGAGCCTCACCCGGACAGTCCGACCACGCTCCTACCGCACTCGCCCCATCTCTCAATTTCGTACCATTGACCACATTTTCC
>Ga0070730_10006462_pt1 | contig 10020 bp, 10 predicted proteins | sample Coa_R1_3_FD_66447 | JGI IMG/M metagenome (GOLD analysis project Ga0070730, IMG submission 66447) | Surface soil microbial communities from Centralia Pennsylvania, which are recovering from an underground coalmine fire - Coalmine... | ecosystem: Environmental > Terrestrial > Soil > Unclassified ...
GAGCACGCCTCCAAGCGGGGCCCGTGCAGGCGCCCGAGCCGGTTGCATGCGCAGCAACGGCCGATTCGAATGATCACGCGCCGCACCCATCGTCCAGGGCCAGTTCCGGCAGTGACGTTCGGCCGCCCAGAGCCACCATCGCGGCGCCGGCGACCACGAACACGTGCTCCCCCGCCCAGTTGGTGCCGGGCGCGGCCTCGACGATGAAGCGTTGACCGTCGGCCACGACGAGCCAGCTCGTGAAGCCGATCGCGCGCACGGGCGCCACCCGAAGCCGAACCCTCTTGCCGATGAGACCCGGCCAGCCGGTTGCGAGGGCCCGCGGCGACACAACGACGGGCCTCGGACAGTCCGGACCGGCCGGGGTGGCGGCCGGCGGCTCGGAGTCGCTCGCGATGGGAGTCGGAGCCGCGGGAGCGGAGGCGGGCGCCTGGTCTCGGTCCGCCTGTCCCTCGGGCGTGCGCTGCCCACAGGACGCCAGGACCAGCACCAACGAGAGCGCGAGGGTGCGGTTCATCCCGGCAGCCTCGCCAGCCAGGACGCGAGGACGACGCGTGCGGCGGCGTCGGGCTCTTGCTCGATCGCCTCGCCAAGCGTCTCCACGGCTGCCTCGAGGGATGCGCTGAACCTCTCGGGCTCGAAGAGTTCGTTCACCCCGTCGATGGAGAGGACGTAACGCCAGCCGTCCGTCGTGGGCGCTGATGCGTGGAGTCGCCAGGCCAACGGCGCCGGAGGCCGCAGCGAGGCAAGGAGGGCGGGACGACCAAGAAGCTCCACCCTCGCCCATTCCGGGACGGCGTCCCGCAGGCGGATCCACCCGCCAACGAGCATCAAGGCTTCGGTTCGTCGCATGGGCAGATCACCGATCGCCCACGTGAACGCGGCGGCGCCGTGTTCGTCGCGAGCGATATCGCCCCATGCGGCGTTGTCGAAGGCCGCGAGAACGAGCGTGTGTAGCCCTGGGAGACACCCCTGCCGGAACGCCAGATCCGCCGCACGAGACACGGCGCACCTCGTGCGCGAAGCGTCGACGGTACGGGCCTGCAGCACCACGAGCAGACGAGCGAGCGCGCCTGGCGCATCGAGATTGCACGCGAGCGCGCGACCAACGTCCGCGATCAGGGCCTCGGTTGGAGGCACGCGCGCGAACAGTCCACGAATCACCCACGCGGCGTCCGTACGCTCCTCTGGTGTGGCTCGAAGATCGAGCAGCACGACCAGTGCTCCTGACGTCGCCCGCTCTGCGAAGGCCACCACGATTGGAAGTACGAGGTGGCGGGCGCGGCCTTCGAGCAGGGTGGATCCTGTTCACCGTTGCCGCGAATCGTCGACTAGGAGTTGGTCCGGACCGTAATGGAAGCTAGGAGACCACGCCGTCAAACGAAATAATTTGGCTTCCTCCATACAAGTTCTCTAGTGCAGCAGTCACCCTCACCTCCACGAGTCTCTCCTGCCCTCGCCGTTCGACTTCGCCCCAGCGAGCGTGGGATCCCGATGGAAGGTCCACACGGAAAGACGCCCTGGCCGAGAGCTTTCCAATGGTGCTCGGAGGTGTCGCGTCGAAGCTATTCAGAGTGACCGTGGCCTCTTGCACGTCTCTCGGGAGGCCGGGGTCGAGCGTGCGCAGAGCGTCGAGGTACCGAAATGTGGCTTCAGCGCGAACGAGCGAGAACGCCTCCTTACCGCCGTTTTCTATATTTATGTAGACCCACACCTCGTCCTTCCTATTAGGAAATAGCGTGTTTTGTGTGGACCCTCTCGCAATGATCTTTCGGCGAGCCTCAAGTTCAGCCTCTTGCAGCGTCCCAGGACCATCTTCCTTGGTCCATTCGACGACCAGCTCCGGCGCGGCTTCAACCACGGCTGCGCCGTCACGGTAGACCGCGACGTACTTGCGGAGCGGCGCAGAGTCTCTGGTCGGGTAGTACGGTCGACGACCAGATCTAACCTCGAACACGGCCACGTGGAGACCGTCAACGTCGACGTGCTTTATCGAGAATGGCGGCACGCGGTTGAGCACAGACGCGACCTGCTGTCGGTAGGTCGCCTCATCCTTGATCGACGCGGGATCCACGCCAACAAGCTCGAACTTCTTGTGTTCCTTGTCCTCTTTGTACCCGACGATCAGATGCGCGGGCTCTGACCCCCGCGCCAGGGCGTTGGCCATCCCGCACAGGCCCTTGATGAGCTTTGACTGCTCGGGCAGCGTCGCCTTCATCTCCACACGCGTGACCTCGCCACGCTCCACCAGCTCCCGCACCGCGTCGGCGTCCATGGTTCCTCCCCCTACTGCTCTCTCTGGCTGCGCGCCTGGCGTCGATGCGTCTTACTGCAGCATCTGGCTATAGTCGACCTCGCGTACCTCCCCATCGACACCGAGGCCCGCGTCGCCGGCGCGGCCCGCCGCCTCGCCTTCGCTGGCGTCATCGAGCCGCTTGTTCGCCGGCTTCGTGTCCGGCCTACCTGGCTCCGCGATCGCAACCACGGGGATCGGTCCAGCAAAACCCGCTGCCCGCACAGGCTCGATCGCCGGCGGGCGCTCGTCCTGCCCGGGGTCGTCCCGTACGAAGACGCGCTCCTGGGTGCCACCGGCAACGCGCTTCTTGCTCCGACGGAAACCCAACCCCCGCAGCGCGGCGGCCACGCGCTTGCGGTCGGTCTCCTTGACGTGCCGGAGCTCCACCCCGAGCCCATCGCAGAGCACCTGGCGCGTGCTGACCTCCGTCTTGCCGGCCACGAACGAGGCGATCTTGCCCTCCCAGGCTTCCTCGACCTGACGGTCGCGTTGCTCGCGCGTGCACATGTCGATCTCCTCAGGGGTGTCCGGCCACCACCGCTCGGCCGCGGCGTAGAGGGTCAGCGCCTCGGCCCAGAGCTGCGCCCGGTCCCGCCTGATGGCCGGCAGGTCGATCTTGCCGCAGAGCACCGGCCAGAAACGCCGGGCGCCCGTCTCGTCTTGCAGATACTCGTCGTGGTTCGTGGTGCCGGCGAACACGCACTGGCGCGGGTAGTCGGCGGCCGTGCGGCCGTACGACGCGCGGTAGTTGTCCGACTGCTGGCTCACGAAGCGCTTGATGGTCGAGTTCTCAGCGCGGCGTAGCGCGTCGAGCTCTGACAGTTCGACGATCCACTTGCCGCACAGCTGCTTCGCCGATTCAACGCCGCCGACGTCACGCAGGTCGTCGAGGAAGTAGTCGCCGCCCGCCAAGGCCCGAAGCGCCGAGGACTTCCGCGCCCCTTGCGGTCCTTCGAGGATCAGCATCGTGTCGACCTTCGTGCCGGGGTCCATCACGCGCGCGACCGCCGAGATGATCCACCAGCGCCCGACCGTGCTCGCGTACTGGGACGCGGCCACCCCGAGGTAGGTCGCGAGCCAGGCGTCGACGCGCGGGATGCCATCCCAGCTGAACGAGCGCAGCTCATCCCGGATGGGGTGGAAGCTACTGCGGTGGGCGACGAGCGAGACGACGCCCCGGACGCGCGTCTCGGTCATGAAGACCCTCCAGGTTCGCGCGAGCCAGTGACAGCACGCGACGTCGTCCTCATCTCGCCAAGCGTCGCCCACGCCACGCAGCAGGAATCCGACCGGTGGCGACGCCAGGAACACGACCGCGTTGCGCAGCTCGTTGTAGCCGAGCACGTCCTTCCAGCCCGCGTCGTTCATGAGGATCAGCTCGGCGTTCGCGCCGGTCGAGAGGATGCGTCCGTTGTCATCCTTCAGCAGGTCGACCTCCCAGCGAGCGCCCGTGGAACCGGGGGAGGGCGCCGGTGGGGCCTTCTGCTTGCTGCTCTTGGCGCCGAGCGGAGAGAAGCCGAACTGTGCGGCCAGCAAGTTCACGGCGTCCTTCGCGGTCACGTTCTTCGACTCGATCACGAGGTCGATGGTCGTGCGGGAGCCCGGCCTGTTCGGGTTGCCCTTGGTGGTGCAGGTGTTGTGGTGGCACTTGGTCACGTTGCTCCCGGGCACCCGCCCGTAGCCCTGTGTCGATCCGCACCCTGGGCAGGTCATGGTGGGGCCAGTCCCTAGGCCGAGCCAGTCCGAGACCTGCTCGACGTCGACGTCCTTCGCATGGTCCCAGGCGCTCTTCGACGCACTTGGTGATGCCGGCGGCGTAGCCGACGGCGCCGGGGCAACCAAGCTCACGCCGGAGGCGGCCGTGAGCTCGTCGTGGAGCATGCGCAGCTCCTCGAGAGACAGCCGGCGCACCTCGTCGTGACAGAGAAACCCGGTGCGCCTGTGCGGGCGGGCCTGCTCCGGCGGTACGTCATCGCCGCGGTGGTCGGTCCCCTTGCGCTTCACGGTGCCGAACGCGGGGCAGATGCGGCGCGCGTCGCCGACGGAGACGTCGAGCGAGATGTCGGGGTCGGTGACCAAGGCGCCGGCGGCCACGAGGCAGCCGCGCACGAGCTTCGTGACCTCCTCGTTGTTCGGGAGGCTGTCGAGCGCGACGTGAATGTGGACGCCGTTGCCCGAGGCGCCGAGGCCGAGCGCGCGGTCATCCCCCAAGGCTGCCACGAGCGCAGGCAGGAGCGCGTCGGCAGCGGCGCAAGCCCGTGCCAGCTCAGCGTCCGTCGAGGAGATGTTCTTGCCGCGCTTCGGGTCGAAGTCGAAGTAGAAGGCGCGCCGCGATGCGATGTCCTCCTCCTTCAGCCCCCCATCCCTGCCGAGCGAGATCCACTCGTCCTGCTTCTGGCGGGCGGCGACGTACCCCGCGACCTCGTTCTGCTGGATGAAGCACCCGCGCGGGATGATGTCGGTGTCCGAGACACGAAGGAGTTGCACGAGGCACTGCGGCGTGGTGGACAGCGCCAGCAGCGACGACGCGTACTTGTACTTCTGGTTGTCCGGGGACGGACCGATGGCTTCGAGGGCGACAAGTTCGCCAGGCTGGGTCCCGCGGAAGCGCAGGTAGCGTTTGAAGTGCGTCTGCGGGGTGTCTGTTGTGCGAGCCTGCTGAAGGGCTGCCGTCGTCAGATCGACGGCGGCCGGTTGTACGGTAGACATGAACAGGATCTCCTTGTTGACCCCCATCGAGGTGGCTGCCTCGGTGGGGGCGTGCGCTACTGGTTGTGCGTGACGAGGCCGACGCACTGCCGGAGGCAGGCGGCGGCGAACGCTTCACGGGTCTGCCTGGTTTCGCGGGCGGCGGCGTCGATGCGACCCAGGGTCTCGTCGTCCACGACGATGGTGAGGCGCGGCGGGTAGGTTCGACCACGCAGCACGTCGTAGAGGGAGGAGAGGGCCACGCCGTACTCGGCCGCGAGGGCGCGGGGCTCCACTCCGCCGGCGTGACGAGCGCGGATGCGCTCGGCCGTCTGGGCGTCGAGCTTCTTGCGAAACGGGTATGGCGCTGTCGTGGTCATGGGTTCCTCCTCCCGGGCGCCACAGGAAGGCGAAGCGGCTGCGGCACCCGAAAGGACGGTACCGAGCGGCTCCGGCACCGGGAGCGCGGCGCGCGGGCCGTCGGCTGCGGCTCTCGGCACGGGGCGGGCGTGCTCCGGGACCAGAGGCCCCCGCGCGCCAGCGGCGTCACGACTCCGTGACCTGCCTGGTCACCTCCAGGTGGAAGGCGTCTATGAGTTCCTGCTCCTCGATGCCGTCGAGCACCGCCCGCGGAAGGTACGTGGACAGGAACTTGTCGAGGCGCTCCTGTCGCAGGCGCCGTCGCGAGAGCTCGCTCTTCGACTCGAGGGCTTCCTCCTCGTTGGCTCGCTTCGTCGGGTCGAGCAGACCTTGGTCGATGGCGTGGCGAAGGCGATCGAGGTCGGGCGCGCATTCGCGCAGCAGCATGCGTTCGGCGAACCCGGCCAGGCGCGCGACGCTGAGACCTGTCGCCACAGTCACCTGTTTCGCTGCCTCTTCAGCGAAGTTCGGGGTGATGGCATTCTGGGGGTCGAGGCCGTAGGCGCGGGGCGCCCCGTGCGCCGCATTCGATCCCACCTCTCGAATTTGCGAACGTGGGTTGCCTATGATGGTGCGGCTGCGCTTGCCCGAGACGATCCGCGCGTCGCCGACCCACACGGGCCCGGTGGGCCCCGTTACCAGGTGGGCTCGAAGCCGGACGACGTTGGCGTTCTTCAGGAACGTCTCCTCCTGGCTGTAGCTGGCGGTGACGCGCAGTAGATCCTTCACGGCTTCTCTGTCTGTTCGGTCTGATCTGGTCATGGTTGGTCTCCAGGGAGAGGGGGCTGCCGTTCTGCGCGGCTCGCCCGGTGTCCCACGCGCACAAAAAGGCGAAACACCCGCAGCAGCCGAAGAACCCTACCGAGCGACCCCCACCGCCCAGAGCGCGGCCACGGAAGACCCCAGCGCGGGTCGGCGGGACCCCGGGACCGCCAGGACCGGGTCCCCGGAAATTTCGTGCGGGCCGCCGACACGCGGCGCGCGCACGCGCGCACGGAGAGCGGAAAAGGGGGGTCCCACAGGTCCCGAGGTCCCGGACGGGAGAAGAAGCCGCAGAAGACGGGACCCCTCTCTCTTGGGCAGAAGTCCCGTGGTCCCGGCATGGGTGCTCCGGATCGTTGGTCTTGTCGCGCGAGCCGCGGGAGGGGGGTCCCACGGGTCCCGGGGTCCCCCCAGGGAGCAGAAGCCGCGAGAGGCGGGACCCCTCTTGCCGGGACAGGTCCCGCGGGTCCCCCGCTTGCCCCGGCCCACTCCGACCTCGACAGTGCTTCGTCTACTCGATGCGCGTGCGGATCACTTCCAGGCGCCCACGTACCCGGGGCCTCGACGTACGCCGTCAGCCAGGTCGACCCTGGCCGTGCGCTGCGCGTGTGACGAGCGCATATACTCCCAGAGCGGCGCCGCCTCGTTTTGTAGGCGGGCGAGCTCCGGGGCGAGGATTGCCTGGACGATCGCGTAGACGCGATCGCTGTATTCGGCGCGGTTGATCTCCGCCGGCCGGAGCGGCGAGCGCGACACGGACTCGAGCGCCCCCGGGGACAGATCGTCGGGGAGGTCGATGTTTCGCGCGATCAGGTAACAGTCGCCGCGCAGGGCGGTCGAAATGTCGGGAACTCCCTGGTCTGCGGGTCGACCCTGGCCGGAGTCGGCTGAGATGACCAGCTGGTACGGGATCCTGTCCGCTTGGACTTCCAGGGGAGTCGGCCGGATGGTGGCGGTCCCGGTCCTGACCAGAAGCGACATGAAGCCGAAGAGGGGGGACTTCTGAACGCGCGTGCGCAGGTCGTCGTCGGCCAGCGGATGGCGCGCCACTTCGTGAGCGTACAACCGTGCTCCATGCGGCTCCTGGTCGTCGGGGCTCGCGCACGGACGTGGAAGGTTAGGCCCTTCGGGCGTGTCGCTGCTGCTCCCTCGTTCGATCTTTTCCATGGGACACCCTCATTGCCACGCTTCGCTTCTGTGGAGCGGGCGGGGTCTTCGGATCGCACCGATGCGTCGCGTGGCCACGCTCCTCGCGCGTGCCTGTCACGCGCGACGGCGAGAGAATGGGGCAGTCATGTCGCGAACGTGTGCGATAACCTCCGCGTATGGCCTGGCGCGATACGCGGTCGAACTACGACGACATCGAGTGGGGGCACATGGAGCTGCTCACCAAGGAGCTCCCTTCCTACCTCGAGTTCCACGAGCGTCACCTCGGGCACCTGCCGCAGAACTTCGTGGAAGAGGGAAGCGGCGCTGCCTTGGCCGAAGGCGATGCTCGGTACGACGCGATCAATCGCATCGGGTTCTTCAGCTACGCGGTGTTCGTGAACCTCGTCCTTCTGGAGCACACGATCAGGGCGCTACCAAGAGAGTTCAGATCCGCGATCGAAGTCTACGACCACGCCGGGCGCTTCTTTCTGCGGGCGGGCGCTGCGACCGACATCGCCATGCGGCTCGCGGGGGAGGCGGAACAAGACTTTGACCACAAACATCAACGCTTCGCGCCTCACCGACTCGGAACCGAAGGTCGATCTCTATCGGAGGACCTCGAGAAGAGGCTGGGTGCCGTGAACGCCTACAACAACGGCATCAAGCACAACGGACTTCCCGCGCTCGCACTCTCCGCTGACGCCGGGGGCAAGGAAGGCACGGAGGTTCGGGTGCTCATCCCCAACAAGTTCGCCTACCCACACGGTTGGGCGGAGCAGAAACCCGCTGCGGAGATGGCCGACGTGTTCGCGACCTACCGGCCGAGGGTTTTCGCTGCTTTCGACGCGTTCTACAAGAAGCTCGCGGATGACGTGCCACGGCGCCTGACCGACTGGCAGATCCGCCCTGCTCCCGCTGTCCGAGGCATCCTCGACGTGAAGGGAGCCGGTTCCGGCAGCATTGACCTCTCCGACGGCTACGTCGCAGCCTGGCCTCAGGCGTAGGCTGGAGCGCTTCAACCATGGGGACGAAAGATCGCGACGTAGAGGTTCGTCCTGGGTTCGACGCTTGGGCGCTGCTGCTGCGGAGGTGGCACTCGATCCTGGACGACTACGGGGCGCTCTACCCGAACCAGGACGCCGCGTACTGGTACAACGAGCGCGCCACGCTGAGCACGTTCACGGGAGCTGTGTGGAGGTGCGAAGGCCTCGCCATCGAGGAGTACCGTTGCGATCGCCAGCTTTCTGGCCGGGCGGCAAAGGGGCGCGCCGACCTCTGGTTCCGCATGCAGACGCCCGTCGAGGAGTTTTTGGTCGAGGCGAAGCAGGGCTGGCCTCGCACCACACGCGCACTGCCCGTTCTGGCTGACGAACTGCTGGACGAAGCGCTCGCTCAGCTGGAAAGCGACACGTTCACCGGCGTCTCGAAGGTGGCGCTCGTCTTTCTCGCGCCCCGCTGCGCCGCGCAGCTCTCTGCTGACTCCATTGCGGAAGTTGTCGTCGCGGCGCGTAGCGTTCAGCACGACGCATTCGCTTGGTACTTCCCTCCGGCCGCCGCCAGCCTACGGAGCAGCGTGACGGACGCCTGGTACCCTGGTGTCATCGCCCTCGCGCGCTCGTTGCAGAGGCAGGTTCGATGATACGCCCTTCCTACCTCGCAGCCGGGCGCGGTCTGGGCGCGGTCGACAGTTCGGACGGCCGATCGCGCCCCTAGACACACCGAGAAAAACGCGGTCTCTTCCGTCTGGCAGGCACCGATCCCAAGTTGACACGGTAGGGGTCGTAGGTTCGAAACCTATCGCGCCTACAAAGAAAAGCAGGGAAACAGGCGCTTCACGGTTCCGCGTTGGCGACGGACGTCGCGAGCCTGCGCGCCTCGGACGCGACGGCGTGCGACGAGAGGTACTCGAAGGCGCCCTGACGACCGACGAGGTGGACGCCGAGGTCCCGCAGCCTCGCGCGGTCGGCGTCTAGCTTCGGTGTATCACCGACGCGGAAGACGGGGTATGCGCGCTCGGTCACCGTGTGCCCGACGCAGCGCGCGCCTCGCTCGAGTCATGGCACGGCGAGGTTCGCGACGGGGTATTCGTCGACGGCATCGCGTGTCGCGTCGCCCGCCGCGGCGTCGCCGGTCCCCGCGTCGCGTGACGGCGCGGTGGTCACGTCGCCCGCATCGTTCCCGGGGCCCAGGCCGAAGGGAGACGCGGCTTCTTCCTCCATGCCTGCGTCGCGGGGCTGGGGCGCGAAGTTGCGCGAGCTCCCCGAGCTGCTGCAGCTCAGTCCGACGAAGTTCATCGTCGCAACGCCCAGCGACGCGACGAGGAGCTTGCGCCCGGGGAGGCGACGGCGTGGCATGAGGCCATCGTCGCGCGCCCGCGGTAGCTTCGCCAAGCCACACGGTTCACGCGGCGCCTCGCGCCGTCTCACGTCGTACTCTCCGCCCCCGATGCGTGCCTTGATGGAGCTCGTCGAGGGCGAACGGAGGGAGCGATACGCACCCTCACTGCGGCGTGCACCCGATCGGCGGCTTCGGGTCGGACGGACCGAGGCAGAATCCGAGGGAGATGGACACGCCGGCGAGCACGCAGCTCTCGGGCGTGCACGTCTTGCCGGACGCGCACTCCGCCTGGGTCTTGCAGACCTGCGACGGCGACTGGTGGCCGCCGCAAGACGCGATGGCACCCCAGCAATACGTCTCCGTCCGGC
>Ga0070730_10006463_pt1 | contig 10020 bp, 10 predicted proteins | sample Coa_R1_3_FD_66447 | JGI IMG/M metagenome (GOLD analysis project Ga0070730, IMG submission 66447) | Surface soil microbial communities from Centralia Pennsylvania, which are recovering from an underground coalmine fire - Coalmine... | ecosystem: Environmental > Terrestrial > Soil > Unclassified ...
TATGGCCCAATCTTGAAGTGTTTTTTCATGGGGCGGTTGCATTCAGGCCTTACAAAAATCTTTTCAGGTCGCTGATTCCCTCAAATCAAATGCGCTATTGGGAAACGTATAACGCCAGCGAGGGCTTTTTTGGGATTCAGGATCAAAAGGATTCGGAGGAACTGTTACTCATGCTCGACTACGGGGTGTTTTATGAATTCATTCCGATGGAAGAATGGGGAAAAGAATACCCGGATGCCATTAGTCTGGCCGAAGTAGAGTTGGGGAAAAATTACGCGGTGGTGATCTCCACTAACGCGGGACTTTGGCGCTACAATATTGGCGACACTGTGAAGTTCACCAGTCTGTCGCCATATCGGATAAAAATTTCCGGGCGCACAAAGCATTTCATCAATGCCTTTGGTGAGGAGATGATTATTGAAAACGCCGATACCGCCATCGCCTATGCGTGCGAGCAAAGCCATGCAGTAATTGACAACTACACCGCAGCCCCGATCTACCTTGAAAAATCAAAACGCGGTGGTCACGAATGGATTATTGAGTTCAAAAAAGAGCCGGAAAGCCTGGAGCAATTCTCGCAGGCATTGGACGACATGCTGCGCAAAGTCAACTCCGACTACGATGCCAAACGCTCACACAACATCGCACTGGTGGCGCCAAAAATTCACAGTGTGGCCGAGGGAACGTTTTACAGCTGGATGAAGAAGCGCGGCAAGTTGGGTGGCCAAAATAAAGTTCCCCGCCTCAGCAACTCGCGCGAGTACGTAGACGACATTCTCTCCCTGTTATAACCACGTGCTGCACCGCGAGTCTTTGGCAACGTTAAAATGGGTCCCCGTGGGTCTTTGATATGAGAAATCTTGCGACCGGCTCGGCATGCCGGGCCAGGTTCACGGCGAAATTGGAGGCGCCCTCACTACCAAAAAGTCGCTGTATTTGACGCCCTGCCCACAAGCGTTTTGCAAATTTCGAATGCCATTGATTACCATAGCAGCGTTCCATTTCGTCTCGGGAAGTCTTCCCCCGGCAAAAACTCATAATCAACTCCCCTGCTATTTTAGCGCTGTGAATGGCGATGGTCATGCCGTTGCCACAAAGGGGGGTGATCATGCCGGCCGAATCTCCGGCCATCAGCAGGTGGTGGTCAACGGGTCTTTTAGTTTCGAATGAAATCTCGTTGATGGTTTCGGGTTTGTCCAGCAAAAATTCCGCGCTGGAAAAAATTGATTTTAAGAAAGGGTTTCTGAAAAGGACATTTTCTTCCATCAATTTAATGCTCCCATATTTCTTTAAATTGTCTCGGTGGGAGAGATAACACAGACAACTCTTGTCGTTTTCAATGTTGCTGATTCCACAGTACCCATCTTGAAAGTTGTGGAGCGCTATGAGGTCGGAAGGGTGCTTCGTGCGGATATGGTATTTAACACCAATATACGGGGAGCGCTTGTGGATAAAATCCAGGTCAAGTACCACATCCAACTTAGATCGCTTCCCGAAGCACCCAATCACCACATCCGCAAACAAATTTTGGTTCCGCGTTTTTATCTCAAAACCATCATTCGAAAAATGAACGCCCTCTACTTCTGTATTGAGATAGAAGCCAACACCCTTTGATTTCGCCTGTTGATAGAGGAACTGGTCGAATGTGAAACGGCTGATTCCGAAGCCACCCGGCTCAAGCGGCAGCTCCGCCATTTTCCCATTTACCGACGTGAGTTGAAGGCGTTTGATCTGTGGTGGGCTGAATATTTCCGGAAACAGCCGCAACGATCTAAGGAATGGCACGGTTTCATTGGAAATATATTCCCCGCACACGCGGTGAAATGGATACTCCCTTTTTTCAATGACCGTGCACGGAATACCGCTGTCTGATAACAGATTCGCTGTTATTAATCCCGCCATTCCTCCTCCAATGATCACCGTCTTTTTCACTGGTTAAACCCTTTGCAATAAAAATCGCAAATCTTTTTCAAAAGAAAATCGTTTAGCAGGTTACTGCCGTTGAATTTTGCCGATCAAGTAATGATTTCCTGTTGACTATAGTGAAGGCGCTTGTTGAAGATATGAATGTGCTGATGATTGGTAACAATCCACTCGAATTAGCCACCGTATTTGGCTACCTGAAGAATATTCCGGGAAAGCGGGTGATTACTGAAATTGCATTTGATCTGAAAAGCGGGATCCAGCGGCTGTCCAAATTCACTCCTAACTTTATTATCATTGACGACAATCTGGGCAGAAAAGAGCTGGCCCAGGCTGTAGGTTCATTTTCCCATTTTAGAAAGACCAAGCATACGCCGGTAACTGTCTTGAAGAACTCGAATTATCAGGAGGCCTTTGGTGGCGTGGCTATGAACTACATCTTGAAACGTGATCTTTCTGAGAAAACGCTGTATGCTGCGTTCCGTGGTTCCCTGATTTCCGTGAAAGCACAACTCTACTTGAAGAAAGTTTACCGGAAGCGGAAGGGTCAATTCATGAGACTGCTTCCGGGCACCTAAATTTCATTGATCAATTTGATCTCTTTTTCAATCATTTCGGCTCCACGAATGATCTTCATATTTATCCTTTTGCCAGGTTTGTAATTGAAATAGCCATTGACCTCGCTTAGATCCATTTCACTGGTCAACATGTTATTGATGGAAAAAATTTTGTCGCCGAGTTTGATGTCAACGGCGGCGGCCGGGGATTTTTCTCTTACCTCGATGACCTCAAAATCGCGCAGCCGTGGGCCCGTGGCCCTCACCGTCACTCCGCTCATGTTGTAGTAAGATTGCTTGCGAAAGCCACGATTGGGCTTTACGTAGATTTTTTCGCTGGGAAAGTCAAAGATCACTATGAAACGACTCAACACCTCTCCACCAAGAGATCCATTTCTGTAAACACTGCGCCCTGTCCTTAACGTATCGAGGATATAGGTGTTGGGATCCGGGAAGCTGGCAATCATATTGGGAATCTCATACCGGCCAATGTTCAGTTTGCCGATGCGTGCAAGTCGCCCGGTAATAACGCCCCCCAGGCCTTTTCCAATGGTACAGCTAATGTTTTTCGGAGGAATCATAATTTTGCTGCTTGATTCGGTGTTGAGAAAAAGTCCGTGACTTGCCCCGGTATCAATGAGCAATTTTGCGCTCATGCTCGTGCTGTCATTGAGTTTCAATTCAGCAACATAATAGGGTTTGGTATCCTCGACGGTTATAGGCAGCCGGGCATATCTTTTGCCCGGCTTGAATTTTTGTGGAAGCATCAAGGTCAGGATTTTTGCTTCATAGTCGATCTTAATTACGAATCGACTGAAAAGTTCATACCCGAGAATGCCATGAACTTCCGAACCCAGGGAATTTCTCAGCTCCAGGAAATCATTTTCAAGCACCAGCATGGCATGACCGCGGCCGTGCACGCCTGGCATATCAATGGTGACGTTATTGGTGATGTATGCGTTGACCATACTCTCACCACCGGGTGCGGTAATTGTGAATTTTTTGGAATAGGCAAGGTGAAGGATATCACTGTATAATTTATCGGTGAGAATGGTTGTGCGAACCCCCGTGTCCACGATAAACTTCAGGGGCAGCTGATTGTTCAAAATAACCGGAACAACTACCAGGTTATTATGAATTTCTATGGGAATCTCTGCTTTTGTTGCTCCATTGGCCAGTGAGAAACCAAGCTGGCCAAAGGCACTGCCAGCGCTAATGACCAGTGCCGTAAAAAACAGGTAGAATTGCTTCATAAGGTTCCCTGTACCAAGCTAACGAAAAATACAGAGAGGAGATCGTCCTAAGGGGATTTTACCCCAAGCTAGGTGAGCTATTTTTTTTGACCCTGGGACATTTGGCTTCCCAAGAACCTGCATGGCCATCGCTTTCAATTGCCGATGGGGTAAATCAAAAGAATGATTGGATTCAAAATACTCGCCGGCTGACTGACCAAATTACTCCTTGTTTTCGCTCGTCCTTGGCATCCACAGTCACGCGTGCAGATGCCCCTTACTATAAAGCCTTCATGAGTCGCCGTTATCCACCATTCATCCGCCAGATGCCATCAGGCCTATGGCAGCGTATTTCAAATAAAAACTCGCCCGCGAACGCTCAGTGTTTCACGTCATGCTCATTATCACTCACTTTGCTGTTGGGAAACAACCAGATTGACACGATCGCAAGAATAAACAGGGCAATAACAACCGCAAAAACAGACATGGTTAAAAATTTTATGGTTCAAAAATAGATTTCGCTTTCTAAATATTTGCAATTTGGAGTAGAAAAATAACATTTATAAGGGTTACAACCTCACTATATCTATGAAAAAAGTTCTAATTATTGTTGGCGCTGTGTTGGTGGTGATCGCCGGGGGGCTCCTTTACTACACTCAGGTTTACACCAAATCATTTAGTCCTGCGGCCGTGGTCGATTTTAATGATGGTGACTTGAAAATCCGTGTGGTGTACAGCAGGCCCTTCAAAAAGGATCGCGAGATTTTTGGAAAACTGGTGCCCTACGGAAAAACCTGGAGAACGGGGGCGAACGAACCCACGACATTTGAAACGAATAAGGACTTGAAGTTTGGAGAAAAAGAGCTCAAGGCCGGTACATACAGCCTTTGGACAGTGCCCGGAGAGCAAACGTGGCAAGTGGTGTTCAACTCGGAAGTCCCAAACTGGGGTATCAATTTCGACGGAACTGCACAACGCGATTTGGCTACTGATGCTGCCGCGATGGAGGTCCCCGTGGTAGCTGAGCAAAAAGTTTTCGAGCAATTCACCATTTCGGTCGAGAAAGTGGGCGAGGGTGCGGAGTTGATTTTAATCTGGGATAAAACACTCGTCGCGGTACCTTTTTCAGTTAAGTAATTTTCAAAATTTATGATTCAAGTAATTCCTTCCATTGCCATTCGTCACGGTCAGGTGGTGAAAATGAGAAAGGGCGACATCAGCAGTGAGAAGGCATATGATGAAAACCCGCTTGATTTGGCCAAGCGATTTGAAGATCATGGAATAGAGGTGGTTCACCTGGTTGATCTTGATGGCGCGGAACGCGGCAGTCCAAAAAGCTACCACATTCTCGAGGCCATTGCCGGCCATACCGATTTAAAAATTGATTTCACGGGAGGCATCTCTGCGGATGGTGACGTCGGCAAAGCATATGAATACGGGGCGGACTATGTCACCGCCTCCAGCATCGCCGTGATTAACCCGGAACTTTTCGCCTCATGGATAGTTTCTTACGGTCGGGAAAAAATTACGCTGGGCGCCGATGTGACCGACATTAAAACAAAAATCATTGCCTTTCGGGGATGGCAGAAAAAATCTGAAATTCATCTCTTCAATCACCTGGAATATTTTTATGAACGAGGACTCAAGTATGCCAGTGCACGGACATCTCCCGCGACGGCGTGTTGGAGGGACCAGCCTTCACCTTCTACCAGGAGATCCTGGACAAGTTTCCGGAATTAAGCGTTCTGGCAAGCGGTGGCGTGCGTGGCGTGGATGATATCAAGAGACTCAACGATATGGGCATATTCGCCGTTATTTTTGGCAAAGCTTATTACGAGGGAATCCTCAAACTCAAAGACCTGGAGCAGTTTTTAGTAAAAAAGAACTGACACGTTCATTCATCAACCCTTTAATCATCAACAATATCCGAAATCTTGAATTTCTGTATGATGAAATAGAGGAAATTAGAGAGTGGATCTTCATCTGTTTTTTCGGAGGAGGAAGGCCGCGCCGAGTTATCGGGTTTACTTTTAGGGTTATTGACCAGCGCATTCGCCTCACGGGTGGTGGATGTTGACTTCGGCGCCTTTATGTCCGTGTCCATCAGCAGGGTCTTATCCTCACCTAAATTCAAATCAGGATGCTGTTGATTAAACTCCTGAACCTCCTGCGCTGGTTGACTCTCATCTTGCGCCTGGGTCACAAATCCTGCGAAGCAACCAACCAATAGAACAGCGATTGAAAATTTTAATTTCATCTGTATTTGAATCTGAAGTAACTGCATTACTTTCGATCGGAAGAGCAAGCTAAGAATAAAACTTATGATTTCTTGGGAAGAATTTGATAAAATCGACCTTCGGGCCGGAACTATCGTTAAAACGGAACCATTTGAGGGTCTGCGTAAACCCGCCATTAAACTTTGGATTGATTTTGGCCCATCTTGGGGGATAAAAAAATCGAGTGCCCAAATCGCCCAGCATTACAGCCACTCGAATTTAGTGGGAAAGCAGGTCGTTTGTGTTATCAATTTCCCCCCTAAACAGATATCTAATTTTATCTCTGAAGTATTAGTCACCGGATTCCCCGATGAAAACGGCCATGTCGTTTTGACCACCACTGATAAGCCTGTTCCTAATGGCGCTAAATTATTTTGAATGAACTTTTCCGATCTAAAGAAAATTGGGACAGGAGAGATAATTCAGTTTGTCGTCAATACACCCATCACTCATTTGATTATCGACAGCCGGAAGGTGGTGCTGAATGACGGGTCTATTTTCTTTGCCATCGCGGGCCCGAGAAATGACGGACACGATTTTATCGCCGAATTGTACCACCTTGGTATTCGGCAATTTGTAGTGGAGAAAAAGGTTGATCCGCACCTTTTTTCAAAAGCTAATTTCTTTCACACCGATTCTTCGGTAAGCCTTTTGCAGGCATTAGCCAGGGCTCACCGCGCACAATTTAAAATCCCGGTCATTGGCATAACCGGCAGCAATGGAAAAACCATCATCAAGGAGTGGCTGTTTCAGTTGCTTTCTCCGGATTACAGCCTGGTAAAAAATCCGGGCAGCTATAACTCGCAAATCGGTGTCCCTCTCGCCGTGTGGACGATACAGCCTCATCATCAGTTGGGTCTTTTCGAAGCCGGAATTTCTCAGCCTGGTGAAATGATTCATTTGCAAAAAATCGTCCGCCCAACCATCGGGGTGTTCACCAACATTGGAACTGCACATGACGAAGGATTTGAGAGCCTTCAGCAAAAGGTGTCAGAAAAGCTTGTTCTTTTCTCAGGGGTGGAAATTCTAATTCATTGTGCAGACCACGGGGTGATTCATCAGGCGGTTAAGGAGAAAAATATGCCCTCCCTATCATGGGGAAAAAGCCAGACCGCCGACATCCGGATTGCGGAAATTCCAACCGGCTATCAGATCTCCTTCCAGGATAAATCCTGCGATATTTCAATCCCTTTTTTAGATACTGCCTCGACAGAAAACGTGTTCCACTGCATAGCCACGATGCTTTATCTGGGCTTAGCACCTGAGGTTATTCAAAATCGGATCAACAGCCTTAAGCCGGTTTCCATGAGAATGGAACTGAAGGAGGCGATCAACCAATGTCAGCTGATTGACGATACCTACAACAATGACCTGGCCGGACTGCAAATCAGTCTGGATTTCTTGTCCAGCCTTCAGAAAAAGAAAATCGTCATCATCTCCGACATCCTGCAATCCGGATTAACTGACGACGAGCTGGTACAAGCTATTTCGTCTTTTCTCGCTAAAAAAGAAATTCATGAACTCATTGGGATTGGTCCTGTTTTAAAATCTAACCAACATCATTTTTCGAATATTCCTTATCGCTCGTTTTACCTGAGTACGGAGGAGTTCCTGGCTCAATTTGATTTTAGTTCTCTGTTTAACAAGTTGATCCTCGTGAAGGGGGCGCGTGTTTTTCAATTTGAGAAAATCGTCCGTCGCCTGCAGCGGAAAGCACACGGAACCATAATGCTCATTGACATGGGGAAATTGGTTCACAACCTGAACTACTTCAAATCTAAATTAAAACCAGGTGTGAAGGTGATGGCCATGGTCAAGGCATTTGCCTACGGAAGCGGGAGCGAAGAAGTAGCTAATTTGCTGCAATACCACCGGGTTGATTATTTGGGCGTTGCCTACGCGGATGAAGGCGTTGAGCTCCGGAAAAAAAATATTTCGTTGCCGGTCATGGTGATGAACCCCTCAGAGGAAAGCTTCCCGTTAATGATCGCTCACCGCCTTGAACCCGTGATGTACAACATAAAAACGTTGCGCGCGTTCGTAAAATTTCTGGGCCACCGAAAAGCCTCCCTTCACCTGGAGGTGGAAACGGGCCTTCATCGCCTTGGCCTGGAAGAGGAGGATCTCGATGAAGTGATAACACTATTGAAAAATAACCCGGAAATCAGGGTGAAGTCGGTTTTCTCTCACCTGTCTGGTTCTGATGAAAAAATCCATGACGACTTTTCTACGGATCAGCTTAATCGATACCAACAAGCCTACAACAAATTAGCGACGGAACTGAATACACAGCCGCTTCGTCATATCCTCAATTCAGCTGGCATACTTCGGTTTCCTGATTTTCAGATGGACATGGTGCGCCTCGGCATTGGGCTTTACGGTGTGGATCCCACAGACGAAAATTTCCCGGGACTTGAACTGGCCGCCGCGCTAAAAACGGTGATCTCCCAGATAAAAAAATTGCAGCCCGGGGAAACAGTGGGCTATGGCAGGCGCGGGATTGCCCATCAGGAAATCACAACCGCGACGATTGCCATCGGATATGCTGATGGATTCAGTCGCAGCTTCAGCAACGGAAAGGGTGTTGTTTTAGTCCATGGAGAAAAAGCGCCTGTTGTCGGAAACGTTAACATGGATATGACGATGATTGATATCACCGGGATAAAGGCGGCGGAAGGAGATGAAGTGATTATCTTCGGTGACGGATTACCGATCAAAGAGGTAGCCGCCCGCATTGACACCATCCCCTATGAAATTCTGACCAGCACGAGCGAGCGCGTCAAGCGTGTTTTTCTGTCTGAAGGCCTTTAATATTCCGGAGATGCGGGTCTCAGCCCTCCCGTATGCAGCATTAAGACAGTGGATCCCCGGTTAAAATATTTCTTTTCTATCAGGTCAAAAATTCCCGCGGTCGTTTTGGCCGTGTAGATTGGATCAAGCGGAAGATTGTTGAGTTGTTTCATTTCCAACGCCAATTGCATCAGGTCTGGAGTTTGTTTGGCATAGCCACCAAAGTGATAGTCAGCCTGAATATGCCAATTGGAATATTCCCTTGGGGAAAACTCCAGTAACAATCTTCTTACCTCATCCTTCAGGAAATCGCCGTTTTTCAATACAGAAAAACCAACTATGTTTTTCTTTCCTTCCAATCCGGCGATAATGCCCGCCATCGTTCCGCCGGTACCAACAGGCAGACACAGGTAGTCAAATTCAATGGGTGAAAGTTTTTTTCTTGCAAACTCAGCACAACCCTTAACTGCCAATGAATTCGAACCTCCCTCCGGAATCAGATAAAAATCACCAATGCTCGCCCGTAACTTCTCGATGAAAAATTCCTCGGATTTTGTGCGGTAATCCGTCCGTGAAACAAAGTGCAATTTCATTCCCGTCTCCTCGGCAAACGAAAGTGTTTGATTCAACGGCAAAATCCTTTCGCCGCGGATAACTCCGGCGCTCTTGAAACCTAATTCTTTCGCCGCGGCAGCCGTGGCATAAATATGATTTGAAAACGCCCCTCCAAAAGTGAGGATGGTTTCATTCCCCAGTTTCTTTGCCTCCTCCAGGTTGTATTTCAGTTTCCACCATTTGTTGCCCGAAACAAATGGGTGATTCAAGTCCTCTCGCTTCACAAATAACCTGATTCCGCATTTTTCGACCGTTTCGCCTTTAATTTCCAAAACGGGGGTATCAAAGTATTTTAGCATTACTAAAAAATTTAGTAATATTGTTTATGGAAGATAGCTATTTCAAAGGACGGGGAGCGCAAATAAAAACAAGCAATAAATTTTTGCAGGCGCAATATGTCTCCGATCACATCGAAGGCGTTGACGAACCGTTGCTGGAGAATCCGCACACCCAAATTTTTCACGAAAGTCCGAAAAAGATTGTCAACAAAGTAGACAGCCCGGATTTGGGAATGGCTTTCTCCATGAACCCTTATCAGGGCTGCGAGCACGGGTGCATTTATTGTTATGCCAGAAACACGCACGAGTATTACGGATTCAGTGCCGGGTTGGATTTTGAAAGCAAGAT
>Ga0070730_10006464_pt1 | contig 10018 bp, 6 predicted proteins | sample Coa_R1_3_FD_66447 | JGI IMG/M metagenome (GOLD analysis project Ga0070730, IMG submission 66447) | Surface soil microbial communities from Centralia Pennsylvania, which are recovering from an underground coalmine fire - Coalmine... | ecosystem: Environmental > Terrestrial > Soil > Unclassified ...
TAGAGCTGCTCCTGCCGGAGCCCTGGCCAATGACCGTAAGCTTTTCCACCCTTAACCGGACCGCCCAGCACAAACATCACGTTGGCATGGCCGTGATCGGTGCCACGATTGCCGTTTTCACGCGCAGTGCGGCCAAACTCCGACATGCTGACGATGACGGTATCCTCGCCCAGGTCTCCCAGATCGGTCCAAAAGGCCGCGATGGCCTGCGAAAACTCGCGGGTAAGATTGGCGATCTGTCCTTGCACGCTTCCCTCGTTCACGTGGTGGTCCCATCCGCCGATGTCGGCGAAAGCCACTTCCACCCCTAGATTGGCTTTGATGAGCTGGGCCACCTGCCGGAGGCTGTCGCCAAAGCGTCCTCTCGGATAATTGGCTCCCGGGGCTGGCGTATATTTTTCCGGGTCCGCGGATTTGAGCATCTTGACTGCCTCAAAAGTCTCGTTGCCGGTGCCATGAAGCACGGTATCCACAGACTGTTCGTACATGGCTTCAAAGCTGTTGCTGGCGACGCTGCCGGCAGGGCCGCGCCCGCCCACCGCAAATTCCCGGATATTGCCCATGGCTACGGCAGGGGCAGACCCGGAGAGAGTGCGAGGCAGCGCTCCTCCCATGGCAACAGCACGGAAAGGCGAGGGCTTAGTCTCATTGATGCCTATCAAGGCGCGGTTCAGCCATCCGTCTTCAGTGGCTTTAAGTCCAGGCGTACCCGATTCCATGTAATCCTGCGCATCGAAATGGGAGCGGGTGTTGTCGGGCGAACCTGCAGCGTGTACGACTGCCAAGTGACCGGAATCCCACAACGGCTTGAACGCCGTCATGGAAGGGTGCAAGCCGAAGAAGCCATCCAGATCAATAGCGCCTTCGTTGCCCCGCGGCCGAGGGATCGCGATGCTCGGACGCATGGAGTAGTATGCCTGCTCGCCGTGGGGAACGACAATATTCAGCCCGTCGGCCGCCCCGCGCTGAAACAGCACCACCAGGCGCTTTTTTCCGGTACCCGCTCCGGCCGTCTCCGCCGCATAGACCGCGCGGGTGAGGAAGCTGGGAATTACGCTGGTGCCCACTACCGCCAGTGCGCCGCCCTTTAAAAATACTCTGCGAGTAATCGCCATAAACCTTCTCCTTAATAAGAGCTACTGGCTGCTGGCTACTAGCCTCTAGCCGGAGCTGAATCGAGCGCCCTGGGGTTTAGCTAGCAGCTAGAAGCCAGCAGCCATAGCCCTCTATCGCTTCTGAAATTCAGGTGACCCCATAATTAACCCGGCAATTGCGCCATAGTTGGGACCTTGGTCCGGATCATCCAGCTTTCTTTGTGTTACCTGCGGATCGGCCAGTTGCTTCTGGATCACCGCATGGGTTTGCCCGGACAAATCGCCACCCAGGATTTTTTGTTCCATCATGGCCAGGGCGGAATCGGTGTCCTGGGGAGTTGCGCCCTGCAGGATCGCCTGTGGATTCGAAGTCACGCCCGGCAGCCGGCCGTTCCCAAGTTGAAGCGCGAAGTTCATGCGATTGACCAGGGCCGAAGAGTTCACCCAGGTCTCTGCCTTCATGGAGTAGCCGGTAGGGGGCTGCATTCCATAGAGCGGCATGCCCATGCGGTTCAGGTTCTGGACCAGGGGCAAAGCATTCTGAATCTCCACGCTGGAGGCGCGCACAGCCGAGGCCACAAATTCCAAGGGCGTCTTTACCTTGGCGTGATAGGCGTCGGCTGCCCAGAACTCCGGCGAGTGGAACATGGTCCGCAGCACTTCGCGTATGTCGCCATCTTTGTTCAGGAAAGTTTCCGCCATGCGATCAACCAGGCTCTGGGGCGGATTATCGGAAACAAAGCGCATCGCCAGCTTCTTGGAGATGAACTTGGCTGTCGCAGGATGGTGTGCCAGGATATCCAGCATCTCCATGCCTTCGCTTTCGCCCTTTTCTTTGATCTCGTGGCCAAGGACGTTTTTCTTGCCGGGCTCATGGGCGCGACTGTTGTAGGTAAAATCACCGCCCCGCTGGGGCTGTTGAATGCTCCATCCGGTCAGCACCTTGGCCAGTTCGGTCACATCTTTCTGCGTGTACCCGCCGTCTACACCGAGTGTGTGCAGCTCCATGATCTCTCTCGCGTAATTCTCATTCAGGCCGCTGGGACGGTTCTTCTGGGCCTGGGCTTGTTGTTGAGCGTTCCCCTGGTTGCCGTTGGGGAACCGAGGCAGGCCAAAGCCGCCGTTGCCGGGCTGGAAGCCAGCACGCCGCCGCTGCGGTCCATACTTAGCCAGCTCAGAATTGGGACCCACGCTCTGCCAGTTGTCCAGATAAAACAGCATGGCGGGACTCTTGGCAGTGGCCACCAGCAGGTCTTTAAACTTGCCCAAGGCATGGGGCCGGATCACGTCCCGTTCATAGGCAGTGATCATGTAGCGGTCGGGGCCTTTGCCGATAAACACGTTGAAATGGTTGTACCAGAAGTCGTTCATCACCTCGTCGAGCTGGCGCTCGCTGTAGACGGCGCGCAACAACTTTGCCTGGGCCAATTCGCCGCCGACTACGGCTTGCGGATTGATGATGGCCTGGATCGTCTCCCGCTGCTGAGGGGTCATGCCCTCCACCATCTGCATACCTTCGCCGCCTTTTAGCGAGCGCCCGAGGGCCAGCCGCTCTTGCGGGCTCATCTTCAGGATGTTCTTGTAACGCTGGTCCGGGGGCAGATCGAGCAGTTGGACAGAATCAACGTCGGCGTACATCTGTGCTTCGAGCTTCTTTTGCCGCCGCTGCTTTTGCTCTGGAGTGGCTTGGTCGTCGCCCTGCCCTTCCATCTTCATTTCGGGATTGGCATCATCTTTCTGTTGCTGCTTGTCCTGCTGCTGCTTTTGCTCGTAAGCAGCCATGCGCGATTCATAGATGGCGCGCTTGCCCGGATCAGAAGGCATCGACATGCGGCCATTCTCCACCGCCTTCAGCACCTGGGGAGGCGGGAAATTCTCCACCATGTCGCTGGTGCTCATCTTCAGGGTGCGGAACGGGCTGAGGCGGGCTTCGGTGCCGCTGTCATCGATCTTTTCCGGATGGAGCTGTTCTTCAAACCACTTGTCGAGACCGATCGCGCGCACTTTTTCCACGTCGCCGGGACGGGGTCCAAACGTAAATCGATTCAAGGCGTGTAGTGTCCGTTTGTCGTCGTCCATCTGCGCCGGGCCGTTCACGGCAGATGTTTTTTTGGACTTGTTTTTGTCGGCCGCCAGCAATGCGACCGCCGAAATCAAAACCGCAAATGTAAGCAGAGTGAGAAGGTTGCGTGTAGGGCGCATAGAAATTCCAGGCATCCTCATGTCTGGGAAATATTAACCCTTATCGGCGGGAAAGTTGCCGAAATTAGTCAGTTACGATGGTTTTAAGCAAGGTAGCTGCGCCCCCGATTGAGACGGCGATTCAGCTCTGAAGTCAGGTGGTCGATGTCCGTGGGGGAGAGGTTGCACGCCATGTCCGCTCCAATAAAAGGGCTCTTCGTCCGGCTCTCCTGAGAGGCCCAGGGGCGGGGCGGGGTCATAAAGTCAACCGCTTCCCGGCGAAGCTGTACCAGCAGCGCATGCACAATTTCCGGGTCAAGTTGCTCCGGCGCCAGCCTGCTGATCTGGGCGGCCGCCTCCCCCAGTGAATGCCTCGACCGATAGGGACGATCGCTAAGCATAGCGTCAAATGTGTCTGCCACGGCGATGATCTTCACCGGCAACGAAACTTCATCACTGCGGAGATGGTCGGGGTAGCCTGATCCGTCTGCGCGTTCATGATGGGACCGAACCACCTCTGGGATGTTCGGCCAGGGAAACTGTACGGTGGAGACAATCTGGTGGCCGACAACGGTATGATCGATCATCTCCTTGTATTCCAGGGGTTCCAGGGCGGAGGGCTTGCTGAAGATGCGCTTGTCCACGCTTACCTTGCCTATATCGTGCAGGTAGCCTGCAGAGCGCAGTTCGGTCAGCTCCAAGGCGGTCAGCCCTATGGCTTCCGCAATGGCCGCGGCGTAGCGCCCCACACGCAGCGAATGTCCGCGCATGTGTACATTTTTCGCATCGATGGTGGCCGCAAATGCCTCCAGGGCTTCCTCCCAGAAGGAATGGACTGAGGCGATCAAGCGCAGGTTCTCCGCCGTCCTCTCCTGCAAAGACATCATGAGCTGATGATTATGGATAGCAAGGGCGATCAGGGGCGCAAGCTCTCCGATCAGTTTCAGCAGCTCGGCGGGATAGCCCGCGCCTTCTTCTCTTTCCCCCAGCATCAGCGCGCCCACCAGCTTTCCCCGCACCCGTAACGGAACCAGGTAGCGAAACCATGCGCTGGAACAGTTTCCGGTTGTACTCAGAAAAATCTCACATCGCTCCCCGCAGAGCCGCTCCGGGCCGGATGCGCGGCTCAGGGCATGGACATGCTTGGGCATCAAGGGAAAGACCGCTATCTGGGGAAACAACGCAAACCCCGATGCGGCAATCGAGCTGAGCATCGCCGGCTTTTCCTGGAAGCGGAACAAGGCCCCAGAGTTGATACGGCCGGCAGACATAACCAACTCCAACGCCGCCGTGGCAGTCTGTTGGAGATCGCGTTCGCCAGTAAGCACCGGTCCCAGATCGGCCAAGACTTGGGAGGCGAGTAAAGGAGGAGTTGTAAGAGAGCCGGTCACAATGACGCGAACTCCAGAGCGAATCAGAGTAACAGCCGCTTGCAAAATGAAAAAGACCGGGTGTTTGGATGATTAATAGCCAAGAAGCTGCTGGCCGCACAGTCAGTTGTGGAAGCTACCCTCAAAGGTTGGAGGGCGAGTTCTTAACATTCAGGAAATTTTTTGGAGATATCGTGTACGCTGGTCACTTCTTGGAGATCAATCGTGACGAGACATATTATGAGCCGCCTTTGTGTAATAGCTCTTCTATTCGTTGCTGCAGCTTCGGCGCAGCAATCTTCCATTCCGCGCTTCGAAGTGACGCTGCCGGCCGGCTACAAACAGCCGGTTACCGGGCGGGTCTTCGTCATCGTCGCCAGGAGCGACAGTCCTGAGCCTCGCCTGCAGGCTGGAACGTGGCGGAGCCGCACCGAGTTCCTGGGCGCTGACGTGCAGCAGCTTCAGCAAGGGCAGAGCGTCTCATTGAATTCGAGCACCCTTGGATACCCTTTGAAGAACGTACGAGAATTGCAGGCGGGTGATTACTATGTGCAGGCGCTGCTGAATGTCTACACAAAGTTTGAGCGCGCGGACGGGCATGCGATATGGGGACACATGGACCAATGGGAGGGGCAGCAGTTCAATCGCTCGTCCGGCAATCTTTATAGCCCGGTGCAGCGAGTCCATCTTGACCCTCTCAGCGGTTATCTTGTGCGGTTGAGCCTGACGGAAACCATTCCTCCGGTGCAAGTTCCCGCCGATTCCCAGTACGTGAAGCACATCAAGATCCAGAGTGCGCTGCTTACCAAGTTTTGGGGACAGCCAATTTATCTGGGCGCGACTGTGCTTCTACCCGAAGGATACGACGCGCATCCCGAAGCTCACTACCCGGTGCTCTACGAGCAGGGCCACTTCGGTTTGCGACCGCCGCTTGGTTTCAGCTCCGAGCCCCCATCCGCCAATGGCCCGCCCAGAAGAGCGCAGGGGTATGAACTTTACAAGCAATGGATATCCCCGGGATTCCCGCGGGTGATCGCCGTGACCTTTCAGCATCCCACGATCTATTTTGACGACTCCTATGCCGTCAATTCAGCCAACAACGGGCCGTATGGCGACGCGCTCATGACAGAGTTAATCCCTTACCTGGAAGAGCATTTCCGTATGATCCGCCAGCCACATGCCCGCGTGCTCTTCGGAGGCTCTACCGGTGGCTGGGAGTCGCTGGCGTTGCAGCTCTATCATCCTGAATTCTTTGGCGGGACGTGGACCTTCTTCCCTGATCCGGTGGACTTTACCCGCTATCAAATGGTCGACATCTATAGCGACAACAATGCCTTTCTTGCTCCGGGATACGATCCGCCGGTCCCCGAGCGTCCTATGGAGCGCACAAGTGAAGGCCAAGTCGACGTCACCGTGCGGCAGATGAGCCTGCTGGAAGAGGTGCTCGGAAGCCACGGACGATCAGGCCAGCAATATGAAGCCTGGGAGGCGGTTTATGGTCCGGTCGGGCGCGACGGATATCCCCGGCCGCTCTGGGACAAGCTGACAGGAAGAATCGATCCTGAGGTAGCTACTTACATGCGCGATCACGGCTACGATCTGCGCGATTACCTGGAACGGAACTGGACGAAAATCGGCCCGCAGCTCGTGGGTAAAATTCATGTCTTCTGTGGTGACATGGACAATTACTATCTCAACCTCGCCGTTTACCGACTGGAAGACTTTCTCAAGAAGACCAGTAACCCGGGTTACGGCGGCTCATTCGAATACGGACGTCCATTGAAAGGGCACGGCTGGAACCCTATGGAACCTGCTGTGATGGTTCGCACCCTGGCAGCACAGATCAACAAGAACACTCCAGCCGGTGGGGACAACTCGTGGAAATATTGAAGAAAGCGCACCTGCAAATAGCAGTTAGCCATTGGTATGGTTTCCCAGATCGGTACGGAAGGGCAGAGTGTGCATTGAACGAAAAACAAGTCTACTGGAAGTGACGCCGATTCACAGTCAGGCTCCCATTTAACGGATCTACAGGAATTTGTAGAACAAACGCGCGCTCACCGACGCCAAGCTTTCACCAGCGACTCTTAACAAACATTTTACATAAATAAATTCATGCCTTCTTGTTTGAGATATTTACAGGAATCTAGAGTAGCTGTATTTTTAATCTCGGCTCTTTATCCTCACTTGAGTCAACCAGGAGACATTGCATGAGAAGTATCCCCCGATTTCCAGCCTTCTTTGCCGTTGTGTTTATGGCTTGCATCACTGCAAGCAGCTTCGGCCAAACCCCAGATGATGGCGCTGCAGCCACGATACAGTCCGGAGCACCAGGCTACCTGCGAGTGATGCCACAATCTGTGGACCTCGCTCAACCCCCTGCATCAATCAATTCAAATATGGTCTTGACGTTTCCCGCCAACGCCGCATCATCCAGTGAAGTCTTCTTGGCTGATTCCAACGCGAACAGCACAGCCGGCAGCGGCGCTAGCGCCAACAGCCCGGCACAGAACACCGCTGGTCGGGATGGACGAGATGGCGGAGACGGGGATGGCCGGCGCGCTAACAGTCCTACCATTGACGGCATGGATAGCGTTGCAACTTTTTCCGGCGCCTTCATCAATCAGGCAGGCCCCAGCCTGGGACGGTTCTTTTCCTTTACCATGATGGGCAATCATCCCCTGGCGGGCGGCACTACCGTGATTCCCGCCAAGATTACCACCGTCAGCCTTCAATTGCTCAATCCGGATGGAAGCTTGAATGCAAATGTGCCCTTCACCTTCCGCGACCTGGTGGAAGACTCTCCTAACTTCGAAGAGTCCAATTACCGCTCGGGCCGGAACATACAGTATGGCGACGCCATTCACCGTGCGCAGTTCTTCCACAGCATGGGAGAGGATTGGCACACTGTGCTGAGTCCGCGCTTTGTGAACAACGTTACCTTCACCATACCGAGGTTTGTCAACGTACAGTTCGCGGACGGATCTGTACGTCCGGTCCAGGCCTACCGCTTGGGAACACTCCCTGACGGCACTCACTTCGTGCTGTTGCTCGATCTGTTGTTTAATGCTCTCTTCAGCAACCAGGTGGTGAACGACATCAACGCCGGTAATTTCACGACTAACGCACTCAATAACGTCCTGTTGCCCAACACCTTCCTGTTCTCCATCAACAATCAGGGCCAGCAATCCGGTTGCTGCGTGCTTGGTTTCCATACCTTTTTCCGTGTCGCCAACGCAGTGCCTCAGCCGCGCTGGATCACGCAGTTCGCGAGCTGGATCTCGCCGGGAATTTTCGGCGCCGGGTTCCAGGATGTAACCGCTCTCTCTCATGAAACCGCTGAAGCAATTGCCGATCCATTCATAAACAACACCACAGCGTCTTGGCAATTCCCCGGCGTAGCTCCCACTGCCAAGGTCTGCCAAGGCAATCTGGAAGAGGGCGATCCGATCGAAGTGCTTTCCAGTGCGACAGTGCCGATAAAACTCAGGGAACGCAGGGAGGTATTTACTTATCACCCCCAGAACATTCCTTTGTTACAGTGGTTTGAAATGGGACCAAGCTCGAACGCCATCGATGGCGCCTTCAGCTTCCCCGATGAAACCGCTCTTCCGCATTCCGCGTTGCCGTGTCCACAGTAAAGCACCGTAAGTTTTTGTAACCAGGCGCCGGAACTCCCGGCGCCTTTTTTCAGTGTGCCGAGCATGTTCAACAGCTCGAAGGTGAAAGTCCTTTTCACAACCTGATGGAGGTGAAGTGATAGCGAAGCGCAAGGGCGTCGCTGTGAGGCGGGGTCTGAAAGAAGCGTGGAGCAAACACGCGGGCCGATGTACAAAAACCGAATCTGAGGCGTGAGTGTCGGGCGAGCGGGCTAATGATCGCGAAGCCCATATCCATCAAGGGCACGGAGCGTAAATTCGGCGGTTGTGCGTGGAAGGCGGTTGAACTTACCTCGGGAGGTCTGTCGTTGGTCGTAGAAATACGACTGGGGGTTGAGCGATTGACCCTGACCGGACGGCAGAAGTCAGCAGCGGGCATAGTAGTCCAGCAAGCAGGGATGAAGGCCCAAACGGTTCTCCGCAAGGAGAGTAAAGGGAGAGGCAAGTAAGCGGCGCGACTCATGAGCGGACAGCGGCAGAAAACCCGGCCCGAACAAGGGGTGCTGGCCTTCGCGACAGGAGGTAGGAGTGAAGCTCCGAGACCTGAAGAGGAAGGGACCGAAACGGTCATGGCGAAGCGCGGGACGGAAAGCCCGGCCAATACCGAACGACTGATGGAAGAAGTCTGTGAGTACGAAAACTGCACGCAGGCGTGGAAACGAGTCAAGGCGAACAAGGGAAGTCCGGGAGTGGATGGAATGACCGTTCAGCAATTACCGGATTACCTGAAGCAGCAGTGGCCAGAAATTCGGGAACAGTTGCTGAGCGGGACGTATCAGCCGCAACCGGTACAACGGGTGGAAATCGAGAAACCCGAGGGAGGGATGCGCAAGCTGGGCATTCCAACCGTGGGAGATCGGTTTATCCAGCAAGCGGTGTTACAAGTTCTGCAAAAGCGTTGGGACCCGATATTCTCCGACCACAGCTACGGCTTCCGACCTAAACGTTCAGCGCGGCAAGCGGTACAACAGGCGCAGCAGTATATCGCCGAAGGGTATCGCTGGGTGGTGGATCTGGATCTGGAGAAGTTTTTCGACCGGGTCAATCACGACCGATTGCTGGCAGCGGTAGCCGAGCGGGTGTCCGACAAAAGGATGCTGAAGTTGATACGAGCCTTCCTGGAAGCGGGCATTCTGGAGGATGGGTTGGTGAGCGCAGTGGATGAAGGGACGCCCCAGGGTGGTCCCTTGTCTCCGTTGCTCAGCAATCTGGTGCTCGATGAGCTGGACCGGGAGTTGCAGCAGCGTGGACATCGCTTTGCGCGCTATGCGGACGATTGCAATATTTACGTGCGTAGTCAGCGAGCGGGGCAGCGAGTGATGGAGAGCGTGAGCGAGTTCATCACCCACCGGCTGAAGCTCAAGGTCAATGAGCAGAAGAGTGCCGTGGCCCGGCCCTGGGAAAGAAAGTTTCTGGGTTTTCGTCGAACGAGAGCCGAGGAGGCGGATCGCTCCCAAGGCCATCGTGCGGTTTAAGGGGCGAATCCGGGAACTGACGAAACGAGTCCGAGGGGTCAGTCTGGCAAAGATGGTGGAGAATACCTCCGTCTACCTACGCGGATGGCTGGGATACTTCGGAAGTGTCAAACTCCCTCGGTGCTGAAAGACCTTGAGTCGTGGCTCCGGCGCCGATTACGGGCAGTGGCATGGAAGCAATGGAAGCGAGGACGGACACGGTTTGCCGAACTCTGCCAGCGGGGTGTGAACAAGGAACT
>Ga0070730_10006466_pt1 | contig 10018 bp, 11 predicted proteins | sample Coa_R1_3_FD_66447 | JGI IMG/M metagenome (GOLD analysis project Ga0070730, IMG submission 66447) | Surface soil microbial communities from Centralia Pennsylvania, which are recovering from an underground coalmine fire - Coalmine... | ecosystem: Environmental > Terrestrial > Soil > Unclassified ...
TCCACACGCACCCGATCTACGTAACCGATCCCGCGCCCGGCGAAAAGCAAATCCAGTTCAACATCTTCTTCCCGCGCGAAGCCGTCTATCGCGTCTGGGTGCAATTTCAGCGGCAGGGAAAAGTGAATACGGTGGCGTTCACGATTCCGGTTGCGAGCTTGAAGTAAGCAGCAACTTCCCCGCAGGTTCATTCGATTCATGCGAAGGACATCAGCAGCGCCACGCTTCTGTTCTAGCGGCTTAGCCCGCATCCATCATCTCATCACCGTCAAAGCGAACTCAGGAATTCAACCATCGCCGTCTGATCACTGCGGCTTAGGTGCCGAAAGCGCTGGCTGGCCGGCTCCGCTTCCTTGCGGTGCCGGAGAATCGCATCGAGGAAAGTGAAAGACGCGCCGTCGTGCATCAGCCGTGGGCGCAGGCGCACGCCCCATAGCGGCGCTGTACGCACGCGGTGGCGGGTCTTCTGGAAACTCTCGGGAGAGCACTCTGCCGGCATCCGCAACGCCATACGCGAGTAGTGCTCTACCACAGGAATCACGATGCCGTCGCCGGTCCCGACATCGTGCAGCAGAAAATCTCCAAACGGATGGAAGGGTTTGCTTCCGAGCGCAGCGGGTATGGTGTACGCGCCGCCGTTGATCTTCGTGCCCGCGGCCGCCGTCGTCAGGGTTCGCACGTGGCAGACGGCGCAGCCGATCTTATCGAACAATTCCGACCCTCGCGTCGCCGCCGGTGTGGCCGCCAGTTTCGCGTCGCGCGCGGGCGCTTTCGCGGAGCGGATGAAGCGTGCGAAGTGATCGATATCGGAGAGCCCATCGGCGGCCGGCGTGTCGTTTGGCTCCGTCGCCGTATTACAAAGCTTGGTCACCTCATCCGGGAATAGCACGTTGGTGATGCCCATCTCGTTCAAGTAAGCGTCGCCCGAAAAAGACAGCAGACTGGCGTGCTGGTCCTTCCAGCCGAATCGCCCGATGCCGGAGTGCCCTGGCGCCTCGACGATCGGCACGCGAATCGTCAGCCCGCAGACTCTGCCGTGGCTGGCCGTGCACTGCTCGTGCGCCAGCTCGACCAGGCTCCTGTCCGCGACAGCCTCCACAAATCCGTCGCCTAGCAGATTGAGTGAAAGGCGCGTGGTCCGGACGGTTTCACTCGCCGGCACGCGCTCCTGAATTTCCGAATCGGGAAATGCCGCGCTCGGGCAAATGGCGCGATCGTTGACCAGCGTGCGGCCTTTGATGATTTCGTTTCCCCGGGCGATGGGAATGTCCGGATTGACAAAGCGGCCGTCCGGCCCAACGTGCCCCACGCGCAGCTCCGCGACCTGGCTGGCGCCGCCGGAGGTGGGATTCTGGTGGCACTCGCGGCAGGATTGCGCGTTGTAGAGCGGGCCCAGGCCATCTGCCACGCCCTCCACTTCATCGAACTTTACCTGATCCGCCTGATGCGTTCCGTCATCCACCAGGCCGTTGCTCTTGTTGTCAAAGCCTGTGGGCGCTTCGTTGGGTTGCGTGGTTTGGGAAGCGAGTACCAGAGCGAGAGCCGCGATTGCCATCAAGATCCTCATAGCAGCCATCCTTTCGGAGTGAGTTCATTGAGTGGCGTCTCAAAGTTCGGCCGCGGTATCTTGCCGCATCATGCAGTACGCTGCCAGTGTGTTATTGGTCCTGGTTCTCGCCATGGCCGCCCGCTTCACGTCCCGGCAATCTGCGCACTTCGTGAGTTTATCTTACTTGCTTGGGTGACGAGTATGCTGCACGCGCGGTTACTCCAAGGAGAGAACTGCCGAGCCCGGCGCGGTGGCATCCACTGCGATCCGCGTTCCCGCGGGCAGGCGTATGGGATCGCGAAACCAGTAGGTGCGCGTCCATTCTTCGCGATAATTTCGCAGCCAGATCAGGTGCTCGACCGAGCCGTCCGGTTTGTAAGCGGTCACTTCCAGGGAAGCGCCGTTCGCCAGTTCGCGCGGCGTGATCGCTACCGCGGTAACTGTGTCGCGTAGCGTCAACCGCGCCGCGCTTTCGAGGATCAGGCGCGGCCCTGTCACTTCGGTTTTCGCGCGGCCAGCCGGGGCAAATTCCGGCTTGGCCGGCAAGTACACGGCATCCCCCTCCGGTGCGCCGCCTTCCACCCAGCTCACAATGTATTCGATCTCGAGCGCGGTCAGGCTCGGATTCTCGCGGAACGCACCCACGCCCTCCACCGCGCCCCATGGCGGCATGCGCCGTTCCAGCACTTCTTCGCGCATGGCCTTGGCCCAGGGCCGCGCCTCTTCGTAGGTCATGAGGGAAAACGCGGCGCCGCCTTCGTGATGACAGTTCGCGCAGCGCTTGTACACGACGCGGGAGATCTCCTGCGTCCAGGTCAGTTTAGTCGTGATAGGTTCGTGGGCCCAAGTGGCAGCCGTGCCGAGCAGGCCCGCGATCAGAATGTACCGGTTAATCGCCGCCCGCCTTCTTTTCGTCTTTCTTCTCCGGGAACAGACTCTTCAAGGGCATTTTTGCGTCAAATGCCACGTCGAAGAATCCGATCATCATTTCATCCCAGCTCTGATCTCCCCAGGTGACTTCCTTGGTCGCGTCGGGATTGCCGGGATTGTTCGCCGAGTTATCGAAGTGCGCGGTGCACTCGATCTTCGTCCCCTTGGGCAGCACAATCGGTTTCACCGGGTAGTAGGAAAGCTGCCAGCTGAAGCTGTAGCGCGGCACGCTCAGGATGGTTTCCGTCTCGCCGGTCGGGTAGACAAGGCGATATTCGAAGTCTTTGCCGCGCAGGTGCATGTGCGGCAACAGGCCAGTCAGCTTCACCTGGGTCCCCATCTCGAATTCGGAGTCGACGCGGTAATTCGGGTCGCCTGGTGGAATCTTGAAATCGCCTTTGGCTGCCGCCAGTGTGAACACGCGCTCCTTGGGCGGCTCTTTCGCGAATATCAGGCCGACCTTGCTGCGATCCGTGCCGGCGTGGCCATTCGCCGTGTAATGCATCTGGAAAACGATGTCGGACTTCGCCTTCACCAGCTTGGCCTGTCCCGGCTCAAGCTGTGTAGGCACTGTCCCCGGCGCATAGCCCGCCAGGGCATCGCCCGCCCGGCCGCCATCGTCCTTCTCGCCATCTTTGTTCTTCTTCGGGACGAACGGAACGCCCGGCTGGGCATCCTTCAGCCACTTCGAGCCAGGCTCGCGAATGAACGCGATGATGTGATGCACCAGCTGGCGATTCTCCGGACGCGCTTCGGCCAGCTGCACCCATTTGTCCTCGGTAAATCCGGTGGGTACCACAACGTATTGATACTCAATCGTCCCAGCCGCCGGAATCTCGAACGCTACGGGCATTTCGAATACCACGTCCGGCTTCGGGATGCGCCAACCTTCCACAAAACTGGCCGGCGGCGGCATGTCCTTTGGATCGCCCTGCGGCGCACCGGCATCCGACCACGCCACCAGCGTGTCGATATCTTTTTGTGAAAGCGACCGGTCGTTCGAAAACTTGCCGTAGTGCGGATCGGCAAGCCATGGCGGCATCTTCTTCAACAGTACCGCCTCTTTTATGGCCTTAGCCCACGGCCGCGCCTGCTCATAAGTCAGCAGCGAAAAGGGCGCCGCTTCGCCGGGACGGTGGCATCCCTGGCAATTCTTCTGCAAAACCGGCGCGACATCTTTGGTGAACGTCACCGGCGACGGGTTGGTCGCGGCAGTGGACGCGAAAGCGAACAGGAGTCCGACGATCACAGGTTCGAGACGCATAACTCTCCTTAAATCAACGTGTAACGAACGAATTGGGTTCGTTTCGCACTATCGGCTTTTTGCCATTATACGCATAAGAACGCACAAAAGGTCTGTGTTTCGATCTCCCTCCCGCCATGATCGCTCACGTGGCTTGGCCCCACAGTGATATGCTGGCGCACCGTTGGCGGCGAGCTGCGTGACAGTGCCATTCGCGCATCGATGGCTGATCTCGTCAATGCAGTGACCGGGTTGCAGCAGAGCTGTCAGGCAGCGGTGTCGCAAGCCCTCAAGAACCTGGCGGAGCGCGTACTGGCTTGCGATCTGCTGCTCCAGACCAGGCAGGAAATCATTGAAAATCTTGTCTTTGTAGGGCAGCAGGCTCAGATGCTCCCTGAGAAGCGGCGGCGCGGTGTGCTCAAGGCCGTTCTTTCCTATCTGAAGCACCTGATGCAACCGGTTGAGCCACTGCAGGATGCATGGCAAACGCACGGCCACATCCTGGAAAACTTCTTTCATTTCTGACGCTTTCCTCAGCCGGGCGGCTTAAACGGCTGTTTCGCGGAGACCCTGATCAGCGCCTGAAATTGGACGGAATAATACACTGAAACGAACTATCCGCCGTGTACCTGGAGCTAAAATGTTGTCACTATGTCCACTTCACCTAAACGCCATCCGCTGACTAGCGAACAGCGGGTCCAGCTTCGGGAGGACCTTGCCCTGATCGAAGAAAGACTGGACGGAATCGTCGTCTTAATGCGTGCCTGCCACGGGGAACAAAGCCAGGCCGCCATCCGCGCCGAGGAGACCGCCGGCGCTCTACAACGCCTCAAGTGGCAACTCGAGCGAGTGCAGGAAAAGACGCAGACCGCGGGTGGTTGAGCAGCCCCCGCACGCCTCTATGACGCTCAAGAATGCGGCTCTCGTGGCACTCGTCGGGATGATATTGTTGACGATCCCGTCAGCGGTGCGCTGCGTTGTGAATGTGGCAGGTTTTCTTCACGGCGTCGTTTCCCTGGCGGCGATGTTCTCGGCGCTCATCCGTCTCTTCGCCGCGCTGACCTTGGCGGTGTTCTTCTTCGTTTTCCATAAAGCGCAAGCGTGAAGTGGGTTTGTAGCCGGGCTGGGGTTGGAGTGCCGGGTAATTGCCCGATTTCAATGCAGGCGTGTTCCACGCACAATTTCAAAAGGGCGCTCTTGCGGAAACCACGGTTCGCGTCCGGCAATGCTGACGCTGGTCGTCAGCACTGTGCGCAGAGCGCCCTGCGATAACATCGATGAGTGCCTCACGTTCACGCGCGCACCGCTACACGTTTTCGCCGCGAACCAGGTCCGCGTAGTTTTCGCGCGTGCGGATAATGCGCCACTTATCGCCTTCCACCAGCACTTCAGCCGGCCGGCGGCGGCCGTTGTAATTTGACGCCAACACCGAACCATAGGCTCCGGCGGTCATGACGGCTAGAAAATCTCCCGGGGCAACTTGGGCGAGCGTGCGGTCGCGCGCCAGAAAGTCGCCCGTCTCGCACACCGGCCCCACGACATCCGCCACGATCTCTTGCCGGTCTGTCTTGCGCAATGGAAGAATGTCGTGATGCGAGCGGTAGAGAGCCGGGCGGATCAGGTCATTCATGCCTGCGTCTACCACCACGAATTCCTTGTTGACGTTCCGCTTGCGATAGAGAACCCTGGTGAGCAATACGCCCGCCGGACCGACGATTGAGCGCCCTGGTTCGACCATCACCGTCAACCCTTTGCCCGCAAACCTCGCGCGCACGCAATCCATGAACGCGCGTATTTCCGGCGGCTGTTCGCCTTCCCGGTATGCAACTCCTAGTCCGCCGCCCAGATCGAGATGTGTAATCGTATGCCCGGCCACGCGCAACCGCTCGACCAGCGCCAGCACCTTATCCAACGCCTCGAAAATCGGGCCGACATCCAAAAGTTGCGACCCGATATGGCAGCTGACGCCGCGCCCTTCCAGGTTTTTGAAGGCCCGCGCGCGCTCGTAGATCGCCTCCGCTTCGTGAATATCGATGCCGAATTTATGCTCCCGCAGGCCCGTCGAAATGTAAGGATGCGTTACGGCGTTAACATCCGGATTGACACGCAGCGAAAACGCCGCGCGCACCGAATGCCGCGCCGCCAACGCATCGATCAGCGCCAGCTCCGGCTCCGATTCGCAATTGAAACTGTGGATGCCTTTTTCGAGCGCGAAATCGATTTCTTCCGACGTCTTTCCCACGCCCGAAAACACCACGCGCGCTGCATCGCCGCCGGCTTTCAGCACAGAATACAGCTCGCCGCCCGAAACGATGTCAAATCCCGCTCCGGCCTTCGCCAGCAGGGTCAGGATGGCGAGCGACCCATTCGCTTTCACCGCATAACAAACCGTGTGCGGCAGATCGCCCAGCCCTTCGTCGTAGGCGCGGTAATTCTGGAGAATGGTTCCCGACGAGTAGACATAGCACGGCGTGCCGGCCGAGCGCGCAATGTCCGCCAGCGCCGCCTGCTCGCAGTAGAGCGATTGATCGAGATAGGAAAACATAAGAAAAGGTGTTAGGTCCTAGGTTTTAGGTGTTAGGGAGCGCCCCCGCACCCATGTCCACGCCCGCACGGTCTTAGGCTTACTGGCACCTGAAACCTAACACCTGGAACCTTCTTTGTTCACGGCGTCCAGCACCCCGTTCACAAACTGCACGGATTCTTCCGTGGAAAAACGCCGCGCCAGCTCGAGCGCTTCATCGATCGCCACTGCCGGCGGCGTCTCGGTGTGGCGCAGCTCGTAAATCGTCAGGCGCAGGATGTTGCGGTCGACGGCCGGCATGCGCTCGATGCGCCAGTGCTCGGCGTGGCCCGAAATCAGGGCGTCGATTTCGCCGGCCTTCTCTACCGTGCCGCGCACCAGCTGCTCCAGAAACTCATCGCGCTCGGGCCGTGCCGCGCTCTCTTCCGAATACAGGCTGCCGTAGAACGCGGCAATCGACTCCTCCACCGGCTGTTTGCGCATGTCCCATTGAAAGAGGATTTGCAGCGCGTGCTCGCGGGATCGGTGGCGGGCGGCCATGCTACGCGGAAGGCTTGCGGAGGCGGCGCATCAGGTTGGCCATTTCGATGGCGCTCATGGCCGCATCGAATCCTTTGTTGCCGCCCTTTCCACCCGCACGGTCGACGGCCTGCTCCACTGTATTGGTCGTGAGCACGCCGAAACCCACGGGAATCCCCGACTCGGTGGCCACCTGCGCCAGGCCGCGCGCCGCTTCACCCGCCACGTAATCGAAATGCGGCGTGTCGCCGCGAATCACGGCGCCCAGCGCAATGATTGCGTCATGCCGCTTGGCGCGCGCCAATTCGCGCGCTACCACCGGCATTTCCCACGACCCCGGCACTTTGATAATCCCGATCTTTTCCTCGGGGCACCCGCAGCGTGCCAAAGCGTCCAACGCACCCGCCAGCAGCCGGTCCGTAACGAAGCTGTTGAAGCGGCTCACAATGATGGCGAAGCGCAGCGCCTTGGCCGAAAGATCTCCTTCGATGATGGCGCTGGGCATGTTTTATTTTCCTGCGAACGCCGGTTTGCGCTTTTCGAGAAATGCGCGCGTACCCTCGCGGCGATCTTCAGTGGCGGCCGTAAGTCCGAACGCGGCAGCTTCAAAGCGGAGGCCTTGATCCAGGCCGCTATCGAGGCCCACGTCGACGGCCTCCATAGTCAGCGCGACCGCCGCCGGTCCGTTGGCCAACACTTTGCGCAGCCACGCGCGGCAGAAGTCCAACAGTTCTCCGGCGGGCGCAATATAGTTTACAAGCCCGATACGGTGCGCTTCGGCGGCGTCGATCGTTTCGCCGGAAATCAGCATGTCGAGCGCGATTCCGCGGCCCACCAGACGCGGCAACCGCTGCGTGCCGCCATATCCCGGCACGATGCCGAGTTTCACTTCCGGCTGTCCGAACTTCGCGTTGGGAGACGCCACGCGAATGGTGCAGCTCATGGCGAGCTCGAGCCCGCCGCCCAGAGCGAATCCATTCACTGCCGCGACCGTCGGCTTCGGCATGGTCTCGAGCGCGCGAAAAATCCCCTGCCCGCGCAACGCCAGCGCCTGCGCTTCGACCGGCGATACCGCCGCCAGTTCGTTGATATCGGCGCCCGCGACGAACGCTTTCTCACCGGCTCCCGTGATGAGCAGCGCGCGGATCGCGTGATCTTCGCGTACCTGCCGAAACGCATCCGCCAGTTCGCCCACCGTGTCCCGGTTCAGCGCGTTCAGCTTCTCGGGACGGCTCACCGTGACGAGCGCAACGCCGTCCTGATCGGCCTCAAAACGTATGTTGCTGTAGGACATATGGGATAATGAGAACTTCCAATCATCATACCGCATGGACCCCGGATTCATCCGCAACTTCTCGATCATCGCGCACATCGACCACGGCAAATCGACCCTTGCGGACCGCCTGCTCGAAGTTACGGGGGCGCTCTCGCAGCGCGAAATGATGGAGCAGGTGCTCGACACAATGGATCTCGAGCGCGAGCGCGGCATCACCATAAAAGCCCACGCCGTGCGGCTCAATTACAAGGCCGACGACGGCAATCTCTATCAACTAAATCTCATCGACACCCCCGGCCACGTGGATTTTTCCTACGAAGTGTCGCGCAGCCTGCAAGCCTGCGAGGGTGCGCTGCTGGTGGTCGATGCCTCGCAGGGAGTGGAAGCGCAGACGCTGGCCAACACGTATCTGGCGCTCCATCACAATCTCGAAATTATTCCGGTGATCAACAAAATCGATTTGCCCGCCGCCGAACCCGAGCGCGTCCGCGAGCAGATTGAGCAGGTGATCGGACTTCCGGCGCACGACGCGCTGCTGGTGAGCGCCAAGCAGGGCACGGGCGTTCACGAAACGCTCGAAGCCATCGTGCATCGCGTGCCGCCGCCGCGCGGCAATCCCGATGCCCCGCTGCGCGCCCTCATTTTCGATTCATGGTTCGATCAATATCGCGGCGTCATTATTCTGGTGCGTGTGCTGGACGGTCATTTGCGCCTGCATCAGAAGATCCGCCTGTGGTCCAACGGCCAGGTGTTCGAAGTCGAGGGCTTGGGCTACCAGGCGCCCAAGGCCACGCCCGCCGAGGAGCTCTCCGCCGGCGAAGTCGGGTTCCTGTTCGCCAATATCAAGACCGTTTCCGATGCCAAAATCGGCGACACCATCATCGACGACGAGAACCGCGCCGCCGAGCCGCTGCCCGGCTTCGAAGAGATCAAGCCCATGGTGTTCGCCGGCCTGTATCCGGTCGAATCGCACGAGCATGGCCTGCTGCGCGATGCGCTCGAAAAGTTGCGGCTGAACGATAGCGCCTTCAATTTCGAGCCGGAAAACTCGACCGCCCTGGGCTTCGGTTTCCGCTGCGGGTTCCTCGGCCTGCTGCATCTGGAGATCGTGCAGGAGCGCCTGGAGCGCGAGTTCAACATCAATCTCATCACCACCGCGCCCAGTGTGCGCTACCGCATTACCACCACGCGCAAAGAGGTGATCGAGGTCGACAACCCCACCAAGTTTCCGAATCCAACCGACATCCAGCAGATCGAAGAGCCCATCATCGACGCCACCGTTATTACTCGCGAGGAATATCTGGGCGGTATCCTCAAACTGCTCGAAGACAAGCGCGGCGTGCAGAAGAAATTCGAGCACATTGGCGCCGGCCGCGTCCTGCTCTTATACGAGCTGCCGCTCAACGAGATCGTGCTGGATTTTTACGACCGCTTGAAAAGCGCCTCGCGCGGTTACGCTTCGCTCGACTACCATCTCTCCGGCTATCGCGCCGCCCCCATGGTCAAGCTCGACGTGCTGGTGGCGGGCGAGCCGGTGGACGCGCTGACCATCATCGTCCACAAGGATTTCGCCTACGAGCGCGGCAAAATGCTGATCGAGCGCATGCGCAAGCTCATTCCGCGCCAGATGTTCGAAGTCGCACTGCAAGCGGCTATAGGCAATAAGATCGTGGCCCGCGAGACCATCCCCGCCATGCGCAAGAATGTTTTAGCGAAATGCTATGGCGGCGACATCTCGCGCAAGCGTAAACTGCTCGAGAAACAGAAGGAAGGCAAGAAGCGCATGAAGCGGGTCGGCCGCGTCGAAATTCCGCAGGAGGCGTTTTTGGCTGTGCTGCGCGTCAGCGGGGATGAGAGCGAGTAGGGGGCTTACGGACGGCCGGAGCCAATCTCGCCGATCATGTCGTCGATATCGGCTGTCGGAGCTTGGAGCGATGCCAGCCGCAACAGCGGGTCGATGCCGCCGGAATGCCGGCT
>Ga0070730_10006467_pt1 | contig 10017 bp, 8 predicted proteins | sample Coa_R1_3_FD_66447 | JGI IMG/M metagenome (GOLD analysis project Ga0070730, IMG submission 66447) | Surface soil microbial communities from Centralia Pennsylvania, which are recovering from an underground coalmine fire - Coalmine... | ecosystem: Environmental > Terrestrial > Soil > Unclassified ...
CCACATCCGGTCCGATCTGCTCGCGCGTCCGCGCGACCAACTCCTCGCTCCGGCGGATCCCAGCGATGCCCGCCTCCGGGCCCTCACGCAGGAAGATCTTAACCGCCTCGAAGCCGAGTTCCAGGAACCAGGTCACGCTCTCTTCGGTGCCGTAGGAAAGGTCGGTGTTGCTTGCGTAGCAGGGGATGCTCTCCTTCTGCGGACCACCCAGCAGCTCGTAGACCGGCCGGCCGAACAGCTTGCCCTTCAGGTCCCAGAGCGCGATGTCGACCGCGCTGATCGCGTAGCTGGCGAGCCCGGCGCTGCCGTACGGTGACGAGCTGCGCCGCAACACGTCCCAGTGCTTCTCCGTTGCCGCGGCGTCCTGCCCGACGAGTAACTGCGCGAAGTGGCCGTTCACGATCTCGCAGACCGGACCGGCGTGGTTCGTGAAGCCCAGCCCGTAGGTGCCGTCCTCCGCGGTCACCACTACCGCGGCACGCTTCCAGTGGGCGCTCCACTCGGCCCGCCGGTAGTCAGTGTACCGCCGCATCGGACTGACGAACCCTTCGGTCGCCTGGCGCGGGACGCGCGGCACCGTCGTCGGCCGTGGTGTCAGATCGACGGGAGCCGCGCGAATCTCTCTGATCTTCAAGGTTGCCTCCCGGGGTATCGGAAGTTTACCTGCGCTGCGCGTTGTTCAACCTGGGACGCGGTCCTGGCCGCGTCCGCGGCGCCCATCTGAGAAGCCGCGGGCCGCGACGACGGCCGCGTTGTGCTGATCCGACTGCAGGACGTCGATCGCCGGCTCTTGACAGGCTCGACCGATCGCGCCACGCTCTCGCGGCACGATTCAACAACGTGGGGGGTACAGAGAGCCTGGTGGGGGTGGAGGCAGACGCGGAAACCTTTCTGGAAAGCGCCGTGCCAGGTATGGGGCCGCCGCGTTGCGCGCTGCTCAAGGAAGTGGTGCGGGTCGGACGCGCGGACGAGAACGACGTCAGGCTGAACGATCCGCACGGCTCGCGCAGGCATGCTGAATTTGTCCGCCGGGAGCTCCACTACGAGTTGCGCGATCTGGATAGTCGCAATGGCACTTTCGTCAACGGAGACCGCGTCAGCGAGCCGGTGCAGGTCGCACTCGCGACCAGCTGTCGTTTGGTGGAGTCCATCTTCTTTTCCACGATGGCGCCAGCACGGTCATCACCGACCCGGTTCGGCTGCTCAGGCTCGACGATCGACAGCTCGATGAACGAGAGGGTGGCGTTGAACACAGCGTGGGCGGAGGCGACCGGAACCGCGAGCGCGGTCACGAGTGCCGTCGCGACCTGGGAGGAGCGCATTGGAAACTGTTGACAAACCGACGGTCCAGACCTTTATTCCAACGCCAGATCAGTACGCGTGGACGTTCGGACATGTGCCGCCTGTGGCACACGTCCGCCCGGGCGAGCTTCTCCACGTCTGGACGGAGGATGCATTCTGCGGACGGATCGCGGGTCCGGAAGATTTGCCAAGCCGGGTCCTGACGTATCCATTCCTGAACCCTCAGACTGGCCCTTTCTACGTGGAGGGCGCCGAGCCTGGGGACACTCTGGCGATCCACTTTGTCGACATCGAGCCGGCGCGGGACTGGGGCGTCAGTACAACCGTCCCGTTGTTCGGCGCGCTGACGAGTACGAAGTTCAGTCCGACGCTGCAGGGGCCGCTACCCGAGAGGGTCTGGATCTACCAGGTAGACCGGCACAGGCGCGTGGTCATCTACCAGGCACTTGACAGCGACTACTCCGTCGAGCTCCCGTTGACTCCGTTCCACGGCACCGTCGGCGTCGCGCCCGCCGCGGGCGAGGCGCGGAATGTGCTGGTGCCCGAGGCGTTCGGCGGGAACATGGATTCGCCTGAGGCCAAGGCCGGTTCCACAATCTACCTGGGCGTCAATGTCGAGGGTGCGCTCTTCAGCATCGGCGATGGACACTACAGCCAGAGCGAGGGAGAGGTGTGCGGCGTGGCGGTCGAGGGCTCGATGCACACGACGCTGGCGGTGGACGTGATCAAGGGGTTTTACTGCGATTGGCCGCGTTTCGAGGACGAGGACTTTATTATGACGGCAGGCAGCTTCCGACCGTTGGAGGACGCTTTCAGGATCGCCCACACCCAGCTCGTCCACTGGTTGGCAGCAGACGTGGGCCTGTCCGTCCTGGATGCGTATCAGCTTGTCTCGCAGGCAGCCCGGTCACCGATCGCGAACGTCGTCGATACCAACTACACCGTCCTGGCGAAGTTTCCCAAACGGTATCTCCCGAGCGACCTGGTCGTCATGGGCGGGGCACACGAGCGCCTCCGGAAGCTCGGCGCCGCCCACCTCGCCAGCTGAGGGACGACCGCTCAACGCGAGCCGAGCGCCAGTGGCAGGCGGCCCTCGATGTTCGACTTCTGAGTCAGAGCTGCCCTGTCGGCGCCCGAGAAACGACCACGCGGGTCGCGCATGCCAGCACACGCCCGCTGGTGGACTCGACTAGCTCAGCTCGGCGCAAACTGGCCGTCTGCGCACGTGTGGCATGGCTTTTGCGAGTCGCTGACGAGAGTCGCAGCAACGTTGGACGAGAGGAGACCACTAATGGCAGAGCACGCACAAATTGTCCGCGTCGCCAGGTATCGCCCGCTGCCGGGAGGTGGTGAGGATTTACAGGGCGCGCTCCACGCCCTCGCGAGTGGATTGCGGGGCGTCCCGGGCCTGTTCGGGGCGCAGGTCTGTAGAGTCAGCGGAGATCCGGAGTGGCTGGCGCTGGTGTCCCGGTGGGCAGACGAGCAGGCCATGCAAGTCACCCGGCACGATGGCATCGACGAACTCACGAACCACGTGGCGGGCCTGGCTCAGGACCAGCGCGTCGAGCACTTCATCGCCGAGCAGTGACGCACGCGGCGCCCAGCCGCGGCCCGTCTACTTGATCCTTTGCTGACGACCGTGGTCTAGCCGGTGCCAGCGGCCTGGAGCGCCGCCTGGACGCGGTCGGCCGTGCGCGCAGATCGCGCAGGCGCACGCCGATCGCGTCGTGGATCGCGTTCGAGATGGCCGCCGACAGGCTGGAGTGTTCGCGAGTTCGCAGCTCACCTGCATGGGTTGGCCCGAAGGCTTGCCGGCGGTTCGCGACGACGTGGTTTTGCGGCGTGATACCTGCCAGAGCAGATTCGGCGGTCCACCGAGCAGGCCGCGCTCCGCCGCGTCGTGGACAAGGACGGCGTCGTGGACAAGGACGACGTCGCGGAGCGGATGCCGTCGTTGTGCGGCGCAACGCGGATCGCGGATGGCTTCGTTGGCGTAGGCTCGGCGTGCACGAAAAACGGCGGCACACCTCCGCCGATGCACACCGGTAACCCTGCCAGGACTCGGAGTACGTTCTGTGGAAGCAGCAGTCAACCGAGCTTCCCAGGCTGGATCCCAGCGTGCCGCGGAATCATTGAGCCGATACGCTCACGCCGCAACGCCACAAGGTGGTTAAACTGGAAACAGGATGAGCCGAACATATGCATATTTCGCGGCATTCATCGGCACGATATGCATCTGTTTCATCATCTACTTGTTGTTCTTTGAACACACAAGAACGGTGCGTAGCGATGTGGTTCAAGGCATCCTCATTGGCATCGGCCTGGCATTTGCCTCGGCTCAGGTGTACGCGAGAATCAAGGCCGTGAAGGTCAACGGCTGGATTACGATGTTCGGATTAGGCGTGCCCGGCAACGGCATGCTACTGCGAGCCGCGCATGCCCAGTACTTCCCTGGCCCGGTAAACGTGCCGCAAGAGGCGATGTATTGGTGGGCGAACGCAGACGGGGCGGGCTGCACGCTCTCTGGGGCGCACGACTACATCATGCACTTCTCAGCAGGCGGTCTTCCGCCCAACGACGCATTCTGGTCGCTCACCATGGGTAATGCGAAGAATCACTATGTCCCGAATCCGATCAATCGATACAGCGTCGGCGACCGCTCAGGCCTCGCGCAGAATTCCGACGGCTCCGTTGACATTTACATCCAGCACGCCGCGCCGCCGGGGCACGAGTCCAATTGGCTGCCCGCGCCCTCGGGCAATTTCATCCTCTGGTTGCGCGTGTACATACCCGGCGCAGCCATTCTCAACGGCACGTACACGGTGCCGCCGGTCGTCGAGGTCAAGTGAAGCCGATGGAGTACTACGACCATGTGCTTCTATTCGGCGGTGTCTGTGTCGCGACGTGGCTCCTGTTCATCTACTTCTGGCCGCGCATGCTGCTGTACGTGTACCGGAGAGCGCTCCTTGTGAAGGGGTTCGGCGACGGCCCCGTCCCGATGAATACGCTCTATACACAACCCCAAGCACTCTTTGCCGATCCGCTCCATACGTCACTGCCGCCGGGAAGCTCAAACTTGATGAGTTACGGCACGAACCGTGACACGCTCTATGTCGTCGGCTGGCTCGATTTCTCAAACGGACCTCAAGTCCTGCACGTGCCCGACATGGACGGGCGCTACTACAGCGTGCAATTCACCGATCCGTCGAACAACACGAACTTTGCCTACGTCGGCAAACGCACCACCGGCACGAAGGCGGGCGACTACCTCATCACGGGGCCGAATTGGAAAGGACAGGTGCCGACCGGCATGCAGCACATATCTTCGCCGAACCAGTCGGTGGCTGTCATCGGCCGCGTCTTCGTAGAGAACGATAGTGATGTCGCAACAGCCCATGGCCTTGCAAAGCAGATACAGCTCACGCCGCTGAACCACGCGGGGACATGAGGCCCAAACCACCGAGTTGGCGTTCATCACGCGGCGCTGGGATGGAGGACCTGGCGGCTGCCGGGGATCGCGGCGAGTTCCGTGCCTCACCGGCCTGGCTTTTGGCAGGGACACCCTGGCCAGTTTCCGATATGGGCGCCGGTTGACGATCAACATGCCGAAGTGCGCCGCTTGCCACACGATCGCTAGTTACTGAAGACGCCGCTGAGCGGCGACGGCGAGCGGCTAGCCTTTCACGGAGCCAGCGGTAAGACCGGCCACCATGAAGCGTTGGCCGAGCATGTAGATCGCCGCGACGGGCAGGGTGGTGAGGAGTGCGGCAGCCATCAGCTCACCCCACGCCTGCACGTCGCCCACGACCAGGCCGGCCAGTCCGACCGGCAGAGTCTCCAGTTGGCTGTTCCACAGAAACGTAAACGCGTACAGAAACTCGTTCCAGGCCTGCGTGATCGAAAACATCGCCACCGCCAGGAGTGCTGGTCGGACCAGCGGCAGCACGACGCGCCAGAACGCTCCGAAGCGCGTACAACCGTCGATCAACGCCGCATCTTCGAGCTCCTGCGGCACCGATCGGTAGTAGCTCATCATGAGCCAGATGGCGAAGGGCAGCACGACGCTCGGATACACCACCATCAGCGCAACCAGCGTGTTGATCAGATGGAGCCGCAGCAAGATTGCGTACAGCGGGAGCACCAGCAGTGCGCCAGGCAGCAGGTACGCCAGCAGCACCGTCGCGCTCATCGCTCGGCTGCCGCGCCACCGGAGCCGGGTCAGGCTGTAAGCACCCAGGCTGGCGACGCAAACTGACACCACCGTGCTCACCAGCGCAACGAGCACCGAATTGGCGTACCACCGGACAAACGGCAGCTTGTTCAGTAAGTAGTCAATGTGCTCCAGCGTCCACGGGTCGGGCCAGAACATGTGCTGGATCCGCTCGATATCCAACGTCGTGCGGAAGGCCGTGATGACGATGAAGTACAGGGGCAAAACCTCGATGGCCACGATAGTGCTAACGAGCAGGTACAGGACTCCGGTTCCTACCCGACGTCGAACGCCCTCCGCCACCGGCAGCTGCGTTGCTCCGGCCGCCAGGAAACCGGCGGGCCGTTCAATCGCGTCAATCAGGATCCAGATGAGCGCCTGGCCGACTCGCACCAGGAAGACCGCCGGCGTCGCCGCCACGGACAACGGCCACCGGGGAGGGCGCCGCGTCGGCGCCGGAGCCGCTGTATCGGCGCCTGGCTGTAGCGTGCGACCCAGCAACACGATCAAGACCAGGATGAATGGCGCTGTCGAGAGGGCGACCGCTACGCCGTCGCTGAACCGTTGGCCGGCCACCCCGTACTGGTAGGCCAGAATGGCGTACAGCCGGGTGGCGCCGGCCGGCCCGCCGCCGGTCAGCAGATAGGTCAGCCCGAAGCTGTTGAACGTGAAGATCGTTGAGAGCAGCAACGCGACAAGAACGACGTGCGAGAGTCCGGGCAGACTGACGTGCAGAAAGCGTCGCCACCCCCCGGCGCCGTCGATGGCCGCGGCCTCGTACTGCTCGCGGTCGATCGCCTTCAGTCCCGCGGTGAGCAGGATGACGAAGAACGGGAGACCAGCCCACACGCTCACGCCGATCACGGACGGGAGAGCGGTGTGCGGGTCGCTCAGCCAGGCAGTGCGACTATCTATCAGGTGCAGGCCATCGAACAGGACGTAGTTGGCCGCGCCGAAAAGCGGGTCCAGCAGGATGCGCCAGGCAAGTGCGCGCACAACCTCGGGGATCACGTAGGGCACCAGGATGAGGCCGCCCAGAACCGACCCCCAGCGCGGCAGGTTGTGGAGCAGCAGGGCGGTCACCAGGCCGATGATCAGTTTGAGAACCTCGGACCACGCGGTGAACGTCGTCGTGATCGCCAGGGAACGGCGAAAACTGTCGTCGGCCCAGATGAACCGGTAGATCTCCAGGCCGACGAACGCGCCCTGATGGAGACCAACCACGTTGAAGAAGCTCAGGTACGCCGCATAGCCGACGGGGTAGCCGATCAGGCCGAACAGCAGGACCACGGTCGGCAGCACAAACAGCCAGGCGCTGGGCCAGTCGCGGCCCAACAGGCGCTGGGAGGCGGCGAGCCAGGTCGAGGTCGGTGCGGAGGCCGCATCTGGGCGTCGGCCAGCCATCAGGAACGTGCGCCGCTCAAAACGTACTCGCACTCAGCGGCTCCGCGAGAACGCTGGTAGCCGACGGTGCGCCATCAACGCGCCATGCGGATCCGAGACGACAATGTACACACGGTGGTAGACATGATCCTATCTGTCGTGTCGCGCCGCTGGACCGCACCGTCAATCGCCAGGCGGCGTGACGCGGCCACCCGCGCAGTCCCACGCGAGCAACCCGGTGACGTCGGTGGTCATCCGCGCGATAATGGCCGAGGTGGAGGAGGTCGAGGTCGTCGTCGCCCATCACGAGCGCGCGACCCTGCGCGTTGGTGACGTGTTCCTGAAGATCGACGCCGATCAGACGCGCACCGACGTCGAGGTCGAGGCGATGGCATTGGCACCGATCCCGACTCCGGAGGTCCTGTGGCGGAAGCCGCCCGTGCTCGCGCTCGCCGCCCTCCCAGGGACGGCACTCGGCCGCCTCGGCGAGCCGTCGACCGCGTCGTCCGCGGCGTGGGCCGCGGCGGGTGCCGCCGCACGGGTGCTGCACGACGCGCCGCTGCCGCCGTGGCCCGGTCGGAGCCTCGACGAGGTCGCATCGCACCTCGACGGCGAATGCAGGTGGCTCGTCACGAACGGCGTTCTTCCCACTGACCTGGTCACGCGCAACCGCCAGGTTGCCGAGGCTGCGCTCCGGCCGTGGACACCGATGTTCATACACGGCGACCTGCAGGTCGCCCACGTGTTCGTCGACGGTGACGAGGTCACCGGCGTGGTCGACTGGTCCGAGGCGGGCCAGGGCGATGCCCTGTACGACCTCGCCAGCTTGACGCTCGGACACGCGGAGCATCTTGGCGACGTCGTCGCCGGCTACGGCACCGACGTCGATCTCGACGTGATCCGCGCGTGGTGGTCGTTGCGAAGCCTGCGGGCGGCCCGCTGGCTGATCGAGCACGGCTTCGACCCAAACTCACCAGGCTGCGAGTTCGACGTGCTGAGATCCCGGCTGTGAGGCTGCACGAGCCTGCGGCTAACGGAGTGTCACGAGGCCGAACGCGCACGTTCTCAAAGCGAACCTCCGCTGCGCGCTGATGCGATGAGCCGATGCTGACCGAGGTGGCGCAGGCTTACACCGGTCAGTAGCGCGTGCTGCGCGAGGTCGCGAACCGTTTCGGACAGCAGCACCTGTCCGCCATGTGCGATCGCCCGGAGCCGCGCACAGCGATTCACGGCTGACCCGTAGTAATCACCCTCACGCAGGTCCGCTCCGCCGGTGTGTAGCCCCATGCGCACGCTCAACCGCCGGGGCGAGGGCCACGCCGCGGACTGGAGTGCGCGCTGGATTGCGCAGGCGGCGGCCACCGCGTCTGGTGCGATGGGAAGACCGCGAAGCGGCTGTCGCATTCGCCTCGCGGCCGCACGAGAGTGCCGGCGTGCTGATGTACGAGCTCATCGATCAGCCGGTCGTGATGGATCAGCGCCTGGCGCATCGACTCCGGGTCGGCCTCCCACAGGCGTGTGCTGCCCTCGATGTCGGTAAACAAGAAGGTGACGGTCCCCGTCGGCAAGGGCACGCAGCGGACTTCCCTCGCTCGGATAGTAGTCGGTCGGCTCGGCAACGGGGATCCTCGCGGGTCAGCGCACTATCGAGCCAGCACACGGTCCCGAGCAAAGCGCTGCACTGGCGCGCGGCACGTATCCTCTATCCACATGACGCAGAGTCGACAGGCAACGATCGGCGAAGAGCTAGAAATTCGGCACACGAAGTCAGCGGAGCTGTACAAGCAGGCGCTCGACGTCTTCCCGAGTGGCGTGACCCACGATGGCCGCTACATGCGTCCCTTCCCGATCTATGTCACCCACGCCAGGGGCTCGCGCAAGTGGGACGTCGACGGCAACGAGTACGTCGATTATTTTGGCGGCCACGGCGCACTGTTACTCGGACATTGCCACCCTGAGGTCACTGAAGCGGTCTCCGAGCAGGTCCAGAAGGGCAGCCACTACGGCGCCAGCCACGCGCTGGAGATCGAGTGGGGCAAGCTCGTCCAGGAGCTGGTGCCGAGTACCCGCGATGGCGGCAAGGTCAAGTTCGTCGCCTCTGGCACCGAGGCCACCCTCATGTCGCTGCGGCTCGCGCGGGCCTTCACGGGCAAGGAAGTCATCGTCAAGATGCGCGGGCACTTCCACGGCTGGCACGACTACGCCACCGTCGGGATGTCTGAGCCCTGGGACGCGCCGAGCTCGAACGGCGTGCCGCTCGGTGTCCGCCAGTCGATGCGGGCCATCCCATCGAACGACATCGCGGCCCTGGAGGCGGCGCTCGCGCCCGGCGACGTTGCTGGGGTGATCATGCTGCTGAACGGGCTGAGCACAGCCTACCTCGAGCAGGTGCGCGAACTCACCCGCAAAAACGGCGTGGCCCTGATCTTCGACGAGGTCGTCACGGGCTTCCGCTACGCGCCCGGCGGCGCTCAAGAGTATTTTGGCGTCATCCCTGACCTCAGCACCCACGCCAAGATCCTGGCGGGCGGCTACCCCGGCGGCTCGGTCTCGGGCCGGGCCGACATCATGGGCATGCTCGACCACCGCGACGACGCGAACTGGCAGCGTTACCAGCGGGTCTCGCACCCCGGCACCTTCAACGCCAATCCGGTGTCGGCCGCGGCCGGCGTCGCGTGCCTGAACGTCGTCAAGGACCCGGCGATCCAGAAACGGGCCACCGGGATCGCCGACAAGATCCGCGCGGGAATGAACGACGCCTTCGAGCGCCGCGGGATCGGCGGTGAGGCGAGCGGCGAAGTCTCGATCCTGTCGATCGCGTTCCACAACCCGAAAGTGACCGGCCGCGAGCTCATCTGGCGGTTCCGCGGCGCCATGCAGCTCGGCGGAGTCGACTTCTCGTACCTGGGCGGCGTGGTGTCCGCCGTCCACGATGAGCGCGATGTCGACCAGACGGTAACGGCGTTCGATCAGGCCCTCGAGCGGCTGCAGGCGGAGGGGGTCGTTTAGGGCCGGGTGAGGACCAGGTCGAACGACTCCGGCGGGCGTACCTGGGCGAAGTACGAGTCCTCCGCGTCGTGGATGGAGCACCACGAAGAGACTACGGGCGCGGTGAGTCGGCA
>Ga0070730_10006468_pt1 | contig 10017 bp, 4 predicted proteins | sample Coa_R1_3_FD_66447 | JGI IMG/M metagenome (GOLD analysis project Ga0070730, IMG submission 66447) | Surface soil microbial communities from Centralia Pennsylvania, which are recovering from an underground coalmine fire - Coalmine... | ecosystem: Environmental > Terrestrial > Soil > Unclassified ...
TTCGGAAAGGGCCGCGGAGCTTTGTGCCGGTATGACGCCGCTGAAATCCTTATCACAAAGCGATTCGCCGCCGGAAGCCGTGGCGTTGACCGTCCCAAGCGCCCTGATGAGCCGCGCGACGCATACCGCCGGTCGCCGGTCACGCTCGTTCGCGGATACAGCGCAGCTGGTTCTGGCGGTGGTGATGCTGGCCGTGCTCGCAGGGTTGATTTATATCTCGGAGCTGGACAGTGTCTACTGGACAAACATCCGCATCACCTCTTTTGTGCAGCGCACGCTCGGAATCCGGCGATCCGTGGATCATGGCACTTCGGCCAGAGCGCGTCAGGTCATCGTGGTTGCGGAGAATGACGAGAACCAGCGCCTGATCGCTCAGACCACACTCGAGCGCTACGGATACGCGGTCGCATTGGCGGACAATGGAGCGCAGGCCGAAGCCCTATTGCGCCAGGCCGGCGCGCGAGTCGCCCTGGTGCTCTTGGACCGCGAAGCGCTGCCGGACTCCGCGCGCGATACCATCATGAAGCTCAAAAGCATCCAGCCCAACGTGCGGATCCTGATGTCGCAGGCTGCCCGCGAGGACAATCGTGCAGTTTCCGGCGCGGCGGAGCTCATCGAGAAACCATTCAGCTCCACGCCGCTAGCCGAAGCAGTGCGTAAGATTCTTGCCGTCCCGTGAAGCACCGGTATCGCGGCTAGATTTGATCCGCCCAGCGACGAGTTGATAGACTGAGATGTTCCCTCCACGGTGGGTGTAGCTCAGCTGGTAGAGCGCTGGATTGTGGTTCCAGTGGCCGAGGGTTCGAATCCCTCCACCCACCCCAAAATCAAGAAGTTAGAGTTGCAGACACACCCGCCCAAAATTCTCGATTGTAATGGTTCGCTTTGGGTTGAGAGCCGAACTTCGGTAGTCCACTAATTCTGGAGATCAACCCATTTAGCTGACTACCCGAATTTCAGGCTACATCAGAGCCGTGAGCTTGGCGTGACCGTTTCAGCGTGATGTGACTGAGCGGTTGGCCGCCGATGCGCGGAACTGGTGGAGTGCGCTGTTATCGCCAGTAATCCCGGCGCACGCCAGAACGCGACCGCCTCCTCAATTACAAGGCTAAAGGCTGTTGAGAAACGCAACCAAGTCAGCCTTTTCTTGCGCGGTAAAGCCCACGTTGAATCGCTTGTCGTAGAACGTCACGACGTCGCTCAAGTTGCCCGCCGAACCATTGTGGAAGTAGGGCGCGCGCGCCGCAAGTCCGCGAAGGATCGGTCCTTTCACTTTTCCGATGTCGGCCCACAGCCCGGTAATCAGAGCGCGACCCGGATCGGTGGTCTGCACCATGACGCCGGTAGTGTTGTTTTGCAGTGTGATCACCGGCAGATAGCTGACGTCCAAAGGACTGGTGAGGTCCCCAACGCCGATATTCAGAGGCGCGGGAAAGGAATGGTCGCCAATGTTGGGCGTGTCGTGACACGTTCCACACACGCCCGGAAGCGACGCTACTCCCAGCACATCATTGATGCCCGCCACACCCGTAATGTTAATCGTCTTGGAATTGAACACGGCCTGCCCGCGCGCAATGCTCGCGCGCGCCGCATTCGACGAGTTCAGCCACGCGTCATACAAGTTGAATATCGCCGGGTTGAACGGAGCGCCGGTCGGGTTGAAGCCGAAACTCGCGGGAAACGAATCGTTGATGCCCACAAAGAAAGATTGCGCCGTCAGCGGCACGGGACCACCGTTCGCTCCGTCCCCGTTCAGCCGGCCCGCCTCAAAGTCGATCGCCTGAGCCGTCCGCAAAGCGGCCTCGAAATTCACGATGTCTTGCACTTGCTGCGCCGTCAGCGGTGTGGCGGCCTGTGCATGGCCGTTGGTGGCATCGATGGCCTGGTGCGCCAGGTCCGCCAGCAGGTCGCCTGGATTTGTGGCGTAAGTGATTTTTTGCGTTCCGGTTTGCGGCGAGGATTCGCGGCCATCAAACATGACCGTGCTGAGGAACCTGAGATTGGTAGCCGGGAGAGGACGGCGATACATGGAAAGCGTCGCAGTGTCATTGCAGCCGTACGGATTCTGGACGCTCACCACGGTGAATTGAGCATTCGCCGGCGGCGACATCGCAATGCGGATCAGACCTCTGCTTAGTAACAGGCTATACGCTGCGCGCCGCCCGTCCAGCGTGGAGGTATTGATATTGTGGTCGCAGTTGGAACCGTCGTTGACGCGGAAGATGGGATCTAGGCCCTGGGTCAGTAGGAAGCGGAACTGGATCTCGGCGGCTGATACGGACCAGGCCTCCGCGGGCCGGTGGCAGGAAGAACACGACCGGCCGTTGGTGCCCAGCGATTGGAAGAAGGCTCCCGTGAGATCAATGGCAGTGTTGTTAATGTTGTAAGTTTCCACGAAACCGGTGCTGTCGGGCAGAGGGAAGAGATTGGGAAGGGATTGGGCGCTGGTGATTGGCGCTGTGAGCGCGCTGGCCAACAGTACAACAATCGCGCTCAGTTTACTGAAGCGTGTCAGCACTGTCCGGACGCGCCTGCCTCCGCAAACACAAAGGCCAAGCGCAACCGCAAGCAAACCGAAAGTGCCTGGCTCGGGCACGCTGGTAGGGCTGGCGTAGTTTATTCCGCTGGCCGAAATCATATCTTCCCCGGGCGTGAGAGGATCGATGAAGACATGCATGGGGTCGCTGGCGGTTGAGGTATTGCCGCCGGCTTTCAAAAAGTTTGCGGATGCAACCGCGGTCACGTCCGCGTCGAGCCTGACCACGTCTCCCGCAAGGAACGACACCAAGGTGGGTGGGTGAAACGCGGTGACGACGACACCGCCCGGAACCCCGGACGCGACTGCGCCGGTGGCGGAATCGTCCGCGAGGTAAATCCCTCCTTGACCGGATGGATCGAATAGTGAAACCCGCCCAGTAACTTCCGCGCCGCCTCCTGCTGCTGGCGAGACAGAGAAGTCGTGACTAAAGGACAAATTGTAATACTCCGTTGCTCCCGCAGGACCCGGAACGGTAAGGTGGTCAAAAAAGGATCCGAAACTATGGGTGCCTGCGAATTGCACGCTCTCGGTTGCTGCTGCCTCGGCAAAAACGCCTATTGAGTTGAGCATAACTATGGAGCTGGCGCCTCCGTTGGCGGCGCAGGCTGCCCCAGTACTCGAGGCCACGGGGTCAAACACTGTGTGCGAATCTTGACAGACGCCTGCGCTGGCCACCGCTTCTGCTTCGGTTCCGAACAGCGGATCGGCGGCGGCGTACATGGGGAGCAAAAGGAAGAGCAAGGCGAGGGCAAGAACTTGAGGCTGCTCGAGAGTGCCTATCCTTCCTATGAACAAACTCATTTTCTTTCCTCCTACCGGTTGCAGTGTCATTCTCATATCTCCTCCTGTTCTCGCTAGGTATGGCGTGCAAATCATTTTCCTACTCAGATGGCCCGGGCGGGATCCACGCCCACGTCCGCCCGGCGAATGGATCGTAAGTCTCCGCCGTGGCCGCGCACCCGGACGCCGCCGCGCCCGGCAGCATGGCGACTGCGGGGCGCACCTCCGCGCGTTGCCCGAATTGAGCCACCAGGCTGGCACCCGACACGTCCAAGTGGTCAGCTTGTCCGGCGCTCAGATTTACCGTCTTGGGCGCCGGGCCCGCCGGGTTGCCTTGCTTGTCCACGAAACTCAGCTGAGCCATGCAGGGATTGGTCGGCAAAGCCACGACGTTGAGCCGCAGCAATTGCCCCAAAGCTACTCCTTGTAGACCGAATATTGGAGCGGGCGGAAATGCCGTAGTGCCGGGCACGAGCAGCAGGCTGAAGCCGCTGAAGTTGTCAAAAAGCTCCGACGCCGCCTGGCAGGCCGAAGGACCACCCGCCGGCGAGGGCAGAAGCGTCACCACCGGCCTTATCTCCGCCCGCTGGCCGAACTGGCTCACCAGCGCGTTGGCATTCAGGTCCAGAAAATCGCCTTGGCCCGGATTGAGATTGACCACTTTGCCGGGCCCCACGGCACCGCCGGCGCTGTTCGCGAAACTGAGTTGTGCGATGCAGGGAGGTGCGACAGGAGTGGGCGGAAATGCGACCACGCTGAGCCTGAGCGTCTGGCCGGCGGCTAGGCCGATCATGCCGAACTGAGTTGGAGAGGAAGCGAGGGTGATCTCTTGGGGATAGAGCGGCAGGGCGCCCACCGCGATCAGGGCCACGCGGGCCAAAGACTTTGAACAATAGTTAGTGTGATGCATCGTAAAATTTCCTCGACTTGCAGTAGAGCGTAGGGGCAGAGTACGATCAGAGTCTTTAGAGCGGATCTCAGAATTTCTCAATACTTCTCATTGAGGGCTTATGCCCCGGGAAACGCTGCACTTTTACGAATTCGGCCTCTACCAGGTAGACCCCTCCAGACGGCTTCTGCTTCGCAAGGGCGAAGTGGTGCCGTTAACTCCCAAAGCCTTCGACACACTCCTGTTTCTGGTTCAAAATAGCGGCCGCATAGTAGATAAGGCCGAGCTCATGAAAGCGCTCTGGCCGGACAGCTTTGTAGAAGAAGGGAATCTGACGCAGAATGTCTTTCTGCTCCGCAAGGCGTTCGGGGAGAGCGCCACGGAACATCGGTATATCGTCACCGTCCCCGGCCGGGGCTACCGGTTCGCCGTTCCAGTCGAGGACGTCGCTGAGGCGGAGACCAGCCCCGCTGTGGCCCTGGCGGCCAATGGCGAAAGTATTCCGGTGGCTGCGGCGAAACCGGCGCGCGACACTGCCCTCCGGCTGGGGCAGCCAAAGTTTCTCCTGTTAGCGGCTTTGCTGCTTGTAGCCGGCTTCGGCTTTTTCTGGTATTCGTCGCACCGCGCCCCGCCTCTCACCGAACGCGATTCCATTGTGCTGGCCGATTTCGAAAACCGGACCGGTGACGCCGCTTTTGACGGCATTCTAAAAAAGGCGCTGGAGGTGGAGATCAGCCAGTCGCCTTACTTGAACGTCCTGCCGGATCAGAAGGTTCGCGAGACACTTGGGTACATGCGCCGGTCTGCTGGCGAGGCGATCACAAAACAGGTGGGTCTGGAAATCTGCCAGCGCAGCTCGACCAAGGCTATGGTGAGCGGCTCGATCGCCAGTTTGGGCAGTCATTATGTGGTGACACTCGAAGCTTTGGGTTGCGGAACGGGCGATGTTCTGGCGGAGGCCAGCGCGGAGGCCGAAAGCAAGGAGAAGGTACTCCGCTCACTGGGCCAATCGGCGCGGACGCTTCGGAGAACATTGGGCGAGTCCTTGGCCTCGGTCCAGAAATTTGATGCGCCCATCGAGCAGGCGACCACCAGTTCGTTCGATGCCTTCAAATCCTTCGCGCAAGGAGATGAGCTGCGCCGCCAAGGTAAGAATGCCGAAGCCATCCCATTCTTTAAGCGGGCCATCGAGTTGGATCCACAGTTTGCGCTGGCGTTCGCAAGGTTGGGAACTAGCTACTTCAACTTAACCGAATGGCAACTTGCGCGGCAGTACTTGGAAAAGGCGTATCAGTTGCGGGCGCGTGTTAGCGAACGCGAGCGTCTCTATCTTGTCGGCCACTATTTCGAGCAGGTCACTGGGGAAATCATCAAGGACGTTGAGAATTATGAACTGTGGACCAGCACTTACCCCAGGGATTGGGTGCCATATACCAATTTGAGCAATTTATATACAACGCTCGGCCAATACGAACCGGCGATCACAGCAGGCCGCGAGGCCCTGCGTTTGAATCCGGACCATGTCCTGCCGTACGAGGTGTTGGCCAGGGCCTACAAGCGCGCCAACCGCTTCCCGGAATCTAAGGCCATTTGCGAGCTCGCCATCGCGAAGAAATTGGATGATTTTGGCATTCGGAGCATCCTGTATCAAATCGGTGTCGCCGAGTCGGACGCGCAAGCCATGCAGCGGCAGGTGGAATGGGGGGCCGACAAGCCCACCGAAGACCAAACCATTATGGATGAAGCCTGGGCGGCTGCGACCGAGGGCAAGCTTCGTGAATCGCGCGAACTGTGCCGTCGCGCATTTGAAGCCGCGCGGAGACATGGGTTCCAGGATAACGCCGCCATAGTGGTGCTGTCGCAGGCCGACATAGAATCTGCGTTTGGAAATTTCGCGCGCGCGCGCGAGCGTGCTACAACCGCATTGAAACTGGCACAAGGTGCGGACTTCATCGATCTGGCCGCGGTGGCTCTCGCACGTTGCGGCGACCTTGACCGCCCGCAGTCCATCGCCAGCGATTTAGGCAAGCGATGTCCCCTGGACACAATCATCAATGATGTGACTCTGCCCGTGATTCGTGCGACTGTACAGATCAACCGCCGGCAACCCGCTCGCGCCATCGAGTTGCTACGTACCGCTGAGCCCTATGAGCTTCGCGATTTCCAAGTGCTCTACACACGTGGCGTTGCCTTTCTGGCGGCCAGAATGGGGCGCGAGGGTGCAGCGGAATTTCAGAAAATATTGCACAATCCGGGCATCGATCCCATTTCGCCCTATTACCCCCTGGCACGCGTCGGGCTGGCGCGCGCCTATGCCCTCCAAGCCGACAAGGCGGCCAGCCGGCGCGCGTACGAAGAATTCTTCACGCGCTGGAAGGACGGCGACCGTGACATCCCTGTCCTACGAGCGGCCCAGGCCGAGTACGCCCGGCTCAAATAAAAAGCAGAATATCAAACCTTGCAGCGAACCTACCCCGACCGTTCACATAGGATTGTCTTTTCGATTGGAAGCCAACCAATTCCGATTCTGGACGAGAGAGAGACCTGCGTGTAATGAAGAATGCGGTGCAGCTGATCAGCCAAGAGCCGAAGATGCCGTGGATGTGCGCATGGGCTAACGGACTCGAGGCACTCTGTTGCGAATTGCGCCATCGGCCCACTGTAATGGTTTTTGTAATGATTCTCGCGCGAACCGTGGCAACTCCAAGCTAATCGCCTGGACCTGAAAGGCATGTTTTATGAGCCTGAGTGCACCTGGAGCGCATTCTTGTCTGCCTTGTGGTTCCAGCGGCCGAGGGTTCGAATCCCTCCACCTACCCAAAATCAAGCCCGCACCCCAGCGATCTCCGCATTGTAGTTCCGACCACGAATGGAAGTTTACTCGAACGGCCACCTGTGATATCCGGATTGGCCCTCTATGTGCAACTAGTCTTGCCATGTCGGCTAATTCGTTGATCCTTTTGCTTTTGTTGCCGGGCGCGGCGTATGCCGGCGATGTCTGCGATCCTACGAAACTGATTGGGCCTTATGCGTTCCAGTTGTCGGGGTCGACGGCCATTTCCGGGACGCCGAAACCGACCGCCAGTCTGGGCCGAATCACCTTCGACGGGAGTGGCAGCGTGAGCGGTACGGCGTCCGCCGTCTACAGCGGTCTGCTTCTGGGGAACCCGGTCACTGGAACCTACGCGGCCAAATCGGACTGTTCCGTCACCTGGAAACTGCAGGACGATTCGGGCGCTTTCCAGAATTTCAGCGGCACCCTTTCTGCCGATGGAACTCGCGCGCAGTTCCGGCAGACTGACCCCGGCGGCGCGCAGCGCGGGATCATGCAGAAAACTCCCGATTCGTGCTCAGTGGCAGACCTTCAGAAGAAATACAAGTTTACAGTCTCCGGCAGTACCACGCCCATGCAGCCTGGCGAGGTTCCGCGCACGATTTCCGCCAGCGGGACGCTCGATGTTGCCGAAAACGGCACCTTTCAGGTGGACAACGACTGCTCGGTGCATTTCATATTGACGCTTCCACCCGAACATTCGCCAATGACCATGCGTGGATTTCTGGTCAATGCAGGCAAGGAAATTCTCGCCTTCCAAACCGATCCGGGTGCCATGGTGATCGCGCACCTCAAGTCCGACTCGAACTGAGCAGCCAGGCATAGCACCCATCCAAAGCGCTACGGGTATAGGTACCTCAACTCTCGCCAAATTCTTCGCGGTACCGTTCCCAGTGGCGCTTAATGCCGGCCAGGATGCGCTGGTACTCGGGGTCGGAGCGCAGGTTGTTCCAGTTCTTGTCGCGCTGGAACCATGGATAGTTGTGGTTGCTGAGTTCGTCGGTGCGGCGGAACCAGCTCAGCGCGGACGCCTTATCGCCGAGCAGCGCGTACATGCCGCCCAGCCAATAGGCGAAATCGCCATCGATGACTTGCGGAGGACGCATCGCAAACAGGGCCGGGTCGATTTTGCCGCGCTCGCCGCGGGAGGCATAGAGGAAGGCAGCCATCACCGGCGGCGCAACATCCGTGCTGCTGCCGCGCAATTCTAAGGCACGGGCGAAAAACTTCCCAGCGTCGTCGAGCTTGCCCTGGTAATAGAGAAATTCGCCCAGGAAAGTCAAGACGCGGTATTGGTTCGGGCTGGCGGCCATGGCCTGGCGCATTTCCAGTTCGGCATCGTGCGCGCGGTCCACATAGAGCAGCATGCGGCCGTGCATCCAGTGAATGCGGGGCGTGCTGGGATTCAGCTCGACACTGCGACGGTAAGCGCGCTCGGCCAGGTCAACGAGGCCGGCGTAGTGGTACGCGTAGCCGAGCATGTCGAAGGCGTAATCGGAGTTGGGGGTCAACGCCACGGCTTGCCGGCAGCTCCGGATAGCGTCCTCGAGGCGGCCGGCCTCGGCAAAGTCCGCGCATAGGGACGTGTGAGCTTCGCCGAGGCTGGGGTTCAGGCGAAGAGCTTCGCGTGCCGCCCCTTCTGCAAGCGCCAGGTTCTCTTTGGAGTTGTCTTGAAAGTTGGCCGCTTCCATCCCATAAGACTCGGACAGCGAAGAGTGAGCCTCCGCAAAACCAGGATCGAGCGCTATGGCCTGCAGGAGCAGACGCCGGCTCTCGCGAATGCTGTCCAGCGTCGAGCGCATCTCATATTCGTTGATGTAGAAGCGGGCCTGTACATAAAGATTGTAGGCTTCGGGTGAGCGCGTCATTGGCCCCGACATGGCTTGATGCTCGGCCGGAGAAACCTGGACGCTGAGATTCTCCACGACCTTCTGCGCCAGATCGTCCTGGAATTTCAGCATGTCGTCGGCGCGCAGATCATAGCGGCTGGCCCAGCGGGCGGCGCCCGTGTCGCGGGCGATGAGCTGCAAAGAAATCCGGATGACCGGGCCGATGCGCTGGTACGTGCCCTCGAGCACGGAATTTACATCGAGCTCGCGCGCCACCTGGCCTGGATCGGCCTGCGTCTTGACATACTTCAGGACCGAGCTGGTGGGGCGCACCGCCAGATTCCGCAGCGAGACCAGCCGGCTGATGACGGCGTCGGCCATCCCGATGCCCCACTCTTCCCGGCCCGGCTGCGGACTCAAGTCGCGAAACGGCAAGACCGCGAGAGTTTGAATCGAAGACTGGGAGGCAAGCGGCGCGGCAGCACGGTGAGAGCGGAGATACCAGTAAGATCCTCCCGCTGCCGCCAGGACGAGCGCCGCAGCGACGGCGGCAATCCAACCTTTGGGGCGGCGCGGCGTGGCGGCAGGCACGCGCCCCGTGGCTGAGCCGGATACCAATTGGTGATGCAGCCGTTTCAGGTCGGCAGCGAGGTCGGAAGCCGTCTGGTACCGCAGATTGCGATCTTTCACCAGCAGCTTGCCGATGATCCGTTCAAGCTCCGCCGGCGTTCGTGGATTCAGTTGCGAAATGGGCGCCGGGTCGCGGTTCAAAATGCCCTCGAATATGACGGCGGCGGTGGAGGCGGCGAAAGCGCATCGCCCAGTGGCCATCTCATAAAGGACCAATCCCAGGGAAAACAAATCCGTGCGCGCATCCACCGCTTCGCCGCGAGCCTGCTCGGGCGACATATAGGCGACCGTGCCGACCGCCGCTCCGGCGCCGGTGATGAGGGCGTCTTCGGCCACGGTGGGAGCGGCGCTGGCGAGTTCCGGCGCAGGATCCGGGCGCAGAAGCTTGGCCAAGCCGAAATCGAGAATCTTCGCGTGCCCGCGCGACGTGACAAAGATGTTGGCCGGCTTCAGGTCGCGGTGGACAATCAGGTTACGATGGGCATACGCCACCGCATCGCAGACCTGTATAAATAAC
>Ga0070730_10006469_pt1 | contig 10015 bp, 7 predicted proteins | sample Coa_R1_3_FD_66447 | JGI IMG/M metagenome (GOLD analysis project Ga0070730, IMG submission 66447) | Surface soil microbial communities from Centralia Pennsylvania, which are recovering from an underground coalmine fire - Coalmine... | ecosystem: Environmental > Terrestrial > Soil > Unclassified ...
AGTTGTTGCAGTTGTTGGGATCGGTCATGACTTCGCTCAGGCCGAAGTAACTCCACTCCATACTGTGTGGAAAATCGCCGTTGGTATTCGTATCCGTCTGTGCGAAGAAATAGGGCATGAAGCCTTTCAATGGGTTATCGAGCGGGCCAGGCGCGTAGGCCAACGCATGGGCGGTCAGTGACGGATCAGGCGTGCTGGCCGGGGGTGGAGCAGGTGGGCCAGCCGGAGACGCAAAAGCGTTCTGCCTGCCAATCCCCTCCAGGAGTATGAGAGCGAGGCTCACCCCTGCAAATAGAATGATTTTCGTGAAACGTCTGTTGAAACTTATGAATCTTATGGTTGTTAAAGGTCTGTCCATAACCGACAGCGCGCCGTTTTTTGAGTAACACTTTTCTAAGGCAATCTCTTTTTGTGGTGGTATTACGCAAACAACACGCGCTTTTCTCCTTTCTGTAGCTAAAACCTTTACGGTAACAGGCAACGCGAATCTGATTCATGCGCAAAGCGTATGATCCGTACCTCCTTCTAGGCTCGATTTGCGACGAAATGAATGCTCTTAAAACGGAAACGATTGAGTTAGTGTTTAAGTGAGCCTGGCCCTATTGATCAAAATCATTTTATGACAATTGCCGATCTGCTTTCCAGCATCAAACAAATGGAAAAATACAACGATTTGATGATCCTCTTGACCGGGTGCAGTGACGCTTTTCCCAGTCAGCGTGCGGTTACACCGAAAGAAGCGATTGCAGCGAATTTGCGAATAGGCAGATCATTAATTTCAATAAGGTGTTTATACTGAATCAGTAACGCACGAAATTATTTGATCACGGACGTAAAAGTGTTTATGCAATACCCGGATTGGCGCAAGCTCCCCTGCATGTACGAGGACAGTCTTAGCAGTGCGGCCATGATTGCCGCCATGCAGCCGTTCAAAATTAACGTAAACCCCGTCTATGTGGAACGCCCCTGGCCGATGCACTGGCATGACGCCTACGAAGTCAACTATGTGTTGGAAGGCAAGGGGATTTTTGTGATTGAAAACCGGGAAATCCCCTTCCACGCGCACCACGTCCACGTCATCAATGGGATCAGCCGTCACATGCTTTACGCCCAGGAAGATACGCTGGTCTTCAACGTACACTTTCATCCTGCCTTACTGTCGGATACCAGCTTCCGCACGTTGCAGGACATCGCCGAACGGCCTTTTTCGTCCAACGTTCAACATTTTGCGCCGACTCTACCAACCGATAACCCGCATACCGAGGAAGTGATCCAACTGCTGAAAGCCATTGAGGCCGAACACAGCGCCGCTGCCGAGGGGTGGCCGCTCATCGTCAAAGGACTGCTGCTCCAGATTATCGGCCTGCTGGGCCGTCACTTTGTCGAAGAAGAAGAACTGGACATGGCCGCGCTGCATCGCCGAAAAATCCTGTCCCGCCTGGCCCCTGCCTTGCAATTGATTGAGCAGCGGTTAGAGGAGCCTCCAACGCTGGAAGAACTGGCGGGCATCGTCAGCCTGAGTCCATCACATTTCAGCGCCCTATTCCGCCAGGCTACAGGCACCTCACCCGTCACCTACCGCAACGCGCGCCGCATTGCCCTTGCCCAACAACTGCTGCTGGGCGGCGAGGAAAGCGTGACCCGCATTGCAGAGCAGGCTGGCTTCGCCACGCTGCAACAATTTAACCTGGTGTTCCGGCGGCTGGTCGGTTGTACCCCAAGCGCTTATCGAAATCGTCTAAACGGTTAGGCGTGATCGTTCACCCATCATAAGATCGTTGAAATTTTCCATAGGTTCAATGCTGGAAATGCAATCCGGCCCTGCTATGATAAGAAGTCATAAGTCATAACCGTCGCGTTCCAAATACACAACATAAAGAGGATTTGAAGTAGCAAGATTATTGAGTTATCTGGACACCCACAATCAGAAGATTGCTGAATTAGAGGCTTCAAAAATAGCCTGAGGGCGTCTTCAAAACAAAAATAGCTTTTCATCTGCTCATGTGACGTGATGCGGTTAATAATGTATTGCATGAAACCAACTTGACCGCAGATAGGAATTTTAACCGATGGAAACTACAGCCAAACAGCCCCAACTTATTTTTTCCAAGCCGGCGAAACGCAGATTTCGCTCTGAAACTTTTATCGCGCTGCTGTTCATCCTGCCCAGCCTGGTAGGAATTACGATCTTTGTTTTTGTACCCGCCGTGCGGAGTCTCTTCCTCAGTTTCACGAATTCTGACATGCTCACGAAAGCCGACTTCATCGGCTTGCAGAATTACCAACGCCTTCTAAACGACCAGCAATTTTGGAATTCGCTGCTCATCACTATCCGCTACGTGCTGCTCAACATCCCGTCGCAAACGATCATCGCCCTGACGCTGGCGGTCATGCTGACGCGCCTGACGCACTCCAATCTGATTCGTGGCATCGTCTTTCTGCCCTACTTGCTGCCGATGGTCATGGTTACGATGCTGTGGCTGACCCTCCTGGATTACGACTTTGGCCCGGTCAATGGGCTGCTGCACAGCCTGGGTCTACCCAAGATTGGGTTTTTCAGCCAGGACAACATTGTCACATCCCTGGCCTGGATCAACACCTGGCGCCACGCTGGCCTTGCCACGCTGATGTTTTTCGCCGGACTGCAAACGATCCCGAAGGAACTTTACGAGGCTGCGACCATTGATGGCGCGAACGAAGTGCAGTCGTTTTTCGGCATTACGCTGCCCTTGCTGCGCCCCGTGACGGTGTTCGTCGTCGTTACGGGCGTTGTGGGAGCGTTTCAGGTCTGGGATAGCGTACAGGCTATCGCTACGCCAACGGGCGGGCCGGGCGGAGCCAGCCGCGTGATCTTCTGGTACATCACCAACCAGGCGTTTGACCAGTTCAATGTGGGATACGCCGCCGCAATTTCTGTCGCGCTGTTCGTGATTGTCGTGGTTTTTGCGCTCGTTCAGATGCGCTACTTCCGCGCAGACCAATCCGACCTGGGCTGAGAGAAGGACATGACGAACATGGATACCGTACAGGTACAACCCACCAGGCTCTACAAACGGCGCGCAGCAGTGCAGGCTCCCAGAGTCTCGCCAGGGCGACTTTTGGCCTGGAGCTTTCTGTGGCTGTGGATCGCTATTACGCTTTTCCCGGTCTACTGGATCGTGCGTATGGCGTTTTCCACGCAAAAGCTGCTGCTGGCAAATCCAACTTCGCTCGTTCCCGTTGGCCCGACGACGGACGCTTTTCAGCGCGTATTGGGGATGCTGCCGCTGCAAACGGTGCTCGATCAAGGCGGTTCGCCCAAAGTGCTGCATTTTGGCCTGTACCTCCTGACGACACTCGCCGTCACGTTGCTCGTCAGCGGAGGGTCAACCGTATTCAATACGATGGCGGCTTACGCCTTTGCCCGGCTGCGCTTCCCTTTTCGTTCCCAGCTCTTTTACCTGTACCTGATTGTTCAGATCATGCCTTCCGTTCTGGGGTTAATCCCCAATTTCCTTCTCATCCAGAGCTGGGGCTGGGTCGGAAGTATCCAGGGCATCGTCGCGCCTGCCTTCCTGGGCAATGCCTTTGGCGTGTTCTTTTTGAGGCAGTTTTTACTCGGCATTAACCGGGAACTCGAAGAGGCGGCCATGCTAGACGGCGGGAGTCTGATCGGGATTTTTCGCCATATCATCGTGCCTATCAGTATTCCCGCCATTACTACGATGTTTGTTCTCACCTTCATGTCGGCCTGGAATGAACTGCAATGGGCCTATTTTGCGGGCGGTAGCGGGCATATCGAGGGGACAACGACCCTGACTGTCGCCATGCTTGCCTTGCGTGCCCAGTCGCAGCGTGGGCTGCCAGACTTCACGGGTTTGATGGCCGGTACGTTGATCAGCGTGATTCCGATGTTCATTGTATTCGGCATATTTGGTCGCAAGATTGTGGACTCGATTCAGTTCAGTGGATACCGATGAGGAGGTGATGTTCGACAGCCAAATCAACAGACCTGTTCGCACGATTTCGCCAGAACCACATTAAGAGGAACCAGGGAGACAAGAATGAAATCTTCAAGACGTTTTTCAGCATTAAGTATTGCCATCGCCACAACGTTGCTACTTTCTGTAGCCAACATCCCCATTCAGGCACAATCCAGTGCCGTACAGCTACGCTATGCCTTGTGGGACTCCGGCCAGCAGCCTGCCTACCAGGCCTGTGCCGATGCCTTCACCAAAGCCAATCCGAATATTACGGTTGCCATCGAGCAAGCTGGATGGAGCGAATATTGGAGCGGCCTGACGACCGAACTGGTTTCAGGGACGGCCCCGGATGTGTTTACCAACCACCTGGCCCATTACCCGGAACTGTTGAGCAAGAATCAACTGCTGGACATTCAGTCCTTCGTCACGGCGGATAAGGTTGACACCAGCATCTATACCACGAATCCTGACCTCCTGGTGAAAGACGGCAAACGCTACGGTCTGCCCCAGGATGGCGACACGATTGCGATCTTCTACAATGCGGATATGTTCCAAAAAGCTGGCGTCACCGCCGACGAGATCGCTGGTTGGACGTGGAATCCCCAGGATGGCGGCACGTTCCAGAAAAGCATCGCGAAGTTGACACTGGATAGCAGTGGTCGTAATGGCCTCGATCCCAAGTTTGACAAGACCAACGTGGTGCAGTGGGGCTTTATGGGCGGGCCAGGCGATGCCAGCAGCGGCGCGCAGCCTGACTGGTCAGCCTTTGCGGCCAGCACGGGCTACCAGGCCACCGACGGCCCCTGGACGACCAAATACCACTACGACGATCCCCGCGTGGCCGATACCGTCCAGTGGTGGGCCGACCTGCACCTGAAGTTTGGCTTCGCGCCGGATTCGAACCAGTTATCCAGCGGCGAAGACAGCGTGTTCCTGGCCGGAAAAGCGGCCATGTTCCCGATGGGTTCCTGGGACATTGCGACGGCTGCCGGGGCGACGTTCAAGGTTGGCTTCGCGGAACTGCCCGCAGGGCCGATGGGCCGCAAAACGCCTGTCAACGGCCTGGCTCCGGCCATTTACGCCGGAACGAAGCACCCCAAGGAAGCCTGGCAGTGGGTGAAGTTCCTGACCTCGCCTGATTGCGCCAACATCGTCGGGGATCATGCCGTCGTCTTCCCCGCCATCCAGTCGGGCATTGACCGCGCGCTGGAAGGCTACAAGAAGAAGGGCCTGGACGTTTCAGCTTTTACCAAGATCCGTGCCGAGAAGAACAGCACATTCCTCCTGCCCGTCACCGACCACATCAGCGACGTCACGAATATGCTCCAACCCGTCTTGCAGGACATTTTCGACGGGAAGACCACCGCGAAAGAGGCCCTGCCCAAGATCAACACGCAGATCAATGCGCTGTTCACGTCAAGTGCGACGGCTGCTGCCACCGCTGCCAAGTAAATTACTCTCGCTCTAAACAACTCACACCTATGGGGGATGCCTGGTCGCATCCCCCTGAAAGAATGAGCCATGAAAAGACAAATCGCTCTGTGCGGGGCGGGCTGCCTGGTACTCATCTTGATGATCGTCTGCTTCAAGGCATTTCCTGCGGGCGCGCAACCTAAACAGGCTGGGCAGTCCAGCGACGATCCCTCCCACAACTGGACGCTCCTGGATTACGCGCCAGCGCCAGCCGACAACCCGCTCAAGGGCTTCATGCCTTTTTATGACGCCTATGGCTCAATGAACGCGCCCATCGCCAACGATTTCCCGCACAGTATGGAGTATTTTTACGTACCCCTGCGCGATCTGATGAATGGGCCGAACAGCTTCACCTTCGAGACAGGCATCGAGCCGCAGTTGCAATCCATCGCCAGCCGGGGCGATCAGGCGGTCTTGCGCGTCTACCTGGACTACCCGACTCGCAGCACAGGCATTCCCCAATTTTTGCTGGACGGCGGGCTGAAGGTTCATAAGTACACGGTCTTCGGCAACACCATGCAGCCCTGGGATAGCGTATCGCCGGATTACGACGATCCAAACCTCGTGACGGCGATGACGGCCTTCATTGCGGAATTTGGGCGGCGCTACGACGGCGACCCGCGCATCGGCTTTATCGAACTTGGCCTGATTGGCTTCTGGGGCGAATGGCATACCTGGCCGATGAATGGCGAAGACCAGGAGACGGCGCTGCTCAAAGCGCGGCCCGATACGAAAGTGGAAAACTGGATGCCTTCCGACCAAACCCAGGAGCAGGTCATCAAATCCTATGCCGGAGCGTTTACGAAAACCCGTTTGCTCATGCGCTATCCGGTGCTCCCGCCCGCAGGCGAGCAAGCCAGCCCTGGCCGCCTCATCCCTTATGGGAGCATGAAGTACAACATCGGCTATCATGACGATTCTTTCGCATACAACACACTTTTTGGCCTGGACTGGTACTTTATGGGTCGTCTGCAATGGACGGGCGGCATCAACAAATGGAAAACCGCGCCCATCGGCGGCGAACTGCGCCCGGAAATTCAACTGAGCCTGTGGATCGATCCGCCCTCGCGCAACGATATGGAAGACTTCAGCACGGCAGTAGACGACTCACACGTGTCGTGGCTCATTGCGCACAGCCTTTATGTCTCCAGGAGCGTGGTCGCAGGAACCCCGATCTATAAGGCGGCTGTCCTCGGCGCGCAGCATATGGGCTACGAGTTTACGATTAGCGCCGTCAAACTGCCCAACATCCAGGCGAGTGACCCGCTTCAGGTTGATTTACGAATCCAGAATAGAGGCGTCGCACCTTTCTATTACGATTGGCCCCTTGAACTAGGGGTTCTGGACCGCACGGGCAATCTGGTCGCAACTTACAGTCCGGGCTGGACGCTCTCGAGTCTCTTGCCGTCGGCAGCCGGACAGGCTCCCTATACAGAATGGACTTATAGCAACTCCGATCCTCATCTGATGGCGGGGACTTACACCCTTTTGCTGCACGTGATCAACCCGCTTTCCAACGGCAAGCCCCTGAAATTTGCCAATGCGACACAGGATGCCAATCGTCCCGGTTGGCTGACGCTGGGAACCTTCAATGTCCAATAATGCACATGCCATTCATCTTGACCTGCTGCCTGACGAATACTGGTGGGGTGGGGCTGTTGCCGATGGCTGGAAAATGCCGTTTGCGGAAGGTTCTGAGCGCGATCTCACCAATTTGTCCGAGAACCAGGGAATGCCGCTGCTGATTTCGAGCAAGGGAAGATACGTCTGGTCGGAGAAAGCTTATCGCTTCGCCTTTGACGAAAATCAGTTGCACATCACGTCGCAGCCGGATGTGACCGAGCGCGGCGAAGACCTGGGGAGCCTGCGAGACGTTTACCGGCATGTTTCAGCCAAATATTTTCCCACCACAGGAACGCACCCTGACATGCTCCTATTTAGCGCCCCACAATACAACACCTGGATCGAAATGATGTATCAGCCGACCCAGGCAAAAGTGCTGCATTATGCGGAGATGATCCTTTCTCACGGGCTGCCGCCTGGCGTTCTGATCATTGATGCAAACTGGGCTGACGACGTTGGGCAGTGGGTCTTTCATCCGGGCCGCTTTCCCGCCCCGGAGCAGATGGTGGAGTCGCTGCACAGGCTGGGCTTCAAGGTCATGTTGTGGCTTTGCCCTTTCATCAGTCCCGACAGCGTGACTTTTCGGGAGGTACAACACAAGGGCTATTTGCTGCGTGATAAACACGGCTTGACCGCGATCCGCAAATGGTGGGATGGTCACAGTGCTGTATTGGACTGCACCAATGACGAAGCAGTCGCCTGGCTACATGAACGCCTGGATCGCCTCGTTTCCGAGATCGGCGTGGATGGCTTCAAGTTTGACGGCGGCGATCCAAATTATTATCTGCCAACCGATCTGTCCAGCAAGCCTACCGATCCGTGCGGACATTGCGAAGCCTGGGCGCGGGTGGGCCTTAAATACTCGCTGAACGAATATCGCGCCTGCTGGAAATGCGGCGGGCAACCCATCGTCCAGCGCCTGAGCGATAAGAATCATGCCTGGACGGTGAACGGTCTGGCTGGCTTGATCCCCAATGGCCTGGCTCAAGGCTTGATGGGCTATCCGTACAACTGCCCCGATATGATCGGCGGCGGCCAGTTTGTGGATTTCATCAACCCGGAGGTCAGGCTCGACGCCGAACTTTTCGTCCGCTATGCCCAATGCGCCGCGCTGTTCCCGATGATGCAGTTTTCGGCAGCCCCCTGGAGAATCCTGGATAAGCAGCACACGCGCTATTGCATCGAAGCGGCGCATCTGCGCGCGCAACTGAGTACACGTTTTGAATTGCTGGTTGAACAGGCAGCCCAAAGTGGCGAGCCTATCATGCGCCACCTCGCTTATACTTATCCTGACGGCTGTTATGAGCGTGTGAGCGACCAGTTCATGCTTGGCGATGCTATTCTGGTTGCGCCAATCCTCCAACGCGGGCAGGAATCGCGGCTGGTTCAGTTTCCGCCAGGAGCCTGGATCGGAGACGATGGTGCGCTTGTCAATGGCCCGACGGTGCAGGAAATTCAGGCGCCACTGTCCCGCTTACCCTGGTATATTCGAGAAGATTCTCAAGACTCCACCGCGCCGACTGATCGATCATCCAATATAATTGATCGTCTTCCATCAGTCTGAGCGTGAGGACATTCGCCATGCCGGGTAGTCAAGATGATTTGCCCCTGAGCCAGTACCAACCCCAACCTCAACTCGTTACAAAAACGACGGACATCCATCATGCGAAGTTCCCGGTCATTGATGCGCACAACCACCTGGGAGCCGACTTCGGCGGCGGCTGGGACGAGCGCCCGGTTGGCGAACTCCTGGACGTGCTGGACGAGGCTGATGTCCGATTGCTGGTCGATCTGGATGGCGGCTGGGGCGAGGCGCTATTGATCAAGCACCTCGAACATTTCAAGGCTGCCGCGCCGGAACGCTTTCAGGTATTTGGCGGCGTCAACTGGCAGGCATGGACGGAGCACGGCGATAGCTTTGGGGAATGGGCAGCCGGGCGCCTCAAAGCGCAGGCCAATATGGGCGCGCAGGGGTTAAAGATATGGAAACCCTTCGGCCTGACTGTTCGGGATCACAAAGGGCAATTGGTATCGGTTGACGACGAACGCCTCGTTCCACTGTGGGAAACGGCAGGCGAACTCCATCTGCCTGTGCTGATCCACATCGCCGATCCGGTCGCCTTTTTCAAGCCGCTCGATCACTCCAATGAACGCTGGGAAGAACTCCAGGCCCATCCCGATTGGCATTTCCCCAGCCCGCCATTCCCGGCTTTCGAGACGATCCTGGCTGCTTTCGCAAGGCTCGTTAAGCGGCACAGGAACACGACATTTATCGGGGCACATGTAGGCTGTTATGCGGAAAATCTAGCCTGGGTCGGGCAGATGCTCGACGAATGTCCGAATTTCTACGTGGATTTCAGCGCACGGTTGGGCGAGTTAGGCCGCCAGCCTTACTCTGCGCGCCGATTCTTCATCCAGTATGCCGACCGTATCCTGTTTGGCGCAGACGCCGCTCCCAAGGTCGAGACGTACCGCCTGTACTATCGTTTTCTTGAAAGCGACGACGAATACTTTAGTTACAGCGGAAGCGTGGTTCCCAGCCAGGGGCGCTGGTACATCTACGGCCTGTATTTGCCCGATGATGTCCTGCAAAAAGTCTACAACGCAAATGCCAGTCGAATTCTCCTCAACGCAATTTGAGTATCCCTGAGAGAAAAGTCTTATGAGCAGCGGCGAGTTCACCCGTGAAGAAATCTTCTCACAACCGAAAACATGGCAAGAGGCGCTGCAAACCCTGAATGACCAGGCTTCCGCGCTGCGCGCCTTCCTGTCTGACAGTCATGTTGATTCGGTGATCTTCACCGGCTGCGGATCGAGCTATTATGCGGCGCTTTCAGCAGCCTCGTCATTTCAGGCAATCACCGCGATTTCGGCGCGGGGGCTTCCCGCTTCCGAGATCTGGCTGTACAGCGATTCCTCGCTTCCGGCAAATGGCCGTGCGCTGCTCATCCCGATTA
>Ga0070730_10006470_pt1 | contig 10013 bp, 7 predicted proteins | sample Coa_R1_3_FD_66447 | JGI IMG/M metagenome (GOLD analysis project Ga0070730, IMG submission 66447) | Surface soil microbial communities from Centralia Pennsylvania, which are recovering from an underground coalmine fire - Coalmine... | ecosystem: Environmental > Terrestrial > Soil > Unclassified ...
CGGCTCGCCGCCAGCACCACCGCAACGCGCCCCGCCAGCCCCAGGTCCATATGACACCTCGCTTGCATCAAGCTCGCCAGCACACAAAAGAACCCGCCGTGACAGGCGGGTTCTGGCGGAGGAGGTGGGATTCGAACCCACGGTGCCCTTTCGGGCACACGCGATTTCCAGTCGCGCCCACTAGGCCTCTATGGGACTCCTCCTGAGCGGTTGAGACAGGAACATGGCGAGCGGCCACGTGCCTGCTCGCCATGCGCTGCTGGTGCCGGGCGGAAGGGGCGGGATTCGAACCCGCGGTGCCCTATTCAGGCACACCGCTTTTCGAGAGCGGCACCATAAACCACTCGGACACCCTTCCGCCCGACAGTATAGCATAGGCCATGCAGTGCCGCAAGCCACATCGCGCCCCGACGCGACCCGCCAGCGAGCGGCGATGGTCACGTTAGCGCCCGTGGCATTGCTTGTACTTGCGTCCACTTCCACAGGGACATGGCTGATTCCGACTCGGCAGCCCGTTCACACCTGAAGCGCTCGCCGTCCCACCTCTGGCCGCAGCCGCCGTCGCTGGTTGGGGAGCGCGCGCAGTGGACCCACTTTTTGCCGTCGCCGGATGTCGCCCGTTTGGCTGGGTCGCTGAAGCATTCTTCGCAGCTGGCCGGCTCGCACCAGGACGCGCCGCGGCGGGCAACCCTTTCGGCTTGGCAGCCGCATTGCCCACTCCCTTCACCTGACCGCTCATTTTTGCCATGGCATCCGCGTTCGTGTGCAGATTCTTCGGCAGCGCCTCCGCCGGTGGCTCTTGCAAGCGTACCTGTACGCCGCCACGATACAGCAGATCCACGACGTGATGCTCGATGTCAAGCTTGAGCTGCTCGAACGCCTGATAAGCCTCGCGCTTGAACTCCACCAGCGGATCGCGCTGTGCCACTCCGCGCAGCCCAATACCGCTACGCATGACATCCATCTGGTCAATATGGTCCTGCCAGAGCGCATCCACCACCTGGAGGACGACCATACGCTCAAACTGGCGCATGTAGAAATCGCCAGACTCGACCGTGTTCATTTCCTTGGCTTGCTGGATGACAAATTCCTCTTTGGCCTGATATCCCGCCTTCGCCACTTCGACAAGCGCGTTCATCAGCGTGTCGCGCCTAAGTCGGGTAATCTGCTCCGGGAACACGTCGTCCGGCACGTGTACCTGCCAGGCATCGAATTGCTTGACGATCCCGTCCAGATCCCAGTTCTCCGCGAGCGGCGCCGCGGTATGCGCCTGCACGACACGCCGTACCTCATGCTCGATCATCTGGAGCACGCGCTCATGCATATCCTCGCGCGCCAGCACCGCTTGCCGGTCCTCGTAGATCGCAGCGCGCTGCGCGGCGATGACGTCGTCATATTCCACCACATTCTTGCGGATATCGAAGTTGAAGCCTTCGACTTTCGCCTGCGCCTGCTCCAGCATGTTCGAAACCATCTTGGCTTCGATGGGCATCTCATCGTCCATGCCCAGCTTTTGCAGCAGTCCTGACGCACGCTCGATACCCGAACGCCGCAGCAGCTCGTCCTCCAAAGAGAGGAAGAAGCGCGATTCGCCTGGATCGCCCTGGCGACCCGAACGACCACGCAACTGGTTGTCAATGCGCCGCGACTCGTGCCGCTCTGTGCCGATGATGTAAAGGCCGCCCGCCTCTATCACTTTCGCCCGGTCTTCGTCGCAGCGCTTGCGCGCCTCTTCCAGCGCCTCCGCGCGGTCTTCCTCGGTCGCGAATTCAGGATCAATGTCGCGCTCGCGCAGAATCTGCTCGACAAAGCCTTCTGGATTGCCGCCCAGCACAATATCGGTGCCGCGACCGGCCATGTTCGTCGCAATCGTCACCGAGCCGCCGCGCCCCGCCTGCGCGACCACCTGCGCCTCGCGCGCGTGCTGTTTCGCGTTCAACACATCATGCTGGATGCCTTCATAATCCAGCAATCCGGACAGATATTCCGACAGCTCGACCGATGTCGTACCCACAAGCACCGGCTGCCCCGCCTCGTGCCGCTCCCGAATCTCGCGAGCCACCGCCGCGAATTTGCCCTTCTCCGTACGGTAGATCGAGTCGGTATGATCCGTCCGGTTGATCGGCTTGTTCGTCGGCACGACGATCACATCCAGCTTGTAGATCTTGTGAAACTCCTCAGCTTCGGTAATAGCCGTGCCAGTCATGCCAGCCAGTTTTTCGTACAGCCGGAAGTAGTTCTGAAAGGTGATCGTCGCCAGCGTGCGATTCTCACGCTGGATGGTCACATTCTCCTTCGCCTCAATCGCTTGGTGCAATCCCTCGCTGTAGCGCCGGCCTTGCAACACGCGCCCAGTGAATTCGTCCACGATCAATACTTCGCCGTCGCGCACGAGATAGTCCTTATCGCGCTTGAAGAGCGCGTGCGCCTTCAACGCATTCTCCAGGTGCCGGGTCAAGTCCATATCATTGTAGATATTTTCGACGCCGAGCATGCGCTCGATCTTATCAATACCGGATTGTGTGATGGCGACTGTGCGCGTCTTTGGGTCAATCTCGTAGTCGGTCTCCGCCTTTAGACGTGGCACCGCGCGCGCGAATGTCTTATAAAGCTCGGCGGACTCATCCGCCTGACCGGAGATAATCAATGGCGTTCGCGCTTCGTCAATGAGGATGTTATCCACCTCGTCCACGATGGCGAAGTTCAGCCCACGCTGTGCGCAGAGGCTAAGGTCTGGCACCATATGATCGCGCAGATAATCAAATCCCAGCTCATTATTTGTGGCATACGTGATGTCGGCGGCGTAGGCGGCCCTGCGCTCTGCACTCTGCGGATTCTGCGATGTCAGCACCACGCCGCACGACAGGCCCAGGAACTCATGGATGCGGCCCATCCAATCGCGGTCGCGCTTGACGAGATAATCGTTCACAGTGACGATGTGAACGCCCTTGCCCGTCAGTGCGTTCAGGTATGACGGCAGCGTCGCCACTAATGTCTTACCTTCGCCGGTGCGCATCTCGGCAATCTTGCCTTCGTGCAGCACGATGCCGCCAATAAGCTGCACATCGAAGTGGCGCATACCGATGGTCCGGCGACCGGCTTCGCGCACGACGGCGAAGGCATCGGGCAGGATGTCATCCAGGCCGGCGCCATTCTCCAGCTCCTGCTTGAACTCACCGGTCATGGCCCGCAGCTCGCCATCGTCCAGCGCGCGCATCTCGTCTTCAAGGTTGTTGATACGCTCAACAATGGGGCGCATCCGTTTGAGCTCACGCTCGTTGGGATCGCCAAGAATCTTCGTTATGAAACTCATCGTGAGGGCCACTCCATCAGAATCGCGCCGCGCATGATCTCGGCACATGGGTAGACTACAGCGCCGTCGCCAACCGGCATTATACCACGCCCAACCAGGCGCACCGCGACATGCGGGCGACAACCCGCGTGCCGTTTGCCCTCCCCACATAATCTGCGGGCGTCACGTCGCTAGACCACTATCGTACTTTTGTTCTATAATGCGTAGCAGCCAATGCTTCTTTGTGGGCAATACGAGTGAGGACAGGTGCAGAGCATGTCCACGCCGCTAGAGATGCCCCCGAACGGGTACCGCCGCATCCTCCACTGCGACCTCGATTGCTTCTTCGCCGCCGTCGAAGAGCTGGATGACCCTGCGCTAGCCGGCAAGCCCGTTATCGTCGGCGGCGACCCTGACCGGCGCGGCGTCGTCAGCACCGCGAATTATGTGGCACGCCGCTACGGAGTCCACAGCGCCATGTCCGGCGCCCTGGCTCGGCGTCTCTGCCCGCACGCCACCTTCCTTCGCCCCCGTTTCGAGCGCTACCGAGAGCTGTCACATCGTGTTATGGCCATTCTTGACGACTACTTTGTCGTCCGCGAGCGCGTCTCCATAGACGAAGCATATGGTGAGCTCTCCCCCGGTCTACCCGGCTGCCGACCGGCCGCGACGATTGCCCAGGAGATCAAAGCCCGCGTGCGGGCAGAGACGGGCCTTACCATCTCTATTGGTGCCGGCGTCAGCAAATCCATCGCCAAGCTCGCCAGCGACCTCTCCAAGCCAGACGGCTGCCAAATCGTCAGACCTGGCACCGAGCGCGCGTTTCTCCATCCTCTTCCCGTCGGACGGCTGCATGGTGTGGGGCCACAAACACGCGAACGTCTGGAGAGACTAGGGATACTCACCGCCGGCAGGCTCAGCGAGCGCGATCCGGCTGAGCTGGCGCGCCTGCTCGGCAAACATGGCATCTGGCTGTGGCAGCTCGCCAACGGCGTGGATGATCGCCCGGTTGTGGGTGAAGCTGGTCCACCTAAGAGCATTTCCCGCGAGAATACGTATGCTCGCGATATCGGCTCGCTCGAAATCGCCGCCGAGCATGTCATCCCGCTCGCCCAGCGTGTCGCGGCTGCCGCACGGGAAGAGCATGTCACGGGCCGCACGGTGACGCTGAAGGTGAAATGGCCCGACTTCCGCGTAATGACCCGCCAAACCGCACTTCCTGCCCCAACCGACGAGGCCACAACCATCGTCGCGACGGCGCTGGCACTACTGTACGCTGAAGTCGGTCCACGGCTCGATGCCGGCGACTCGGTTCGCCTTCTCGGCGTCGGCCTCAGTGACATCCTATCGCCGGACATGCAGCGCCACACGCGTGCATGGCGCCAGCTCAGCCTATTCGACGGCGATCTGGCTGTCGCGAGATAAGGCTCCCCGACCGCAAGAATGCCGTACGAGGTACAATAACGATATCCTTCTGTACCTGGAGATTTTGCCCCATGCTTCCTAATCCAACCAGCGAATCCCAATGGCTCCTCAATGGGCGCCGCGTCTATCTGCGTCCGGTGGAAGCCGCCGACGTTCCGCTGCTGCATCGCTGGCAGAATGACCCGGCGGTCTCTGGCCGGTGGTCATCTGTTTATCCGATGGCGTTCACCCAGCTTGAGCATCTCTACACGAGCCAGCCATCGGTTGGCGATGAGCGCGGCGCGTTTCTGATCGTCCACGGGGAAAACACGCCGGTTGGCCTTGTGACCTATCATCGTATCTGGTCCGCACCCCACTCGCCCGGCTATAACATCGGCATCTCTATCGCGCCAGAGTTTCGCGGGCAGGGTTTCGGCTCCGAAGCGCAGCGTCTCCTGGCCGACTATCTCCTCTCGACACTGCCTGTTGGTCGTATTGAAGCGAGCACCGACATCGAGAACATCCCTGAACAGCGCGCTTTGGAGCGGGCTGGCTTCTCCCGCGAAGGTGTCCTGCGGAGCGCCTGGTGGCGGGGAGGCCGCTGGCACGACATGGTGATGTACAGTCGCGTACAGGGAGACGAGTGACTGGCTATAGTAGCCCAATCTCGCCGGCAAAACTCGTACCATGCGCTGGTTGGCGAATACCGAACGCATCCGCGAGTGTCGCTCCTAGATCCGCAAACGACCCTCGCACCCCAAGGTCCACATTTGCACGAACGGCTCCTCCCGCTACCAGGATGGGCACCGATTCGCGCGTGTGGTCGGTCCCAGTGTACGTCGGATCCGTTCCATGATCGCCCGTGATAAAGAGCGCGTCGCGCGGACCAAGCAGATCTAGCACGCGCGGCAGCCATGCGTCCACCTGCTTGAGCGCGTCAGCGTATCCGCGCGGATTGCGTCGGTGACCGTACAATTGATCGCAATCTACCAGGTTGACGAATAGCAGGCCATGGAACGGCTGCTCCAGTTCATCCAGTGCCGCCGCCATCCCCGTCTCGTTCGTTCCCGTGTGGTTCGATTTCGTCAAACCGCGCTCCGCGAACAAATCCTCGATCTTACCGATGCCACGAACCTCAAATCCGTTCGCCTTTAGCTCATCCAACACAGTCGGCGCGGGCGGCTCCAGCGAGAAATCGCGCCGGTGGGGCGTGCGAATGAAATTCCCCGGCACACCGACAAACGGACGGGCGATCACGCGGCCAACCGCGTGATCGCCCGTCAACATCCCGCGCGCAATCTCGCACATGCGATACAGCTCATCGAGTGGGATGATTTCTTCGTGCGCGGCAAGCTGGAAGACGCTATCCGCTGATGTATAGAGAATGGGCTTGCCCGTGCGCATATGTTCCGCGCCGAGCTCTTCCAGAATCGCCGTGCCTGACGCAGCCTTATTGCCGAGCGTTCCGCGTCCTATCGCCGTCTCGAAGCGCTCCACCAGCTCGCGTGGGAACCCATGCGGGTAGGTCGGCAGCGGTCGTTCCAGCACCACACCCATCAACTCCCAGTGACCCGTCGTGCTGTCTTTACCGGCGGCAGCCTCGTTCATCTTGCCAAATGCGCCACGAGCGGAGGATGCCGGCGGCGTGCCCGCGATTGGCGTGATATTCCCAATGCCAAGGCTCCCAAGGGTAGGTAGCGCCATCCCGCCAACCGCTCTGGCCGTGTTGGTAAGACAATTGGCGCCCGCATCCCCATAGCGATCTGCGTCGGGGGCATTGCCCGATCCTACACCGTCCAGCACGATGACTACTGCCCGCTCAAGCGCCGCCATACCGCTCACCTCCTGTCACGCGTCGTTCGATGTATTCAGTCCGGGTTCGCCCGAGCGCGTCTCTTCCATGTGCATTGTACCGCGCGCCATCAGTGGTCGCGCGCCAGCTTGACACACCGCCCGCCGCGCGATACAATAGCTCTCGTGACTCCAGGGTAGATCGCAAGATTAACTGGTGCCATATGTGCCCGTAGCTCAGTGGATAGAGCGCTGGCCTGCGGAGCCAGAGATCGGAGGTTCGAGTCCTCTCGGGCACACCAATTTCGCGCAGCACACATTACCTGGAAGCCGGTCCGCAACGCCACTATTCTCCTCAAGTTCAGTTCCTCTATCGTTCCCCATTACCCCTTACATGCGCCGTTTTGACGGCAGTTCGCACCAACATGCACTCAGTACGGCAATGGGTTCGTCTCGCCCCGCCCTCTTGTACAATGCGCCCTTCCCCGTTGACGCGGGCTATGATCCGCGCCCCCTCAGCCGCGCTTTTGCCGACAACGCGGGAACACTGCGCGGAGGCAGATTCCGAGAGCTGGCGATCATCCCGGTCAGCTATCATCGGTTGCTCATGCGCCAGCCGGTTCCCAAACGCCCATTCCTGCGTCTAGGATCTGCGATGGGCGGCGGGGCCATCTACCTGTCATCAATCGTCCTGTCGCAGTTGCCCGCTGAGCTCGCCCAGCGCATCTACGATTTCGTCAAGGAGCCTGCCCCCCGCTGATTTTGTGGAACAAGACGAGCACGAGGATGGCGCCGAGAACGTGACGCAATAAGCATAAGACATATCCAGGGGACATCGCGTCACGAACTTCGTTCCCGGTCCTGATTGATCAGTCGGCGCCTGATATTCATAGGCAGTTCACTTACACTCTCGATCCACCCAAGGGCCGTCTGGAGGTTTGCCGCCGGAAGAAAAGGACAACGCCGGTGAAATTGACGGCGTTGTCCATGTTCCGCGACCACTACACGAAGCGATTCGTTGTCGCGGGATCGAAGAGATGTACTTTGCTTGTATCAACAGCCAGTGTTACTTGCTCACCCGGAGACACTCGCACCGACGGCGACAGGCGTGCCGTCGAATCGGGCGCCGCCACGGCCACCGCGGCGCCTCCACCGGAATCCGTGTCGGGCGCCTGTTCCTTTGCCGCCTTTACCGTTTCCGGCACGACCGCGCCCGGAAGCCGCACGTAGATGAGCTGCTCGTTGCCAAGGTGCTCTACGACGTCTACTACCCCCGATATCGTGTTGCCAGCCGCATTGGACTCCGCATCAGCCATGCTGAAATGCTCAGGCCGAATGCCCATAACTACTGGCCGCCCATCCTTCGTCGCCTGGCCACTGAGCTGCTCAGCCGCGCCACCGGTGAGGCGCAGGGTGTATGCTTCACTACCGCTGCCAATCACCACGCTGGCACCGCCCTCGTCTTTGACAAGCCGGCCTTCGAAAAAGTCCATCGCGGGGCTGCCGATGAAACCAGCCACAAACAGGTTGGCGGGTGTGTCATACAAATCCTGTGGGGTACCTAGCTGCTGAATGATACCCGCATTCAAGACGGCGATGCGATCGCCCATCGTCATCGCTTCCACCTGATCGTGCGTAACATACACGAATGTCGTCTGTGTCGCCTGATGCAGTCGACTTATCTCCGTGCGGGTTTGCACGCGCAGCTTGGCGTCCAGGTTGGAAAGTGGCTCGTCCAGGAGAAAGACCTTCGGATCGCGCACCAGCGCCCGACCCAACGCCACGCGCTGCCGCTGGCCGCCGGAAAGCGCCTTAGGCTTACGCATCAGATAATCGCCAATGCCGAGCATATCGGCCGCCTTATGTACCTGTGTCTCGATTTCGGCTTTGGGTGTTCCCCGCAGTTTCAAAGAGAACGCCATGTTATCAAAAACGTTCATGTGCGGGTAAAGCGCATAGTTCTGGAAGACCATCGCGATATCGCGATCTTTGGGTGCGACATCGTTGACTCGGACACCTCCAATGTACAGGTCGCCCTCGGAAATCTCCTCCAGCCCGGCAATCATGCGCAGCGCGGTACTCTTGCCACAGCCCGACGGCCCCACGAGCACGAGAAACTCGTGGTCGTGAATCTCCAGATTCAGATCTCGAATGACAAAAGCGTTCTCACCGTACCGCTTGGACACGTGGTCAAATCGTACGTCTGCCATAGATTCCTGCTGCTTTCCTGGCGTGTGGACGGGTGAATAAGGCATGCCTGACTGTGGTCTAGATGCCCTTTAAACACCCTTCACGTATGACAACAACTCAGCACGGACACGACCTGATCCACGGTGCGCTGACAGGTGCGGCGAAACGCAACCTCGGGTTGCGCTTCTCGGTAACTTGACAGGTGGCGTTCCGTTTAGGTACTGTTTTAACACACATTTGGCTGTAGTTCTAGTTCCTTACGCGCACAAGGATGCGCTCAGACCGCCAACAGAGCCGATTTGCCAGGGACAATGCTTTGCACAGAGCCATACCATGTGTGATGGCACCGATGGATTTTTAATATTTGGTCGCTATTCGCCCTTTCCGACGGGCATTGCCCGTATCACTTGGTTTCTTCTCTCATCAAGCCGTATTATTTCACCGTATATCGTTTATCGCACTAGCCCTCATTACAAGCCGAAAGGAGGAAGCATCGCCGACCAATTGCCCACCACGATTCGGGCACGCTTCGTGGTAGGGATGTCCCGGCGTGCGCTGCTGGTGGTACGATCGCCTCCGTGGCACGGTGCCTGCTACGATCGCACTAGCTAGAGTCGAATGCGCGGAAGCCAGAAACCCGTTTTAGTGGCAGCCGACGATAAAGAACAGCGACTGGCGACGAAGCGGCTTCCGCTCTCCTGGTAAACAGAAGGAGATCCCGAATGCCCAACGATGTTCATACCCAGCGCCGTGAGCTGGATCAGTTGGTGGAGGACTACACTGAGCGCGGGGTGAGCCGCCGTGAGTTTCTGCGTCGGGCTGGTGTGCTTGGCCTTTCCCTCAGCGCGGCGGGAGCATTGCTCGAGGCATGCGGCAGCGGAAGCAGCGGGGGCGGTGTCATTCAGTCCAGCACCGTAGATTTGCTGAACGTGTGGACTGGCGAGGAGCAGGCCTCATTCAACGCGGTCGTGGCACCCTTCAAGCAGCAAAACAAAATCACGATCAACCTCGAAGCCACCCGCGATCTGGATACCGTCCTCACCTCACGCCTCCGTGCCAACAATCCGCCTGATATTGCCATCCTGCCTAATCCTGGCAAGATGCAACAACTTGCCAAGCAAGGGAAACTTATCCCGCTGGATAGCTTCCTCCCCATGAGCCAGATCCACACCGACTACTCGAGTGCCTGGACCGATCTCGGCTCGTACAACGGAAAGCTCTACGCCATCTTCTACAAGGCCGCCAACAAAGGCACAATCTGGTACAATCCGGCGCAGTTCCAGAGCGCCAGCTACCAGGTGCCTGCTACGTGGCAAGATCTCATCACCCTCTCCAA
>Ga0070730_10006472_pt1 | contig 10013 bp, 12 predicted proteins | sample Coa_R1_3_FD_66447 | JGI IMG/M metagenome (GOLD analysis project Ga0070730, IMG submission 66447) | Surface soil microbial communities from Centralia Pennsylvania, which are recovering from an underground coalmine fire - Coalmine... | ecosystem: Environmental > Terrestrial > Soil > Unclassified ...
GTGGAGGACATCTGCCACGACATCAACATCTCGATCGACTATTTCGAGAACCAGTACGACAAGAAGGTCGAAGAGGTCTACATCACCGGCGGCGCCTCCAGCACGATCGGGCTGCCGGAAACCCTGGAGCGCACCGTTCAGAAGCCCGTCAACCGCTGGAACCCCCTGCAGTACTTCGAACTGGAGCTGCCCCGCGATTCCCAGCAGGAGTTGCAGGACAATCCGACCCAGGCCGCCATCGCGCTCGGCCTGGCCGCCCGCATCGTGGAATAGCCTTCCCGGGGCTCCGTTCCGCGATTCCCTTGACAACCCCCTAAGGGGTGGTAAACTTTTGGATCATGGCATCCCGAAACCTCGTGGGCATCGATGTAGGTTCCAAGTTCATCAAGGCAGTCCAGGTCAGCGAAACCAGCGGACAGTACAAGGTCACCGAATTCGGAATCGCCGAGGTCAACCCGCAGGTCTCCGTTCCGGACGCAATCAGCGAGCTTTTCTCCAAGAAGGGCTTCAAGACCAAGCGGGTCGTCAGCGCGGTGAGCGGACGCTTCGTGTTCGTGCGCTACATCTCCATGCCGGTGATGAGCGACGAGGAGCTCGTCAACGCCGCCAAGTACGAACTCGGCAAGTACATCCCCGTCGAAGTCGACGAGGTCCTCCATGACTCCCAGAAGCTCGAGGAGCTTGCCCCCCAGGAGGGCCAGGAGCCCGAAATGCGGGTCCTCCTCGTCGCCGCCAAGCGCACCTTCATCGACGAACACGTCGGCATCCTCGAAGGCGCCGGACTCCAGCCCGCCATCGTCGACGTCGACTCCTTCGCCCTGGGCAACGCCTACGAACTTTCCGGCATGATCAATCCCCAGGCCATCGCCGCCGGCAAGCTCGTCGCCCTCGTCGACATCGGAGCCTCCAAGACCAACATCAACATCATGAGCGACAGCGTCTCCTACTTTACGCGCGAGTTCTACAAGGGAGGCGACGACCTCACCGATTCCATCTCCAAAAAACTCTCCCTCGAGGTCAAGGACGCCGAGGCCCTCAAGCGGAGCGTCGCCGGCGCGGCCTATTCGGGGGGCGGAGGCGGAGGTGGCGGCGGGGGTGGCGGCGGAGGCTCCGAGACCAACCCGGGCAACATGCCCATCGTCCTGGTCTCTTCCGAAGACGCCGACAAGATGCGGACCGAGCGCCGCGAGCGGTCCACCACCAAGGTGCCCATCGTCATGCTGGACAAGGGCGACCAGACCAAGTTTCGCGGCGCAGACAGCGGCGGATACGGAGGCGGGGGCGGCGACGCCGACCGCGTCATGGACTGCATCTCCAGCGTGGTGGAGGACATCTGCCACGACATCAACATCTCGATCGACTATTTCGAGAACCAGTACGACAAGAAGGTCGAAGAGGTCTACATCACCGGCGGCGCCTCCAGCACGATCGGCCTCCAGGAGACCCTGGAGCGGACGGTTCAGAAGCCGGTCCAGAAGTGGAATCCTTTGCAGTTCATCGAGCTGGAGCTTCCCCGCGACTCCCAGCAGCAGCTTGAGGATAATCCCGCCCAGGCGGCGATCGCCCTGGGGCTGGCTTCCCGAGTACGTCGAGACTGAACGATGATAAAAATCAACCTGCTCCCGACGGAAAAGCGCAAGGCGGAACGCACCCCGTTACCGCGGTTCCTCCTCATCGCCTCCACCGCGGCGGCGTTCTTCATCCTCCTCTTCTACAACCTTTGGATCCTGAAGCTGATCTCGGACAAGAAGGACGAAATCGCCGGCCAGCAAGCCGAACTGCAGCGCCTCCAGCCGTTTGTGCAGGAGCACGACAAGCTTCTGGCCCGGCAGACCGAGCTGCAGAACAAGGTCCGCGAGATCGAGGGACTCATCACCCGGGACGTGGAATTCTGGCGCACGATCAACGCGCTGTGGGAAGTGATTCACCAGAACCAGCGGGTCTGGATCGACGATCTGCGCATCCTGGACGCCCGGACCGCCCCCGGCGACTTGCGACGGTCCGACCCGGAAACCAAGGAAGCCGTGGCCTACGGCGTGTCGATGCGCTGCCATGTGGCAGGCGAGGAAGTCACGGAGATGACGAAGTTCCGCAAGGCCCTGAAAGAGAACCTGATCCTCCAGGAAACGCTCACCCTCATCAACTTCGATGTCGACTGGAAGATCAGCGAAGAAAAGGATAAGGAATTCACCGAGACACACTCCATCGACTTCTCAATCTCGATGTTTGGCCTCGCGACTCCGCCCAAGAAGAAGGTCCAGGCACCGACCGGGCCCAAGACCGCTCCCATCAGCGCGCCCCAGGGAGGTGCGAAATGAACGAAAAGCAATTCACGATCCTCTGGGTGGTAGCCCTGGCGGTGATCATCATCGCCGGCGGCGCCGCGATCTACTACCTGCAGTTCGAAGTCCTGGAGCAGAAGAAGCAGGAGTTGATCGTCGCCCAGGGCCAGGTTCTGGATGCCACGAAGAAGAAGAACGCCATCCCGGGCTTGCGCAGCTCGATTGCCGAGCTCGAAAAGAAGGAATCCGAGCTCATCACGCACATCCCGAACCTGACACGCGCCGAATATGACGTCCTGGCTGAACTGCTCGACGATCTTCGCCGCAAGGCCGGCGTTTCCGTCTCGCGCGCCACGTGGATGGTTCCCTCGCGCGCGGCTGCATTGCCCGGGCGGCCGGTACAGCCCCCCACCGTGCACAAGGTGCAGTATGACCTGGGCGTGACGGGGAACTTCTACCAACTCCTGCGCTACATCAACCTGCTCGAACAAAATCGCCGCTTCATGGGGGTTGAAAACTTCAGCATCGCGAAGGGCCCCGGCGGCGAGGGCAAGGGCCCTGCCCTTCCCAAACGCGACCTGCACATCACGATCTACAGCTATACGTACAAGCTGCCTCCCACGCCCTTCGTGATCGAGACCGACGACGTCCGGTCTGGCAGGTCCACCGACCTCCCCGAATAGCCTTCGATCGCATGAACCTGTCCCCCGCGGGGGGACAGTCTGGCTGCCGGTGGCCTTTGGGAGCGAGGTAGGCGCGGTCCGCGTTACTTGTCCAGCTGCTTGATGGCGGCTTCGAGCTCGGCCTTGGCGTCGGTTCCCTCGAAACGCCCGCTCTGGTGCTTGAGCAGGTCCACCGCTTCGGCCATCTTGTTTTCCTTGGTGAGCAGATCGGCCTTCTCCTTGAGCCGGGCCGCGTCCTCCTGGGCCTTGGCCTGAAGGGCGCGAATCTCCGCCTGCGCACGGGAAGCTTCGGGGGCGGACTTGCGGGAGGCAAACTCGGTCCACTCCTTCAGCGCCCCGCCCCAGTCCGCCGCCGCCGCGTCGGCGAGCCTGTGCTTTTCGGTCAGCTCCGCCTTCTTCGCCTGGAATTCGCCCTCCCGATTGGGTGTCTCCTTTGTCTCGGGCTTCGGAGAGGGCCCGGGCCCCCTGCGGATTTCGATCTGCGCCAGGAGCTTCGTGATCTCCGACGCGCGGATTTTATAGCGGTCTCCCTGGCACAGGTCGAGCGCCCGCCGATACTCCTGAACAGCCTCGTCGTAGCGTTCTGCGGCCTTGGCGGAGTCGCCCCTCTTCATGAAGAGCTCGATCTGATCGCGGACCTGGTCTCCGTTCTCCCTCGAGAAGAAGTAGAAGCCCCCGCCTGCCGCCAGCAGCAGGACGAACGCGACCGCGGCGACGAGGAGCGCGGGGCTCTTCTTCGCCCGCGCCTCCACGGAAGGCCGGGAGGGTCGCGTAGGGGCTGTCCGTCCGGTCACGCGCCCCAGTCGGCTGGCCGATTTGGAAACCGGGTGAGTCACCGGCTTCATCCCCCCCTGGGATGGGGACTTGACCGCCTCGACCCGCTCGGTGGTTCGCTTGGTGGGAGCGACCTGGACCTTGGCGGTCGCTACCTTGGGAGGGGACGCCTTCGCCGGCGCGGGCCCGCCGATGACGGGAAGCTTCGCCGTGGCCGCCTTCGAGGAGGCGCCGGGCCTGGGCGTGTCGTCAAAGACGATGGTGGTCGAGCCGATGGTGATCTTGTCGCCCGGGCTGAGCATCTGAGTCTTGATCTGGATCCCGTTGATATAGGTGCCATTGCCGCTGCTCAAATCGACGCACTGATAGCCCTTGGAGGTCTTGATGACCTGGCAATGGCGGCGGGAGGCCTTGATGTCCTTGAGGCGGACGTCGCTTTCGAGGCCGCGGCCGAGCGTGACCGACGCGGCTTCCAAAGGAACCTTCTGTTCGACGCCCTCGACGACAATCGTGAGGCTGGCCATGGCAACTCCGTCCGCATCTCCCCCGGGGATCAGTGGACGTCCGTCTTGTAAATCAGCTTCTCGTACTGGTCGGCTTGCCGGGCGATGTACTCGACCGCGGTGGCCGAGGTTTCAGCCGTGGTGGTCCCCAGAAACCGGGTGGAAGTCATGACCAAGTGCCCGGCATCGACGGCGAGGCATCCGTGGGGAAGACGCGCATTCAGCTCCAGGGCGGCGCGCAGGCGGGTCGGCTCCAGACGATCGGCAGGTCCGATCCGGGTCGTAAAGCGGACCATGGCCTGTGATTCCTCCTTGAACTCGGCGACGGAGACGAACTGCTTGCGGCGGCCGGCTTGGGGAATGTCGAAGCCCGGAGTCCCATCCTCGGAAAGAACCTTCCAGTTCTTGAGTCTGGACACGGAGTCGAGGAGTTCTTTCAGAGTCATGCCCCAGCCTTCCGGGCGAATTATAGGCCCGCCTTGAGGTGAGTGCAAGAGAATAGCCCGAACCCGGGGGCCCAGTCCCCCTCCGCAGGGCGCTGGCTCCGGCTACGAGACCTGCCGCTGAAGCAGGAGCGCCGCGTTCTCTACCGACATCTTCCGGAGGAGGGCGAGCTGCTTTTCGTCCAGCTTGGCGAAGCGGCCCGAGAGGAGGAACTCGTAGGGTCCGTCGCTGCAGGCCTGGACCCCTTCGATGTGAGCTTCGAGCAGCGTGCCGTCCATCGATCCCGTGAAATGGGCGAGGAAACGCCGCTGGGTGAAGACCCGGTGGAGATCCAGGGAGGAGGGGGAAATCCGTTTTCCCAGCGAGGCGCCGGAGCGCCGGGCCTGCCGGACGCGCGCGGAAAAGGCTTCGCCGTCAAGACGCGTGAAGATGCCTTCGTACTCCGTGGCGCCGTCCCACATCCACAGTTCGGCTTCGTTCTTGGGGTCCGCCATATTCCCTCCTGTGCCTGGAGGCCACCTCCGGCGGCGGGAAGACGCTGGCACGTCGATCCCGACGCCGGAAGTGCCCCGGCGATCATCCGGTGCACGCCGCTTGAATCCAAAGAGCTCGAGGGGGGGCCGGCGGCTCCGCCGCAGAGGCCTTCCTGAATCATTCATAGACCATAATTAATGCATTGTCAACGAAAAAAACTAAATCCGCTTCAAATCGAGGACGGCCCTGCCAGGCGTCCCCCGACCGATATCACCTTCAGCCCGAACTGTTCCCCAATGCGCACCGCCGTCCCCGTGGCTATCGGGCGCCCCGACACCCGGAGTTCCAGCGGATCGTCCGCCGACCGGCCGAATTCCATCACGTCGCCGGCCTTCAGCGCCATCACCTCCTGCAACTTCACGGACTTCTCCGCCAGCACCACCGTCGCCGTGACCGCGAGCTTGAGGAGCGCCTCGCGCACCGAGGGTCCCGGCGCCGCCGGTCCCGCCTCGCCGCCGGGCATCACCTTCAAATCCCCCGTGGGCTCCGTGGGCGCGTCCGAAGTCGACGCGACGATCTTCGCCGCCTTCCGGTCCTTCAGGCTCCCCAGCCGGGCCAAGAACTTGAGGCGCCCTTCGACGCTGACCTGGACGGGGTCGGCATGGGGATGAGACGTCACCAGATAATCGCCCGGCCGGAGGGTCTGCAGATCCTTCATCCGGATGGTCGCCGGCGGGAGGTGGACGCCGATCTCGACTTCCGCAGGAGCCAGCCGCCGGGACAGTTCCTCGCCGTGGTCCGCGCCGCCGGCCTTGGGCGAGAACGCCGCCGGCGGGGCCATCCTGTCGAAGTGGGGCTCGATCGACAGGGCGGGGAATAGAAGATCCAGGGCCCCCCGCTGGTCTCCCATGGCGACTTCGAGCGTCACGGCCACCGACGGTTCGTTGACGGACTCCGGCTTGATCGCCTGAGGATCGCTCTCGCGGCTGATCACGTGGAAGCGGACAGGCGCCACCGGGGCCCAGGCGGCGGCCAGCACCGCCAGGAGCCTCAAGATCAGCGTATCGGCCACCTTCCATTCCAGCGGCGAGAATCCCCGGTCGCGCGGTGCGGAAGCCGGCTTCCCCGCCCCCAGCATCCGCTCGACCAGGGCGCCGGCGATGGACGGATGGATCGACATCAGAAAGCTTCCCTGGAGGGGCTCGGCAGAAAGCAGGATCAGGACGCCCGGGCTGGGCAGCGAGGAGAGGAACTCCCCCAGCGGCAGCTGGTGGACGCCAGTCAGGCGTGCGTCGACGGGCCGCAGCAGCATGCCCGACAGGGCGGGTTCCAGCGCCTTGGCGAAGGATTCGTGAAGGGCATGAACGAAGCGAAGCGGACCCGAGGGGATGCGCGACGGGCGGCGGAAATCGTACGGCTCCGCGGGGGGCGCCCCGGCGGAATCGCCCGCGCCGCTGTCGATGGCCGACAGCAGCGCATCGACCTCATGCTGCGAGAGGATCTTGTCCGCTTCGGGCATCCCGATGCTTCCTGAATCGGGGCCGGGCTATTCGACGACGCGCTCCGAGGGCCCGACCATCTTCCACCGGCGGAGCAGCGATTCCACATAAACCGGGTCCGCGTCCAAGGCGCGCGCTTCGTCCCGCAGCGCCTGATTGGCCCGCTTCATCCGCTCCAGTTCGCGGTCCAAGGCCGCACCTTCCCGGGCGACGGCTTCCCGCTCACGGCGGGCGCCCGCGGCCTGCGCCGCCAGCAGGACCGCCAGGCCCGCCAGGGCGGCCGTCCCTGCGGCGTTCCGCGCGAGCGTGACCCACTTCTGTGCCCAAACGCCGAACCGACCCCAATCCAGCTGCATTATACGCCTCCCGATACCCCACTTGACGGGAAAACCCCAGGGTGCTACTGTCGTTATCGACATGATTCTGCTGTTCGCTAAATACGGCTGGAAGGAATTGCTCTTTTTTTCCCTGCTCTGGTCCGGCATCGGCGCGGCACTCTGGTTCGCCCCCCCGGTCGCCCGCTACGCCATGCCCATTCCCGTCGTCGGCCTGCTCTTCACCTTGAACTTCTTCCGCGATCCCCCGCGGCGGATCCCTTCGGATCCCGGCCTGATGGTCTCCCCAGCCGACGGCGTCGTGGTCGAAATCGCCGACATGGTCGAGCCGGAGTTCTTGAACGTCCCCTGCACCCGGATCGCCATCTTCCTCAACGTGTTCAACGTCCATATCAATCGCTCCCCCTGCGAGGGGGTGGTCCGCGCCACGAAATACAAGCCGGGGAAGTTTCTCGACGTGCGGCATCCCGACTGCTCGACTCTGAACGAGTCCAACACGATCCACCTGGGCGACGTCGTCGTCAAGCAGATCGCGGGGCTGATTGCCCGGCGGATCGTCTGCGAAGCCAAGCCCCAGGACAAGCTTGCCCGGGGCGAGAAATTCGGAATGATCAAGTTCGGATCCCGGACGGAGCTTTATATCCCTAAAGACCAGGTCCAGGAAATCCGAGTTAAACTGAAGGATAAGGTGAAGGGTGGAGAGACAATCATCGCCCGAACAAGGTAAGCGCTGGAGCTTCCGGCGGCCCCGCCGCCTGCGGACCATCGCTCTGCTGCCCACGCTGATTACGCTCGGCAATGGCGTCTGCGGGGTAGTCGCCATCTTCAAGACCGGCCAGTTCATGGCCGTCGGCAACGAGAAGACCGCCCAAGCCGCCGCATGGCTCATCCTGGTCGCGATGGTCTTCGACGCCCTGGACGGTTTCGTCGCCCGGCTCACGCGCACCGCCTCGAGTTTCGGCGCCCAGCTCGATTCCCTGTGCGACCTGGTCACTTTCGGGGTCGCACCCGCCTTCCTGACCTACGCCCTGACCCGCAACACGGTCAGCGACTTCTGGGCCCGGCCCGTGCAGGCCGTCTGCGTCCTGTACGCGATGTGCGCGCTGATCCGGCTCGCGCGATTCACGGTCGAGACGACGCCGGACGAGAGCGCTCACCGGGAATTCGTCGGACTGCCTTCCCCCGCCGCCGCCGGGGTCCTGGCCTCCGCCGTCCTGCCTGCGGTCGCCCTCTATAACTGGGCTCCGTCGATGGCGAACGTGATCCCCAATGCGCTCCCCGGGCTCGCTCTGGGAACGGGCATTCTGATGGTCTCGCGCGTCAAGTTCGCCCACGTGGTGAATCGCGTCCTGAAGGGGAAGCGCCCCTTCATCACGCTCGTCGAGCTCGCCTTGGTCATCGCCCTCTTCTCCGTCTTCCGCGAATTCGCCTTCTTCATCGCGTTCTTCGGTTACGCCCTGACCGGCCCCCTCCTGTGGCTCAAGAAGTACCTTTTTCGCCGTCCGGTGACGCATTCGGCTCCGGTTCCGGAGGAACGGCAGGACAATCTCTTCTGACCCATGGCCGTATTCGCCTACATCGGTCTCGGCTCAAACCTCGGGGATCGGCGGGCGATGATCGCCGGCGCCTTGGAGCGCCTCCATCCCCGTCGGGTCTCCGCCATCGTTGAAACCGATCCCGTGGGTCGCACCGACCAGCCTCGATTCCTGAATACGGTCGCCGAGATCCAGACCAGCCTGCCCTCCGCCAAGCTCCTGGACACGCTGCTCGACCTGGAGCGCGGCCTGGGCCGCATCCGCTCCCTCCGCTGGGGCCCCCGGACGATCGACCTCGACCTGCTCCTTTACGGCGACGACCTGGTGAAAACCGAACTCCTGTCGGTGCCCCACCCGGAGCTCCACCGGAGACGGTTCGTCCTGGAAGGCCTGGCAGAACTTTGCCCGGACCTCGCCGTTCCCGGACTCGGCCGGACGGTTCGCCAGTTGCTGGCCGCTTGCCCCGAGTTCTGCCCAGGGGGCGCCCCGTGACGCGCATCCTTGAGACCATCGCCGGGGTCCAGAATTACGTGGCCGCCTGCCGCAAGCAGGACCGGCGCGTCGGTTTCGTCCCGACCATGGGCGCCTTCCACGAAGGCCACCTGACCCTGATGCGCGAGGCACGCCGCAATAACGGAGCCGTCATCGTCAGCATTTTCGTCAACCCGATCCAGTTCACGGCGGGCGAGGACTACGACCGCTATCCCCGTCGGCTCGAACAGGACACCAAGATGGCCGAGAGCGAGGGCGTCGACGTGATCTTCGCCCCCTCCGTGGCCGAGATGTATCCGAAGGGCTTCGACACGTACGTGGACCAGACCGACCTGCCCGGCAAGCTCTGCGGCGAGTTCCGAGTCGGCCATTTCCGCGGAGTGATGACGATCGTCACCAAGCTCTTCAACATCGTCAAGCCCGACACCGCCTACTTCGGCCAGAAAGACTACCAGCAGTCGCTGATCATCCGAAGGACGGTGACCGACCTCAACCTCGAGGTGGCGGTCAAGATCCTGCCGACCGTCCGCGAGGAGGACGGCGTGGCCATGAGCTCTCGAAACATCTACCTCGGACCCAAGCAGCGCAAGGACGCGACCTGCCTGATCCAGTCCCTGCGACGCGCGGAGGACATGGTCAACAACGGCGAAAGCTCCGCGTCGCTGGTCTCGGCGGAAATGAAGCGCCTGATCCGGAAGGTAAAGGGCACGCGCGTCGAATACATCGCGATCGTCAACTCCGATACGCTGGAGCCCGTGAAGGAAATCAAGGGCAAGACGCTCATCGCGCTGGCCGTGCGCATCGGCAAGGCGCGCCTGATCGACAACGTCATCGTCTGACATCCGCCACGGAAATCGCCGATGAATTCGGTCACGCTCCGCTGCCCCGCCAAGCTCAATCTGTTTCTGGAAGTCCTCGGGCGCCGTCCGGACGGCTATCACGAGCTGTCCACGGTGATGGCGCCCGTGTCGCTCTACGACACGTTGACGCTC
>Ga0070730_10006473_pt1 | contig 10011 bp, 9 predicted proteins | sample Coa_R1_3_FD_66447 | JGI IMG/M metagenome (GOLD analysis project Ga0070730, IMG submission 66447) | Surface soil microbial communities from Centralia Pennsylvania, which are recovering from an underground coalmine fire - Coalmine... | ecosystem: Environmental > Terrestrial > Soil > Unclassified ...
GTAGGCACGTATTTTGCCGTCGAGCATCTCAAAGCGGCGCTTCTCAGATTGCGCGATGACGGCTGCAAAATCTTCTTCGCGGAGCGCGCGCCAGGCGCTCCGGCGGCGCAGGGCGAGCAGAAGATCCTGAACTGGTACCCACCCCTCCTCGTCGAGGGTCAGACCGAAATTCTGCGGGTCGTGGCGCAGGGCATAGGACATAGTACGGCTGAGTTGGGTAAGGTTCTGGTCCATGGGTCCCTCCTTAAAATGAGAACAAACTATGCAGCTTCCTGGTAAACTCCTCACAGAATGCTGTCAACTCGTCAGCAGGAATGGCATGCTCCCTATCGACTGACAGGAACCCGAAGATGCGTGGGCCTTTGAGTTCGGCTGGCAAATTGACTGGTCGGGGGACAACATGGATGTGAACGTGATGAAAGCCCTCGCCCTCAGCGAAACACATGAGATATTCTTTCTGGATTGCGCTATCAGTGTGCATCACCTGAACCAGCTTGTACTCGATCTCGGCAAGTTCCTGGAACTCCTCTTGGGTGAGTTCATGCAGAGCCTCAATATGACGTTTGGGCAAAATCACCAGCCAACCAGGATGAGTGGTGGGGTAGGCGTGATCGACGACCCAGGATGTGCCCTCATAAATGAGTGGCGCGGGAGAGATGCGGCGCTCGCCGCTGAGGTTCAGGCAGGTAAGACATTCCATAGTCTAAGTTTCCTCGTCAAAATAAGATAGTGAAGCATCTTAATTCTACCATAATAGAGGGGTGATAGGTTACTGGACTGCCAGAGAAAAGTGATTCAAAATGGCCTCGGAAGCCATTTTGAATCACTTTTCTCTGGAATTTTTGAATGGCAAACGCCCCTGCTACTTGCATACATCAAGGGCGTTTGCTATGAATACAGTAAATGAGTTGCTACTTGATATTGAGCATCGGGATCTTGGAGACGCTCCAGCGCTGGTTGGGGCTGGAGACCTCGAACTGCACCATCGAGATGGCATCCGTGGGGCAGCGCACAATGCAGAGGCCACAGCGGATACACTTCTCCTCATCGATAATCATATCAGCGCCACCACGCCAGTTCTCCGTGCCCTGGTGCATGGGGTCGCCCTTCACCACGCGCGAGAGGCCCTCCATGCTAATGCAGTCGTAGGGGCAGATGTCGACGCAGCCGGAACAGAGAATACAGATTGAGGGATCAATCATGATATTCAGCTGGCATTGGAGACAGCGGCGCGCCTGAATGACGGCCTCTTCAGGAGAGTAGCCGGTTTCGGTTTCGCGTGTGTTACTGTAGCGCTCCTTGAGCGGCAGAGAAGGGATCATCTGGTGCGCGATGGACTCGTAGTTGTCGACCATACCGCGGCGATAATCGGGCAGTTCGATTTCTTCGGCAGGCTCGGCAGGGATATCCTGACCACCGAGGTAACGGTTGATACCGGCGGCGGCGTCACGACCATCACCAATGGCCGAGATCAGGTTGCGCGACCCCTGGGTGTAATCTCCACCGGCGAAGAGGCCGGGGACGTTGGTCATCCAGTTATCGAGATCGACCAGAGGAAGTCCCCACCTGTTGACCTCCAGGCCAAGCTCTTCGACCTGCAGCCACGAGGGATCGCTATTCTGGCCGAAAGCAGGGATCACATGATCCACTTCAATCTCAAACTCGGAGCCAGGAATAGGGATCGGGCGACGACGGCCACTGGCATCGGGATCGCCCAGCTTGTTGCGAACGAAGCGCATTCCGCTGACGTGAACGCCATCTTTGCTAAGGACAGCCACCTGAGTGACGAGATAGTTGAACTCGACATGCTCGAAGACTGCCTCATCGACCTCATACTCGTCCGAACCGGCTTCTTCCTTCGAGCGGCGGTACATCACATAGACCTTCTCAGCGCCGAAGCGGATAGCGGTACGGCAACAGTCCATCGCCGTAAAGCCGGAACCCAGTACAGCCACACGCTTGCCGATAAAGGCTGGCTGACCATAGTTGGTCTTCTCCAACAGGCGAATGCCATCCTCAACACCAAACAGATCAGCGCCAGGAATAACCTTGTTGTCCGCGCCAGTCAGAGCATTGGGGATATAGCAACCTGCGCCTATATAGACCGCGTCGTACTGTTTGAGCAGGTCAGAGAGCTGTACGTCACGGCCAACGCGGACGTTGTACTGCATCTCTACCCCAATGTCATCCATGTATTCGTCGCACTCTTCCGTGGTCACACTACGCGGCAGACGCCAGACCGGGATGCCATTGACCATAACGCCCCCGGCGGTGGGATACTGCTCATAGATCGTGACGGGATAGCCCATCTCGCGCAGATCGCGGGCGCAGGCCATACCAGCCGAACCGGCTCCGATAACCGCGACCTTCTTAGCTTTGGTAACGGGAGGTCGCTCGGCATGATGGCGATACTCGCGGTGGTCGGAGGCGGCACGCTTCAGCCAGCAGATGGCGATGGGCTTGCCATCGATTTTGTTGCGGCGACAGACAGGCTCGCAGGGACGCGCACAGGTACGACCAAGCACACCCGGCACCACATTCGCTTTGCGGTTCAGTAGATAAGCCTCATCGAAACGGGCCTGCGAAATCAGGCCGATGTAGGTAGAGACGTCCGTATGCGCGGGACAACCAACCTGGCAGGGAATATTTGTCTGGTACCAATCCGGGCTAGTTACAGTAGAGCGATATCTAGGTTCCAATTCGCTATCGGGATCAATCATCTCAAAAAAGTCCTTTCCTGAGCCTCCAGTGCCGTTATCGCAGCCCCCTCAAGGGGGCGACCCCTACGCGAGAGCGATGTGCCAGCACCTGGGAGCAGGGGAGACAGTATTAGGCATTCGCTACAATAGATGGGATGGCCTCTTCCAAAGAGAGCCTTCACACAATCAGGCCTGAGCGTGAAGGCAAATATAATTGCTGCTTTTAGGACCCCAAGACAGAGGCAAAGCTCTGCCTCTACATTCAGTTTACCTGCAGGGCCACGAGACAGAGGCAAGGCTCTGTCTCTACATTCAGGATCCCCAAGACAGAGGCAAGGCTCTGTCTCTACATTCAGTTTACCTGATACACTTGCGACAGGCATACTTTTCCAGTCAGATTATAGCATAAGGGACAAGGCACGAACAAGGAGCTTTATCGGCCCCTGGCCGCGCCGCGCTGAGGTTGAAGCCGGAAGCATTAAGCTTTGAGCAGGCCACCATGATAGAGCAGTTCGTAGACGACTTCTTCTTCCTGATAGATGTGCTCGATACCTTTGAAGGATGAGACATCTCCCTCATTAGTATCGACATAGCGAAGATTGCCCATGTGATAGGTAAAGTTGCCCAGAAAACGGTTTTCTTGATACATTGTTGAGAGGCTCTGTCTGAGCATTTTACCAGCCTGGGCAGAGGTAATTTTTTCTGGGCGCAGGATGTAGCCGAAGTAATTCTGGCCCCAAACAGGCTTCAACTGATAGTAGACGATTTCCTGCCCAATGAAGTCGCTCTCCCCCAGATAACTATCGTGGTAGGCCCAGGCGCCGTCGACATATTGCAGATCTTTAGAGCCCAGGCGGTAGGAGAGGAGTTCACGACCTCCGCCGATGTAGGTTGCCTGTTTGGCGCGTATAATGAATTGTTCCAGAGATTTACGTGAGAAAGCATCCATGCATTGCTCCTTTCTGGTTCTGTTTAGTTGAGTATTTATACGACACAGTATAGAGACGAGTTCCTGCCATCTTCTGTCATATTACAGCTTCCAGAGGACGTGGCCCTGCATTGCTGAAGTGAGATATACTCAGAAAGAAGCAGATGTTATTTAGCCGAAGGAAAGGAATAGAGATCTATGCCCGAACAGGAAAACGCCTCATCAGCAACGACGCCGAAGGTGGCGGGGCCACGTCCGGTGCGTGCACCACGCGGAACCAGCCTCTCATGTAAAGGGTGGCAGCAAGAGGCCGCGCTACGCATGTTAATGAACAATCTCGATCCCGATGTGGCCGAGCGACCAGACGACCTGGTGGTCTATGGGGGCTCGGGAAGAGCCGCGCGTTCCTGGGCGGCCTTTGACGCGATTGTACGCTCGCTACAGCAGCTAGAGAATGACGAAACCTTACTGGTACAATCAGGGAAGCCCGTTGGTATTTTTCACACCCACGCCGACGCACCACGCGTCTTAATTGCAAACTCCAATCTGGTACCGCACTGGGGAAACTGGGATGAGTTCCGCCACCTGGAAGCGTTAGGGCTGACGATGTATGGGCAGATGACGGCCGGTTCATGGATTTATATCGGCTCACAGGGTATTGTGCAGGGCACCTATGAAACCTTTGCCGAGGCTGCACGCCAGCATTTTGGCGGTTCGCTTAAGGGCAGATTCGTGCTGACCGCCGGATTAGGCGGCATGGGGGGAGCACAACCACTGGCAGCAACGCTCAACGAGGGGGTCTGTCTGGCGGTCGAAGCGGATGCTGCACGCATCAGAAGGCGGCAAGAGACGGGCTACTGCGACGAGATAGCGAGCACGCTGGACGAGGCACTCCACCAGGTGCGCGAGGCCTGTAACCAGGGGCAGGCGCTCTCAATCGGCCTGATCGGCAATGCCGCCGAGATTTACCCCGAACTGGTACGGCGCGGCATCATTCCTGATATGGTCACCGATCAAACCTCGGCTCATGACGCACTCAACGGCTATATTCCCGCTGGCCTTTCACTGGCTGAGGCAGACGAGTTGCGAACACGCGATCCGCAGGCATACATCAAACGCTCAATGGAATCGATGACAGCCCATGTTCGCGCCATGTTGGAGATGCAGAAGCAAGGAGCAATCGTCTTCGACTATGGAAACAACCTGCGCGGACAAGCCCTGGAAGCGGGCGAAACCCATGCCCTCGACTTTCCCGGCTTCGTGCCAGCCTTTATCCGCCCCTTATTCTGCCGGGGCAAGGGGCCATTCCGCTGGGTAGCGCTCTCCGGCGATCCTGAAGATATCTACCGCACAGATGAGGCCATCCTGGACCTCTTCCCGGAAGATATGGCATTGAAGCGCTGGATTACCCTGGCGCGGCAGAAGATCCACTTCCAGGGCCTGCCAGCGCGCATCTGCTGGCTCGGCTATGGAGAACGCGACCGGGCAGGGCTCGCCTTTAACGAACTGGTGGCGAAAGGGATTGTCAAAGCACCTATCGTGATTGGGCGAGATCATCTGGATAGCGGATCGGTAGCATCACCGTATCGTGAGACGGAAGCCATGAAGGATGGGAGCGACGCCATTGCTGATTGGCCACTATTGAACGCCCTGCTCAACACAGCATCGGGGGCAACCTGGGTATCGTTGCATCATGGAGGAGGCGTGGGTATCGGCTACTCAATCCATGCCGGGCAAGTGATAGTAGCAGATGGAACAGCAGAAGCGGCTAAGCGACTTGCGCGTGTATTGACGAACGATCCAGGTACTGGCGTTATGCGTCACGTCGATGCGGGCTACGAAGAGGCCATTGAGTGCGCACGGGAGCGAGGGGTACAGATCCCAATGTTGTAGCTCGCGAGGGCCCGGCGGGGCGACACACGGCGGGACGACCGCAAGGGATCGCCCCTACTATATGGCGGGGGTAACAAGCCATCCACGCATGTATAGTAGGGCGACCGCAAGGGGTCGCCCTGCCCTGGGGCACCGATTAGTGCTATGCCTGTTTTCTAACATCGCTAATCTTCCAGGTATTGGTTTCATCCTTCACCAGCGTGACAATATCATTATTGATGCCATGGGAATTGTGAACAAGCTTTAGATCTGTTGTCATACTATTGCTGGCTTCGTTTGTGGTACCATAGGTACACTTCACTACCTTATCTTGTGAAAGGACGTCAGCGAAACGAGGCTCGCTTAAAGCACCCTGAAATTTCTTTGAGAAAGCGCTATAGGCTTGCTGATAGTTACCCTGCTGCAAAGCCTGACAGAAACCATCAAGAGTCTTTACAGGTGTGGAACGGCTGATGTAAAGATAGGCAAAAAACCCGCCCACAGAGAGCAGCAAGACGGTGAGCAAGGAAGCCAGGGTAATCCAGAGACCACGACGACCTTTTTTAGGAGCAATCGTTTGCGCCCCAGTTGTGCCAGAGAAATACGCTGAAGGTTCAGCGGGAGCGACATTGGAGTCGGCGCCCAGAAGGGCGGATCCATCTGATGGTTGAGCGGCATATTGATGCTCAGATGCCTCTGGTAGTTGAGTTGTCTGTTCGTTAGCAAACGCATCTGGTGCAGCAGGGAATGGCACCTGGTCATAGTCCTGACCCTGTGGGTTATATAAACGATTATCTGGTTCTTGCATAGTAGACTCCTAGCCTGGTTTGCAGTAAGGGTCACTTCCCGTTACCCTGACCTGTCTAGCATAACAGAGAAACATACTTATACACAAGAGATATATTTGCATAAATTATATAGATATACATAAAATCAAATGCAAGCATGCGAGCAATTATGAGATATACCCCAAAAGACTTGCCACTGAAAGCGAAAGCATGCATACTAGACAAGAACAAACTATTATACTATAAGGGTCGTATATGTTTGGGGCAAACAGAAAAGATACAGGCGCAAGCCTATTTACGATATTAAGGAGTCGGTAGTGAGTGAGACATTACCTCAGTACAACGGCACTACTGTGATTAGCACACACAGGTTAACAAAAGTTTATGGAAAGTTGGTAGCGGTCAACGACCTGCACCTGCAGGTAATGCGAGGAGATGTTTTTGGTTTTCTGGGGCCAAACGGATCAGGAAAAACCACAACTATTCGCATGCTACTAGGGCTGATTCGGCCTACAGCAGGGCGGGCAGTACTCTTTGGCATGGATAATGCGCACCAATTGCCAGCGATCCTACAGCGCATTGGAGCCATCGTAGAAACGCCCGTTTTCTACCCCTACCTCTCAGGATTGGATAACCTGCGCGTCATCGCGGCCAGCTCTGGCATGATGTCAGGCCCATCCAACGATCAGCGACTCGCAGAAGTCCTCGAAATTGTCGAACTGCAATCATATGAAAAACTGACCTATAGTAAATATTCGTTAGGGATGAAACAGCGCCTGGGAATTGCGGCCGCCCTGCTGGCCGATCCAGAGCTGGTCCTGTTGGACGAACCGACGAATGGACTGGACCCGGTAGGAGTGATTGAGATCCGGCGACTGATCGCACGTTTATCCGAACTGGGAAAAACCATCTTCCTCTCCAGCCATATGTTACACGAAGTGCAGCAGATCTGCAATCGCGTAGCTATCCTGCAAAAGGGTAATCTGGTACAGCAGGGAAACGTCAGCGACCTGTTACGCGAGGGCGAGCAAGTAGAGGTACGTATGGACAACGAGGAAGACATGCAGAGCGCCTTGTATTTTTTGCAACAGGCCAGGGAGCAGGGAGCCAACTGGATAAGAACAATCAATATGGCTCAGAATAGACGAGGGCAAGCCACACTGGTAATCGATACACCCCAGATGCATGCCTCAGAGATCAACGCCATCCTGGCGCGTAATAATCTCTTCGCGGCGGAGATCCATCCACGAGAAGGAAGTCTGGAGGCCCTGTTCCTGAAGGTAACCACGCCATCCCCGGCGAGCCTGCACCTTGGAATGGAGGCACTGGCGGATGTACCTGGGCCAGAGAGTATACCTGAAGCATCGCGTAGTGGAAAGAGAGGTGAGCAGTGAGCGCGTCCAGTCAGCAGGAACAGGTCATTCCTGCATTACCACGAACACAGACCGTTGTAATGGGTCGGCAGGGCTTCTTTAGCGTTGTGCTCCGCTTAATTGGTGTAGAGCTATACAAGCTGCGCTGCCGTATGATGTCGAAGGTCCTGGCGATCATTGCTATTCTAGCAACCATCATTTCAAGTGCGCTGGTAGCATGGATAACGCCGGACCCCTTAGAACTTACAAATGTTGTTACGCTGGTAGCACAAACCCTCAATATTGTAGGACTGATACTTATCATTATTTTAGCCGGGACCATTGTGGGGGGTGAATACAGTGTAGGGACAGTACGTCTGATGTTAACCCGCGGCCCAACACGCGCACAATACCTCTTTGCCAAACTGGGAGCGATCCTCACCTGTATCGTAACCGGCGTAGTAAGTTTAACAGTGCTCGGCAGTATAGTAGCAGTGCTGTTCGGCCTGACAAAAACCGGGGTATCACAATTTAACTTCTTTGCGGGAGCGCTGGCGCCCTCGCTTGTGTGGTATATACTGGCCACTATCCTCAGTCTCTTCGTCTATGGAGCCATGGCCTGTTGCCTATCGGTATTAGGTAAAACAGCAGCGGCTGGAGTGGCAGGAACGATCCTATGGTGGGTCGTAGAAGGATTGGTGGATAATATCCTGCCATGGATCGGGAGTCTCAGCAAAGGGCTGCTGAGCGACTTTTTGAAGGCCATCCCAGACTACCTCATTGGACGTAACATCAGCACATTGGCACAAAACACCCTGGCCGAGAGCGATAGCACTACAATGCTCGCCAGCCTGCATGCACTGCTGGTCCTGGTGGGTTATCTGATCCTCTTCATTGGCCTGGCATGGTGGGTCAATAAGCGACGAGATGTCATAAACTAATGCTCAACACGCAGGTGATCAAAGAGTATGCCTACACGCTCGGCTTTGATACTGTGCGCATTACCAGCGCGGAAGCATTTCCAGAGGCCGAGCATATTATCAAAGAGCGCATTGCCCAGGGACTGATGGATGGGCTGCCCTGGTTTACAGTGGAACGCGCTAATGTGTCATGCCATCCAGACGCATTATTACCCGAGGCCCGGTCCATTATTGCATTGGGGATGGTGTATCTTACCGAGCAACCGGACGACAATCCGCCACCCGAAGGAACTGGAGAAAGTGAGCACGCTCCACGCGGACGTATTGCACGCTATGCCTGGGGTGATGACTATCATGATATCATCAAACCTAAATTGCAGCAGTTCGCAGCCTGGCTAAGAGAGTATACACGCGCCGAGATGGGTGAGGAAGCAGAGACACGGCTCTTCGTTGATACGGGGCGCATGGTGGATCGCGCAGTCGCGCAACGAGCGGGATTGGGCTGGTATGGCAAGAATACCAATATTTTGACCAGAGGATGGGGGTCATGGATCTTCCTGGCCGAGATAGTCACCAATATTCCCTTGCTGGCCGATCAACCACTCAAAGCAAATTGCGGTAGTTGTGAAATTTGTCTGCATGCCTGCCCCACCAGGGCTTTGCCCAACCCTTACGAGCTAGATAATACGCGCTGCATCTCGTTCCTGACGATCGAACTGCGCGGCAGCATTCCTCTAGAACTGCGGCCATTAATGGGCAACCTGATCTTTGGCTGCGATATTTGCCAGGAGGTCTGTCCCGTCAATAAAGTCGCGGAAAAACGGCTGGGAGTCTCTCCGAATATCCCATTGATTAGTGTCGCAGCAATGACGAGACGAAATATGAGCCTCAAGGGAAGTGGGTTGGGAGCCTTCCAACCGCATAGAGAATTTCATCCACGACCAGGCATAGGAAGCAGTCCGGAGTTGATTCCGCTGCTTTCATTGAGCGAAGAAGAATTTCGCGAACGCTTCCGGCGTAGCCCGATCAAGCGGACAAAGAGGCGAGGGCTATTGCGCAACGTCTGTGTAGCGCTAGGAAATAGTGGCGATCCGGAGGCTGTACCCGCGCTGATCGGCGCGCTCCATGATCATGAGCCGCTTGTGCGGGGGCACGCGGCCTGGGCGTTGGGGCGTCTTGGCAGCGAACAGGCATTGGCAGCTCTACACGAAGCGCTGGGTGAGGATGAGGATGAAGAGGTACGCAAGGAGATAAGATGTGCGCTGGCGACTTCATGACTATAAGATGCTCCGTTCCCATTACCCAGAGTATCCATGCGAAGAGAGCCGTCTTGAGAGGCGTGCTGTTGGCAAATAGAGGCTAACGAAAACATCCTTGCCAACTGAAACAAGGATGGCAAGACTCAACTGTATGTGTTACGACCTAAGTTTTGTCCAAACGAGATTCTGCAGG
>Ga0070730_10006474_pt1 | contig 10010 bp, 8 predicted proteins | sample Coa_R1_3_FD_66447 | JGI IMG/M metagenome (GOLD analysis project Ga0070730, IMG submission 66447) | Surface soil microbial communities from Centralia Pennsylvania, which are recovering from an underground coalmine fire - Coalmine... | ecosystem: Environmental > Terrestrial > Soil > Unclassified ...
AACAGCTCCGGCAACATCAGCTTCGGCGGTCATTTCTATGCGGTCCAGCCGACCTGGAGCAACGCGATCGGCGGCTGCGCCATGAGCCGCTGATCCGCAGAGCTCTTTCCGCAGGCAGAAGGCCGTCCCGGGAGGGGCGGCCTTCTCGCAACGTGCGGAGGCCAGGATCCTGGAGCGGGTGACGGGAATCGGACCCGTACTTCAACCTTGGGAAGGTCGCGCGCTACCACTACGCCACACCCGCGCCGAAGGCCGCCGATTCTATCGTGAGGCGCGATGACGAGTCCACGCCAGCCGGAACCGGAGCTCAGTCGCCGGCCTCGAGGCGAAGGTACGAGTCGTATCGGGCCTCGCTGACCTCTCCGCTGGCGACCGCGGCGCGCACGGCGCAGCGCGGCTCGTCGAGATGGCGGCAGTCGTTGAAGCCGCATGCCCCCAGGTGGGTGCGCATCTCCGGGAAGCACCAGGCGAGCTCGTCGGCTGGGACGGCCCACAACCCCAGCTCGCGGACCCCGGGCGTGTCGGCCACCCAGCCGCCGGCCGGTCCGGTCAGCGGGTGGAGCTCGGCGGCGGTCGTCGTGTGACGCCCCTTGTGGACGACCTCGCCGACCGCCCCGGTGAGCAGGTGCAGGCCCGGCTGGATGTCGTTGAGCAGCGTCGACTTGCCGACGCCGGACGGGCCGGTCACCACGCTGATCCGCCCGGCGAGGCGCACCGCGATAGCCTCGACCCCGTCCCCGAAACGGGCGCTCACGTAGTGGACCGGGTAGCCGATGCGCTCGTACGTCGCGAACTCCTCGCGGGCGACTCCGGCCCCGCACAGGTCGACCTTGTTGACCACCAGCACGGCCTCGATCTGGTTGTGCTCGGCGACCACCAGGAAACGGTCGACCATGCGGAGGTGCGGAATCGGATCGGCGCAGGCGAAGACGACGAGCACCTGGTCGAGGTTGGCGACCATCACGTCCTCGCGCCACGTTCCGCGCGGCCCGGGCTGGCGGCGGCTGAAGCGGCTGTGGCGATCCTCCACCGACTCGATCATCCCGGTCCCGTCCTGGGCCGCGGTGATGGCAACCCGGTCGCCGATGACCGCCGGATCGGCGGTGAGCCGGTCACGCGTGACCCGACCGCGGAGACGGCACTGGAACGTGCCGCCATCGGTCAGGACGGTATAGAAGCCGCTGCGGGCGCGGAGGATCGTGCCGCGCAGGAGGTGAGGCGGGGGAGCGGCGGAAGCCACGGGCGGTACTCCACCGGGGGATTGCGGCTGACGAGCGGTGGAGCGCGCCCGGCCTCGATGCGGAGATGGGAGTCGGCTGGTCAGGGCCGGTCGGGGTCTCCCCGCAGGCAGGCGCGACGGCACACGACGATCTTCGGCATGCCTCGGCCTCCCTTCTCCTGCGGTGCGGTAGGCCCGCACGGTACCGATGGCGCCGTCTCGCTGTCAACGGGCGCAGGCGGCTAGGATGGGACGATGGACGAGCTCGCCCGGCGCTACCTCCTCCTCTGCCTGCGGCTGGACCGCCTCAGCCCGGGGTTCATCGACAGCTACGTCGGGCCGTCGGAGCTCAAGGAGATCGCCCTCGCCGAGCCGCCGGCGCTGGCCACCGAGCTCCACGACGAGACGATGGCGCTCTCCGAGCTCGCCGACCAGCTTCCTGACGACGGTCCGGCGACCACGCGCCGGCGCCTCTGGTTCTGCGGCCAGCTGCGTGCCATGGGGGCGCTCGCCCGCGAGGCGGGTGGCGAGGAGATCACCTACCTCGACCTCATCGAGCAGCTGTTCGACATGCCGATCCGGCCGGTGCCCGATGCCGAGCTCCAGGCCGCCCGATTGCGGATCGACGAGGCCCTCCCCGGCCCGGGATCGCTCCAGGAGCGGGTCGCGGCGTTCCGCGCCACGCTGCGAGTCCCCGCAGAGCGCGTGCTGGGCGCAGTGCAGGACTCCGCGGACCGCTTCCGGTCCCTGGCGCGCCGCGACTTCGACCTGCCGCCGGAGGAGTCGATCGCCTGGGAGGAGGCGCACGACCAGCCCTGGGGCGCCTTCGCCCATTTCCTCGGCAACGGCCGAACCAGGATCCAGATCAACATCGACCTGCCGATGGAGGTGACCCTGGTCGCCTTCCTCGCCGCCCATGAGGCGTACCCGGGACATCACGCCGACCACGTCGTCAAGGAGCGGACGCTGATCAGCGACGCGGACCTGGGCGAGGCGATGGTGCGCACGATGAACAGCCCCGAGGCGGTGCTCGCCGAAGGCCTCGCAGATCTCGGCAGGGAGGTGGTCATGGCCGATTGGGAGCTCGAGGCCGAGCTGCGCCGGATCGGCCGCGAGGTGGGCGTTGAGGGCGACTGGGTGGCGGCGGTCGAGGTGCGCAACGCCCAGAACGAGCTCCAGGCGGCCACCGGAAACGCCGGGATCATGCTGCACCATGACGGCCGGCCGGAGCGGGAGGTCCGCGACTACCTGAGCGAGGTCGGGGCGGTGCCCGCTGATCGGCTCGACCACTCCATCCGCGTCCTCCGCGACCCGGTGAACCGCACGTACTCCTTCACCTACTCCGAGGGGAAGCGACTCATCCGGCCGTGGCTGGAGGCCCAGGGCCAGACGACGGGGTTCTGGCGGCTCCTCTCCGAGCAGCTCTCGCCGGCGGCGCTCCTCGCGGACCTGGAGGCCGCGCGCTCCCCGGTCGGCGATCCCGCCTGAGCTGATGGCGGGCGTCGCGCCCAGGGCGCTCGCGGTCCGCGAGGTCGACGTCCTGCTGGTTGGCGGTGGGGTCGCCTCCGTTCGCTGCGCGCGTACGCTGCGGCGACACGGCTTCACGGGATCGATCCTGCTCGTTGGGGATGAGGCGAGCGCCCCGTACAACCGGCCGCCACTCTCCAAGGAGCTGCTGCGTGGCGAGGTGCCCGATGAGCTCGTCAGGGTCGAGCCGGATCGGTGGTACCAGCGACAGGGCGTCGAGCTCCGGACCGATCTCGCCGTCAACGAGCTCGATGCCGGAGCACGCCTCGCTCACCTCGCCGATGGCAGCGTGGTGCGCTATCGGTCCTGCCTGCTGGCGCCGGGCGCCGAGCCGCGTGAGCCACCGATCCCCGGCGGGGAGCATGCGCACCTGCTGCGCACCGTGGGCGACGCCGCCACGATCCGCGATGCCGCGGTGCGGGCGGGAGCCGGCGGCGCGGCGGCGGTGATCGGGGGCGGGTTCATCGGCGTGGAGGTCGCGGCCTCGCTCGCTGCCCACGCGCTCCAGGTGCGGCTCTTCGAGCTGTCGCCGCGCCTGTGGGCAGGCTCGCTTGGGGCGACCCTGTCGAGCTGGGCGGTCGAGCGGCTGCGATCGATGGGGGTCGACGTGCGCCTGTCCACCGCGGTGACCGCCCTGGAAGCCGGCGCGGTGCTGGTCGGTGACGAACGGTGGCCGACGGAGCTGATCGTCGCCGGGGTCGGCGTGCGGCCGCGCACCGAGCTCGCCGCGCGGGCCGGCCTCGCGGTGGGCGACGGGATCGGGGTGGACGCCCGTCGCCGCGCCGCGCCGGGGATCTTCGCCGCCGGCGATGTCGCCGGCGTCCCGCACCCGGCCGCGGACGGGGAGCCGCTCCGGGTGGAGCACTGGCACGCGGCCCGGGAGGGCGGGGAGGCAGCGGCGATGGGGATCCTGGGGAAGCCCGTGCCGGAGCCGCGCGCGCCCTGGGTCTACACCGAGTTCGCCGGGCAGCTCATCGACGTCGTCGGCTGGGCGCCGCGTCCCGACGAGGAGCGGGTGATCGGCGACATTGGCGCAGGCAGCTTTGCCGTCGCGGCGCTGGTCGAGGGCCGGGTGAGGCAGGTGGCCGTGGTCAACGGCGCTCTGCCGATCGAGGAGGCTCGCGCCTTCGTCGAGGCGCGGCCGGCGGCGGACGCGCTGGCTCGGCTCGCGCCGGCATGAGCATCGACGTCGAGCGGTACCTGCCCGCATCGGCTACCGCGGATCGACCCAGCCCACGCGGGGGACGCGGTTCGCGCTCCAGCGTGCGCACCTGCTGGCCGTGCCGTTCGAGGCGCTCGACTGCGGTCTCGGCGTCCCGATCAGCCTCGACAGCGGCTCCCTGACTCGCGGCGTTGACGGGGCGAGCGCGATGGACGATCATGCACACGACAAACACCGACCAAATCAGTCGGGATTCGTGAGCGTCGCGGATCGCGGCGCCTCCCGCACAGAACCGAGGAATCATGGCCCTGCCGAATCCAGCCCTCAGCCAGCTGCCGGACAACTACAAGTACGGCTGGCATGACTCCGATGCGACCTCGCTGAACATCGCCAGGAAGGGTCTCTCGGCTGAGGTGGTCGAGGGCATCAGCCGCTTCAAAGGCGAGCCGGACTGGATGACCAAGCTGCGGCTCAAGGCGTACCGCCACTTCGAGGCGCGGCCGATGCCGACCTGGGGCGCCGACCTCGCGCCGATCGACTTCCAGGACATCTACTACTACGTGGCGCCGACCGACAAGGCGGTGCAGTCCTGGGACGACGTCCCCGATTACATCCGTCGCACGTACGACAAGCTCGGGATCCCCGAGGCGGAGAAGAAGTACCTCGCGGGCGTCGGTGGGCAATACGACTCCGAGGTCATCTACCACAACATCCGCGAGGACCTCGAGAAGCAGGGCGTCCTCTTCATGGGCACCGACCAGGCGCTCAAGGAATACCCGGAGATCTTCCGGGAGTACTTCGGGACGGTCATCCCGGCCAACGACAACAAGCTCGCAGCGTTGAACACCGCGGTCTGGTCGGGCGGGAGCTTCATCTACGTGCCCAAGGGCGTGCACGTCGAGCTGCCGCTGCAGGCCTACTTCCGGATCAACACCGAGAACATGGGCCAGTTCGAGCGGACGCTGATCATTGCCGACGAGGGGAGCAGCGTGCACTACGTCGAGGGTTGCACCGCGCCGACCTACTCGACCGCGAGCCTGCACTCCGCGGTGGTCGAGATCATCGTCAAGAAGGGCGCCCGGGTCCGCTACACGACCATCCAGAACTGGAGCCACAACGTCTACAACCTCGTCACCAAGCGCGCTGTCGCCTACGAGGATGCGGTCATGGAGTGGGTCGACGGCAACCTGGGCTCGCGGGTCACCATGAAGTACCCATCCATCTACCTGCTCGGCGAGCGGGCCCATGGCGAGGTGCTCTCGATCGCATTCGCCGGATCCGACCAGCACCAGGACGCGGGCGGCAAGATCATCCACGCGGCGCCGAACACGACCAGCCTGATCACCTCCAAGTCGATCTCCCAGGGGACCGGACGCACGAGCTATCGCGGTCTGATCAAGGTCTATCCGGGCTGCACGAAGTCGAAGTCGACGGTCCGCTGCGACGCGCTGATCCTCTCCGACGAGGCGCGATCGGATACCTACCCGTACATGGAGATCGACGAGGAGGACGTCACCATCGGTCACGAGGCGACCGTCTCGAAGGTCGGCCAGGAGCAGCTCTTCTACCTGATGAGCCGCGGCATGAGCGAGGCAGAGGCGGCGGCGATGATCGTCAACGGCTTCATCGAGCCGATCGTCAAGGAGCTGCCGATGGAGTACGCGGTCGAGATGAACCGCCTCATCCAGCTCCAGATGGAAGGCGCGGTCGGCTAGGCCGATGTCGTCCACGGTACAAACCCTGCGTCGATGACCGCGCAGGTCGTCGACGCCAGGCCGCTCCCGCTCGACGCGGAGGCGGTCGAGCGACTGAGCCGGCAGCACGGAGAGCCCGACTGGCTGCTCGAGCTGCGCCGCAGCTCGCTGGCGCGCGCGCTCGACACGCCGATGCCGACCGGGCTCGAGGAGGAGTGGCGCCGCACCTCGCTGAAGGAGCTGCCCCGCGACGGTGAGCTGCTCGCCGAGGCCGAGTTCCGGCCGGAGCTCCCCGACGACCGGCTCGCGGAGCGTGGCGTGGTGTTCACCGACCTCAGCACGGCAGCCCGCGAGCACCCCGACCTGCTGCGCCGCTACCTGGGCCGGACCGAGCCGGTGGCCTCGCACGCCGCCTTCTGGGCGCTCTCGCTCGCGGGCTGGACCGGGGGCACCTTCCTCTACGTGCCGCGCGGACTGGAGATCGACGGGACGCTCATCGCCCGCATCACCCAGCCCCGCTCGGACGTCACCTTCCTGCCGCATACCCTGGTCGTCGCGGACGAGGGGAGCAGCGTCACGCTGCTCGAGGAGACGGTCTCGCCCGACGGGGCGGCCGGCTGGTTCGGCGGCACCGTCGCCATCCACGCCCTGCCGGGGTCGCGCATCCGCTATGCCAACCTCCAGCGCCTTGGCGACGAGGTCTGGAACATCGGCTCGCAGCGGGTCGAGGTCGGGCAGGACGCGGTGGTCACCACCCTCAACACCGAGGTCGGCTCGCGGGTCACCAAGCTGGGGCTCGACGTGCAGATGACCGGGAAGGGCGGGACGAGCCTGATCCTGGGGCTGCTGGCGGCCGGCAACGATCAGCACATCGACATCAACAGCCTGCAGGACCTGTGGGGTGAGCACACCACCTCGGACCTGCTCTACCTCTCAGCGCTGTACGAGCGCGCGCGCGCAGCCTTCTACGGGGTGACCCGCGTCCAGGAGAGCGCCCGCCAGTCGAGCAGCTACCAGGAGTGCCGCAACCTGCTGCTCAGCCCGAATGCCGGCGCCGAGCCGATCCCGATCCTCGAGATCAAGACCAACGACCTCCTGCGCTGTGGCCACGGGGCAACCGCCGGTGCCATCGATCCGATCCAGCGCTTCTACGCCGAGTCGCGCGGCCTCAACCCCGATGAGGCAGAACGGATGATCGTCCGTGGCTTCTTCGAGCAGGTGATCGCCAAGATCTCGGTCGAGCCGGTGCGCACAGCGATGCTGGCAGCCCTCGCCGAGCGCATCGGTCATGCCGAGGCGTTCGACGACTCCGCGATGAGCGCCGCATGACCGCGGAACGCGCCGTGGCAGGGACGCTGGCCGGAGGGTTCATCGCGGTCGCCCGCGCCTCCGAGATCGAGCCGGGAACCGTGCGCGTCGTGGAGATCGACGGCCGCTCGCTCTGCGTGGGGCTCACCGAGGACGGCGAGTGGGGCGCGATCGACAATGTCTGCACCCATGACGGCGGCGTCCTCGGGGAGGGCGAGCTGGACGACACCGCTGTCGAGTGCCCGCGGCACGGCGGCCGCTTCGACCTCTTCTCCGGCCGGGTGCTGGCGCTCCCGCCGGTGCGACCGGTGCGTGCCTACACGGCCCGACAGGTCGGCGACGAGGTCCAGGTGGAGATCGGCGCATGAAGATCAGCACGCGCACCGAGTACGGGATGCGGCTCCTGATCCAGCTCGCGCGCCACGAGGGCGACGGGCCGGTCTCGCTGGCCGGCATCGCCAGGCAGGAGAAGCTGCCGCACGCCTACCTCGAGCAGCTCGTCGCGCAGCTGCGACGCTCCGGGCTCGTCTCCGCCACCCGCGGCCAGTCCGGTGGCTACCAGCTCGCAAGGCCGGCGGCCGAGATCAGCATGGGCGAGGCGGTGCGCGCTCTCGAGGGGCCGCTGCTCGAGATGCCGTGCGCGGGGGTCGACAACCTCGAGGCCTGCGACCGGCCACAGCCATGCAGCGTCCACGACCTCTTCCAGAGCGTCTTCGAGTCGCTCAACGCGAGCCTGGGGACGGCCAACCTGGCGGAGGCCGCGGCATCGGCGGGCGGACCTCCGTACCCATCCGCGGTTCGCAAGCGGCGCGTCGCGGCGCACGCGGCCGCCACGGCTGCCGCGGCGCGCGCCCGGCAGGGCGCCATGGGGACGACCGAGGCGGCGAGATCGGCGCAGCTGACGAATTGACACGACAAGGAGCGGAGACGACCGACTCATGACCGACCAGCTGGTGATCCAGGGCCTCGAGGTCAGCATCTCGGGCAAGAAGATCCTTAAGGGCGTCGACCTCACCGTCGCGCAGGGCGAGGTGCATGCCCTGATGGGACCCAATGGCTCGGGCAAGACGAGCCTGGCCTACACGCTGATGGGGCATCCGGACTACCGCGTCGACGCCGGGACGATCACCTGGGCCGGCCACGACCTGCTGGCGGGGCCGACCGCCCTGGGCATGTCGCCCGACAAGCGGGCGCGCCTGGGCGTCTTCCTCGCCTTCCAGTACCCTTCGGCGATCCCCGGGGTCACCGTCGCCAGCTTCCTGCGCAACATCTACAACGCCGTCCACCACCCCAAGCCCGCCGACGCCGACGGCGCCGAGGCGACGAAGTACACCGGCATCCCGCTCGCGAAGTTCCGCACGCTGCTCGAGGAGAAGATGGCGCTCCTGCGCATGGATCCGTCGTTCGCCAGCCGCTACGTGAACGAGGGATTCTCCGGCGGCGAGAAGAAGCGGCTCGAGATGCTCCAGATGTCGATCCTCAGCCCGCGGCTGGCGATCCTCGACGAGACCGACTCCGGGCTCGACATCGACGCGCTGCGCACGGTGGCCGAGGGGATCAACGCCAGCCTCTCACCCGAGATGGGCGTGCTGATGATCACCCACTACCAGCGGATGCTGAACTACGTGTCGCCGCAGTTCGTCCACGTGCTCATGGACGGTCGGATCGTGATGTCCGGCGGCGAGGAGCTGAGCCACCAGCTCGAGGCCAACGGCTACGACTGGGTTCGAGAGCAGGTCGGCCTGCCGGTCGGCGTGCTCGACGAGGCCGCCGCGCCCGAGCCGGTCGGCGAGCACGCGTAGACTGCGGAGCAGACCGATGGCGGTGCAGCAGGCAGCCCCCAGGCGTGAGACCGGGATCCCGGGCGGGTTCTCGGGTGCAGCGCTGCGCGCCGACTTCCCGGTCTTCGACAACCTCACGAGCACGGGCAAGCGGCTGGTCTACCTCGACGCGGCGGCCTCGTCGCCGAAGCCGCGTGCCGTCATCGAGGCGCTGACCGATGCCTACTCCCACCATTACGCGAACGTTCACCGCGGGATCTACGAGCTCTCGGAGGACGCCACCGCGCGCTTCGAGGCCGCTCGCCGCAAGGTCGCCGGGTTCATCGGGGCGCCATCGGAGCGCGAGATCGTCTTCGTTCGCAACGCGACCGAAGCGATCAACCTCGTCGCCTACAGCTGGGGCCGAACGAACGTGGGCAAGGGCGATCGGGTCATCACCACCCAGCTCGAGCACCACGCCAACATTGTGCCCTGGCAGCAGCTGTGCGCCGAGGTCGGCGCGACGCTCGAGTACGTGGCCATCACCGACGACGGCCGGCTCGACCTCGACGACCTGCGTGCCAGGCTCGAGCCCGCGGCCGGGCGGCCGCCGCGCCTGCTGGCAATCGCCCAGGTCAGCAACGCCCTCGGCACGATCAACCCGGTCCGCGAGCTCGTCGAGATGGCCCACGCCACCGGCGCCCTGGTCCTGGTCGACGCCGCGCAGTCGGCCCCGCACATGCCGGTCGACGTGCGGGCCATGGACTGCGACTTCCTGGCGCTCTCCGGCCACAAGATGCTGGGCCCGTCGGGGATCGGCGCGCTCTGGGGGCGTCGCGAGCTCCTCGACGCGATGCCGCCCTTCATGACCGGCGGCAGCATGATCACCCGCGTTACCCTCGAAGGGGCGGAGTGGAACGCGGTTCCCTACAAGTTCGAAGCGGGGACGCCGGCGATCGCCGAGGCGATGGGCCTGGCGGCCGCCATCGACTACCTCGACAGGATCGGGATGGACCGCGTCCGGGAGCACGAGCGCTACCTGTTCGAGCACGCCTGGGCCGCGCTCTCGGCGATCCCCGGCGTGACGCTGATGGGTCCAGCCGATCCCGCGATCCACGCCGGCGTGATCAGCCTGCTCATCGACGGGGTCCACCCCCACGACGTGGCCACGGTATTCGATCACGAGGGCGTGGCGGTCAGGGCGGGCCACCACTGTGCGCAGCCGGTCATGCTGCGCTACGACATCCCGGCCACGACCCGGGCGAGCTTCTACGTGTACAACGACCTGGACGACATCGAGGCGCTCAGCGGCGCGGTGCGTGCCACCCAGGGCGTCTTCG
>Ga0070730_10006476_pt1 | contig 10010 bp, 11 predicted proteins | sample Coa_R1_3_FD_66447 | JGI IMG/M metagenome (GOLD analysis project Ga0070730, IMG submission 66447) | Surface soil microbial communities from Centralia Pennsylvania, which are recovering from an underground coalmine fire - Coalmine... | ecosystem: Environmental > Terrestrial > Soil > Unclassified ...
TCGACAACGACATCGAGAATCTGGTCGACCAGAATGGGCGCAAGTCCCATCGAGGGCTCGTCGAGCAGCAGTAGACGCGGACGCGCCATCAGAGCCCGGCCGATTGCCAGCAATTGTTGCTGCCCGCCCGACAATGCGCCGGCGCTGACGTGGCGCAATTCCGCAAGCATCGGGAACAACCCATAGACGCGATGAAGATCGACGCCGAAATCGCTGCCGCGCCGCGTCCACGCCCCGAGCTTCAAGTTATCTTCGACCGAAAGCGGCGCGAACAGTTGCCGGCCTTCAGGCACTTGCGCGATCCCGAGCGCCGTACGCGCATGCGCCGGCATGCCGTCGATGCGGCGGCCTTCGAAGCGAATACAACCGGCCGAGACCGGCTGCACGCCGGAGATCGCGCGCAACAGGGTCGTCTTTCCGGCGCCGTTGGCGCCCACCAGGGTCACGATCTCGCCGGCCGCGACATCGAGCGAAACGCCGTGGAGCGCTTCGATGCGGCCGTAGCCGCTCCGCAGCTTCTCAACTGACAGCACCTGCACTCTCCGGTTCACGGCGAACGCCCAGATAAGCTTCGATCACCGCGGGGTTTGCGCGCACCTCGGCGGCGGTGCCCTCGGCGAGCGTCCGGCCGTTGGCGAGGACATGAATACGATTGGAGACGTTCATGACCAGCCGCATATCGTGCTCGACCAGCACGACCGTGATGCCACCTCCGACGATGCCACGGATGATATTCTCGATTTCTCTGCGCTCCACCGGATTGCAGCCGGCCGCCGGCTCGTCGAGCAGCAGCACCGTTGGCTCGCTGGCGAGCGCGCGCGCAATTTCCAGACGTTTGAGAGTACCGTAGGACAAGCTGCCCGCCGGACGTTCGGCGATGTTGCCGAGGCCGACACGGGCGAGCGCGTCGGCCGCCGCCTCGCGGGTGCGCCGGTTCTGCCGGGCGACGGCCGGCAGATGCAAGAGATCGGCCACGATGCGGGTCGCCTCGTGGCGATGTCGGCCCACCATGACGTTCTCGATCACCGTCAAATGCGAGAAGATCTGCAGATTTTGGAACGTGCGCGACAGGCCGCGGCGCGCGAGCTGTTCGGGGGCGAGTGCAGTCACGTCTTCCCCGCAAAATCGCACGCGACCGTCGTCCGGCGGGCACAGCCCGGAGATCACGTTGAACAACGTGGTCTTGCCGGCACCGTTAGGGCCGATGATCGAAAATACCATGCCGGGTTCGACGTCGAAGGTCACACCGTCGACGGCGTGCACGCCGCCAAAGGCGACCGACAAGCCGTCAGCCGACAGCACGGTCATTTTGCCCACCTCTGGCCGAACACGGCCGCTAAGGTCGGCACGATGCCGCTGCGCAGGAAGACCATGACGCTCATCACGATCAGTCCCAACATGATGTGTTCGTAGTCGTGGAACAGGGTCAAAGCTTGCGGCAGAATCACCAGCACCGCCGATCCGACGAGTGAACCAACGACGGATCCCATGCCGCCCAGCACCACCATGGCGACAAGTTCGATCGAGCGCAGAAAGCCGGATACATCAGGTGTGATGTAGCCATTGATCAGCGCAAAATACGAACCGGCGACCGAGGTGTAGACCGCCGACACGACGAAAATCATGAGCTTCTTCTGCGCCACGTCGACGCCGAGCACGCGGGCGGCGATTTCGCTGTCGTGGATGGCGCGCAACGCGCGTCCCGTCGGGCTGTCGACCAAATTGTGGGCTAGCGCGGCGCCAACGAGAAAGCTGACGGCCGATATCCAGTACCAGGTCGCGGCGCTGCGCAGCGGCCAATTCATGAGTGTCGGCCGCGACACCGCCATGCCATCCGGACCGCCGGTCCAGTTCGCTTCGTTGGTGAAGACGATGGCGAGCAGCACGCCGATTCCGAGCGTGGCGACCGCGAGATAATGACCCTTGAGGCGCAAAATCGGCCGGCCTACCACGAACGCCACGAGCGCCGAGAGGATTGCGCCGAGGACGAAAGAGAATAATGGCGGAATCCCGAGGTGCGCCGGTCCAATTGCGACCGCGTAGGCGCCAATGCCCATGAAGCCGCCATGGCCGAGGCTGACCTGACCGGCGAAACCCATCAACATATTGAGGCCCAGGGCGGCGATAGCGAAGATGAACACCAACGCTGCGATCCGGTAGTAATAGGCCGATGAAAACGACAGCGGCAGCAGGACAACGATCGCCGCCAGTGGAACGAGGGAAATCAACCGCTGTCGTCGCAACAGCCCAACACGTTCGAGCGCGGCGAGCACGCTCACACCCGTTCGATCTTCGCCGTACCGAGGAGTCCCTGCGGCATGGCGAACAGCACGGCCACGATGACCAGAAACGCGACGGCATCCTTGTAGCTGGCAGAGATGTAGCCCGCCGCCAACGCTTCGAACAGGCCGAGCAGGACACCGCCGACGACCGCCCCGGTGGCGCTGCCGATGCCGCCGAGCATCGCCGCGGCGAAACCCTTCAATGCCAGCAGCGTGCCGACGTTGTAGCTGGTGAGCGTGATCGGCGTGACCAGAATGCCGGCCACGGCGCCGATACCTGCCGCCAGCGCAAAGCAAACACCGACGATCATTCGCGTATCGATCCCAACCAGTCGCGCTGCAGTGCGGTTGGCGGAGATCGCGATCACCGCCTTGCCGAACAGCGTTCTGTCGATGAAAACCCACAACAAGACCAGGATGATCAACGCACCGCCGAGCACGACCAGGCTCTGCGGCAGAATGGTGGCGCCGCCGACACGGATCGGATTGCTGCCGAATAGAGGTGGCAGGCTGTGAAAGCGCTTGTCGAATGCAATTTCCGCCGCTCCGCGAATGAAAATCGAGGCGCCGATCGTTATAATGATGAGCGTCACTGCAGTCGCTTCGCGCGCGGCCGCAATCGCGAAACGGTAAAGGGCGAAGCCGACGGCCGCGGTGACCGGGACCGCAATGACGGCGGCGAGCGGCAGCGGAAGCCCGGCGTAACCGAGAAACACCGTGATCATTCCGCCGAGCATGACGAACTCGCCCTGGGCGAAGTTGATCACGTCGGATGCGTTATAGATCAGCGTGAAGCCGATGGCGACAAGCGCGTAAATGGCGCCAACCGTGAGTCCGGAAAAGAAAAATTGCAAAAACTCCGCCATCGTGATGCCCATCGCCGCAGAGCGATCGAAACGAAACGCGCAAAGGGCGGCGGGGCGCCCTAGGAGCCCGAATCCGAAACCAACGTCCAGTCGCCGTTCTTGATTTCGAGCATGCGGAACGCTGACAGATCGAGGCCCAAGTGATCGGCCGGTGACATGTTGACCTTGCCGCCGGTTCCGACATAGCCCGTGGTTCTTTCGATTTCGTCGCGCACTCTGGCCTTGTCGAAGCTTCCGGCGCGTTGGGCCGCCTGGGTCAGGATCATCAAGCCATCGTAGGCATGGCCGCCAAAGGTCGATACCGCCTGTTTCGCCGCGGCCTCGTAGGCTTTTTTATAAGCAATCACCACGGACTTTTGCGCGTCGCTGTCGGGCAGTTTGTCGGCAACGAGCAGCGCTGCGGCCGGAAGGCGAACGCCATTCGCCGCGGCACCCGCGAGATCGACGAACTGCTTCGATGCAACGCCGTGGCTTTGGTAGAAAGGATACGCAATGTCGAGCTGCCGGTAGTTGCGCGTCACGATCGCGGGGCCTTGCCCAAACCCCGTATTGATGACGGCTTGCACGCCGGCCGTGGCTTTGATCTTTGTAAGTTGGGGCGTCATGTCGCTGTCGCCCGGCCCATAGTTTTCCACCGTGGCAATTTTTATTCCAGCCTGCGGAGCTACGGCGATGCATTGGTCGCGCATCGAATGACCAAAGGCATCGGTGCCGGAAATCAGAGCCACCGTCGTCAGATTGCGCCGCTTGAGGTCGGCGAAAATCTTTTCACAGGCCATGCGGTCGGTATGCGGCGTCTTGAAAACCCACTTGCGCACCGGTTGGATGATTTCGATCGCGCCTGCGAGCGAGATGAACGGAATCTGCGCGTCCTCGAAGACCGGAATCATCGCCATTGTCGTTCCGGTGGTCGTTCCGCCGACCATGGCGACGACCTTGTCCTCCTCGACCAGCCGGGTGGCGAAGGTCCGCGCTGCATTGGCGTCACCGCCGTCATCATAGACGACAAGCTGCAGCTTCTGGCCGTTGATCCCACCTTTGGCGTTGATGTCCGCGACATAGATTTCGAGCGTTTTCTTCTCCGGATCGCCCAGGAAGGATGCCGGCCCGCTGGCGGAGAGTACTGCGCCGATTTTAACTTGCGCCCAGGCAGGAGCAGCTACCAGAGCCGCGGCAAGCCCAAGCCCGAGTGCCGCGATCGGAAGTCTTCCAATCATTCGTTTTTCTTTGACCATGACCGTTTCCCCATAATGGCTAAATTCGTTTTCGCTAGCCGCAACGCAAGCGGACTGCCGTCATTTTGGAATGGGACGAACTGCCGAGGACATCGTCCTTGATCTAAATCAAGCCACGCGAAATTTGTGCTTGTTACCAACGGTCGGGGGTACTTTGATTAAAGTCAAAGCGGCTATGTCCACGAGGGCGTAGCCGAGTTCGGCACTCTACCGAGGGGCTTTACACATGACCGACACACCAAATTTGCACTGTTCTCCTTTCTCCCGTCGAACCGTTCTGCTGCGTGGCATGGCCTATTCGGCGGGCGCCGCGGCGTTGCTCGGGCCAGCTTCGTCAGCGAAAGCAGATAAGATGACGAAAGAGGTGGTCGGCTATCAAAACTCACCGAGCGGCACGCAGCAGTGTAGCAACTGCGGCCAGTTTGAGGCTCCGAACGCCTGCAAGTTTGTTGAAGGCGACATCAGCCCGACGGCGTGGTGCAAGGTATGGACGCCTAAGGCCTAGGCAACCGAGACCTCAGCGGCGCTGCGGTGTGCTGACGGCTGCCGCAGCAGGTCGCGGAATGGCTCGATCAAGCGCCTGTGCAATGTCGCGAGGGCGGCTCCGGCCAGGACGACGACCGGCGTTGTCGCGACGAGTAAGAGCCAGCCTCTGGATTGCCCTGGAGGCAACATCGCAGCGACGGCAAAAGCGGCGAGCCACTGCACTAAAAAGACGAAATATGCCCATTCGCCCAACGTCCGGTCCAGCCGCGAAATCGTGGGGCTGAATTTTTGGCGGGTGAGCCCAAACACTACGACTGTAAAGCATGCGATGCTGAGGTAGTACCCGCATCCGAAAATGTACGACTCAGAAAATATCCAACCTCCCGCCAGCATATTCACGCACCAGAGTACAAACGCTGCGCTCGCGATAACGGGCGGCAATGACTCGCGCCGCTGCACGAAGTATACCAGTGCGCCCGCCGCGAACGGCAGCACCGCCGAAGCCGCCGTGAAATAATGCGCGGCCCAGCCGAGATCCGCGTAGGTGCAAACGAGATGGTAGCAAAGGCCTGCCGTCAGCGCGATCCAAGCCCAGCCCGACCGCCGCGCCACCACCAGGAACAGGAGCAAATACATCTCGATCTCAATCGCCACCGACCAAAAGGGCGGAACCATGCGGAACGCGGGGGTGCTGGCCTGCATCGGCAGCACCGAGAGATTGAGCAGCACGTCGTTGAGCCGCATCTCGCCGTGCCAAAATTTGAGGTATTGGCCCGCTTCACCGGGCAAGGCGGCGACAACCGCAAGCGTGATTGCGCTCACCAGATAATATGGCGGCAACAGCCGCAGTGCACGGTTGGCGCAGAACCTGACGGCGTCAAATCGATAGACATCGTTGAGTGACGCAGTGATCACGTAGCCGGCAATAATGAAGAACGCGACGACCGCGTAAAAGCCGAAATGCGCCAGATAAGCGCTCCCGACGAGATGACTCATAATGACCAGATAAGCCAATACGAACCGTAAAAATCCAAGCATAAATCGCGCCCCGTTCGGCCTACACACGCAGCTTCGGCAACGTAGCGGCGATCAGCGCCAACATAAACAGCATCACGGCTACGACCGTCGCCAAAAGGCGTCGTGCAACAACATCCTTCGCGAATGAAGCGAAAAAGCGCAGCGGCTTGGCGGGAACCAAAAACGACGTCTCTGCACGGTATGTGCCAAAATCGTCAAACGCACGATCGAGCACAGCTTCTTCCCATCGCGCCCGCGCCACCTGCAGGCCGGCCGCTACGAGCAGCAAACCGGCGGCCGGTAAAGACCTATACTGCAACGCCACCGCGCCGATGCCGAGGATTTCGAACAGATACAATGGGTGGCGGACGGTAGCGTATGGCCCGGCTCGCACCAGCCGTCTTGCCTCGGGCATGACGCTGAGCGATCGACCGAGAAAGCCGGCAGTGACCAGGCACGCCACATTGGCGAACAGGCTCAACACCACGCTCGTCAGATTGAACGCGACGTCCGCTGGCGCGCGGTCGAGCAGCATGAATGTCAGAGGGATTCCGACGGCCATCAGCGCCGCGATGCGCGGCAGCATATCTTCGGATTTGGCGATGGGCCGAAGTCGAAAAAGCGGCTGTATGGAGAGCAATAGGACGAACATCCATTGCGAGATTCGGGCAAGCGTGGCGGCGAGCAAACCGATATCAAGCTGCTCGAGTATTATTCGATCGTGGAGGGCCTGTTGCGAAAACGCGTGAACGTCGCGACTCAAGATGAGCAGAGAAAACGCGACCACTGGACAACGCATCACCCAATCGTAAATCGGGTTTTGATCGAGCCTGTGGCGAACCTCGCCCAGCATCATGAATAGGGAATTGACGGCCGGCACGGCACACACTTCCGGTTCTCGGCGCGCCGAGTTTTCAGCGCGGCGCCGTTTTGAGCTGGCGTCCAGCTCAAGGGCCAGTCGTAGCAGAGCGATCTTAAACCTGGGCTAAGACTGCTATTTGCGACCCCATTATTTGGGCAAGCCTGCCATGTGTTTTTGCCGAGAAACAGGAGCGCGCGCAAGCAAGGCGCGGAGCTGACGAAAGAAGGAAAACGCCAATGGTCTCCTGTGCTCTCGCCGGCGATTACTTGACAAAGCTCAAATACGAGGCCAGCGCCGCGGTTTGGTCATCGGACAGCGAGGCGGCGATGTGCGGCATCGGCGGCCCGGTCGCCGCGTTGTAGCCTTCGGTCCATTGTTGGAGCCGGCGCTTCAAATACGCATACGACAGACCGCCCAGGCGAGGAATCGCGCCGACGCCCTCGCCGTTCGGCCCGTGGCAGGCCACGCAGGCCACAATGTTCGCATCCGGCATGCCTTGCTGATAGATCGTCCGTCCGCTGGCAACGAGAGCTGTCACACCGTCATTGGCTGCCCTGGGGGAGAGCGTCGCATAATAAGCGGTAAGGCGGTGCGCCGTCTGCGGGCTGAGGTAGTCCGTGGCACCCCACATGTATTGCTTGGCGAACGGGGCATCGCGGAGGTGCCGGTGAAAACTCGCAAGCTGCTGCCAGATGTATTGCGGCCGCTGGCCGGCGAGCCGCGGAGCCGGCGCATAACCCTGACCCGTCGTGCCGTGGCACCAATTGCAGTTGCGCACAGCGAGATCGTCGGCGTGAGCTGCAAACGGGATAACGGCAGCCCAGAAACTCGCCAGCAGTACCAGCAGTATCAGTATCGGGCTCGCGTTTCTCATGATCCTGCTTTTCAACTGTCCTCGGCTTACCACGGACGGACTGACAGCGATTATCTAAGGCTACTGACGTAGGCGGCAACGGCTTCGATTTGCGACCGGCTCAGACTGTGGGCGACCGGGCTCATGATGTACGAAGTGTCGCGGATCGCCGGATTTTGCCCTCGTTCTTTGCCCCAATTGACCAACTCCTTGATGACATACGGATACACTTGGCCGGCCAAGCGCGGAATGATCCCGGCGCCGGTCGCCTGCGGACCATGACAGGCCGCGCATGCCGCGATATTGGCGTCGGGCATGCCGTCTTGAAAAATTCTCTTCCCCTCCTCGGCAAGACGCCGCGGACTACCGCCAAGCGGCGGAGGATTGAGTGCCCTGAAATTCGCGGCGAGCCCGGAAATCATGGACGGGCTCAGCGAATGCGCCACGTTGAACATGATGTTGTTGGTGCGACGATGCTCGATGAAGGCACGCAACTGATTGGCTAGATATTCGGGCTGCTGCCCGGCGAGCCGCGGGATCGGATAATAGCCGAGGAAACCTTGCGCGGACGGCCCATGGCAATCCTTGCAATAGGCGATCTTGGCCGGCAAGCCGCCACCGGTGTGCTCCGCCCGACCCGCAACGGTGAAAACCGCGACCAGCAAGATCGCCAGTGCGGCGCATCCGCTTATCGGCCTCAAGATTCTTGCGTTCGGCAGCTTCATGATCTCGCGACCGACTATTCGAGAGTGCTGACGTAAGCGGCGACCGCCTTGATCTGCGATTGGCTCAAGTTGTGCGCGATCGGCTGCATAATGGCGGAGGTGTCGGGTTTTCCTGGGTCCTGGCCGCGCTCTTTGTCCCAATTGGTCAGCTTGGCGACCACATAGTCGTAGAGCTGTCCGGCGAGGCGAGGAAATGGACCGTTGCCTTTGCCCTCAGGGCCATGACAGGTGGCGCATGCGGGCACCTTCACGTCCGGTAATCCCTCGCCAAAGATTTTCTTTCCGGCCGGCACTATGTCCTGCGGCGCGCCGCCCAGCGGCTTCGGATTGAGCTTGTGAAAGTCGTCGATCAGCGCCGTAATCATCGCCGGGCTGAGCACGTGGCCGACATTGAACATGATGTTGTTGGTGCGCCGACGTTCGACGAAGGCCTGTAACTGGTTCTTGAGGTAATCGGTCGGCTGCCCGGCCAAGCGCGGGATCGGATAGTAGCCGCGGAAGCCTTGCGCCTCGACGCCATGGCAGACTTCGCAGTAGGCGAGCTTGGCCGCAACGTCACGCTGCGAAACGGTGTCGGCCGGTGTTGCGGCGTAGCTGCGAACCGCAGCGGCGCAGCCGAGCGCCAGCAGCCCCGATAGCACCGCCAATTTGACACCGTCCGCTTTCATGTTCGGATCTCGACGTTTATTGGTCCGACCACCAGACATGAAAATCGACGCCGAGCTTGACCACCTGAATGCTCTGCTTGATGTCGACCGGGCCGGACAGGGCGTTGACGGCATCCGACATCAGCACGGTGCCGTGCGGGAACTGGTAATAGTCATATTCCAGGCTGATGGTCCAAGGTCCGCCGACCGCCCACGCGATACCGGCACCGGCCGTGAAGCCGGTGCGAATATCGATCCCGGTGAAGTTGAATGACGTTCCCTGGAACATGCCAGTGACGGCATATTGATCTTCGATCCACGCCCCACCACCTTTTGCGTAGATCAGGAAATGGTCGAAGGCGTAGCCGAGCCGCGCCGTCGCGCTGGAAAGAAAATCGGTGTTGACGTTGACAGTCGCCTGCTCGCCGAGAAACCCGGCAGGCAGCGCCGCGCTGCTGCTGCCCTTCAGCGTCGAGCCGGCGAAATCGCCGGCAGCGCCCAGCACCCATCGGCCGTCGAATTCATAGTCGCAGCCGATCTGTCCGCCGCCGATGAACCCGGTTGAAGAGATGTTGGCCGTGGTCACCCCGATGGTCGTGCCGGGACCCGCAAACGAGTCCTGGACGAGTTGCACGGGATCGGTGATGTCATGGCTGGCCATCGCACCGCCGGCGTGCGCTCCGGCGTAGCAGCTCGTCCAACTAAACACCGGCGCGGCGACCGGTGCGAGGCCGAGATCCGCGGCGGCTGCTGGCAGGCTTAACAGCGCAAGTGCCGTGCTCGCCAAAAATATCGTCTTTCTCATCATAGACCCCCGAGCATCTCGCCATCCAGCTACATCGCCAACCAAGCATAGAGGAACAGAGAGTTGTTGTTGCTGGCGCCGACGGTCGTGCCGTCAAACTTGTTGTACCAGGTGTATTGCAGCCCGATGCGGGCATTGAACCAGGGCCATCCCGGCGCGCGGGTGCTGACGAACGGGATGTAGGCGACCTCGGCGACCCAGCCTTCGCTGTCGGGACTGAAGCCGCTGGCCA
>Ga0070730_10006477_pt1 | contig 10009 bp, 10 predicted proteins | sample Coa_R1_3_FD_66447 | JGI IMG/M metagenome (GOLD analysis project Ga0070730, IMG submission 66447) | Surface soil microbial communities from Centralia Pennsylvania, which are recovering from an underground coalmine fire - Coalmine... | ecosystem: Environmental > Terrestrial > Soil > Unclassified ...
CGTGTGGAAGCGAATTTTCTTGAACATGCTCGCCAGGGCCGTGACCTTGACCTCGCCGTGGTGCCGCGCCACGGGTTCGCCGTCCGGGCCCGCAAACGTGTCGAGGACCTGGATGGTCACCGACGAGAGCGCGTCCGTGTAGTAGTCGACCTCGACCGGGCGCACGTAAGCCTTCTTCTCGTCCCAGTCCAGGCGGTCGACGTGGTACTGCGCGCCCTCATGCAGGTACACCGCCTCTTCGTGCAGGAACACGGGAGTCGAGAACTGGTCCATCTCGCCGATGACCTGAGGGCGCGGGTGCGAGGTGTCGATGATGATCACGTTGTCCGCGGCGATGCGGCGGAGGTGGATCTCCTCGGCGGGGAACGCCTGACGGCTCCAGAACCACCGGCCGGCGGACCGCGTCGCCGAACCGTCTTCCTCGAACAGCTCGAGCAGGGGCCCGACGTCTGCGCGGCCGAGGCGTTCCTGGTCCTCGAACGGGAGCTCGAACAGCCCCGCCTGCAGGTGCCCGGCGAGGATGAGCAGGTTGTCGGGGTCGACCAGTCCTTCCTCGGGGTCGGAGCTGAGGAAGTACTCGGGATGGCGGACGATGAACTGGTCCAGCGGCGAGCTCGAGGCCACGAACACGCCGACCGATCCGGCGCGGCGGCCGGCGCGGCCGAGCTGCTGCCAGGTCGAGGCGATCGTGCCCGGGTAGCCCACCAGCACCGACGTCTCGAGGCTCCCGATGTCGATGCCGAGCTCGAGCGCGTTGGTGCTGACGACGCCCGTGATGTCGCCCGCGCGCAGGCCGGCCTCGATCTCCCGGCGATGCAGCGGAAGGTAGCCCGCGCGATAGCCCCGGACGCGCTTGTGCGCGTCGAGCCGGGGCGCGAGATCTTCGCGCAGGTAGCTCAGCATCACCTCGACCTGCAGCCGGCTGCGGCAGAAAACGATGGTCTGGATTCCCGAGCGGATCCACGGCGCCGCGATGCGGCGGGCCTCGAGCATCGAGCTCCTGCGGACGCCGAGCTCGCGGTTGAGCAGCGGCGGGTTGTAGAAGATGAGCCGGCGCTCGCCCCGCGGAGCGCCGTTGCGGTCGACCAGGACGATGTCGTCCTCCTCGAGCAGCCGCTGCGCCAGCTGCAGCGGGTTGGCGATGGTCGCCGACGCGCAGATGAACGTCGGATGCGAGCCGTAGAACTCGCAGATGCGCTTCAGCCGCCGGATCACGTTCGCCACCTGGCTTCCGAAGAGGCCGCGATACGTGTGCAGCTCGTCGATGACCACGAACTCGAGGCTCGAGAACAGCCGCCGCCACCGCGTGTGGTGCGGCAGCACGCCCGTGTGCAGCATGTCCGGGTTGGTCATGACTAGGTGGCCCGCCTCCCGGATCGCCGTGCGCCGGCCGGGCGAGGTGTCGCCGTCGTAGGTGTCGACCCGCAGATCGATGGGCAGGCCGGCCTTGAGCGCTCCAAGCTCGGCCAGCTGGTCCTGGGCGAGCGCCTTGGTCGGAAAGAGGTAGATGGCCCGCCGCTCGGGATCTTCGAGCAGGCGCTGCAGGACCGGCAGGTTGTAGCAGAGGGTCTTGCCGCTGGCGGTCGGCGTCACGACGACCAGGTGGCGCCTGTTGCGGACTGCGGAATAGGCCTCAGCCTGATGAGAATAGAGACGCTCGATTCCGCGGCTGGCAAGGGCCGCGGCGAGCTCCGGGTTGAGGTCGAAAGGTAGAGGCGCGAACACGGCCGGGGTTGCGGGCAAGATGTGGTCAAGCGTCACCTCCCCGCGAAAGTCGGCCGGATCGAATGGGGGAAGCGCAGGCATGGAGTGGACGGGAGGGTAGACGAACATTCGTTTGGAGTCAAGTGACGAGAGCGCGGAGGAGCCCCTCTACAGCCCGGGCTCGGAGGCCGATTTCGAACGCCTTTACAGGCGCTCCCACCAGCGCGTTCTGGTCACCCTCACCGGCATGCTCGGCAACCGGGCGGCCGCCGAGGACTGCACCCAGGAAGCCTTCGCCCGCGCCTTCAAGGCCTGGGGGTCCTGGCGTCCTGAGGCGCCTGCCGAAGCCTGGGTGCACCGGATCGCGATCAACGTGGCGGTGTCCTACTGGCGGCGCCAGAGGCTGCGCGAAGCGGGCGAGATCGTGCGCCGTCTGGGCCAGCCGGCGCCTCCTCCGTCTACGGCGGCGTTGGCCGAGCGCTCGGACCTGATCCGCGCGCTGCGCAAGCTGCCGGCCAAGCAGCGGGCGGCCCTGGTGCTGCGCCACTTCCACGGCTACACCAATCGCGAGATTGCGGCGTCCCTGGGCATCCCCGAGCGCACCGTCGCCTCGCGGCTGGCGGCGGCCAGGGCACAGCTGCAGGCTGTTCTGGGCGAGGGCTGGAGATGAGATCGGGTACATCGACGGGGCTCGGCGTTGATGCCTGAGCGAATCGAGATGAATGACTTCGAGCAGAACCTGGAGCGCGGGCTACATGAGCTCTTCGACCCCTACCTGGCCGAGCAGCCTCGACCCTGGCGCACCCGCCCGCGAGCCGGTGTCTCCGGTCGCGTGGCCGGCGGCCTCGGCGGCGCCCTCGTCGCCAAGCTCGCCACCGGCGCGGTGATCGCGGCCCTCGCCGCCGGAGCCGGGGTGGGGGTGGCGACCACCCACAGCCTCAACCCGGTGGACTGGGGCCGGGCCGCGAGCCGGCAGGTGCAGAAGGCGCAGCCACAGGTGGCGTCCACCCCCGTGGCCCACCCCGTCGCGCCGGCGTCCCCGAATCGCCAGACGCCCGCGGCGACGCCGGTGGCCGTAAGCCCCGCGGTGAGTCCGCCCGCGGTGCCCTCGTCACTTCCGACCGTCAACCCGATCCCTTTACCGACCGTAAAGCCAACGATTCTGCCTACGATTCCCTGAGGGGCTGCGGGACCAAAACGCCCGGCCGGCCGTTATACCGGTTGGCGGGCCGGGGCCCTCCGGAGGTGACTGGGATCGGAACGGAAGGCATAGGCGCCTCGGCGCCTGAATACAAGCCAGGTTCGGCGGCGGATTTCGAGCGCCTGTACCGGAGCTCGTACAACCGGGTGCTGGGGACGCTGATCGGGATCCTGGGCGAACGCGCCGCGGCCGAAGACTGCGTGCAGGACGCATTCGTGCGCGCCTATCGGAGCTGGTCGTCCTGGCGCGGCGACGCGCCGGCGGAGGCCTGGCTCCACCGGATCGCGATCAATACGGCCATCTCGCATCAGCGCTACGAGCGCATGCGGGAGGTGGGGCAGGTGCTCCGGCGCCTTGGACGGCCCACCCCGCCACCCGATCCGTCCACGCTCGCCGAACGGTCGGACCTGGTCCAGGCTCTCCGGAAGCTGCCGCCCAAGCAGGCGGCGGCGATCGTGCTCAGGCACCACCACGGCTACACCAACCGCGAGATTGCGGCCGCGCTCGGCATCCCCGAACGAACGGTCGCCTCTCGTCTCGCCGGTGCGAAAGAGCGGCTGAGGAAGATCCTGGCGTACGAGCGTGCGGCCAATCCGCAAATCAGCGTGGGTACTTTGTCAGAGGACAGCGTCCCTTCCGATTGAGGTCAACATGAGCGACTTTGACAGGGAAATCGAGCGCGAGCTGGACCGGATCCTAGGCCCGGTCGACACGCAAACGATCCCTGCCTGGAGGACTCCGGCCTCGGGAGGATTCATGAAACGGATATTGGGTGGGACCGGCGCCGCCGTGGCGGCGAAGCTCCTGACAGGATTTGCGGTTGTCGCTTTTGCCGCGGCGGGCGCGGGGGCGGCCACAGAGGTGGCGGTCACCGGCAGCTTGAACCCAGCGGACTGGGGCCAGCAGGTCAAGGCGACCGTCGCGACGTGCAAGACCACGCTCAGGGCGTCAGGCGTGCGCGGAATTGGGCCGTGCGTGAGCGCCTTCGCCAAGCAGCATGGCGACCTCGTCAGCGATTCGCACCAGGCGAGCAACGCACGTGACAACCATTCCAACAACGGCAACAACGGCAAGGGCAAAGGCAAGGGCAATGGGTCGGACAACAGCCAGGCGGGCGACCGGACCCATGGCAAGCCCGGCACCGTGCCGCCGACCACGCACTCGTAACGACGTGGAGAGGGGTAAGAAGATGACTTGGGTGAGGGCATAGAAAACTAGACCCTTCCTCTCGACGGGGCCGGGCCCGCTGCGGGCTCGGCCTCACTTTATTTCTTGGCCACGACCTTCCACTGCTGACCGGTCGGCGTGTCGGTCACGACCACCCCCATCGCGGTCAGCTGGTCGCGCAGCCTGTCCGCAGCCGCGAAGTCTTTGGCTGCCCGCGCCTTCTGGCGAGCGGCGAGCATCTCGGCGGCGCCGGCCGGAAGCACGGTGGCGGATTGGCGTGGAGCGAGGTCGAGCCCGAGGACTCGATCCCAGTCGATCAGCAGCCGGGCTTTGGCCCCGGGCGCCACGCCGGACCGGACAAGCTTCGATACGAGGGCCATGGCTGCCGGCAGGTCGAGGTCGTCTTCGAGCGCCGCCCGAAAGCGCTGGTCGAAATCGCCCGCCGGACCTCCGCTTCCCGGCGCCCACTCGGCGACCCGCTCGCGCAGCTGCGTCAGCGCATGATCCGCGCCACCCAGCCCCTCCGTCGAGAAGTTGAGCTTCGTGCGGTACTTCGCTTGCAGCACGAGGTAGCGGAACGCAAGGGGATCGAATCCGCGCTCCATCAGCTCCGTGATGCGAAAGAAGTTGCCTGCCGACTTCGCCATCCGCGTGCCCGCGAGCATGAGGTGGCCGCCGTGCATCCAGCAGCTGACCACGCGATGGCCGGTGACGCCCTCGGACTGTGCGATCTCCGCCTCGTGGTGCGGAAAGACGTTGTCGGCGCCGCCGGTATGGATGTCGAAGCGCTCGCCGAGCAGCGACATCGACATCGCCGAACACTCGATGTGCCAGCCCGGGAATCCGTCGCCCCATGGGCTCGGCCAGACCTGCAGCCGGTGCTCTCCGGCCGCCTTCCACAGCGTGAAGTCACCCGGGTGACGCTTGCGTGGGTCGACCTCGCCTCGCGCGCCCGACAGCAGCTTTTCGGTCGAGTTCCGCGACAGCTTGCCGTAATCGGGAAAGCTCGCGGTGTCGTAGTAGACCGTTCCGCCCACCTCATAGGCGTGCCGCTTCTCGATGAGTTTGGCGATGATCTCGAGCATCTGCGGGATGTACTGGGTCGCGCGCGGAAAGTGAGCGGCCGGCCTGATGTTCACACGAGCGGCGTCGTCCATGAACGCATCCGTGTAGAAGGCCGCGATCTCTTCTGGCGAACGTTTCTCGAGCCGGGCCGAGACCAGCATCTTGTCCTCGCCGCGGTCGAACGTGTCGTCGGTCAGGTGCCCGACGTCGGTGATGTTCATGACCTGCGTCGTGGGCCGGCCCAGGTACTCGAGGGCGCGGCACAGCACGTCCGCGAACATGAACGTGCGCAGGTTGCCGACGTGCACGTAGCGGTACACCGTCGGGCCGCACGAGTAGACCTTGACGCCGCCCGCGCTGACGGGCGCCAGCTCCTCCTTGCGGCGGGTCAGGGTGTTGTAGAGCCTCACGTATCTATGCTCCCAACTATGCGTCCGTACCGGTTGGAGGGAAAGAACGCGCGGGCCGAGGACGTGGCCGGACGGGTGCTGGTGCACGACCTCGGCCCGACCCTGCGCAAGGGCACCGTGCTGACGGCCGCGGACCTCGAAGCCGTGCGCGGCGCGCGCGAGGTCCACCTCGTCGAGCTCGAGGCGGGTGACGTCCACGAGGACGCGGCCGCCCGGCGACTTGCCGCGGCGCTGGCCGGGCCCGGGCTCGAGGCCAGGCCGCCGGTGCAGAGCCAGTCCAGGCTGATCGCGTCGAATCGCGGACTGGTGCGCGTGCGTGGCGAAGTCGTCGACGCCATCAACGCGCTTGGCTCCGTGTCCGTTTTCACGGTCATGGACGGGCAGGCGGTGATGGAGGGCGAGGAGGTCGCGGGCTGCAAGGTGACGCCGGTGGCGGTGCCGGGCAGACTGCTTGACGAGGTCGAGCGCCTGGTCCGCGAGCGCGGCCCGGTGGTCGAGCTGCTTCCCTTCCTTCCCCTTCGCACCTTCGTCGTCGCCACCGAGCGCCTGAAGCCGAAAGCGCGCGAGCTCTTTCGCGCGGCGGTCACCCGGAAGCTGGGCTGGTACGGCGCGGAGGTCATCGCGATCCGCGAGGTGGCCCGCACCCCCCAGGCCGTCTCTGACGTCTACCGCGAGGCGGTCGCGCTGGGAGCGCAGCTGGTGCTGTTCGCCGGCGCCTCCGCCATCGACCCGCTCGACCCCGCATACGCCGAGCTGGCGACCACCGGTGGCGAGTTGCTGCAGCTCGGAGCTCCGATGCATCCGGGCAGCATGCTGTGGCTAGGCAGGCTCGGCGAGGCGGCCGTCGTCGGCGTTGCCTCGTGCGCCGGCTTTGGGCGCTCGAGCTCGCTCGACCTGCTGCTGCCTTTTGTCTTCGCCTACGGCCGGGCCGACGCCGGCGACCTGCGCCGGCTCGGGCACGGTGGGCTCATCGAATCCGGCGCCGGCCGGCGCTTTCCGCCTTACTCCTGAGCGATCCGCGGCATCTCGAGGTCGGGCCACCCGCTGCCCTCCATCGCGGCGAGGAAGCCGTCCACGACGCGCACCAGCTCGGCCAGCCGCACACCGCGATGCTCCGGAAGGTAAGGCCGCAGGTAGCCCGCACCGCTCGTCCACTTGTTGACGGCGCCCCGGCGGTTGTGGCGCTGGTAGTGCAGGCAGCCGGCCGCGACCTGGATGAGCCCTTTGTAAAACCCCGCCTCCGGGCCCTTGCGGTCCGGCGTCCATTCGAGCTCCCACGCCTCGTGCGCCTCCCAGAAGTGCCCGCTGTTAAAAAGCTCGATCCCTCTCTGCGGGTCGTCCACGAATACTGATAATCGCGTGATGGCGGACGCCACGAGCGAGTACTCGCGCGTCAATCTCTTCTCCGACCCCATTTACCGCTACCTGCGCATCACCAAGGGCGGGCCTGGCGGTGTGCCTGGAGCGGCGTCGGAACAGGACCTCATCGACGCGGCCTGGCTGCAGCGCCTGCGCCGAATCCACCAGCTGCAGAGTGCCTGGTGGGTTTTCGCGACGGCGGAGCACTCGCGGTTCCAGCACGCGCTCGGCGCGATGCACCTGGCAGGAGAGTGGGCGCGCCACCTCTACCCGACTCTCAGGTCGTCGTGCGCCGACGTGCCCTCCGCAGCGCTGGTCGAGGAGACGATGCGCATGGCCGGCCTGCTGCACGACGCCGGCCACGGCCCCTTCGGCCACTTCTTCGACGAGAACTATCTGGACGAGTGGTCGCTCGACCACGAGATGATCGGGCGGGCGCTGGTCCTGGGCCCGCTCGCGAGCCTGATCAGCGGCCTCGGCGCGGCGCCAGCGGCCGACTTCGAGCCGGGCGAGGAGATCGATCCCCGTTGGGTCGCTTATCTCATCTCGTCCGCGGACCTCGAGGGCTACCGCGCTCCCGGCTGGCTGACCGCGTTGAAGCCGGCCATGATCGGGCCGTTTTCTGCCGACAACATGGACTACGTCCCTCGCGACTCTTATATATGTGGCGTCGCGGCCGGCCCGGTCGACGTCCAGCGCATCCTCCACTACTCCTTCATCTCGGAGCGCGGCCTCACGCTGCACGCCCACGCCGCGGAGGCGCTGTACATGTTCCTCAACGCGAGGCTCTACCTCTATCACCAGGTCTACTTCCACCGGACGGTGCGCCGGATCGACCTTCAGCTGCGCGAGGTGTTCCGGCCGACGCTGGCGCTCCTGCTTGGCGGCAATCCCCTCGAACGGCTGGACGCGTACCAGTCGCTGACCGAATGGTCGCTGCTGTCGGATGTCGATCGCTGGGCGCGCATAGGCAAGGGGGAGCGGCTGGAGCTCGGCCAGGCCTGGGCGGCGATCGTGGCCCGCAAGCTGAAGTGGAAGCTCGTCTACCAGGGCCTGTCGGATGCGCGCGACGTGCCCGCGGGCGCGTTCCGGGTCACGCGCGACGAGTTCGCCTCGCGGATTCGCGCCCAGCTGCCCGAGCGCCTGCGCGGGATCGAGTTCGAGGTCGACGTCGCGGCGCAGGAATCGCGCGCCTTCAACCCGATGACCGAGACCGCAGACATCCTTTTCTATGAGCCGCTCGAAGGCAGCTACCAGCAGAGCCGGGTCCTCGACCTCTTCAAGCGCCTGCCGGTGCAGATGTCGCTGTTCCGGATCTTCGCGCGCGACGACGCGCACAGCCGCGAGCTGATCGCCGCGGCCAACGAGGTTCTCTTCAGCTAATAGTCGTCGTCCCCGCCGTCGAAGCCACCGCCCAAGTCGCCGCCGAAATCATCTCCGCCCCCGCCCATGTCGTCGTCGTGGCTGTGGCCATGCCCGCCGCCGAAGTCGTCGTCACCGCCGAAGTCGTCGCCTCCGTCGCCGGAGCGGACCGTCGCGAATGTGGAGACCAGGCGCTTGAGCTCGCTCTTGCCGCAGTCCGGACAGGCCGGGTCCGGCGATGCATAGCTCGGGAGCAGCGAGGACGAGCGCTTGCCGCACGCCGCGCAGCGGTACTCGTAGATCGGCATCCCTACGATTATCCGATTGATCCCGATCGAAAACGTGAAGGCCGCCGCCGAGCGGGCGCGGCCATACGTGGTGCGGACGCCGTTGCTGCCGGTGGAAGGCGCGGTGCTCAAGCTCGAATGCCTGCAGCCGACGGGCAGCTTCAAGGTCCGAGGCTTCTTCGCCGCCGCGCTGGCGCTGCCGAAGGAACGCCTGGCGAAGGGCCTCATCACCGTGAGCGCCGGCAACGCCGCTCAGGCCTGCGCCTACGTCGCCCACGCGCTCGAAGTGCCTTGCCGCGTGGTCATGTACGAGACGGCGCCGGCCACGAAGATCGACGGCGTGAGGCGCTGGAGAGCGGCCCCGGTGCTGCTGCCGCGGGAAAAGGTCCTCGAGTGGCTGAACACCCAGGCCTGGAAGTCGGAGCCCGAGACGTTCATTCATCCTTTCGCCGATCCCACGGTGATGGCGGGCCACGGCGGGATCGGGCTGGAGCTGCTCGAGGAGGTCGGTGACCTCGCCCGTGTTGTCGTCCCCGTCGGCGGCGGGGGCCTCATCGGCGGCATCGCCTCGGCGGTCAAGGCGACCAGGCCCGAGGTCGAGGTCGTCGGCGTCCAGTCGGATGGATATGCCTCGTGGACGACCTGGCTCGAGGCGGGCGGCCCGGCGCCGATCACGCCCAACACCATCGCCGACGGCACCACCGCGCCGTTTGACGCCGGCCAGTTCGAGCTCGTTCGGGATTGCGTCGATCGCTGGATCACGGTCCCGGAGCCGCGCCTGCGCACCGCGATCCCGGAGCTCGCGTCGGCGGCAAAGGTCGTGGCCGAGGGTGCCGGGGCCCTCGCTTATGCGGCGCTCGAGCAGCTCGAGCCGGGCCCGGTCACGGTCGCCATCGTCAGCGGTGGGAACATCGACACGAAGCTCCTGGCGTCTCTACTCGCCGGCTGAAGGCTTGCGCGCGGCCCATGGGCCGCGCCTGAGCAGCGCCACCATCATCCATCCGAACAGCGCCATGGAGAGCACGCCGTGCGCGACACCTGCCCACTGCTGGACGGCCAGCGAACCGCCGAGCGCGGGCGCTGCCGGGATGATGCCGAGCGCGCCGGCGAGCGTGCTGGGCAGGCCGAGGATCGCGAGCGCAAGCAGGACGAGGGCGGCGTAGTACAGCCACGTCCAGCGCCGGACCGCGCCGATCAACACGACGGTGGCGACCGCCACGTAGACGATGGCGACGACGGCAAGCAGAATCACGGCGAAGGCGGCCACGCTCGCCGCGTACTGCGACGGATCGGGATAGAGACCGGGATTGGCGTCTGCGGCCCGCACCGCCCTCTGCCTGATCTCGTCGCTCATCGGCCCGCCGGCCCAGAACGGCAGCGCGGCGTACCAGACCGCCGTCACCGCCGCCAGGCCGCCGACCCCGTACTGCAGCGGCCTGGTCCACGACGTCGGC
>Ga0070730_10006478_pt1 | contig 10009 bp, 6 predicted proteins | sample Coa_R1_3_FD_66447 | JGI IMG/M metagenome (GOLD analysis project Ga0070730, IMG submission 66447) | Surface soil microbial communities from Centralia Pennsylvania, which are recovering from an underground coalmine fire - Coalmine... | ecosystem: Environmental > Terrestrial > Soil > Unclassified ...
CTCCTGCTCTTCTGGCGGCCCAGCTGCGGCTTTTGTCAGCGCATGCTTGCCGCGTTGCACGCCTGGGAAGCACAGCGCGAGGAAGGAGCGCCCAGGTTGCTGGTAGTCTCGACCGAGGGTGTGCAGGAGAATCAGGCCATGGGGCTGCGCTCGCCCATCGTCCTCGACCAGGCAGCCATCCGTGTTGGTAGCCTGTTTGGGATCACAGGGACCCCGATGGCACTCGTGATCAATGCAGAGGGCCAAATCGCCTCGGAGTTGGCAGCAGGTGCTCCTGCTGTCCTGGCTTTGGCGAGGCATGATACGACAGTTAGGACCTAGTTCGACAGCGTCAGGGCGACTGGTCCTTCCCACTCCAGTAATTGAGTATGTACGAAAAAACGGAGATACAGTATGAGTCTTTTCCTCCTCTTTGTCCGTTTACTGTTAGCCTTGGTCTTTATCGTGGCAGGACTCGCCAAGCTGGCCGATCTGGCTGGCTCGCAGCAGGCATTGCGCAACTTTGGCGTGCCCACAAGGCTGGCCGCGCCCCTTGGCCTCCTGCTCCCACTGGTGGAACTGGTGGTGGCGATAGCGCTGCTGCCCTCAGCCTGGGCCTGGTTTGGAGCCATTGAGGCACTCGCGCTCTTGCTGATCTTTGTGGCGGGCATCAGCTACAATCTCGCACGCGGGCGCACCCCGGACTGCCACTGTTTTGGCCAGTTGCATTCTGCTCCCGCTGGCCCCTCTACCCTCATCCGCAATCTGGTGCTGGCCGCTCTGGCAGGCGTGGTCGTCGGCTTCGGACGCAGCAGCGCCGACTTCGACCTCGGGAGCTGGTTTGGCTCGTTGGCGCTTGGAAGCCGCATCGAGATCCTCGGGGGAGCGATCATGCTGGCGGCGCTGGTGGGAGAAGGCTGGCTGCTCTGGCATGTGCTGCTCCAACAGGGACGGCTGCTGCTGCGGCTGGAGACGCTGGAGACACGGCTCACCGAGACGGGACTGACGATTGCGCCTCAGAGCGCGCCACTGGCAGGGTTGGAGGTGGGTTATCCCGCGCCCGCGTTCAGCCTGGCCGATGCCGGGGGCCAGACCCACAACTTGCAGGATCTGCTCGCTGGTGGCAAACCGCTGCTGCTGCTCTTCGCGGAACCCAGCTGCGGGCCGTGCACGGCGCTTTTCCCGGAGGTTGGCCGCTGGCAGCACGCGTACCAGGAGAAGCTGACGCTGGCCGTTATCAGCCGAGGGAGTCAGAAGGAGAACCAGGGCATCGGGCAGGGGGTTACGCGGGTGCTACTACAAAAGGACCGCGAGGTGCAGACGGCCTACCAGGTGACGGGTACGCCCAGCCTGGTGCTCATTCGCCCGGATGGAACGATCGGCAGTCGGCTGGCGCAGGGAGCCGAGGTCATTCGGGGACTGGTGGCCAATGCCGTTAGGGGGCCTTCGCCGCGCTCCCTGCCGATGGCTTCCACCCAGCACAACGGCCACGTCGTCCAGCCCCAGCATGGACCGCTTGCCGGAGCTCAAATCGGTGAACCTGCCCCGGACTTCAGCCTGCTCGATCTGGATGGCAAGCCGATCCACCTCTCCGACTTTGTGGGCGCAGAGACGCTCCTGCTCTTCTGGCGACCGGGGTGCGGCTTCTGCCAGCGCATGCTCGCCGACCTCAAAGCATGGGAGGCTCAGCCACCCGAGGGCGCACCTCAGTTGCTGGTGGTCTCCAGCGAGAGCGTGGAGAGCAACCGGGCAATGGAGTTGCGCTCGCCCGTCGTGCTCGACCAGGCCGGTATGAGTATCGGCATGAAGTACGGGGCCACTGGCACACCTATGGCGGTTCTGGTCGATGCGGAGAGCAAGATTGCAAGCGAGCTTGCGGCAGGGGCTCCGGCGGTCCTGGCACTGGCAAATCGCGCACAAAAGAAGAGTACTCCTGCCTAGTTGACATCGAAGGAGGTCTACCCCAATGTCTATCGAGGACAACAAGCAAGCGGTGCGAAGTTTCATTGAAGAAGTGTTCAACGCAGAGCCGCAGAGCGCTCAGAAGTTTGCGGCCCAGGACTACGTGGCCCACGATCCATCCGGCAAGGTGATGCAAGGCATGGCCCACAACATGGCAGGATTTCGCTCGGCGTTCCCTGATTTGCATGTGACGATCACCCAACTGCTGGGCGAAGGGGACCTGGTGGCAGCCCAGTGGACTGCCAGCGGAACGCACCAACAGCCCATGACTCATCTGACAGTTGAATTCGCCAGGCCCGCCACCGGCAAAAGCGCGACCGTGACGGGGATCTCCCTCTTCCGTTTCGAGGGCGACAAGATCGCGGAAATGTGGAATCACTGGGATACCCATCACCTGCTGGGGCAAATCGCGTCGCCGCAAAACCCATGAGCAGGATGAGTACCGCTCCAAGGGTTTCGCTCTTGCTCGTTGCCTTGGACTGGCGAGCCACCTTTGCGCTCCTCGGTGTGGCTGGGTTCGTCTGGGCCCTTTGCTGGCTGCTGATGGTTAGAAGCAACAGGGCCTTGATCTCTTGTCTGGCTTGACTCTCACCTAACGTCATGGTTTATGCTCTCTAAAGGACCCTCCATTGATAGTAGAGAGAAATAAACAGTGTGAAAAACTCCCCAAAAAGTTCTCCAATACCCTTGACAAGTATGCGATATATCGTTATTATTAGTAATAGATAACGATATATCGCATACGCGATCGCAGCAAAGATCATCCGCCATTCGGAGCCATCCAACGTTTAGCCATTGACAAACATGAATAGATATTATATAATTAGGTTACCTAATAAATTAGTATCCAATTTACTTGCCAACCTATTTGTAATAGGGCGAGGTATACATTATGGAGAGGACGACAAACCCGACTGAGGTGAAACTGATGCGGGCTTTTATGCAGTTTGGCAGGGCCGAATGGCATCAACGATCGATCGCGGGCTGTAAGCCCAGCGAGATCAGGGTATTGTTTTGTATTAAAAAAGGGCTCATGGCTGGCTGCCATGGGATGAAATCAGATGATGTGAAGACGCCTGTCGAGCTGAAGGTCTCCGATATCAGTCGCTTGCTGCACGTGACTTCGCCGACTGTGACTCAGTTGCTGAAAGGTCTTGAGGCCAATGGCCTGGTGGAGCGGCATATCGATCCCACTGATCGGCGCTCGGTTGGCATTACGTTGACCAGGAAGGGCGAACAGGTCACTCAGCAGGCTGCCGATGCTTTTTCTGACTCCTTTCATGGCCTGATGGAGTTTCTGGGAGAAGATGAGAGCAATGAGCTGGCCGATCTGTTATTCAAAGTGTCTCGCTACTACCACGAGCAAAGCGCTGTACTCTCATCATGGAATGGAGAGGATGAACTATGATTAAATTATTCCGTTTTTTGAAGCCTTATCGTCTATCGATAGCGCTTGTTTTTCTGTTGATCTTTTTGCAATCTCTGGCTAATCTCTATCTACCAACTCAGATGGCGGATATTGTGGACCACGGGATTCTCAAGAGCGACACTGGCTATATTCTGCGCGTTGGTGGCCTGATGTTGCTGGTGACGATTGGAGGGACGCTTTGTGCTATCGCGGCCAGCTTCTTCTCCTCCAGAACCGCGACCGGCTTTGGGCGCATTATTCGCGGCAAAATCTTCGCTCATGTGGAGAATTTTTCGCTGAACGAATTCGATAAGTTCGGGTCAGCGTCCCTGATTACGCGCACCACCAACGATACAACCCAGGTGCAGCAGGTCTTGATTATTATGCTCAGCATGATGGTCGGTGCTCCTCTGATGGGTATCGGCGGTCTGGTGCTGGCGGTCACGCAGTCTCCCCAGCTCTCCTGGATTTTGCTGGTGGTCATTCCGGTCATTGTCGCTGTGATTCTTCTGATTATGACGCAGGCCATCCCGCTTTTCCGCATTATGCAGGTGAAGATCGATAAATTGAACCTTATTCTGGATGAGGGGCTGAGCGGCGTGCGTGTCATTCGCGCCTTTAATCGCATTGACCATGAGAACCGCCGCTTCGATCTGGCTAATCTCGATCTGACTGATACTGCCGTGAAGGTCAATCGCATTGTGGCGATCATGATGCCGGGTATGATGTTGATTATGAACCTGGCGACGATCGCGATTATCTGGTTTGGCGGCGTTCTGGTCGGCTCGGGCTCTATCCCGCCCGGCACTCTCATCTCCTTCCCGCAATATGCTATGCAGATTATGTTCTCGCTGCTGATGGTCTCGATGATGTTTGTGATGCTGCCACGTGCTGCGGCCTCTGCTGTCAGAATTAACGAGGTGCTAGCTGTTGAGCCTGAAATCAAGGATGCCAGGCAGGTCACCGATAGAGAAGCGCAACACGGCTATGTGGAATTTGACGATGTGACGTTCAGTTATCCTGGCGCGGAAGAACCGGCCCTCTGTGGCATTTCGTTCCAGGCTGGACCTGGCGAAGTCACGGCTATCATTGGCGGGACCGGATCGGGCAAATCGACGCTGGTCAACCTGATCCCACGCTTTTATGATGTGGATAGCGGTCGCGTTCTGGTAGATGGCGTGGATGTGCGCGATATGTCGCAGGAGCATTTGCGCTCGAAAATCGGTTTTGTGCCGCAAAAGGCTGTGCTTTTCTCTGGACCCATTGGCGAGAATATTCGCTATGGGAAGGCCGATGCCACAGAAGAAGAGATAGAGCATGCCGCTGATGTCGCGCAGGCCAGTGAGTTTATCACCGAGATGAAAGAGGGCTTTGCTTCCGTGATCGCGCAAGGGGGCGCCAACGTTTCGGGCGGACAGAAGCAGCGTCTCTCGATCGCCCGTGCCCTGGTCAGAAGACCTGAAATTTATGTGTTTGACGATAGTTTTTCCGCGCTCGATTTCAAGACCGATGCCAGATTGCGCTCTGCCCTCAAGAAGGAAACGCTTGATGCGACGGTGCTCATCGTGGCCCAGAGGGTAAGTACGGTGATGGATGCGGATCGGATTATTGTCTTAGATGATGGACGCGTTGCCGGTATTGGCAATCATCGCGAGCTGATGCAGACCAGTGAGGTCTATCGTGAAATTGTGTCCTCACAGCTTTCACTGGAGGAAATAGCATGAGTCAAGAGAGCAGAGTACAACGACCCGGCCAGCAGCAGGGGGGCATGGGTTTTATGGGTCGCCCCGGCGGTCCTGGCGGTATGATCGGCATGCCGGTGCAAAAAGCGAAAAATTTCAAAGGCACGTTCAACCGCTTCATCGGTTACTTCCTGCCGCAGAAATTTCAGTTGCTGGCCGTCCTGCTCACCGCAGTCGTTAGCACGATTTTTATGATCGTCGGCCCCTTTATTATGGGTCAGGCGACGACTACGATCTTTGCAGGTATCACGAAGAGGCCCGTGTCGATCGATTTTCCTTCCATCCTGAACATCTTGCTGATCCTGGGCGTGCTGTATATTATCAGTTCCCTCTTTGGCTACCTTCAGCAATATATTATGGCGGGTGTGGCCCAAAGGACGGTCTATCGCATGCGCCGCGAGGTGGAGGAGAAGCTTGATCGTCTGCCTTTGAAGTTCTTTGACGGACGCCCACGCGGCGATATTCTCAGCCGGGCAGTCAATGATATGGATAATATCAGTAGCACGTTGCAGCAGAGCCTCACGCAGTTGATTACGTCGCTGGTTACTATTGTTGGCGTGATTCTCATGATGTTCTATATCAGCTGGCTGCTGAGTCTGGTAATCCTGATTACGCTGCCCCTGAGCCTGTTCGTGACAACCATTATCGCCAGGCGTTCGCAAACCTACTTTAAGGGTCAGCAGCGTTCGCTTGGAGAACTGAATGGGCACGTGGAGGAGATGTATGCCGGGCATAAGATTGTCAAAGCCTTTGGTCAGGAGCGCCAATCCATCGATACATTTGATACGCTGAATGATAAACTCTATAATTCAGCGTGGCGAGCGCAGTTCATTTCGGGTATGATTATGCCGCTCATGATGTCCATTGGCAACCTTGGCTATGTCTTTGTGGCGGTCGTCGGTAGCATTATGGTTCTGCGAGGGTCGATTTCGATCGGTAATGTGCAGGCTTTTATTCAATATGCCCGCCAGTTTACTATGCCAATCACTCAGGTTGCCAATATCGCCAACATTATTCAATCGACGATCGCTTCTGCTGAGCGCGTCTTCGAGCTGCTCGATGAGCAGGAAGAGGTGCCCGAGGCGGCAAATCCGCAGGTAATTGCGGTTCCGCAGGGCGAGGTCCAGTTGCAGCATGTTCGCTTCGGCTATAACGATGATGTGGTCTTGATGGAGGATATGAATATCGATGTCAAGCCAGGGCAGACCATCGCGATCGTTGGTCCGACTGGTGCGGGCAAGACGACGCTGGTCAACTTGCTGATGCGTTTCTACGAACTCCAGGGTGGCGAAATCCTGGTGGATGGCGTCGATATTACGCAACTCAGGCGTGGAGATCTGCGCGGCCTCTTCGGTATGGTGCTGCAAGACACCTGGCTCTTTAACGGGACGATCCGCGAGAATATCGCGTATGGTCGCGAGGGCGCCACGGAGGCGGAGATTATTCGCGCGGCCAAAGCGGCTTACGCGGACCACTTTATCCGCACGATGCCCGACAGCTACGATACTGTGCTCAACGAAGAGGCCACCAACATCTCTCAGGGGCAGAAACAGCTCCTGACGATCGCTCGCGCCATCCTGGCCGATCCGCCGGTCCTGATCCTGGACGAAGCAACCAGTAGCGTCGATACCAGGACCGAGATCCTGATCCAGAAGGCCATGGCGACCTTGATGAAGGGTCGTACCAGTTTTGTGATTGCCCACCGGCTCTCCACTATTCGCGATGCCGACCTGATCCTGGTTATGAATCATGGCAGCATCATCGAGCAGGGCACGCACAAGGGGCTGCTTGCACAAAATGGCTTCTACGCCGACCTGTACAACAGCCAATTCACCGGCCGCACTCTGCAAGAAGAAGCCGTCTAACCCTCCCAACATAGAAGAATGGATGAGTTTATGGTGTCGGGACACCATAAACTCATCCATTCTTCCACACCAATTATACAGGTCGATTTATCGATACCTCCCGCTGATATATCAGCTCCGTGGCCTGACTTCCCCGTGTGCCCCTGTCTATCCGATCGAGAACAAGCATTAATGAGACACCATATCATTGACAATTCCCTCCCTTCCGTGTTATGCTTAGCGCAGGTTACCGATACGCAATCTCATTATTCAAGATACTCAATCTCATTATTCGGAGGGATTCCCTATGCCTGCTACAGCGAGAAGAGCCACATTCTGGCTCTCCTGTGCTCTGTTTATACTCTTATTTGCCAGCGCCTGCGGAGGGCCTATCAGCACGGCCAATGGTTCCACTACCAGTGCACCCGGATCTTCCAAAACGCTCAATGTGGTTGCCGCCGAGAACTTTTATGGCGATGTCGTCAAACAGCTGGGAGGGAGCCATGTGACTGTGCTCAGTATCCTCTCTGATCCCAATGCGGATCCGCACGAGTACGAGTCCAATGTCCAGGATGCTAAGGCTATCAGTACCGCTGATCTGGTGATCAAGAACGGCGATGGCTACGATGCCTGGATGGATAAGTTGCTCTCAGCCTCCCCCAATGCCAATCGGGTGGTTCTCACTGGCTCAGATATTGCTGATCACAAATTGACGGACAACCCTCACGTCTGGTATGGCCTCGACAATATACAGACCATCGCTCAGTCCATTACCAACACCTTGAAAAAGCTTGATAGCGCCGACAGTGCCACCTTCGATAGCAATCTCGCGACCTTCAAGCAATCCTTAACTCCTATCGTGCAGCAGATGAACACGATCAAGACAAAGTACAATGGCACGGCAGTTGGTCTGACCGAGACGATCTACCTCTACCAGACGACGCCTATGGGACTCAATGTGCTCACTCCCTTTGAGTTCGAGAAAGCGATTGCTGAAGGCAACGATCCTCCAGCCGATACCGTTGCCACTGCTAATAATCAGGTGAAGCAGAAGCAGATCAAGGTTCTGATCTACAATGCGCAGACCGTGACTCCCATCACGACCAATCTGCAAAATGCGGCCAAAGCGCTGAACATTCCCATCGTGCCAGTCACCGAAACCATGCCCATTGGCAAGACCTATCAGTCCTGGATGACCGACCAGCTCACAGTCCTGCAACAGGCGCTGGGAGGCTAATAACCCTAAGCGCGAGAACCTGGCGAGAAAAAGATACGCCCTTACGCCCAGTACTCCTTGAAAGTCGCCCACATTGTTGCACTTTCTGAAAAAGAGACCCCGCTGCTAGATGGCAGCGGGGAGTCTCTTTTTCAGCGAGGTCGCTCCCTCGCTACTGCAGCACCCTTTCACTTGACCGCTCGCTACTATCCACAAATCCATTAAAGACATTATCGCGCAATTGTTCCGGGATTGGGAGCCCATATCATTTACTCGTAGTAGTTCGCCAAATTGGAGCGAGCATCGAAGAAGTACAGGGTAAGATTGATCGACAATGGAGTATGACAAATCAAAGATTACTAAATACTAACGGGAATTGAGAGGATACCCAAAAGCAGGCAAACAACAACGATGCGTACACCCCCAGCTTCAACAGGTTGGGGCGTACGCATTTTTACCTACTAATATGATCGGCTAAATTTTACTGCAGACTTGCAGACTTGCAGACTTGCAGACTTTGCCCTATCAACCCGCTCCAGAGGCCGATCCAGCTAAGTCTGCAGAAGTCTGCACGGGCCACACACTGCAGACTTCTGCAGACTTTGTGGCCGTTCGCCAGCCGTATCATTTACCTCTCGAACGGCTGCAAGTAATCTCGTTCGGCCTCCCACATTTCATCAAACATGGCGCTGATCTCGGCTGGCGAGCATACTGCGGCACTCAACGGGTCGAGCAGCAGAGCATAGCGGGCCGCCTCTTTGTTGTTGGTCAGCAGCGCCTCGCACATCAGGGTATGCACGGCGATATGGCTGCGATTGAGCGCGGCAAGCTGCTCCGGTAGCGCTCCAAAATGACAGGGCTGCACCCCATTCTGGTCCACCAGGCAGGCCACCTCCACATTGCCATCAGGCAGGTTGTCGATCAGGCCGTGATTGCGCACATTGCCATAGATCACCTGTGGTCGATGCAGGCTCACCGCTTCGATGATGTAGGACCCATACTCATGGCTGCGCCTGGAGGGGATCTCACGCGTGCCCGCCAGCATCTCGCGGATCGAGGCATCGTTATTGGCGCGCCACGTCGGCCAGTTATTGGCGTAGAAGCCAGTCTCGCCCCGATAACCACTGCGGCAATAACGTTCGATGAGATCGGGACGCTTACGGAAGTAGGGCACATACTCTGAGAAGTGCCCACTACTCTCGGTCACAAAGGCTCCAAAATGCAGCATCATTTCGAAACGCACCGGGTCCTGCTCATAGATTTCGGGGTCCTGGGCCCGTTCACGCAGACGCGGATACATATCCTGTCCTTTGTGACGCAGCACAGTAAACCAGGCGTTATGATTAATACCTGCGCAGCGCCACTCCAATTCCTCATAGGGCACTTCCAGATAGCGTGCCAGCAACCTTGAGGTCCCCTGCACGCTGTGGCAGAGGCCGACTGTGCGCATGCTGGTACCCGTCAGGGCAACTTGCGTCAGGATCGACATGGGATTGGTGTAGTTAAGCACCCAGGCCTGCGGGCAGAGTTGCTCGGCGTCATGCAAAATATCCAGCCAGGCCGGGCCGGTGCGCAACGCCTTAAAGATGCCACCAGGGCCAATCGTATCACCGATACACTGATTGATACCATATTTCATGGGGATATCGAAGTCGTGGCGTACATTGGCCAGGCCTGCCACCTCAATAGAATTAATGAGAAAATCGCTACCCGCCAGCAGGTCGCGCCGCTCGGTCGATGCGCGCACCCGCCAGCGCTTGCCGCTCCGCTCGATCAGCTTCTCCGCGATCTGCTGCGCCAGTTCCAGCCGCTCAGGATCGATATCCACCAGCGCGAATGTACCCTCGTCCAGCCCATC
>Ga0070730_10006482_pt1 | contig 10005 bp, 10 predicted proteins | sample Coa_R1_3_FD_66447 | JGI IMG/M metagenome (GOLD analysis project Ga0070730, IMG submission 66447) | Surface soil microbial communities from Centralia Pennsylvania, which are recovering from an underground coalmine fire - Coalmine... | ecosystem: Environmental > Terrestrial > Soil > Unclassified ...
GCCCCGGCCAGCAGGGCATTGAGCGCCGCGCCCCGGCTGACATGGGCGACGTTGGTCGCATAGGTGATCGAGACCGCGGTGACGACGTAGTAGGAGACGCACTCCCCGAATCGCAGCCCCGCGCCGATGGCGATGCCGCCCGGCCGGGCGCGCAGGGCGGCCAGGGCCGGCGCTTGCTCGGGCTCGCCCGTGCGGGCGACGGCAGCCTCGAAGACCGGGCTCTCGGCGACGCGGGAGCGCACCCACCAGCCGAAGGCGACCAGGGCGGCGGAGAGCAGGAACGGCACGCGCCAGCCCCAGGCCAGGAAATCGTGGTTGCTCTGCGCCGCAGCCATGATCGCCAGCACGGCGGCGGCCAGCAGATTGCCCGCCGGCACGCCCACCTGCGGCCAGCCGGCCCAGGTCCCGCGCCGCTTCGCGTCGCCGAACTCCCCCGCCATCAGCACCGCCCCGCCCCACTCCCCGCCCACGGCGAAGCCCTGTACGAGCCGCAGAGCGGTGAGCAGGACGGGCGCGGCCGCGCCGATCTGAGCGTAGGTCGGCAGCAGGCCGATCAGGCTGCTGGAGACGCCCATCAGGACCAGACTGAACATCAGCAGGCGCTTGCGCCCGATGCGGTCGCCGAAATGGCCGAACACCAGGCCGCCGAACGGCCGGGCGACGAAGCCCACGGCGTAGGTGGCGAAGGCCAGCATGGCCCCGGTGAGCGGGTCGGCCGTGGGAAAGAACAGCTTGTTGAACACCAGGGCGGCGGCGGTGCCGTAGAGGAAGAAGTCGTACCACTCGATGGTGGTGCCGATCAGGCTGGCGACGATCACGCGACGGAGGTCGCGTCTCGAGGGCGTTGCGGCCGAAGGTCTCGCACGCGCGTCGGCCATGATTCCTCGCCTCCCCTAAACGCCCTGTCGCAAGCGCGTTCACACCGTTAGACCGAAGTTCGCCAACGCCTGGCAAGGGCGCGACCGAGGGCGCCGACCCCGGGCTGCACTCGGCGCTTTTTCAGGCCATAAGCCTGTCGTAAGCACCTGCGCCCCGAGCGGTATGGAAGCGTGGCCGAGTGGTTTAAGGCACTGGTCTTGAAAACCAGCGACGGTGCAAACCGTCCGTGAGTTCGAATCTCACCGCTTCCGCCACCGGGCAGGCAGAACCTGGATGCACGCGATCTTCGATGAGGCTTTGCGAACGTTGACGAGGTGAGGATCACTATTGACGCGATTCTCCAATGGTCGCGTTAGGGCCACCGGGGATTCCCGCTAGATTAGGCTCCGACTAAAGATCCGGTTCGGCCTGACGAAAGGCTGTGTCGCCGATGTTCTCGGGGACCCGCCAGGAGTCTCTGTGCTCGTTGGCCCGGTCGATGAGCGTCTGGACGGCGTCGAGGGATTGCTCTTCCAGCTTCATCCCCGCAGCTTCGGGTTCACCGCCGCCCGCTCTGAACTCGAGCACTTCCACACCGGCAGGACCGGCGGTGTACTTGTAGGGGTGACCATTGGGAACGAAAAATCCCGCGCCGGGCCCCAGGCGGTGCTTGCCGAGAATGATTTCACCGGCGACCACGTAGTACAGACAGTCGCCGTAACGCGGGTGGCTGTGGGCGAACAGCGGAAAATTCGGTCCGAACCAAGCGTGCACCAGGCTCATGCCGTCAGGAACCTTCTGGTTGAACAGAGGGGTTACCGCCGACCCGCCTTGGATCGACTCCACCATCTCGGCCATCTTCCGCCGCACCGGTTCTTCGCCATATTCCGCCGCCAGGGCGCTGTGCTCGAAATACTCCGCGACCACGGCGGGGTCCGCGGGGCGGGGGGGCCCGGGCTGATTGATCTTCGTATTCGTAAAGATCTCGAACGGTCCCCGCGGGGACACGTATTTCCCCGAAGCTTTCGCCAAGTCCTGCTGTTTGACCGCCGCGTTCACGTTGCGCCTCCAATGGCTTTGATTTTCGCTGATGTTGGCACGGAACCGACGCCTTAGCCAGATGGAGTCTGCGCGCCTCAGGCGGCGTCGTTGTTTTTGGCGTCGACGTCGGCGCCACAGGCCTATAATAATCTAGCTTTGCCGCACTCTCGCGACTTGGCTGTATTCCCTCTTCTACTGGCCCTAACGGCCTGCGGATGAAAGGCGCGCGCCCGGGCGTCGACTATTCCTTTCAAGCATTGGCGTCCGACTCAGGCACGGTCATCTGTTCAACTACGGAACCACGTCGGCGGGCGTTCGTTGCTTTGGGCATGAGGGACCAGCCGATCGCAAGGGAGTCGAGATGATGCGACGGGCGTTGATTTCCGCTGTAAGCCTTGTCGTCACGCTGTCGGCGGCGCCGCTGGCTGGCGCGGCCCATGCCGAGACCTACTATGACCCGCGGTACGAGACGCCGGCCCGCGAGCAGGCCGAGGCGGGCTACGCGCGGCAAGCCGCGCATAGACGATGGCTGTGGCATCGCAAGCGCCGCGCGGAGGCGCGCACCGCAGCCGGCTACGCACGGCAGGAGCAGCATCGCGACTACCTCGAGGAGAGGTACGGGGAGCCGCCACGGTAAGGCGGGGGTCGCGCCCGCCTGGAACCACCCCCCTTCGCGACCGTTTTGTCTCGCGAGGGAAACAACCTTCCGAAGGAAACGTAGATGAGACGCGCGTTGATCTCAGCCGCAAGTCTTGCCATCGCTCTGAGCGCCGCTCCGGTGATGAGCATCGCCCTGGCGCAGACCGGCAACCCTCCCGACGCCAAGGAGAAAAACCTGACGCCGACGCAGGATAGGACAGAGGACGGCCGTGAAACTCAGGAGGCCCACAAGGACGCGCTCCAGGCCGACAAGCGCCGCGTGGAGGAGCGCACCCAAGCGGGCCGCCGCAGGCAGGCGTTGCACCGGAGAGAACTGGCGGCCGACAAGCGCCGGGTCGCGTCCCGCACCGAAGCGGGTCGCGACAGGCAGGAACAACATCGCGACCGGCTCGAGGACAAGAACCACCCCGACGCCATGCCGGACACGGACAAGGCGACGCCGCCACGGTAGGGATCGATCCGAAGCGACAGATCCGCCTCCAGGTCTCATAAGCCGGTCAACCGGGTCGGCGAATAGGCGTCAGGAGGACACCCCATGGCCCCCATCCCCAGGGGCGGCGGCGTCGCCGTCACCGCGCCCGAAATACTCTGCGACCATGGCGGGGTCCGGATCCCCGCAAGGAAAACGTATTTCCCCGAAGCTTTCGCCAGGTCCTTCTGTTTGACCGCCGCGTTCACCTCCAATGTAGCTTTGATTTTCGTTGAGGGTGACACGGACCGACGCTTTAGCAAGATGGAGTCTGCACTGGGGCGGAGAGCCCAGGTGCTGCTACAAGAAGCGCAACGGCAAGATCAGATAGTCTGCCTCATACGCATCATGCGCCGACGGCTTCAGGGGGCGCCGCCGGGAGGCTCGAGGAGGAATGGGACATGACCGTCAGAGGAAGCTGTCACTGCAAGGCGACGCAATTCGAGGTCGGCGAGGCCCCGGCCAGCGTCACCCATTGCACCTGCTCGTTCTGTTCGAAGCGCGGGGCGCTGCACGCCTACTACACGCCGGACCAGTTCAAGCTGACGACGGCGCGCGATCGCGTATCGACCTACCAATGGAGGTCGTACAGCGTCCAGCATCACCACTGCGCCATCTGCGGTTGCGCCACCTATAGCGAGAGCCCCGACTTCTCCACCGGCATCGCCAATTTCGATAAACCGAGGATCGGCGTGAACGCCCGCCTGTTCGACGACTTCGATCTCGACTCCGTGCCGGTCGTGGTCATCGACGGGAAGAATTTGTGGTAGACGCCAAACGCCTGGGATTTCAGCCCATCGCCGCAGGCGCCGCGAGGGTGAGGCGGACGCTGCCGGGCTGGATGTGGCCTGCGCCCTCGATGGACCCGGGGCCGCCCGCACCGAGACCGGCCATGGCGGCGATGAACTGGTGGCTGGCCGCGGGCCCGATCACCTGGCTGTGCAGTGTGGAGCTGCCGGTGGTGGCCGCAGCGGGTATCGTCACCGTAACGAAGGTCCCGCCGGCGCCGTCCGAGGCGACGTTGAACGTATCGCCGGCATAGTTCCCGGCCAGCTGCAGCGTGGCCACGGCCGCGCCGCTGTCGGTAATCACCAGCTTGTCGCCGGGCTGCAGGGTGGCCTGGGTGGCCGTCCTCCCCACCAGCTGGATCGTGTCGGTGGAATCGAAGCCGCTGATCGTCGCCGCGAACTGCGCGGGGTTGCCCAGCGCCAAGGTCCCGTTGGCGGCCTTGAACGTCGTGGTCAGGGTCGACGACGCCGAGAAGCCCAGCTCGAGGGTCGCACCCGCATCTATCGCCAGGCTGCCACTCCCGGTGACGGCGTGGGTGAAGTCGAGCGTTCCGCTGGCGACCTCGACGACGCCGGCGTCGTCGAGGTTGACGCCTACGACGCTGGTCCCCGTGCCGGCGGAGGCGATGAGGAGGCCGTCGTCGACGATGCTCGATGCATTCGTCCGAGAGCCGGCGATGCCGAAGGCCCCGTCGATGCTGTAGGTGGCGCCGGCGGCGATCGAGAGGGTGGCGGCGCCTGTGCCGGCGTCGCCCAGGGTGACGAGACCGCTCTGGTGGACCGTCCCGACATCCGCCAGCGTCGCCGTCCCGCCGATTGTCAGGGCGCCGACGGTCGCGCTCGAAAGAACGACCGTCCCGGCCCCTCCGACCGCGCCGCCGGTGAGCGTCGCCGGGGCGGTCAGCGCCAGCGTGTCGCCGGCGGCCACGTTCAGGGCGCCGCCGGTCTGTGAGTAGACGCCCGCATAGGTAAGGCTCTCATTCAGGTCGACCACCGCCGGCCCGGACAGCGAGAGAGTCGCGGTCGTTATGGCGCCGCCGGCGTTCACCGCGCTCGTCCCGCCGGTGAAGGCCAGACCGCCGACCCCCGATATCGGCCCGGCGAGGCTGTTGGCCGCGCCGCTGAGCGCCAGGGTTCCGCCATCGATCTTGATCACGCCGGTATCGGTGAAGCTCACGCCGATGTTGGCGACGGTGGTGTCCGGCGGATTGTGCTCGCGGATCAGCTTGAGTTTTTCGATCGTCCCGGCGTTGACGAAGCTGTCAGCGCCGGCGCCGGCGGAGATGGCGATGCCGCCTGTGAACGAGAGGCTTCCGCCGGCGTCGTTCTTCAGCGTTCCGCCTCCCAGGGAAGGCCCGAACGGATTGGCGCCGATGGCGATGTTCGAGATCGTACCGGCGGCGCCTCGGTTCTCCAGGACACGGCCGCCATCCAGGTTGAGGGCTCCCAACACGAAGGTGGAGGATGGCGCGAGCACGGTGGCGCCGGGACCGGTCTCCAGCGACGCCAGGGACACCTGGCCGGTCAGGGTCAGAGTCCCGGAGCCTGACACGGTGCCGGCGTCCTGGAGGAAATTGGCGATGGTGACCGCGTTGGCCCCCAGAGCTAGTTCACCGGCCCCCCGCACCCCCACGGTCCCGGCGCCGATGGTCCCGGCGCCGAGCGAGAACACCCCGCCCGAGCCTGAGAGCAGGCCATCCCCGAAGAAGTCTAGCGTTGCGCCCGAGGCGAGGCTGAAAGCGGCGGCGGCGGCCGACCCGTTGCCGAACGAGAGGAGGGTTGCCCCAGAAGCGATCGAGATCGTCCCGGCGCCGCTATTGGTGAAACCAAACAGGGTCAGCTCGCCGGCCTGCGCCAGGATCTTGCCGGTGTTGCTCAGCGGCGCGCCGATGGTGGCTCCGCTGATGACCTGTCCGGGCGTCGCGGTCAGCTCGAGCGTGCCGGCATTGACGACGCCGATGGCGCCGGCGCCGTCCCTCACGAAGCTCGCCTGGCCGAGGTTGATCGTCCCGCCGGCGTCGTTCTTCAGCGTGCCGCCCCCCAGGGCGGTCCCGAACGGGTTGAGGCCGAGGTCGATCTCCTGGAACGTCGGCAGGTTCAGCGTGCCCCGATTTTCCAGCGTGCGTCCGCCGTCGAGGCTCAAGGCGGCGCTGTTGGAGAAGGTCGACACCCCTTGAAGCACCGTCACGCCCGGGCCCGTCTCCAGCGACGATCCCGAGAACGCGGCCGGTCCCGTCACCGTCAGGGTCCCCGCGCCGGAGACCGTGCCGCCGCTTTGAGTGAACGCGGCCGTCGTCGCAGGGCCCGTCAGTGCGAGCGTCCCGCCCGATACGGTCAGCGCGTGGGCGAAGCTCGAGGTGGAATTGATGGTCAGCGAGCCGCCCGAGATCACCAGGTTGTCGTTACCCACGGTGAGGGAATTGACCGTGTCGGCGCCCTTGCTGTGCGTGATGGTATGCAGGTTGGCGGTGTTGATAAGCACGTTGTCGGTGGAATTGGGCAGCCGACGCGGCGTCCAGTCAGCGCTGGTCGCCCAATTGCCGTCAGTGTTCACGCCCCAGCTGATCGTCGTCGTTGGCACGGAGGTCCTCCCATGACTCTACCCGCTTTAGGCGGTCCTCGCTTCATGGCCTCGACCATGAATATGGTTCAAAAACCCGAAACCGATCGACGCGCCACGGGCTCGCCACTCCGCCCGTCCGGTGCGATAGGTGCGCCGGACTCGGCGGCATACACATCTGAAGGAGGACCCCAATGGCTCCCATCCCCAAACGCGGCGTCGTGGCCGTCACCGGCGCGGCCGGGTTCCTCGGCGGCTGGGTCGTCCGCCAGCTGCTCGACAAGGGCTATCGGGTTCGGGCCTGCGTCCGCCAGGTTGACGACCCGGCCCGGACCGACTTCCTGAAGGCCATGAACGGCTACGCCTCGGGGCGGCTGACCCTGCATGCGGCGGATCTCGACCAGGAGGGCTGCCTCGACGATGTCCTCAAGGGGTGCCACGGGCTCGCGCATGTGGCGCATGTCAGCGACTACACCGACCTCGGCTACGTCAAGCGCACCTGCGACCACATCATCGCCAGCGTGAACGCATCGCGCAGCGTCGGGCGGGTGGTGGTCACCTCCTCCGTCGCCGCGGTGATCTCCGAGATGGACCTGCAGGAGGTGCTCAGGCGGCCGGTGTTCTACGAGGACCGCTATCCGGACGAGATGAACCCCAAGCGAACGCCCGAGCGGGGCCAGGGCTATTCCATGGCCAAGCTGATCGCCGAGCGGGCCTTCGCCGCGGCGGCCGAGGCGAGCGGCGGGTGGGACGCTGTCACCTGCTGCCCGGGCGACAATGTCGGACCCATCCAGTCCGCGCACCAGAAGAACATGGGGCCCTGGCAGCATCTCATCGAGGGCATGCTGAAGGGCCGCTACGAACAGAACGGGGTCTACCGGCCGTGGATGACCGTGGACGTCCGCGACGACGCGGCCGCCCACATCGGCCTGCTGGAGAGCCTCGAGGTGAAGAACGGCGAGCGCTACATCGCCTGGTCGACCGACACGCGCAACTGCGAGGACATCTGCCGCGACATCGGCCGGCTGCTCCCCGAGCTGAACCACCAGGCGACCGACCCCGTCGATCCCTTCCCGGACCGCATCAAGGCGCGCGAGGCGGAGTTCCGGGCCATCTGGGCCCAGGCCGAGCTGCGCAACGACCGCATCCGCGCGGCGGCCGGCGTGACCTTCCGGGCGCTCGACGACTCGATCCGCGACTGCGTCGAGTCGCTGATCGCCGTGGCGGGCGTGCGCGTCAGAACCGGCGAAGACGCCGTGGCGGCCGCCTGAGAGATGCGCTAGCCTGCCACTGCTCGAGGAGCGGGGGAACCATGGGCCTTGGCTGACGGCAACAACAATGCTCAGGTAACCGTGGCCGTGATCGGCGCCTTGAGCGCCGTGGCCGTGGCGATCATCGCCAACTGGAGCGGGGTGTTCGCGTCGCACCGCGCCCCGAGACCGCTTTCCCCGCCGCCCCCTGCAACGGCCCCGGCGTCCGATTTCGTGTTCGCGAACAGCGATCAGTCACCCCTGGACTGCGCGATGCTGGCGAACGTGTCGTCGGCGCGGCTGCGCATCGCCCGCAACGAGATCTACGCCCGCCACGGCTATGTGTTCGCCTCGCCCGATCTGCGCGCCTATTTCTCGCGCTTCGCCTGGTACAAACCCGTGGCGGTCTCAGTCGCGCTGTCCCCGATCGAACAGGAGAACGTGCACGCGATCGGCCTGGCTCAGGGGGGGAATTGCGCTGCTGGGTGACGGCCTCGCCCACCTCGGCAATGCGGCGTCAGCGATCGTCGCGCGCCTCACGCCTCGCGCGGCCGCTTCGATCGTCGTGGCGCCACCCCTTCCCCGCGCCGCGGCGACGGAAAGCGCCGACCTCGAGGACCTCGTCGCGGCCTATCCCGACTTCCTCGACTCGTTCGACAACCAGTTTCTGTATTGGCGCGATGGCGATCGCACCCCGCTACGCCGCGCCTCGCCCGCCCGAACCGTCGGGCAGGTGCTGGATGATCCCGACATCGTCGACATCTTCGCCTGGACCTATCCGCTGGGGGAGACGACAGCGGGGCCCCGCCCGATCGGCGATCCGGGGCGGCCCCGGCCAGCGGCGCTCTTCACGCGCATGTACGGCGACTGCCGCAAGGGCGAGGTCCAGAGACAGCTGACTGACGTCCGCTGGGCTGGGGGACACCGGCTGCGATTCACGCGGGTCAACGGCGCCGCGGGCGCCCTGGGACGGGTGGCCGAGGACCTGGACCGGCTGGGGCCGGGCTATGCGAAATACCTCTGGCCGACCTCAGGCACGTTCAATTGTCGCGTCATCGCGGGGACCAGCGGCGCCTCGATGCACGCCTATGGCGCGGCCATCGACCTAGCGAGCCGCTACGGGGGCTATTGGCGCTGGGGCCCGCCGCGCGGCGAGCGCCTGCCGCCCGAGGTGATCCACATCTTCGAGCAGCACGGCTTCATCTGGGGTGGAAAGTGGGCCCACTACGACACCTTCCACTTCGAGTACCGCCCTGAGATCATCCTGGCGGCGCGCCGGACTCGGCCGCCCGCCCGGTAGGCGGCGGGCGTTCCCTACTTGGACGCCTTGGCGAGCTTCTCCATCGCCTTCTCCAGGCGGGCGAAGCCGGCGGTCATGCAGGCCATCATGGCTTCGGCGTCGGCGCTCGGGCCATCGGCGGCGGCGTTCATCTTGGCGCCCTTCTTGCGGCCGCCGGCGGTCTCGCGGACGCAGTCGTAGGCCTCGCGCAGGCGTCGGCCGCTGTCCTTCTCCTCGGCGATGTACCAGTTCATCAGGTTGACGGTCATCGGGTCGAAGTCGCCCTCGGCCATGCGGCGGCGGATGTCGCCGAACGGGTCGCTCTCCTCCTCGCTGCGCGGGGGGATCTTTTCCAGGTCGCTGATGTGGGGGTTGGAGAGCTTGGCCAGCTGCTCGGCGCCGCGCGGATCGGGCTTGCGGCGCAGGGTATAGCCGAGCTCGGCGATGCGCCGGCAGAACACCTCGCCATGGCTGCGTTCGCGGGCCGCGACGAGGCGCAACGTGCAGGCGAGATCCTCGTTGGGTGTCACGTCCGCCCAGGCCTCGAGGTAGACGCCGGCGGCGCTTTCGGCGAGGGAGATGGCGTTCAGCAGGCCCAGGTAGCTGGGCTTCTGGGTGGTCTGGGTGTCGCTGGCCATGGTCAGGTTTCCTCCGGTGGTCGGGACGTACGGCGCCCTCGTGATCGCGGAAACGATCCTAGGCTGCAAAACGCCCGGCGCGCAATGCGCCGGCCGCCCTCAGCCGTGGAACCTCCACTCGGCGCCCAGGGCCCCGACCGTGGCGTACTGGGCATGGCCGGAGACGATGGTTCCGGTGACCAGCAGGCCGCTGGTATTCTGGATCATGAAGCTGTCCGTGCCGGTCCCATAGTAGTCGCCCGCGCCGACGAAGCTCCACTCCGGCCCAAGTCCGCCGACAACGGAATACTGCGCGTGACCGCTTACGACCTGCCCCAGGACCACCATCCCGTTCGTGTTCTCGATCAGGAACTCCGTCTGGCCGCCACCCTGGAAGACACCGGTCCCCACGAACTTCCACTCGGGCCCAAGCGCCCCGACCTGAGTGAACGCCACGCCGCTGTTGCTTCCCTCGCCCACCAC
>Ga0070730_10006483_pt1 | contig 10001 bp, 3 predicted proteins | sample Coa_R1_3_FD_66447 | JGI IMG/M metagenome (GOLD analysis project Ga0070730, IMG submission 66447) | Surface soil microbial communities from Centralia Pennsylvania, which are recovering from an underground coalmine fire - Coalmine... | ecosystem: Environmental > Terrestrial > Soil > Unclassified ...
GCCGCAACGAACTGTTCCGCCACCGTATCGGCGAGCAGAGCAGCGCTGGGCATCACCTGGACGTCGGCTCGCACGGACCCTTAGCCCTCGGCCCGGGAACGGGTGTCCACCCGCCCGTCGGGGTGACCAACCAAGACCCGGTGCGCCGTTCCGAGGAAGAGCCCGGTATCCACCACGCCGACGATTTCGAGCAGTACGCGCTCGAGCTCGCGGGCGGCCTTCCCGTCACGGAGCGGCTCCGGAAGGGCGCAATCGAGGATGAGATTCCCATTCTCGGTGATGAACGGCCGCGATCCGCCGGCATCCATTCGCCGAGCGGGTGCGAGGCCGAGCGCCTCGAGCTCCCGTACGGCGAGCCACTCCGCCAGGGGGATGACCTCCACCGGCACCCGTCCCCGCTCACCGAGCGCCCGAACGAGCTTGGCCGTGCCGACGAGGATGACCTGGCGGGCGGAGGCGGTCGCTACGATGCGCTCGCGCACCAGGGCGCCCCCCCACCCCTTCACGAGATCGAGGTTCGGCGCGACTTCGTCGGCACCATCCACCGTGAGATCCAGCGGCCCGCCTACCCCCAACGCGATGAGGGGAATGCCGGCCCGCCGCGCCTCGTAGGCCGAACCGTGCGATGTCGCCACGCCCGAGACGCGCAGGCCCTCGCGGCGGCGCGCGCCGAGCTTCGCGATGAATACCGAGGCGGCGCGCCCCGATCCGAGACCGACCCGCGCGCCGTCCGCAATCAGCTCGATCGCCTTCGCCGCCACGGCGTGGACGCCGGGATCGTCGCGGCCTCCCGGCACGTACGGGAGATGGCTCATCCCTTCTTGCCGAGCACCACGCGAACCCGATGGCTCTGGTGATCGTCGGCGAGCGGTACGGCCGTGGGGTCGTGGAGCGCGACCCCGTCGAGCTCGATCACCGCCACCCCCCGGCAGACCCCGCTGGGATTTTCCACAACGATGTCGTACCCCGCGGAGCGATACCGGAGCGCCAGGGAGAACCCGGGCCATCCCGAGGGGATGCAGGGGTCGATCACCAGTCGCGTTCCCTGCACTCGGACACCGAGCAGCCATTCGATCCCGGCGCGATACAGCCATCCGGCCGATCCCGTGTACCACGTCCACCCGCCACGGCCGACGTGCGGCGCTTCGGAGTAGACGTCGCCCACGGCGACATACGGTTCGACGCGGTACCGCTGGACGCCGTATGGAGTCGCCGTATGCGTGATCGGGTTGAGCATCGCGAGCAGCTCGGCAACCTTGTCGCCGTCGCCGAGCGCGGCGAACGCGATGACCGTCCAGATGGCGGCGTGCGTGTACTGGCCCCCATTTTCGCGCACGCCTGGCACGTACCCTTTGATGTATCCGGGTTCGAGCGCAGTCTCGTCGAAGGGCGGCGTCAGCAGGAGCATCAGGTCATCGTTCCGCCGTATCAGATGCTGGTCAACGGACGCCATGGCGCGCCGTGCGCGATCGGGATCCGCGGCACCCGACATGACGCTCCACGACTGTGCGATTGAGTCGATCGCGCAGGCATCGGCGCCCGCAGTCCCGAGGGGCGTGCCGTCGTCGAAATACGCGCGACGGTACCAGGCGCCGTCCCACCCTCCACGCTCGACGGCCTCCTTGATCGTCCTGGCGTGCCCGGCCCAAGTCTCGGCGCGCGTCGTCTCTCCGCGCGCCGCCGCCACGGGCGCCCACGTCGTGAGAATCCCGTGCAGGAACCACGCAAGCCACACGCTCTCGCCCTTGCCCTGGGCGCCGACACGGTTCATGCCGTCGTTCCAGTCCCCCGTCCCCATCAGCGGGAGGCCGTGAGCACCGACGCCGAGGCTCCGGTCGAGTGCCCGCGCACAATGCTCGAAAAGGGTACCGCGTTCGCTCGATGTGCGCGGCTCGAAGAAGGACTCCGACTGGCCGGCGGCGAGCACCGCCCCCTCGAGAAACGGGATGGCCTCCTCGAGGATCTCCTGGTCGCCGGTCACATCGAGATAGTGGCTGGTTGCGTAGGGCAGCCACAGGAGATCGTCCGAGATGCGGGTGCGCACGCCGCGGCCGACCGGCTCGTGCCACCAATGCTGTACGTCGCCCTCGACGAACTGGCGCGAGGCGGCCTTCAGGATTTGCGCGCGCATCACGTCCGGCCGCGCGACGCCGAGCGCCATGACGTCCTGTAGCTGATCGCGGAAGCCGTAGGCGCCGCTCGACTGGTAGAACGCCGTCCGCGCCCACACGCGGCAGGCGAGTGTCTGATACAGCGCCCAGTGATTCAACAGAATGTCGAGCGCGCGATCGGGGGTCTTCACCTGGATGGTTGTCAGCACGTGGGCCCAGCCGTCCGTGACCTCCGCGAGCCGCGCGTCGAGATTGTCATGCCGATATCGTTCAATCAACGCCCGCGCCTGATCGCGGGTGTCGGCCTCGCCGAGGAAGCTCACGACGGACGCGTGCCCTCCGGCGGGGATCGCGAGCCTCGTCTGCAGGGCGCAGCAGGGGTCGAAGACCGCCCCGGTCCGACCCGACAGTGGGTCGCGGCGGCCGAGCGCGGCGGGGCGGTCGCGAGTGCCGTTGCGCCCGAGAAACTCCGTGCGGTCAGCCGTCCATGCGGTTTGCGCGCCACCCAAGTCCGCGAAGGCGATGCGGCTGCCGAAATCCCGGCTCCAGGAGTTCCGCGCGAACATCGCCCCCGTGGCGGGGTCCATCTCGGTCGCCACGAACGGTGCGGAGGCACTGCGGGAGACCCCCAACACCCATTCGAGATACGCCGTCACGGAGAGGCGCCTGGCATGGGGGGAATGATTGGTCAGCGTGAGGCGCGAGATCTTGATGGGAGCGTCCACGGGCACGAATTGCAGCAGCTCGAGCGTGATGTCGTGGGCGCGGTAGGCGAATCGCGTATACCCGGGGCCGTGTCGCACCAGGTATTCGCCGTGGTCCTCGCGAATCGGAAGCGGCGTCGGGCTCCACACCTCCCCGGAGTCCTCGTCGCGAACATAGAACATGTCGCTCGGCGGGTCGCTCACCGGATCGTTGGACCAGGCCGTGAGAAGATTCTCTTGGCTGTTGATGGACCACGTGCACCCCGATCCCGCTTCGGACACAAGACATCCGAAGCTCGGGTTGGCGATCACGTTGATCCACGGCGCGGGCGTCCACTGCCCCGCACGCAGGATGGTCACGTACTCCCGCCCGTGGGCGTCGAATCCACCGACACCGTTGAAGAATTCGAGGGTGGGCTGCCGCACCGCCGGGGCCACGGCCGAAGTCACTGGCGCCGGGAACGGACGGTCGACGCGGACCAGGGCGGCGTCGGGCCTGGAGGCTCGCGCCACCTGCGCCGCCAAGGTCCCGCGCCGGCTCGAGAGGTCCACACGGGCCACGCTCCGCAGCACGTCGCGCTGCGCGGCCGTCACCCGGTCCGCCCGGAGCGCGAACACTCGTCCCTGGAGTTCCGCGCCCTCCAGGCGCGGCATGGACTGGCTTGTCCGGACGAGGGTCTCGATCAGCACCTGCAGATCCTGCGCGTAGGAGGGCGCGCGGTCGTTCAGAATCACGAGGTCGACGGCCAGGCGTTTCATCCGCCAGTAGGCGTGGGCGCGCAGCAGCTGCCGGACGATGCCGATGTCGTCGGCCTCGTCGATCACCACCAAGACGATGGGAAGGTCTCCCGAGATTCCGTGCGCCCACAGCGCCGCAACGCCTTCCGGGCGACGCGCGAGCGCTTCCGCCGGGGCGCGCAGCGCGCGATCCGCATACAGGATGGACCCGCCGAGCGTCTGAAACAGATGGGCCTCGTCGGGCCCGATACCGAGGTGATGCAGTTGGACCTGCGCCTGGGTCCAGGCGAGGGTGGCGACCCGCTCGAACGTGGTGACGTCGTGGTACTTGTCCGCGAGGTCGAGCACCACGCTGCGGGAGGGCGCCACCAGCGTGGAGAATGCCACGCGCACCGTCTTGCCGGGGCGGACCCGGACCCGGCGGCGGAGGCTGACGATCGGGTCGAGCACCGAGCCGGTGGTATTGGAGAGTTCGCGACCGAGCGTCTCCGCAAGGGGCGCGCGCGCGCCGCGCCCGCGCCCGAGGAATCGCCCGCGATCGGTCTCCCACTCCAGGTCGCCGATCGTCTCGCCCTCCACCGCGAGGACGTGGGCCAGCCAGATCTCCGCTTCGTCCGGCGCGCGCCGCCGCCGGGTGGCGAGCAACGTGTCCCCCTCAGCGACGCTCTCGGTTTGAACGAACAGATTCGAAAATGCGGGATGGGCCGCGTCTGCCGCGGCCGGCGCGAGCACAATCTCCGCGTACGACGTGACCTCGATTTCGCGCGTCCGCATCCCGTGGTTCGTGAGCGACACGCGCCGGACCTCGGCGTCATCCTCCGACGACACGATGACCTCGAGCCGCGTCGTGATCGTCCCGTCGCGGCGGACGAACTCCGCGTGGTCCTCGGTAAAAGAGACGTCGTAGTTCTCGGGCGTTTCCCCGCGCGGCTGGAACCCCGCCGACCAGCGCTGGCCGCTCGCGATATCGCGGAGCAGGATGTACGAACCGGTGTCGTCGCTGGTCACGTCCTCGCGCCAGCGCGTGATCGCCAGGTCTCGCCAGCGACTGTATCCCGACCCCGCCGCCGTGAGCATCACCGCGTAGCGCCCGTTGGACAGGAGCAGCGTGCGCGACGCCGGGCCGTGCGGGGACGAGAAATGCCGCGTGAATGGGGGCACCAACTCGCGGACGTCGCCCACGACCGCGTCCGTGTCGCCGCGCGGCCGGGCCACGGCGACGTCGCGGGGCGTACGCTCCTGCAGCAGCAGCTCGCTGGCCCGCACGATGGGTTCGGCGTGGAAGCGCGAACGCATAGCTCCGTCGAGCAGAATATTCCCGATTGCGACGATCGTCATGCCCTGGTGGTGGGCCATGTACATACGCACCACCTCCCGCGACGAGTCGGGGGGCAGACGTGCGAGCGTATAGTCCACCGACTCGTAGAATCCGTACTGCCCGTCGGCGCCGGCGTCGGCGAGGACCCGGAAGTTCCGCGCCGCCGCCACCGGATCCACCATCGCCGCCAGCGCCGTGGCGTAGGGTGCGACGACGACGTCGTCAGCGAGACCGCGTCGGAGACCGAGTCCCGGAACGCCGAAGTTCGAATACTGGAACGTCATCGCGAGGTCGCGTGCGTAGTACCCCGACTCCGACATCCCCCAAGGAACGCCCCGCTCGTTGCCGTAGTCGATCTGCCGCTCTACCACGAGCCGGCACGTTTGCTCGAGCAGGCTGCCCACCGGCGCCTGCATGACCAGCCCCGGCATCAGGTACTCGAACATCGATCCCGACCACGACAGCAACACCGAGTCCCGTCCCACGGGCGTCAACGCGCGGCCGAGCCGGAACCAGTGCCGCACCGCCACGTCCCCTTTCGCGATGGCGATGAAACTCAACAGCCGGGCCTCGGACGCCAGGAGATCGTAGCGTCCTGAATCGAGTGCCCGGTCCCCCATGCGGTACCCGATCGCGAACAGCATCCGCGTCCGGTCGAAGAGAAAGCTGAAATCCATCGCCGTGACCATTGCGCGCGCGTCGGCCGCCAGTTGGGTCAGGCGACCGCGCAGGGCGGTGGCGGCGGTGACGGAGCGTTTGACGCCGGCGGCGAGCGCGTCGATGCTCCCAAGCCGTGCAGCGGTCGCGTCGCCGGCGCCGATCAGCGCTGCGCGCACCGCTGCGAGGTCCATGAGCACGGCTTCGCACCGGCTCGCCGTCTCCGCCAACGACGGCGCGGGGCGTAACCGGGCCATGAGCGGCGCGGCGGCGGCGTCAATGCGCAGCCCCGCCCACGGGAGCAGCGTGTCCAGATCGCGGGCGTGCGTCGCGACCGCGGCGCGCAGCTCCTCTACCGCCGCCAACACCGCCGCGGGTGCCGGCGTCGCACTCTCGGCCTCGCTCACGTCCTGCGCACGGTTGGCCACCGTTCGCGCCGCCGCCTCGAGCTCCGCTAGCCGCGCCGACCACTCGGCGGGCGTGTCGGGGACTTGGGCGACCACGGTCGCGACGACGTCGAGCGCCTCATCGAGGCGTCCGCCGCCTTCCCAAGCGCGCGCCGCCTCCCGGAGGAGGAGCAAAGCATCCGCGATGCCGGACAGTGCCGCCCGCCCCGGCGCAGATTCGTCCATCACTTCCTGACACGCGTTCGCGAGTGCGAGTAGGGACCCGGCAAGATTGCCGCTATCCACTGATGAGACATACTGCGGATCCAACGGACGGCCGTCCCGCGTGTCGTACCAATTGTAGAGGTGCCCACGGTAATCCTCGAGCCGCTGCATGGTGCGCAGTGTGGTCTCGATCCGATCGACCGCGTCCAGCGTCCCCACCCACCCGAAGTCGCGCGCCGACACGACCGAGAGCAGGTACAGCCCGATATTCGTGGGCGAGGTGCGGTGCGCAACCACCGGTCGCGGCGTCTCCTGGAAATTGTCCGGCGGCAGCCCCTGACTATCCGCCGTCACGAACGTCGTGAAGAACGCCCAGGTACGGCGCGCGATGAGCCGCAACGCGCGCGCGTCCACCGCTGACAAGGGAGCCGCGCGCACCTCCCTTCGCGGCACGCTCAGCCGATGGGCGATGGCGGGCGCGAGTCCCCACAACAAGAGAATGGGCACCGCCACCGGCGAGGCACCGAGGCGTTGCGACACGACGACGGTCGCCAGCGCCGTGAGCGCGATGCTGGGGGCCATGCGGCGGTAGAATCCCGCGGACGTGTGCGGGATGCGCGCGACCGCATACTCCGACGGTTTCCACTCCAGCAACCGCCGGTGCGTCAGCAGGAGCCGCGCCAGCGTCCGTGCGATCGCGTCGGCCATCCGCCACGCCTGATCCGCCATGGTCGTGATGGTTAGGGCGATCTGGGCGCCCGCAGAACGCAGATCACGCGCGACCGCGCGGAGGTGGCTGCGTTTCGAGACCCCCGGGGCACGGGGCCACACGCCGGCGAGCGCCGGGAGCAACGGCGGAACGGCGATCATCCCGAGGATGAAGGCCGTCCACAGACCGGGCGGCGATCCCAGCCATGCCCATCCGCTCACGAGCGTGAGAAACGCCGCCGGCATGGACAGGGTGCGCCGGAGGTTGTCGATCATCTTCCAGCGGCCGACCGCCGAAAAGCGTTCGCGCAGGATCCAGGGGAGCAGCTGCCAATCGCCGCGCGCCCAGCGGTGCTGGCGCGCCGCGGACGTCAGATAGTTCGCGGGGGCGCTCTCGAACAGCTCGATGTCGGTCACTAGGCCGGCGCGCGCGAATAGTCCCTCGAACAAGTCGTGGCTCAACAGGACATTGTCGGGCACCCGGTCCGCGAGCGCCGTCTCGAACGCATCGAGGTCGTAGATCCCCTTGCCCGTGTAGGATCCCTCGCCGAACAGATCCTGATAGACGTCCGACACCGCCGCCGCGTACGGATCGATCCCCGACGGCCCGGACGTGATCCGTTGAAACAGCGAACCCGTGGGACCCGGCAGGGGTGGTGTGACACGCGGCTGGAGGACAGCGTACCCCTCCACCACCCGGCGCGTCACCGGGTCGAGCCGCGGGCGGTTGAGGGGGTGAGCCATCGTCCCGACGAGCCCGCTGATTGCATCAATGGAGAGCCGTGTGTCGGCGTCGAGCGTCAGAACGTAGCGCACGCCCTCCGGCACGACCGGCGCACTCCCGTCCTCGGGAAGAAAGGTCGTGCCGGTGTCGCCACGCAGCAGCCGGTTCAGCTCGTGCAGCTTGCCGCGTTTGCGCTCCCACCCCATCCAGACCCGTTCGCTCGGGTTCCAGAGCCGCCGCCGATGAAAGATGAAGAAGCGATCGCCACCGCCCGGCGCAGGCCCGTGACGGGCGTTCAGCCGCGCGATGGCGTCCCGGGCGGCACCGAGGATCTCATCGTCCCCGGCCGCATGCTCGGTGGCCGCGTCGGCCCAATCGGAGACCAGCGCGAACCGCACGTCGCCGTCGGAGTTCGCGAGATAGCGCACCTCGAGCCGCTCGACCTGCTCCTCGACGTCGGCCCGTTCGGTGAGGAGCGTCGGCACCGCCACCAGCGTTCGGAATTCCGCCGGTACGCCGGCGGCCCATTCCAGCCGCGGCAGGACGCTCGGCGCCACCACCATCGTGACGAAGCGATTCAACAACGCGACCGCGAGATCCGAGGCTGGAACGAGCGCGAGCACCCCCAGAACCACCAACCCCGTGACGGAGACCGGGGTCCTGGAGGCGATCAGCAGCGGGATGGCGAGAACTGCCGCCGTGATCAGGAACAGCGTGCCGAGATATCCGGGAGTCGCGGCGTCAATGAACGCCCGCCGCAACCGGAGCAGGAGCGGCGGGCGGAACCCCAGCGCGCGTTCGAACTCCCGCCGGCCGCCGCCGACGAGATAGAAACCGGGGTCGGCCCGCCGTTCGTCCGGTAGCCCGCTCGTGTCCGCTGAGCTGGCCCGGAACCGGCCCGCGTGAGCCAGCGCCTCTCGTGTCACGTCGAGCTCGGTTCGCCTCGACCCGCGCGCCAGCGCTTCGATCGCGTGGCGATAGCTGTCACGGCTCGCGAAATCCATCGCGGCGAAGCCGCCGCCCGCGCGGAGCGCCTCGTCCACCAGGCTGACGCTCTCGAAGAACACCGTCCAATCGAGCGCCGAGATCAATCGCATGGATGTGATGATGTTCCGCACCGTCACCGTCAGTGCCGCCTGCCGCTGGTGCTCGACCAGGGCGATCTCGTCGGCCGTCGTCCCCTGGGCCGCGAGGCGCTGGTGCAACCAGGCCAGCGCGGGGCTCCTGGCGGGGTCCTCGTCGCGCAGCCGCTGGATCAGCTCCGCCGCGAACGCCGGAAAGAATGGCGCTCGTGCGTAGCGCCGCGGCGCCGGAACGCTGCGTTTTCCATCGCGGGCCAGCCGCAGGAGCTCGTCGGCGAGCATGCCCGCCTCGTGACGCGCCTGGCGCCCGCGCACGATCACGTCCGCGAGACGCCGGAGATTCTCTACCAGGACCACCCGCAACGAGATGGTGACCGCCCAGAGCTCCCCGATGGTGAGCGGCTGGACACGCTGGTAGGCCTGTACGAAACGGCGGAGCGTATCCGGATCGAAGCGGCTGTCGGTATGCGCGACGAAGGCCCACGCGATGCCGTACACCCGCGGGTAGCCGGCCAGCGGGCCGTCGGCGAGCGCGGGAAGCTCGCGATAGAAACCCACCGGCAAGTCGTCACGGATCTCGCGCAGCTGCTCGTCGACGATGAAAAAGTTGTCCACGAGCCACTCGGCGGCGGGCGTGATCCACCGCTCCTCACGGACCGCATCGGCGATCACATGCTGCGCCTCGCGCAACACGCGGCCGTTGTCGTCCACCCGCGGCAACAGCGCGCGGACCGGCTCCCCTTCGGTCGTGACCCGCTGCGCGGCGGCGAGGCTCTCGGCGTGCTGCTCGAGTCGCTCGATGCCAAACAGCTCCGCGCGGATCGGGTCTTCGAGCGGCGGCAGCGACGGGACGAGGAGCGGAAGCGGAACGCGCACCGGTCAACCGCCCGGGCGGGCGCCAGAGAGCCAGCCACCGGTGAATCCGGCGGCCCGAAGTCCGGCGGTGAGTCCGAGGCCCACCGCCGCGATGCCGGCGGGGGCATGCCCGCTTGTGGTATTGACGACCAATCTCTTGGCAGGGCTCGTTTCGTGCACGAAATAACTGAACGCTTCCCGCTGAATCGCGTCGGGCATGCGTGAGTCCGCATGCCCGGGATGTCCCGTTCCCTTCAGACGCGACTCACTTCCGGACATCGTGTTCCGCATGCCCGCCGAACTCGGCACGCATGGCGGAGAGGAGGCGGTTTTGGAAGTCGGCTTCGCCGCGCGAGGTGAACCGCCCGAAGAGTGCCGCGGCGAGGACGTTCGCCGGCGCCGCCACGTCAATGGCCGCTTGGAGAGTCCAGCGTCCCTCCCCCGAGTCCGACACGCGTCCCTGGAAATGATCGAGGGCCGGATCGGCGGCGAG
>Ga0070730_10006484_pt1 | contig 10001 bp, 6 predicted proteins | sample Coa_R1_3_FD_66447 | JGI IMG/M metagenome (GOLD analysis project Ga0070730, IMG submission 66447) | Surface soil microbial communities from Centralia Pennsylvania, which are recovering from an underground coalmine fire - Coalmine... | ecosystem: Environmental > Terrestrial > Soil > Unclassified ...
CGGAATAACAGCGATAAAGAAGCTGCGAGCCCGAGGCCGAGAATCAGGCCTGTAAAGATCCAGGCTCCCGATTTCCCGCCAAGCCACCGCCGACTCAGTTTGAAGCGCCCCCAAAACCGCATTCAGTTGACTCCCAAGGAATCAGGAATGGCCCTGCATCGGCTCCAACTCTCCGAGCCCAGGCGATTTTATACCCGGCGCGTCGGCAAACCAAATTCTTCTCGAACGATCCCGCGGAGTAACCGCGCCGATTGCCTATTTAGCAGCCCTCGATTGCACGTTCTCATCGAGAGGCTCGAGCTTCATGATCGAAGCTCCGTGATTATTGCCCACCCAGAACGTCACCGGCGTCGTTGAATTGTCCACGAACACGCGCCGAACGTTGGTCTGCTGCGGCAGCAGGTATTCTGTGACCTCTCCAGTCGCCGGATTGAGCCGCACCACTCGGTCGGTAAACATAGACGCGGTCCACACATCGCCATGCTTATCCACCACCGCCTGATACGGCGCGCTCCACGGTGTTGGAACCTTCCACTCCTGAATCTTCTCTGTCTTTGGATCGAACATGCCGACTGCGTTAGCGCCGTATTCCGCGAACCACAGGCGGTCCTGCTCGTCCACCATCCCTCGGCGCGGCCGCGAATCCCGCGTCGGCGTCGGATAAACGTGGAATGCTTTCGTCTTCGCATCGACTCGACCGACGTTGTCGGCTGCGAAATCCAGCAGATAAAGGTCGTTCTCGTGGTTCGCCGGGATCCCGTACGCGTTGATGTTGCGCCCCGCGCCAGGTATGGCAAATGTCCCCAGGTTCTCGTACGTGCCCGTCTTCGGGTCCAGCCGCAGGATGGAATGATCGTCTTGATTGTTCGTCCAGACCTTGCCGTCCACGTGAGAGTAGAGCGGCATCACCATCGATTCCTGCGTGTGATCCTTTTGCAGTTCTTTTGGCAGCGGGAACACTTCAACCTTTTCGGTCTTCCTGTCGAATTTCGCGATTCCGCCCTGATACATCATCGCCAGCCAGGGATTTTCGTCCTTATCCAGCTGCAGCTCGAGCGATCCCTTTGGAAATCCCTGCTTTAGCAGTGGAATCGGATACTCCGTAGCTTGGCCGGTTTTCGGATCAAGCTTGCCGACGAATTCGTCGGCAAAATCCGAATACCAGACGGTGCCGCCCGAATCGACCACCACGTCGTGCGGTTGCGCCACCTTCCGCGGCAAATCGTATTCCGTGATAATCACGCGCGTAGCCCGAGCCTTGGGCCGCGGCAACGTCTTAAGCGCGTAGTCCCATCTCTCCGTTGAACTCAAATTGGTCGTGGCCAGCCATTCCGCAACGGGTTGAAGATTCCCTCTCGGGCCACCGCCACGCGCGCCACCCGCCAGCAGTTGCGGATGCGCAGGACTGCTGCCTTGGGAATAAAGGCTCATGCGCTGGATCACAGCCATAAATTCTTCTGCATTATGAGTAGATCGTGCGATGCGCTCCAGGGTGTGGCAGCCGGTGCAGTCGAGCAGAAACTTCTTCTGCGCGTCCGTTCCCGGCATACTCATGAGCCATTCCGCGTTGTTCAGCTGAGCCGCCAGGTTTTTCGCGGGGCGGAGCTTGATATCCGCTGTTGCCGTTGTCCCAGCGGCGACATTCACAGTCGCCGGCGCGTCTATTTCGTAACCTACAGCTCGAATCTTGAGAGAGTACTGGCCGGGCCCGATCTTCGAGGACGGGAAGCTATAGTGGCCATCCTTATCGCTGATCACATTGATCGTGATGGTGGACCCGTCCTTTTTGGCGCCTACCACCACGCCTTCCATTGCGCCTTCCTTATCTGAAGACACTTGCCCGGTTAGTGCGACGCCTGCCAAATTTGCGGCTTTCGTCAAGCGGGGTGCAAACAAGAAGAGGCTAAGCGCCGTGGTTGCGATTCCGGCCAAGAGCGCTATCTTCGGCATAGGATCTCCCTCGAATTCAGTTTGGCGGTCCGGAATTTCCGTTTGGACTTCCCGATGATGCTAAGGTACACCCGGAGGCCACTCGCGAACAATATTTGCGAGCGTCTGTTAGCGACGAGTGCTGGGCGCGAATCGTAGATCGGCCGGACGCTTAGCGAAGGCAAGGAATTGCCAACAAATGAAACCCATCTTCGTGGAATCGTTTCTCACGCCGCCAGAAGCGCAAGCCTTACTCGCGTCCCTACAGTCTCTGGCTTGGACGCGAGGTAAATCCATGGGCCGCGCTGTCCCCCGAGAGGAAGTTTGGATGGGGCCTTACGCCTACAAATTCTCGGGACGTACGCTCGTTCCCGCTTCGTGGACGCCGGAAATTCAAGCCCTCAGGGTTAAGATCGAGGAGCAGTACGGTGGCGATTACAATAGCGTGCTGCTCAATCGCTACGCGAATGAGCAGGATAGCGTCTCCTGGCATTCCGACGACGAACCCGAAATGGATTCGGGTTTCCCGATCGCATCTATCAGCCTCGGCGCGGCACGCGAATTTCTGGTCCGCCCGGTCACAAGCAAGAAAGAAGTGCAGTCCTACTTCCTTACTTCCGGAAGCCTTCTGATCATGCCGCCCGGATTTCAGCAGAGATACCGGCACTGCGTCCCGAAATCGCGCACGCCTTGCGCTACTCGAGTAAATCTGACGTTCCGCAGAATGAAGTTGGCAAAGTAGAGGCGGTTAGCTTGCGTGGCCGCGCAGCTTATGCTCGACAATCTACGCAGAGTCCGTGGCAGCCTTGGCCGCGGGCCGCAGAAAAGTAAGCTCCAGCAATCTTTGCCGAAGCGCCTCGCCCGCTTCATTAAAAACTTGATTACAGGTGTAACGCAATCGCTCTTCGGCCGAGCGAGACATTGTTTCAACGACTTCGTTGGATTCCTGGCTGAATTTGCTGATCGTCTCTTGTAACGACGAACGGGAAAGCTGATCCAGGCGCATTTCGTGAGATTGAATGGCTTGCTCACCCAATTGCGTGACGGCATCTCTCAACCAGTTTTCGCGCTCCAGCGTTTCCGCCCGAACCGTTTCGAGTACGTTCCTCACTTGATTCAGCAGGTCCGAGCTGGCCCTGTTCAGCGTAGCCTGGGCGTCCTCGGTAAAAGCGGTGCGCAGCCGCGACAACAATTGCTCCCCGTCACTTTCCGCACTAGTGCGAATCTGCGCGCGTCCTTCTTCGATAACCTTCGAGATTTCGCCGCTGGCCGCCTCTGCCTTGGCCGAGAATTCTTGCAGGGCGTTCTCCGCTTTTTCTCTGACGTTATCGGAAGCTGCATTCAAGCCCTCTTCAAGCGCCGACTGCATGCGCATTTGGGCCTTCTTCTCGCACCATTCCGACACTTTGAAAAGCGACCCAAAGGCGGTGTAAGTCGTGTCGGTCGCTTTGTCTTCAAGCTGCGAGATCCATTTGGAGGTGGCTGCGCGCCCGGACTCCTCCATCTGGTGCTCCGCCTTTGCCACCAAATCCTGCACAAACGCGTGCATTCGCCCGTTGGCAGACTGCATGACCTGCTCCGAAACCTTCGTGAGGTTCTCCTGAGTGCTCTGCAACGACTCTTGCGCGGCGATCGTCGCCGCTTCGATATTTTTCAGCGTCTCATTGGTGCTTTCCAGCCGCCTGTTGAGTTCAGCTTTCAGGTGATTCGTAAACCGATCGATCTCCTGGCCCGTGATATTCTCGACGCTTCGCACCTGTTCGGTCCATGCCGAAATCGTCTCTTCGGCGCGCCGCTTCATCTCCTGGCTCGTTGTTTCCACAACGGCGTTAGCGCGCGATTCGAGATTTTGTCCCGCTGCTTGCACGATTCGATCGAGCCTGGAAATTTGTTCATTCATCCGCTCATCGGCATCCTGCAAACGCTTCAACGATTCCTGCAGGCGATCGCTCTGCTCGTCAAGATATTGCCGCAGTCCACTGAGCTTCAGGTCCAGCTCGCCGGTGGACTGCGTGACTTTTGCAACCTCGTCGTTAATACGATCCTGAATGCGCAGATCGGCGGCCTCGACTTGCAGCAGAGTTTGCCGCGATCGCTCGTCCTGATCGCTGAGCGCGTCACGTAAAATGTTGAATTTGTTTTCGGTCTGAACAGTTAGTTCCGTAAGGGCTTCGCCCATTTTCGCCACGCGCGAAGACACTCCCGCTTCCATCGCCTCGGAATCCCGCGTGATACGCGAGATCGCCTCGTCGGCAACCGATTTCAACGACCGCTCCATCTGTTTGCGCCACTCATCCCGCAGTGCGGCCAACTCGGTTTCCAAACGTTCTTTCTTAAAAATAATCATGACTGCTTCGTGACTCCCTGAATTATGAAACTACTTTCGACCTTTGTCTTTCAGAGACGAATGTACCACAGCCTTTACTTGAGTTAGATTGATTGGCTGGCCTTTAGGGACAATTTTATGGAGAAGGTACTCGAAGTACTAGACCCCTCTCACGTCTGTAGCGGCCTTAGTCCTGATGCGATCGGGTCTTTGCACCGGGGAACCGCGATGACTACTACCTCTAAAGAAGCTCATTTGAAAGTTGCGGTGCCCGAGATCGGCGACGTTTCCGTACTGTGGTTATGCCCCGCCGGTGCCCGCTGGCTGCTCGTGCTAGCCCATGGCGCCGGCGCGGGAATGAGCCACCCTTTTCTCGGAAAGCTCGCGGCCGAACTGGCAAGCCTCGAAATCGCGACGTTTCGGTATCAATTCCCCTACATGGAGCAGCGGCGTCGCGTACCGGACTCGCCGCCTGTCCTCAAATCGACCGTTCGTGCCGCGGTTAATGCAGCCGGCGAAACCGCGCCTGACCTGCCCATCTTAGCGGGAGGCAAATCGATGGGAGGACGCATGACTTCGCAAACCGCCGCGGATCGTCCACCCGAGTTCGAAAAAGTGCGGGGTTTGGCCTTCTTCGGCTTTCCGCTGCATCCTCCCGGCAACCCGGGCACGAAGCGTGCGGAACACTTAACCCAGGTCCAGATACCAATGCTCTTCCTGCAAGGCACCCGCGATCAATTCGCAGACCTCAAGTTGCTGCGCCCGATTTGTGCAAGCCTGGGCGCAAGGGCAACCCTGCACGAAATCGAAACGGCCGACCATTCATTTCACGTTTTGAAAAGTTCGGGAAAGACCGATGCGGAAGTTATGCGCGAGTTGGCGCAATCCGTTCGCACCTGGGCAGACGCGCTCGCCGTAAGCGGCGCTGCTTAGAGCGCCGGACCACTTCAATCCGCCGCAACTGAGCGCGTGCGCTTCTTGCGCTTTTCCTCGATCATCGCCTGTGCCGCAGCTAGCCGCGCAATCGGTACGCGGAATGGTGAAGCGCTTACGTAGTCCATGCCCACGCGATAGCAGAACTTGACGCTTTCCGTATCGCCGCCATGCTCTCCGCAAATTCCAACTTCGAGATGCGGACGGGTACGCCTGCCCCGCTGGATGGCCCAGTCGACCAACATGCCCACGCCGGCCCGATCAAGCGTCTGAAACGGATCAGTCGTAAAAATGGCCGCCTTATTTTCGTCCAAATACTCCGGCAAAAAGCGGCCTGCATCGTCTCGCGAAAGTCCCATCACGGTTTGCGTCAGGTCATTGGTGCCGAAGCTGAAAAATTCGGCTTCCTCGGCGAGCTCGTCTGCAAGCAGCGCGGCTCGCGGCAATTCGATCATCGTGCCTACCAGATAGTGAAGCTTTATTCCGGCCTTTTGGATGAGGTCATCGGCAATCCGCCGCGTCTCATCTACCAGAATCTTCAGCTCCTTCTTATCCAGCGTGAGCGCGTGCATGATCTCCGGAATCACCTTGATGCCTTCTTTTTTGCACTCCAGAGCGGCCTCGATGATTGCTCCGACCTGCATATCCAGAATTTCCGGATAGGTGATCAGCAAGCGGCAGCCGCGATGGCCCAGCATCGGGTTTGATTCCCTCAGTTGTTCCACACGACGCGCCACCACCTCCGGCGTCAGCCCCACCTTCTGCGCCAGCTCTTTTTGCTTTTCCGGGTCGTGCGGCACGAATTCGTGCAGCGGCGGATCGATCAGGCGAATCGTCACCGGATATCCGTCCATAGCACGGAAGATGCCCACGAAATCGCCGCGCTGAAACGGCCGCAGCCGGTTGAGAGCCTTTTGCCGCGCCTCGCGGCTATCGGCGATGATCATTTCCTGAATAGCCAGCTGGCGCTCGCCACTGCGTTCCGGATGCTCGAAATCCTTGAAAAACATATGTTCTGTTCGGCAAAGCCCGACGCCTTCCGCGCCCATCTCGCGCGCTTTGCGAGCGTCCTGCGCCGTATCGGCATTGGCCCGAACGCCGAGCTTACGAGTCTCGTCCGCCCACTTGAGGATCGTGTAGTAATGCTTAGGCATCTCCGGCGTGGCAAGCTGCACCTGGCCGGAATAAACCGTGCCGTCATTGCCATCCAGCGTGATCCAGTCCCCTTGATGGATCACGTGCCCGTTCGTCGACATCTTCTTGGCGGCGTAATCGATGTACAACCTCTCGCAACCGACGATGCAGCACTTCCCCCACCCGCGCGCTACGACTGCCGCGTGGCTGGTCTTGCCGCCGGTAGCCGTCAGCACGCCTTGAGCTACGGCCATGCCGCCCACGTCTTCGGGACTCGTTTCGCGCCGCACCAGCACGACTTTTTCGCCCTTCTTAGCCCACTCTTCGGCCTCATGTGCCAGGAAAACGGCTCGTCCCACGGCTGCACCGGGAACTGCGTTGATGCCGACGCAGAATTTTCGTTGGAGTAATTCCTGTCGAGACACCGACGAAGCAATCACCGGATAAAAGAGCCGCTCGATATCCTGCGCCTGAATGCGCTCAATCGCATCTTCTCGCTTGATCAAGCCTTCCTGCACCATATCTGCGGCAATGCGGAAAGCGGCGGCCGGCGCGCGCTTGCCCGTGCGCGTTTGCAGCATATAAAGTCTCCCGTCTTCGACCGTGAACTCCATATCCTGCATATCGCGATAGTGCTTCTCCAGGAGTTGCCGGGCTTTCTCGAGTTGCTTGTAGACTTTGGGCATCCGCCGATCGAGTTCCCCTAAAGGCATGGGCGTGCGAATTCCCGCCACGACGTCTTCGCCTTGCGCATTCGCAAGGAAATCGCCGTAAAAATTCTTCTCTCCCGTCGAAGGATCGCGAGTGAAGCAAACGCCCGTGCCGGAATTCTCGCCGGTATTACCGAATACCATTTGCACCACATTCACGGCGGTCCCCAAAAGACCCGTAATGTGTTCCACGCGCCGGTAGGTGACCGCCTTTTCCGCCATCCAGGATTCAAACACCGCGCCAATCGCGCCCCACAGCTGCTCGGTAGGATCCTCCGGAAAAGGCTCGCCCCGCTTCTCTTTGAAATAGTCTTTATATTCGGCCACCAGCTTCTGCCAATTCTCGGCCGCCACTTGAGTGTCGTCTTTGGCGTTCAGCCGGCCCTTTAGGGCGCGGAGCCGCTCCTCAAGCTCTTCTTTGGGCAGGCCGGTCACAACCGTGGAATACATCTGCACGAAGCGGCGGTAGGCGTCCCAGGCGAAGCGCGCATTATTGGTCCGCCGCGCCAGACCCTCCACCGTCTGATCGTTCAGGCCCAGATTCAAAATCGTTTCCATCATCCCGGGCATGGAGCGAGCAGAGCCCGAGCGCACGCTTACCAGCAACGGGTCTCGCGCGTCACCCAATTTCTTCCCTACCGTGCGCTCGAGCCGCGCGAGATTCTTCTCCACTTCCGAACGAAGCTGCGGCGGGTGCTTCTTGTCGTGCTTCAGGTAGTAATCGCAACATTCCGTACTGATGGTGAAGCCGGACGGAACAGGCAGACCTATGCGCGTCATCTCGGCAAGTCCCGCCCCCTTGCCGCCGAGAATCTCCTTCATATCGCCGGAGCCTTCCGCTTTGCCTGAGCCAAAGAAGTAAACGTATTTCACGGCTGGTAGTGTCCCTCTTGAGGTTATTGACTTCCTCTCACTTGATGCCTAACTGCGGATTACGGTTCATCGGCCCCGCATCCCATCAATGGAGACCATATTTTGATCCCGATGGATCAATAAGTAGTAATAGAGGAAAGCGTAGATCAATTGCAGTCCGGCAACGAGCCAGTCCTGGGCCAGATTTGTGCCGATAGCTAGCGCCGTCAGAACTAACCCACCGGCGATTAGCGCGAATCGCGTCCATAAACCCAATAATAGAAGCACACCGAGTGCAGTCTCGACCGGCGGCAGCGCCCAGGCGAACGCAGGTAGCAGGCTCGCCGGAACGGCAGGAGTTTTCTCAAAATAATGATTTAAGTAGCCCAGAAATGCCGCGTGCCCCGCCAATAAGCGGCTGAGGCCGTGCAGCATGATATTTGCTCCAAATGTAAATCGCAGAATGGTATACGCCCAGATCGAATCGCTGAATCGGCCGCGAGGGATGGAGACTCGGCCCGTCATCCCGGTTTCCAGTGACTTCGTGGTTGCATAATCCGCCATATATCCTCCGCACGTGAAATTCCAAAGGATTAAGTTCCGAGCCCGTTAGACGCCCCGCAAGACGGCGACTATCTCTTGCAACCCTATGTGGCCCGGTATTATACACGCATTGACCTGCCACTCTTGAACCGCCCTGTTTGAGCACACGGCCCCTGCCAATTTGCAAGGAAACAGCCCCGGAGCTAACATATAGATTGCCGCCGATGGCAGCCATCTAAGAGCTACGAATAGGCCCTAAACCAAAGACAATGCCCCCGGGAACCGACCTTAAGTCATGTGGATAGTTAGAGTAGCGCTAGATCGGCCCTATACATTCGTTGTCTTGGCGCTGGTCATTGTTCTGATCGCTCCGATTGTCCTGCAGTACACGCCGGTCGACATCTTCCCCAATATTGATATTCCGGTCATCAGCGTTGCCTGGAATTACGCGGGACTCTCGCCGCAGCAAATGGAAGACCGCATTGTCTCTAACTATGAGCGCTTCCTGACCACGGCAGTAGACAGCATCGAGCACATCGAGTCACAGACGGTCGGCGGCAGGTCCGTCATCAAAATCTTCTTCCAGCCGGGTGCGAATGTGCCCTTGGCGATGACTGAGGTATCCGCCACTTCCCAGGCCACCATCCGAAGTTTGCCTCCGGGAATCAGCCCCCCTCTGATCATTACGTATTCCGCGTCGGCAGTCCCCATCATGCAACTCGGAATGAAAGGCGAAGGCCTTTCCGAACAGCAGTTGTTCGATTACGCCGCGAACCTGGTCCGCAATCAGATGTCTACCGTGCCCGGCACCTCGATTCCTTGGCCGTACGGCGGGAAACAACGGCAAGTCTCCGTGAACGTCGACATCCCGGCGCTGCAGGCAAAAGGTCTTTCGCCGGTCGATGTCATCAATGCTGTGAGTTCACAAAATCTGGCCCTGCCCTCCGGCAGTGTGAAGCTCGGCCCCACCGAATATAACGTCGAACTCAATGGCTCGCCGAACACCATAGCGGCGTTAAACGACATCCCCATCAAGGTTATAAACGGCTCCACGATTTACGTCCGCGACGTCGCCCGCGTCAGCGACGGCTTCTCTCCGCAGATCAATATCGTGCGCATGGATGGCCAGCGCGGCGTGCTGGTCACCATATACAAAACCGGAACCGCCTCCTCGCTCGACATTGTCTCGCAGGTCTACGGGAAACTGCCGCAGATTGCCGCGCTTCTGCCGCAACAGTTGGTGATTACGCCGCTGTTCGATCAATCCATCTTCGTCCGTGCCGCGATTCAGGGAGTGATTCGCGAAGGAATTATCGCCGCGTGCCTGACCGGATTGATGATTCTGCTTTTCCTCGGCAATTGGCGCAGCACATTGATCATCGCCGTCTCGATTCCTCTATCGATCCTGGTCTCGATCTGCACCCTGAGCGCGCTCCACGAAACCATCAACATCATGACGCTGGGCGGGCTTGCGCTCGCTGTAGGCATCCTGGTGGATGACGCCACCGTCACCATAGAAAACATCGACCGCCACCTGGCTCAAGGCAAAGAAATCGTGCCTGCCATCCTCGATG
>Ga0070730_10006485_pt1 | contig 10001 bp, 8 predicted proteins | sample Coa_R1_3_FD_66447 | JGI IMG/M metagenome (GOLD analysis project Ga0070730, IMG submission 66447) | Surface soil microbial communities from Centralia Pennsylvania, which are recovering from an underground coalmine fire - Coalmine... | ecosystem: Environmental > Terrestrial > Soil > Unclassified ...
CCTACTCGCGCGGCCGCTTGCGGTCCGATCGTGAACTCCGGCGGACCCCCATCCGGTTGGACGTCGAGATGCCTGGCCGCTTCGAAATAGCGCTCCGGCACCGGCGCGTGGGTCCCGTACCAGTCGAGCTTGGTCGAGATGAGCCAGCCGCGGGCGAATTTCCGCTTGCGATACCCCGCCCATTTTCCCGGCACGAGCAAGCGAAGCGCGCGGCTCCGCAGGGACCCGTGGAGATCGAGTCCGTGGGTCGGAGCGAGCGGCTTGAGACGGCGAGCCAGGTGCCGGACCGGCTCGTCGGGCTCGAGGGCCACGACGCGGGTCAGGTTGGGGTTGTCGGACACCAGGGGTACGAAGGCCCGTTTGGTGACGAACGTCAGCTCGGCCTCCGGGTGACGGCGGCGCAGGGCGCGGACGAGCGGCGTGGTGAGGATGACATCGCCGATGGAGCTGAAGCGGACCAGAAGAATGGACAACACGGGAAGATTGTACCCTCTCGTTGCCCGGCTCCGCCAGCCGGGCTAGCTTTGCCCGACATGGCGCGCCCCAAGAGCATCCTGTGGGTCGATGACGAAGTCGAAGGCCTCGCCGGGCACCGCCGCTTCCTCGAACAGCAGGGATTCGCCGTCGAGCAGGCGGCGCACGGAGACGATGCCCTCGCGCTCCTGCGCCGGCAGCCGTACAGCGTGGTGCTCCTGGACGAGCAGATGCCCGGCAAACGCGGGCTCGAGCTGCTCGGCGAAATCCGCAGCATCGATCCCGCCATGCCCGTCGTCATGGTGACGCAGAGCGAAGATGAAGGCACGCTTCGCGAGGCCATCGGCATCCAGGTCGACGACTACCTCGTCAAGCCGGTGCACCCCCGTCAGATCCTCTCCGTGGTCACGCGGCTCCTCGAGGGCGATCGCATCCGGCAACAGCGGCTGGCTCGCGATTTCGTCGGACGATTCCGGGAGCTCGAAGGGAAGCGCGCGTCGGCACTCGCCTGGCGCGAGTGGATCGAGCACTGGGTAGAGCTCGCGCGGTGGGAGGTCAAGCTCGCCGCGGCGTCGGAGCCCGGCCTGGCCGACGCGCTGCACTCGCTGCAGGTGGCCCTCCGCAAGGACTTCACGGAATTCGTGAAGCGGCAGTACACCAGGTGGCTCGCGCATCCCGAGGGGGACCGGCCGCCGCTGTCCGTGGACGTCGGCGCGGAATTCCTGCTCCCGGTGCTGAAGCGGACGGGCAAGGTCCTGTTCATCGTGGTCGATTGTCTGCGGCTCGACCAGTGGGAAGCGCTGCGCGACCTCGTGACGCCGATGTTCGACATCGAGGAGTCGCACTACTTCGGCATCGTGCCGACGGCGACGCCGTACGCGCGCAACGCCATTTTCTCCGGGCTTTACCCCATGGAGATCGCGGCGCGCCACCCGGAGTGGTGGGGGCACGCGTCCGACGACGAAAGTCTGAACGCGCATGAAGGGGAGCTGCTCACCGAACAGCTCGCCGATCTGCTGGGCCGACCCGTGCCGGTGCGGTACGAGAAGCTCTTCACCGCCGCGGACGGCGCGGAGCTCCTGAAACGGCTTCCGGCGCACCTGGCCCAGGAGGGCGTCACCGCCCTCGTCTTCAACTTCATCGATCAGCTGACCCACGGCCGCTCCGAAAGCGCCATTCTGTACGAGGTCGCGCGGGATGCCGACGCCTTGCGCGGCCTCACCCGGACGTGGTTCGAGCGGTCCCCGGTGATGGCCGCCCTCGCGGAAGCCGAGCGGCGCGGTGTGCCCGTGCTGCTCACCACCGACCACGGCTCCATTCACTGCGAGACGCCGGCCACCGTGTTCGCCAAACGGGATGCGACCCAGAACCTCCGCTACAAGTTCGGTGAGGACTTGCGGGCCGAGGATCCCGAAGCGGCCGTCATCGTCGAGGATCTGAAGTCCTACGGACTCCCTTCGATGGGCCTGGGGGTGCGGATGGCGCTCGCGGCCGGAGACCGGTTCTTCGTGTATCCCACCAAGCTGCGGGAATATCAGGCCCGATATCGCGGTTCGTTCCTGCACGGCGGCGTGTCCCCCGAAGAGATGATCCTTCCGGTCGCGCTCCTCACGCCCCGCGCTCGCGGGGGAGGACCGCGCTAAATGCGCGGGGGCGCGCGCCTCTACTCGCTGCTTCGCCCGTATGCCTCGCTCTTCATCGCCACGATGCTCGTCACCGTGGTGGCGTCCGTGCTGGACGGTTTTTCGCTGTCCATGCTGGTGCCCTTCCTCCGCACCATCTTCCATGAATCCACGCTGCTCCCGGTGGGCGGCTCCAAAGCGCAAGCGATCATCGCGTGGATCATGGGCGCGCTCATCTCCACCGGGTCTCCCCAGCAGGCCCTGCGCAGCGTGGTACTGGTGCTCCTCGTTGCATTGGTCTTCAAGAACCTCGCGGAGTACCTGGCCGCCTACTGGAACGTGGTGATTCAGGAGAACGTGGTCCGGGATCTCCGGGTCAGGCTCTTCGGGCACCTCCAGACCCTCCCCCTCGGCTACTTCCAGCAGACCAAGGGGGGACAGACGATCGCGCGGCTGATCAACGACACCGACCAGGTGAAGACGGCGGTGACGGCCGCCCTGGCGTCGTTCTTCCAGAACATCGTGATGATCATCGTCTATCTCGGGATCATGCTGTCGATCTCGGTGCGTCTGTCACTCGTCGCCCTGGTGCTCGCGCCGGTGTTGCTCGTCGTCATTCGCCCCTTGATCAACCGGCTGCGGCGGCGTTCGCGGGAGATGGTGGCCGAGCGCGGGGACCTCACCAGCGTCGCCGGCGAAATGGTGGGGTCCATCAAGCTCATTCGGGCCTATGTCGCCGAGCCCTACGAGGGGCGGCGCTTCCTGGAGATGGCGAACCGGTACCGGAAGCGGGTGCTCCGGGCCCAGCGATTCTCATCACTGACCAGTCCGGTCAGCGAGGTGTTCGGTGGAGTCGTTCTGGTCTGCGTGCTGTGGTACGGGACCACCCTCGTACTCGCGAACACGATCCAGGCGGAGGAGATGATGCTCTTCCTGGTGATGGCGCTCCGGCTCATGTCCCCGCTCAAGTCGATCTCGAATTATCCCGGCGTCATGGCGGGCGCGCTGGCGTCCGCGGAGCGGGTCTACGAAGTCCTCGACCTGCCTTCCAGTGAGCGTGACGTGCCGGGCGAAGAGCCGGCGTCCTTCGACAAGACCATCGAATACCGGGACGTGTCGTTCGCGTACGCTGGGAACGCCGGGGTGCTGCACGACGTCAGCTGCAAGGTGTCGCGAGGGCAAGTCCTCGCGATCGTCGGGCCGTCGGGGGCGGGGAAGACCACGATGGTGGATCTGCTTCCCCGTTTCTACGAGCCGACCGCGGGCGCGGTGCTGATGGATGGCACCCCGCTCACCAGATTCACCCGGTCGTCACTGCGCGGCCTGATGGGCATCGTGTCCCAGGAGACCATTCTCCTGAACGACTCGGTGTTCGCGAACATCGCCTACGGCCGGCAGGACTTCACGCTCGAGCAGGTGCGCGCCGCGGCCCGCGCCGCGAACGCGGATGACTTCATTTCGCGGCTCCCCCAGGGCTACGACACCATGCTGGGCGAGCGGGGCACGCGGCTGTCGGGAGGCGAGCGCCAGCGGATCGCCATCGCCCGCGCGGTGCTCCGGGACCCGCCGATCCTCATCCTCGACGAGGCGACCAGCCAGCTCGACACCGAGTCTGAACGCCTGGTGCAGGACGCCATCGACCGGTTGATGAAGCACCGGACCGTGCTCGTCATCGCGCACCGCCTGGCGACGGTTCAGCATGCCGACCAGATCGTGGTCCTGAAGGAAGGGCGCATCGTGGAGCGAGGCACCCACGCCGAGCTGTACGCGGCTGACGGACTCTATCGGCGACTCCATAACCTGCAGTTCAGAACCTGACCCCCGACCCCTGACCCCTGACCCCCGACCCCTGATGCTTTCTGGATTCACGATCGTACGCAATGCCGTGAAGCTGGACTTCCCCATCATTCCCGCCATCAAGTCGGTCCTGGCGGTCTGCGACGAAGTCGTGGTCAACGTGGGGAGATCGGATGACGAGACGCGCGACCTGGTCACGTCCATCGGCGACCCGCGCATCCGGATCCTCGACACGGTCTGGGATTTCACGAAGAAGAATGAGATGCTCGGCATGGAGACCCTCCGCGCCATGCAGGCATGCAAGGGCTCCTGGGGCATCTACATCCAGGCCGACGAAGTGCTCCATGAGGACGGGGCCAGGATCCTGAAAGAGACCGTCGCCGAGTGCGACGGGGACGAGCGGGTGGAAGGCTTGCTCGTGAAATACCTGCATTTCTATGGGGGCCTGGACATCGTCGCGCAGAACCGCCGCTGGTACCGGCGCGAAGTCCGATGCCTCCGCCTGGGCCGCGACATCCGTCCCTACCAGGGCGCTCAGGGCTTCCGCGTGGGCCCCGAATACCGGAAGATCCGCGCCCGCCCCACCGACGCCGTGATGTTCCACTATGGCTGGGCTCGTCCCGCGAAGGCGATCCGCGAGAAGTACGAAGCCTCCAAGGTGATCTACCCCTGGAGCAAGGAGCGCTCGGAGATGGAGCAGAAGCGCGGATACCTCGAGTGGCTGCCCCTGCTCAAGAAATTCGAGGGACGCCATCCGGCGGTCGCCCAGCAGTGGGTGGACGAGCGCGCCCACGACCCGGAGCGGATCATCGGACCGAGGGTCTTCAAGGCTGAGCACATCCGCTTCTACATCTCCGACTGGATCGAGCGGCTCACCGGCGCCCGGGTGTTCGAGTTCCGGAACTACACGGTGGTGTAGGGGGTCGCGCGGCCGTCGGGCAGTGAGCCGGTTTCCTGCAGGTGCTTGTAGAACCGCACGTATTCTTCCGCCATCACCAAGTGGGTGAAGTACCGCTCGGCGTGGGCCCGGCAGTGGGCCGGGTCACGGTCGTCGATGGTCTTCGATGCCTCGACCATCTCGTCCAGGGTGTCGCACAAGGCACCTACCTCGGGCGTCAGGATTTCGGGGAGAGCCCCGCGCCTGGTACCCAGCACCGGCGTTCCCGAGAACAGGGCCTCGATGTTGGTGAGACCGAACGGCTCATCCCAGAGCGCGGGCATCCAGAGACAACGCGCGTTCGCGAGGAGCTGGGATTTCTTTTCGCCGTCGACTTCTCCGACGAACTTGATGCCCCGGGAAAACGTGGGCCGCCACCCACCCGCCAGGATCAGGCGCCGGCCCGTGCGCTGTGCGCCTTCGATGGCCCAGTGGTATCCCTTGGCCTGGTGGAGCCGTCCGATCCAGAAGTCGTAGTCTTCTTTCTTGCTCTGGAACTGGAACTCCGCTGGGTCGAGCCCGGCATACACGAAGGCCTTGCTGCCGTTGCGGCCGGCGTGATTGGCGGAGAGGAACACGTTTCGGGGGGGGACCGGCTCGCCGGACCGCAGGTTGCCGTACAGCGTCTGGAGAAAGGGAGGGCCGGCTGGTACCGCCGTGACGGGAAAGTGCGCGTGGAGAATGTCGGCGTCGCGGGGCGTGTAGGACGCGAGCGAGAACCTGGGATCCTTGTAGGCTTTGGCGGTGAAGGAGACGAGCGCGGTGCCGGGGATCGCCGTACCGGGGGGCGCAATCATCGTGACCCGGTGGCCGAGGGCCACGAGGCCCCGCGCCAGGGCGGTGACGATGCGCTCCGTGCCTCCATACCCCTTGACCGGCAGCCGGTGGTGTGAGGCGACCGCCACGTGCATGGAGCGAAGACTATCACTACCTTCGTTTGCATGCCAGCGGGGCCAGCGGCGCCACTGAACATTCTGCAGCTCACCTTCCAGGGTGACGGCGCCGGATCCACCCAGTCCATTTTCAGTCTCTCCGACCATCTGCGCCGCCGCGGTCACCGCGTCATCCTCGGCGTCCGTGACGAGTCACTGCTGGCACGCATGGGGCGGGAGGCCGGGCTTGCGGTCATCCCCCTCGACTTCAGACGCCTGAGTCCGCTCGCGAGCCGTCTCGCCGAGGTGATCGCTGCCGAGCGGGTGCACGTCGTGAACAGCCACGCGACGCGTGACCGCCGCGCCCTGACCTGGTTGCGCTGGCGGGGACGCTTGCGAGCGGGATTCGTCGTGACTCGCCGCACCATGCCCCGCACTTCACCGCTCGAGCTCTTCCTCATCGGACACACCGCCGACCGCACCATCGCCGTCAGTCAGACGGTGGCTCGCGCGTTGACGGCGCGATTCCATCCGGCCCGGCCCCTTCGCGTCGTCCCCAATGGCATCGACCTCGCCCGCGTAGATGCAGCGCCGAGCGCGGAATCAATGGATCTTGCGCGCAAGACGGTGGGAGACTCCGGCCGCCCGGTCATCGCGATCGTCGCGAGACGAAAGGACCAGGAGGTCGCGATCCGGGCGCTGGGCGGTGTGGAGCGTCCGGTGGTGCTGGTGTGCGTGGGCGTGGAAGAGGACGCGGGTCTTCGGGACGCGAAGGCGGCAGTCCCTGACCGTCATCTCGTGCACTTCGTCCCGTTTGTACCTGAAGCTCTGGCCTTCTACCATGTCGCCCAGATCGCCGCACTGCCGTCGCGGATCGAGGGACTGTCCCAGGCATTGCTCGAGGCGATGGCGCTCGGCCTTCCGGTCGTCGCTTCCCGGGCCGGCGGGAATCCCGATCTGGTGACGGAGGATGCCGGAATGCTGGTCTCCCCGAGCGATCCGGCCGCCTGGGCTGCCGCCTTCACACGCCTGCTTGGGGACGAAGCGCTGGCGGCCCGATTGGGGAAAGCGGGACGGGCCCGAGTCCGCGGGGAGTTCACGCTGGAGCGAACGGCCGAACGAACGGAAGCCGTATACCGCGAGGCCCTGGCGGCCATTAGGATTGTCTAGGGTATGCCCGCGCCGGTCACGGTAGTGATCCCGACGCTGAACGAGGCCGCCCAGATCGAGGAGGCCGTCAGGCACCTCGGCTGGGCCAGTGAAGTGCTGGTGGCCGATGGGGGTTCCACCGACGGGACGCAGGCGTTGGCCAGGAAGGCGGGGGCACGGGTGCTCGACGTGCCCGGCCTCACGATCGCCGGCCAACGGAATGCGGCGATCGCGACCGCCCGCACCGACTGGGTCTTCGCGCTGGACGCGGATGAGCGGATCACGCCGGCGCTGGCGGCCGAGCTCGAGCGGACGGCGCGCCAGCCCGCGCACGAGGCCTACGCGGTAGGGCGCCACAATTACTACCTGGGCCGGCTGATGCGGCGCAGTGGGTGGGGCGACAACTGGGCCGTTCGCTTTTTCCGGAAGGACCGGCGGTTTGTCGAACGACGGGTGCACGAAGGACTCGAATCTGTGGCCGATACGGGGCGCCTGGTGGAGCCCCTCGAACACACTCCGTACCGGGACCTGAGCCATCACCTCAAGAAGATCGATCTCTATGCGACGTGGGCTGCACAGGATTTGCGTGACCGGGGCCGGCGCGCCCGGATCACCGACATCCTGGTCCGGCCGCCGTTCACGTTCTGGCGCACCTACTTCCTGCAGCTCGGCATCCTCGAAGGATGGCACGGCGCCGTCCTCTGCGGCCTCGCTTCCGTGAGCGTGTTCCTGAAGTACACGCGGCTCTGGGAGCTCGACCATCGCTCCGATGGCTAAGACCTTTCTCTTGACCGACGAATTCCCCCCGATGCACACGGGGGTGGCCCGGATGATGGGGGAGATCGCGCTCCGCTATCCCAAGGGTGAGCTGCTCGTCTCCACCGGCCAGAACCGGGACGCGGTGGAAACCGACTCGGCGTTTCCGTCCGTGATCGACCGCCTGCCGATCCCCACGCGTTCGCTGTCCAGTCTGGCCGGGTTGCTCTTCTGGTCCCGCCGGGTCGCGACACTCGCGCGCGAGGCCAAGCCCCGGTTCGCGTGGTGTGACTCGATCCGCCCCGCCGCATACGCCGCCAAGTGGACGCACGAGCGCCTCGGCACCCGCTACGGCGTGCTCGTGCATGGCGGCGACGTGCTGAAGGAACTGCACAAGATCCACCACTCGGCATTCGCGCGGCGCACCGCCCGCGCGCTCCTCGGCTCGGCGTCGGTCGTGGTCGCGAACAGCCAGTGGACCAAGGAACAGGCGCAGACGGTGCTGCGGGAGCTGGGCCTCGATCCCCACGCTGAGCGGGTGCGCGTCGTCCCGTTGGGAACGGACCCGACGCAATTCCGTCCCGGACTCGATACGCGCGAGGTGAGGGCGCGGCACCGGCTGGAGAACGGGAAGTGGGTCATCACGGTGGCGCGGCTCGAGCCCTACAAGGGAATCGACACGTCACTCAAGGCGGTGGCCGAAGTCCGCAAGTCGGGCCACGAGGTCGGGTACCTCGTGATCGGTGCCGGGAAGAAGAAGGACGCCTACAAGAAGCTGGCGCAGGAGCTCGGGATCGCCGAGGCGGTGCGATTCATCGGCACGGTGCCCGACAAGGAGTTGCCCGCGCTGTACAACGTGGCCGAGGTCTACCTCGGTGTGTCACGGCGCGCCGAGGGCACGCGGGTGGAGGGATTCGGCATTGCGTTGGCCGAAGCGAGCGCCTGCGGGCTACCGGTGATTGCGGGGCGGAGTGGCGGTGTAGCGGAGGCGGTGAAGGACGGAGAGACGGGCTTCGTGGTGGATCCGGAGGATCCGGCGGCCGCGGCGCAGGCGCTCACCCGGCTCCTGTCCGATCAGCTCCTCGCCCGGCGTCTCGGACAGGCGGGTCGGAAGGCCGTCGAAACGAATTTCAACTGGGACCGCGTGGTACGTGACCTTCGGGAGATCGAATCACAAGTCTCCTCCTGAGCTTCAATTTTCCTCCGCATGGCGGCGGCATCGCCAGAATGATGGGGGAGCTGGCCCTCCGCTATCCTCCGAAATCTCTCGTCGTCTCGACCGGCACCTACCCCGACAGCGCGGCATCTGACGCCCGTTTTTCGCAGACCATCGACCGGGTCGGTATTCGGGCCACCCGTCTGCGCACCATCAATGGATTGGCGCTCTGGACGTGGCGGGCATCGGCTCTGGCGAGGACGTTCCGGCCCGGCTTCGCGTGGTGCGGTGAGCTCAAGCCCGCGGGATACCCGGCCCGGTTCCTCTCACGGTGGCACGGCGTGCCGTACGGCGTCGTGGTCCACGGGACGGAGCTGCTCTTGCTCGACGCGAAGATCAGGCGTTCGCGGTTCAAGCGGTGGACCGCCGGCGGTCTCCTGTCGGGCGCGGCGGTGATCGCCGCGAACAGCACCTGGACCGGGAATCTCGCGAAGGCCGTCCTGGAGCTGCTCGACCGGCCCGACCTCGCGCAACGCGTGCGCGTCGTTCCCCTTGGCACGGAGCCTCGCGAATTCCGTCCCGGCGTGGACCCCAGCGACGTGCGCGGCCGCTACGGGCTCACCGGTGGTCCCTGGATCCTCACCGTGGCGCGGATCGAGTGGCACAAGGGGATCGACACCATGATCAAGGCCATGCCCGCGATTCGCGCCGCCCACCCCGGGGCGCGATACGCCGTCGCCGGGGTCGGCCCGCGCCAGCCTCAGCTCGAACAACTCGCCCGAGAAACGGGCGTCGCCGACGCCGTGCGGTTCCTGGGTCCCGTACCGGATGCGGATCTGCCTGCCCTGTACAATGCAGTGGATCTCTACGTCGGCGCGTCGCGCCGGCACGATTTGCTGGTGGAAGGGTTCGGGATCTCGTTGGTCGAGGCGTCCGCGTCCGGCCTGGCGGTGGTCGGTGGCAGGTCGGGGGGGGTGCCGGACGCCGTACGCGACGGGGAGACGGGGATCCTGGTCGATCCCGACCAGCCGGCCGCCGTCGCGGAAGGGGTGAACCGGCTCTTGGCGGACGAGCCTCTTCGGAAGAAGCTGGGCGCCGCGGGGCGGGTCGCCGTGGAGAAGTACTACAACTGGGATCGAGTCGCGCAGGACTTGATCGACATCGACCGGGAGTTCCGGAAGCCGGATAATCCCGTGTAGCTAGAGCTCGTCGATCGCCTGCTCGACCTCCTCGGCATG
>Ga0070730_10006486_pt1 | contig 10001 bp, 10 predicted proteins | sample Coa_R1_3_FD_66447 | JGI IMG/M metagenome (GOLD analysis project Ga0070730, IMG submission 66447) | Surface soil microbial communities from Centralia Pennsylvania, which are recovering from an underground coalmine fire - Coalmine... | ecosystem: Environmental > Terrestrial > Soil > Unclassified ...
CCCCTAACGTTCCCGCCATGAGTCACGACATCATCTTCCGCAACGCGACGATCTACGACGGGACGGGAGCGGCCGGCGTGGTCGGGGACCTGGCGGTCTCCGATGGCCGCATCGCCGAGGTCGGCGCAGTGTCCGGCGGCGGGGCGGAGGTCGTCGACGCCGCCGGCCTGGCGCTGGCGCCGGGCTTCATCGACGTGCACACGCACGACGACTTCGCGGCGGTCGTCCATCGCGACATGGCGTTCAAGACCGCCGGCGGCGTCACCACCTGCATCGTCGGCAACTGCGGCATGGGGGCCGCGCCCCATGCGTCGGCCATGGTGCTGGCGCGATCACTCCATCCCCACGCCTCGTTCCCGCAGTGGGACGGCTACGCGGGCTACCTGGACCTGCTCGAGCAGGCGCCGCCGGCGACCAACATCGCCGTCCTGATCGGCCACGGCACGGTGCGGATGGCCGCCATGGGACGCAAGACCGAGGCCCCGAACGCCGCCGAGATGGCGGCGATGAAGGACATGGTCCGTGAGGGCCTGGACGCCGGGGCGATCGGGATGTCCACCGGGCTGATCTACGAACCCGGCCGCCACGCGCGCACCGAGGAGCTGATCGAGCTCACCGGCCTCCTCAAGGGCACGGGCGCCCTCTACGCCACCCACATGCGCGACGAGGGCCTAGGGCTGCTGGGTTCGGTCGACGAGGCCATCCGGATCGGCCGGGAGGCCGGGGTGGGCGTGCAGATCTCGCACCACAAGGCCTCCGGCCGCGAGGCCTGGGGACTTGTCACCCGCTCGCTCGAACGCATCGACGCCGCCCAGCGGCTGGGCCTGGACGTCCACGCCGACCAGTATCCCTACACGGCGGGGAGCACCGTCCTGTCGGCCGTCGCCGAGGGGGGGCGGCTCGGCGGCGCCGGGCGCGGGGTCGGCGGCCTGACGCCGGACAATGTGGTCATCGCCTCGACGGCCCGTCACGCCGAGTGGGAGGGCCAGTCGATCGCGGCGCTGATGGCGGCGTTCGGCGCCGGCCTCGAGGCGACCCTGGAGCGCGTACTCGGCGAAGAGCCGGGGGCGACGGTGGTGCTCCACTCGATGAGCGAGGACGACGTCCGCACGGTGATGCGCCATCCGAGCACCATGATCGGTTCGGACGGCCTGCCGACCCTGGCGGGCAAGCCGCACCCGCGTCTCTACGGCACCTTCGCGCGGGTGCTCGGACACTATGCGCGCGACCTTGGCGTGCTCAGCCTTCCCGACGCCCTCTACCGCATGACCGGGTTCCCGGCGGCCAAGTTCGGCCTGAAGGAACGCGGCGTCATCGCGGCGGGCGCCTTCGCCGACCTGGTGCTCTTCGATCCCGACACGATCATCGACCGCGGCACGTTCGAGGACCCCAAGCAGCCGCCCGAGGGGATCCGGATGGTGCTGGTCAACGGCGAGCCCGTGGTTCGCGGCGGCGCCGCCACCGACGCCCGCCCCGGCATGGCGCTGCGCAGGGGCTAGCGGTTCGCGGCGAATTCGTAGCTGATCGTGACGAGGCCGGCGTAGGCTTCGGAGTCATCGGCTTCGCGCTGGACGTCGAGCTCCAGATCCACATGGTCGTGACCTGGTCGCCGCCGCGACGATCGACCCGGCTGCCACCGGCTGCAACGGCGATAGACCAGCGACTCCGCGCCCACGGGACAGGGGGAGTAGTCCGGCAGGGGTTTGCCGTGGCCACGCGACAGCGACGCATCGAGCCGGTCGAAAAGCTCATCGAGCTGATGTTTCGACAGCCTGTCGGCCGCCGGCAGGAAACTGTAGCCCACCTGTTTGGTCAGCAGAATCCCCGACAGATAGCCGGTTGTCTTGAAGTTGAAGATGGCGCTGAACGTGCGCCCATCCAGGGTATAGTGGTCGAGCTGCAGTCCGGCGCAGGTGTAGACGCCATCGGCGAGACGGGCGGCGCGCCCTCGGCACAGGGCATAGGGTCTGGCTTCGGGGAACAGTCTCTTCACTTGCAGTTTCGTGGAGGCGCCGTCGAGGTGGTGGAAGCTCATGCGCTCCGCCGCCGCGGCGCTGCCGGAGACAGCCAGAAGAGCGAGGGCAATCCGGGGCCCCAGGATTGCGCGGTGAAATGCGCCGCCAGTCAAAGGATCACTCCACGCGGGCGACGCGCAGGCGCCCATCAAACCGAACCTATTCGCGGGCGGCCGCGCCGAAGCAAGAGCCGGTGGGACGCCGGCGCTCCGGGTTGCGCGCCCCTTCCGGAATCGCCATCTAGGCGGGGAACGGAGGCCTCATGTTCATCCAGACCGAAACCACGCCCAATCCGGCGGTGCTGAAGTTCCTGCCGGGCCGGGAGCTGATGGCGTCGGGGACGCGCGAGTTCCACGATGCGGAGGAAGCCGCCGCCTCGCCCCTGGCCGAGGCGCTGTTCGATCTCGGCGGGGTGACGCGGGTGTTCTTCGGCCAGGAGTTCCTGACCGTCAGCAAGGCGGAGGGGCGCGAGTGGTCGCACCTCAAGGCGCCCATCCTGGCCGCCATCATGGACCATTTCACCGACGGGCGGCCGCTGTTCCACGACTCCGACATCGCGGCCGCCGACGAGGACGTCTACGAGGGCGACGCCGCCCAGATCGTCGTCGAGATCAAGGACCTGCTGGATTCCCGCATCCGCCCGGCGGTGGCCCAGGACGGCGGCGACATCCTGTTCTCGAAGTTCGAGCCCGACACCGGCGTCGTGTGGCTGCACATGCGCGGCGCCTGCGCCGGCTGCCCGTCGTCGGCGGCGACGCTGAAGGCCGGGGTCGAGAACATGCTGCGCCACTATGTGCCCGAGGTGACGCGGGTCGAGCAGGTCCTCTAAGGTCGGCTCGCAACCCTTCCCGTCTCAGGACCGCCGATGACCGCTCCCCTCGCCGACTCGGCGCTCGACCAGCTGTTCCGCAACGCCCGCAGCCACAACGGCTGGGTGACGGACCCCATCCCCGAAAGCACGCTCCGCCAGATCTACGAGCTGGCGCGGATGGGGCCGACCGCGGCCAACAGCAGCCCGGGGCGCTTCGTGTTCGTCACCAGCCCCGAAGCGAAGGAAAAGCTGGCGTCGGTCTCCTCAGGCGCCAACCAGGCGAAGATCAAGGACGCGCCGGCGACGGTGATTGTCGGCTACGACCTCGACTTCCCCGAGCGCCTGCCGACCCTCTTCCCCCATGCCCCCGGCATGAAGGCGGTGTTCGCCGATCCGGCGCTGGCCGAGCAGACGGCGTTCCGCAATTCCAGCCTGCAGGGCGCCTACCTGATCATGGCGGCGCGGTCGCTGGGATTCGACTGCGGGCCGATGTCGGGCTTCGACAACGGCAAGGTCGACGCCCTGTTCTTCGTCGGCACACGGATCAGGTCGAACTTCATCTGCTCGATCGGCCGCGGCAGCGGTGAGAACATGTTCGGCCGCCTGCCCCGCCTGGCCTTCGAAGACGCCTGCCGGATCGTCTGACCGCGAGCGGCCACCGTGATCGTCCTGGCCCTCGACACCTGCCTGCCGGCCTGTTCCGTCGCCCTCGCGCGCGACGGCGAGATCCTGGGCTGGCTCAGCGAGCCCACCGCCCGCGGCCACCAGGAACGCCTCGCCCCCATGACCCGCGACCTGATGGCCGCGGCGGGCTTGGCGTTCTCGGCGCTCGACCGCATCGGCGTCACCGTCGGCCCCGGCTCCTTTACCGGCCTGAGGGTCGGACTGGCCTTCGCCAAGGGACTGGCCCTCGCCCTGCAGCGGCCCTGCGTGGGCATTGGAACCCTTGAGGCGCTGGCGGCCAGCATCGGGGGGGAAGACATGAAGAGCGGGGGCCTCAAGGCGGCGGTGATCGACGCCGGGCGGGGCCGCGTCTATTTGCAGCTCTTCGACGGCGCCGCCTCGCTCAGCGGACCGGATATCCTCGGCCTGGAGACGGCGCAGGCGCGGCTGGTCGAGGTCTGCGCGTCCGCCGACGTCATGGTGACGGGACCCGGCGCGGACCTGCTGGCGGGCGCGATCCCGGGGGCGGTCGTCCGGCCTCTGGTCGCGCCCGATCCCCGCGCCGTGGCGCGGCTGGCGGCGAAAGCGCCTGTTGCCCCCCCGCGCCCGCTCTACCTGCGGCCCCCCGACGCCACGGCCAAGGCCGCGTGAGCGCCGTCGAGGCCGCCGGCGCCGACGCCGCTCCGACCCTGGCGGCGCTGCACGAGACCGCCTTCGACGAGCCCTGGAGCGCGGCCGACATCGCCGCTCTGCTGCACTCACCGGGCGTGTTCGCCTTCAGGGCTGGCCTCGATGGCGAAACGGCCGGCTTCATCCTCTGCCGCCTGGCCGCTGACGAGGCCGAGGTTCTCACCCTGGCCGTTGCGCCGGCGATGCGCCGCCGGGGCGTGGCCGGCGCGCTCCTCGACCAGGCCATGGCCGCCGCGCTCGCGGGGGGCGCCCGGGCGATGTTCCTGGAGGTGGCGACCGACAATCCTGGTGCGGAGGCGCTCTACCGCGGGCGTGGCTTTGGCGAGGTCGGGCGGCGGCCCGGCTACTTTTCGCGCGCCGGGGGCGCGGTCGCCGCCCTCATCATGCGACTCGATCTTAACAGATGACGCCGGGCGCTCTATGCTCGCATCCAATGGCCGGAGCCGCCGCGTTGGATCGCCTGGAAAAACTCTGCATCGAAAAGGGCATGCGCATGACCGAGCAGCGCCGCGTGATCGCGCGGGTGCTGTCGCTGGCCAGCGATCACCCCGATGTCGAGGAGCTGCACCGCCGCGCCCACGCGGTCGATCCGCACATCTCCATCGCCACGGTCTACCGCACCGTGCGCCTGTTCGAGGAATCGGGGATCCTCACGCGCCACGACTTCCGCGACGGCCGCTCGCGCTACGAGGAGGCCAGCGAGACCCATCACGACCACCTGATCGACATGAAGAGCGGCGCGGTGATGGAGTTTGTCGATCCGGAGATCGAGGCGTTGCAGAAGGCCATCGCCGAGCGCCTGGGCTATCGGCTGGTGGACCACCGCCTCGAACTCTACGGCGTCCCCCGCGATGACTGAGCCTCCCGGGAAGCGGCTCTTTATCAGGACCTATGGCTGCCAGATGAACGTTCACGACAGTGAACGCATGGCCGACGTGCTGCGCCCGCTGGGCTACACGATGACCGACGCGCCCGAGACCGCGGACCTGGTGGTGCTCAACACCTGCCACATCCGCGAGAAGGCCACCGAGAAGGTCTATTCGGAACTGGGCCGGGTGAAGGCGATGAAGCTCGCGCGCGCGGAAGAGGGCGGGCGGATGGTCGTCGCCGTCGCCGGATGCGTCGCCCAGGCCGAGGGGGCGGAGATCATGCGCCGGCAGTCGGCCGTGGACCTGGTGATCGGTCCGCAGAGCTATCATCGGCTGCCCGAGCTGATCGCCAAGGTCCACCGGGCGCGCGGCGAGCGGCTGGCGACCGACTTCGAGGCGGAAGCCAAGTTCGATTCGCTGCCCGCCGAGCGCAGCCCGACCGGGGTCACGGCCTTCCTGACCGTGCAGGAGGGCTGCGACCGCTTCTGCACCTTCTGCGTGGTGCCCTACACCCGCGGCGCGGAGTTCTCGCGGCCCACCGCGGCGATCGAGGCGGAGGCGCGGTCCCTGGCCGCGCGCGGCGTGCGCGAGGTCACCCTGCTGGGCCAGAACGTCAACGCCTACCGCGACGAGGACGGGGTCGGTCTGGCGGCCCTCGTCCGGCGCCTGGCGCGCGTTCCCGGCCTGGCGCGGATCCGCTACACCACCAGCCACCCGGCCGACATGGGCGATGACCTGATCGCCGCCCACGGCGAACTCGAGGCCCTGATGCCGTATCTGCACCTGCCGGTGCAGTCCGGGTCCGACCGGGTCCTGAAGGCGATGAACCGCGCCCACACGGTGGAGAGCTTTTGCCGGACGCTGGAGAAGATCCGCGCCGTCCGGCCGGACATCGCCCTTTCCAGCGACTTCATCGTCGGCTTCCCGGGCGAGCGGGAGGCCGATTTCGAGGCCACGCTGGACCTGGTCCGCGCGGTGGGCTTCGCCAGCGCCTTCTCGTTCAAGTATTCCCGCCGTCCCGGCACGCCGGCCGCGGCCATGGCCGGCCAGATCGACGAGGCGGTCAAGACCGAGCGCCTGGCGCGCCTGCAGGCGCTCCTCGAAGCCCAGCAGCGGGCGTTCAACGCCGCCCAGGTCGGCGCCGTTCTGCCGGTTCTGTTCGAGCGGCCCGGCCGCCATCCCGGACAGGTCATCGGCCGCAGCCCCTACCTCCAGGCCGTCCACTGCGACGGCGGCGAGGCGTTGATCGGCAAGATCGCGCCCGTACGGATCGTCGGCGCCGCCCACAACAGCCTGGCCGGAGACCTGATGTTGGAGACGGCTTGAGGCGCGGCCCTTCCGAGTTCCTCCCCCTCGCCGATGACGCCGTGCGCGCCGTCGCGGGGCCGTCCGGCCGCCACGCGGCGCTGATCGAGGACGCCTTCAAGGTGCTCGTCGAGACCCCCGGCGGCGGGGTCTCGTTGAACGGCGACGTCAGCGGGCGGCGCGGCGCCAAGCAGGCCATCGAAACCCTGGCCGGGCGGGTCGCCTCCAACCTGGACGTCACGACGGCGGACGTGCGTGTCGCCATCGACCAGGCCCGGACGGGCGCGCCGGCGCCGCACCACGCGAGCCGACGCGGGCTGGTGGCCGCCAAGACCGCCGCCCAGGCCCGCTATCTCGAGGCCCTGGCCGGGAACGACCTGGTGTTCGGCCTCGGGCCGGCGGGCACCGGCAAGACCTTCCTCGCCGTCGCCCACGGGGCCCACCTCTTGCGGTCGGGCGAGGTCGAGCGCCTGGTGGTGACGCGGCCGGCGGTGGAGGCCGGCGAGCGCCTGGGCTTCCTGCCGGGCGACCTGACTGAGAAGGTCGACCCCTACATGGCCCCGGTGTGGGAGGCGATGGCCGCCATCCTGGGGCCCGAGGCCCTGCGCAAGCGCCGCGAGCGCGCGGAGATCGAGGTGGCGCCGATCGCCTTCATGCGCGGCCGCACCCTCGCCCACGCCTTCGTGATCGTCGACGAGGCGCAGAACACCACCCGCCTGCAGATGAAGATGGTGCTGACCCGCCTCGGCGAAGGCTCGCGGATGGCGGTGACGGGCGATCCGAGCCAGGTCGACCTGATCAACGCCGGCGACTCCGGGCTCGCCCACGCCGTCTCGATCCTGGAGGGGGTCGAGGGCGTGGCCATCTCGCGCTTCACCAGCGCCGACGTCGTGCGCCATCCGCTGGTGGGGCGCATCGTCGAGGCCTACGACGCCGACGCCGCCAGGCGCTCACGATGAGCGCCGTCGAGGTGGAGATCGAGGCGGAGGCCTGGTCCATCGCCCTGCCGAACGTCGAGGCGCTCGTCCGGCAGGCCGCCGGGGCGGCGCTGGGCGAGGGAAGCCCGGGCGGCGTGGCGATCCTGCTAACCGACGACGCCGCCGTTCGCGACCTCAACGCGCGCTTCCGCGCCGTCGATGCGCCGACCAACGTCCTGGCCTTCCCGGCCGCGGCCAATCCGGAAGGGGCGATCGGCGACGTCGCCCTGGCCCTCGGCGTCTGCGAGCGCGAGGCCCGCGCGCAGGGCAAGCCGCTGGCCGATCACCTGCGCCACCTGGTGATCCATGGCGTCCTGCACCTGTTGCGCTATGATCACCAGGACGACACCGAGGCGAGCGTGATGGAGTCGCGTGAGCGTGAGCTTCTCGCGCGCCTGGGCGTTCCTGATCCGTATGCGCCGGAGCCAATGTCTGGCTGCGATCCCGATGTCGCGACACACACGGTCCGCCATGGCTGAAGAAACCACGTCGACCGGCGAGGCGCGCAGGCGGCCCGGCGCCTCGCTCGGCAAGCTGCTGTGGGTGCTGGGCCTGGGCGGGCCGCGCCCACCGACGGACGCCGATGACGCCGACCCGGGCGCGACGGCCGCCGGCGCCGCCCTGCGCAGCCAAGCGGAAGCCTTCCAGACCATCACCGTGGGCGATGTCATGACGCCCCGCGCCGACATCACGGCCGTGGAGCTCGACGCCCCGTTCGACGCGGTGGTGGCGGCCTTCGCCGACAGCGAGCACTCGCGCCTGCCGGTCTACAAGGACACCCTGGACGACCCGGTGGGGGTCGCCCACCTGAAGGACGTCTTCCGCCTGATGGCCGACCCGGCGGCGAGAGCCGCCGCCGAGGAGCCGATCCTTTCCCGGCTCAAGCGGCCGACGCTCTACGTGCCGCCCTCCATGCGCGCCGCCGACCTTTTGGTGCGCATGCAGGCCAGCCGCATCCACATGGCGATGGTGATCGACGAGTTCGGCGGCGTCGACGGGGTAGTGACCCTGGAGGACGTCATCGAAGCGGTGGTGGGCGAGATCGACGACGAACACGACGAGGCCGCCGCCACCCAGATCGTCGCCCGCGCCGGCGGCGTGTTCGAGGCAGACGGCCGCGCGCCGCTCGAGGTCCTCGAAGCCGCCCTCGGCCAGCCGCTGTCCGATCCCGAGCTCGAGGAGGACATCGAGACCGCCGCCGGACTGGTCACCGCCCTGGCCGGGCGGGTGCCGCAGCGCGGGGAAGTCATCAGCCACCCGTCCGGGCTGGAGTTCGAGATCACCGACGCCGATCCCCGGCGCGTCAAGCGCCTGCGCATCCGTCCCGCGACCCCCCCGGCGCCGTAGACGTCGTGTCGGAATCGATCTTCGAGGGCCGCAAGCCGGCGTTGCTGATCGGCACGCGCATCCTCGCGCTGCTGGCGGGGCTGGCGGCGGCGCTGGCGCAACCGCCGTGGGGCTTCCTGCCGGGCCTGCTCGGCTACGGCCTGCTGTTCCGCCTGATCGACCGCCGGGGCGGACCGGCGCGCTGGCGCTCGGCGTTCGCCCTCGGCTGGCTGGCCGGCTTCGCCTACTTCCTGGTCTCCCTCGCCTGGCTGGCCCAGCCGTTCCAGGTCGATGCGGAGGCGCAGGGGTGGATGGCGCCCTTCGCGGTGGCGCTGGTGGCGATGTTCCTGGCCCTGTTCTGGGGCGCCGCGGCCGGCGTCTACCGCACCCTGGCCGGCCGCCAGCCCCAAAGGGTGTTCCTGTTCGCCGCGACCCTGGCCCTGGCCGAATGGCTGCGCGGCCACGTCCTGACCGGCTTTCCCTGGGACCTGCCGGGAGAGACCTGGCGCGCCGGCTCGGCGCCCTCGCAGATGGCCGCCCTGGTCGGGGCCTACGGCCTGACCTGGATCACCCTGGCGATCTCGGCGTCGGCGTTCGTCGCCTTCGAGGGCCCGCGCGGGCGGCTGATGGGCCTTGGGGGACTGGCCGCCCTGGCCGGACTATACGTCTTCGGATTGGCCAGGCTGGCCGGCGCGGCGCCCGCCGATCCCCACGCCCCGTGGATCCGCATCGTCCAGGCCGACGTCAGGCAAGAGAGCAAGTACGATTCTCGCCTCTTCACCAGCATCGTCACCCGCTACGTCTCGCTCACCGCCCGCCCGGCGCCGCGCCTGCCCGACATCGTCATCTGGCCGGAGGGCGCCATCCCGGCGGCGATCGAGGACTATCTGGCGCCGGGGACGTGGACGCAGGAGGTCATCGCCGGGGCCGTGGCGCCGAGCCAGACCCTGATCCTGGGGGGCTACCGCTTCGGAACCTCGGCCAAGGGCGTCCCGATCGCCTTCAACAGCCTGGCGGTGCTGCGCAAGGTCGGCGACGAAATGCAGGTCACCGGCTTCTACGACAAGTTCCGCCTGGTGCCGTTCGGCGAGTTCATGCCCTTCGACAGCATCGCCACCCGCTGGGGGATCAAGCAGTTCGTCCACGTGGGCGATGGTTTCACGCCGGGCGCCCGTCCACGGCCGCTGGCCATCAGCGGCCTGCCGACCGTCCAGCCCCTGATCTGCTACGAGAGCCTGTTTCCCGGCTTCACCCGCGAGGGCGCCGAGATCACTGGCGTTCGGCCGGCCTGGATCGCCAACATCTCTAACGACGCCTGGTTCGGCGCCGGCTCGGGCCCGCGCCA
>Ga0070730_10006488_pt1 | contig 9999 bp, 22 predicted proteins | sample Coa_R1_3_FD_66447 | JGI IMG/M metagenome (GOLD analysis project Ga0070730, IMG submission 66447) | Surface soil microbial communities from Centralia Pennsylvania, which are recovering from an underground coalmine fire - Coalmine... | ecosystem: Environmental > Terrestrial > Soil > Unclassified ...
CGGCCCGTGCCCCGGATGCGGCAAGTCACTGACCGCACGCCGGATACCCGGCCAGTCGGCCCCCGGCAAGGGCGCCCGCGTCACCAAAGCCGCCGGACCAGCGGCGCCTAGCGCCGATCCAAGCAGCCTCGTAGCCGGCCAGCCCGGCGCCGCGGCCGGCGGCCGCCGACAAGTGCGAATCGCGAAGGGGTACGCCGAGAGTGAGCCTGATAAACCGGACGTCGCCGAGCCCACCGGGGGAGACGATAACCGACCCGTGGGCGGCCCCGGATTCGCCGAGCCTGGCAGCGCTGCCGGCGTTCCAGATGCCCCGGGCGCCCCTGCCCGGGATGGGGAACCCGGACCCGGCGCCGGAAGCCGACGACCACCAGGGCGCCGCGGCCGCGTCCGCGTCGAAAGGGCAGCAGACAGCCTCTATCCCGGCGTTTTTTAAGCAGCGGGCCAAGTCGTACGCCAAGATCGCCGAAACCCTCCTGACGGCCGCCGGCGGCCTCCTTAACGCCCAATCCCGCGAGGACAGCGAAGCGTTCATCCCCGACGACGACGACCGGGAGACGATCCCGCCCCCGATCGGCCGACTGATGGCGCGGCGCATCAAGCTCGGCGCCGACCCGGACCAGCTCTCCGACATCGAGGACCTCGGCATGGCCGCGGTCGGCGTGGCCATGTGGCTGGCCAAGGGCGTAACGACCGTCTGGGAAGCGCGCCGAGCCCGGCGCCGCCTCGAAGCAGACAAGGCGATTCACAACGAGACAGGGGACGGCCAGTGATCACCACGCCCGACGCACGCACCATCATCGCCCTAATCGGCGCCGTCCTGACCGCCGTCGACGGCACCGCCGGCGCCCCCAAATGGGTCGCCGTGGTCACCGCGGTGGTGACCGCGGCGATGGTCCACCTGAACGCGCCGAGCTCGCCGACGTCGACCGCGGCCGCGGCCAACGTGTCGCCCGCCCACCCGGCCGTCATGGCGGCCGCCGCGGCGCTGCTGGGGCGGCCGCTGACGCTCGCCGACTACGCGGCCCGGCCGAGCTCGTCGACGCCGGCCACCGCGGCGGCGGCCGCCGTCGACGACCGGCCGTTCTACTCGCCGAGCTCGCCGAGCTCGGCCACCGCGGCGGCCGCCGACGTCGACGAGCACCAGGACGACGCGGCCGCGGCCGCGCCGAGCTCGTCGACGTGAGCGACGAACCGCCAAAGGTCACACCGGTCAACCCCGATAAGGGCGTGTACGTTTTCGCGTCCGGCCGGAAAGGATCGGGCAAAAGCGTTATCTGCCGATCATGGTTCGACGCCTACCCGTACGACCGGATCGTCATCGACGTAACTCACGACCTGCACGACGACCTTAAGCGCGATGGCGTCGAGTTCGAGGAACTGAAAGACGGCGACATGCTGCCCGCGCGCCTTCCGGCGTCCAAGCGCGGCCAGCCCGACTACAAGCCGAAAACATGGGTCTACCGCCCCGATGGCGGAGCAAAGACCGCCATTGACGATATGGACCGCGTAGTGGGCCTGGGAATCAACCGCGGCCCGACCCTGATTTGGATTGACGAGTTCGGCGAGATCTCGACCGGCAACCGGACCCCGCCGAACGTCCGCCGCATCCTGCACCACGGCCGCCACTCGCAGATAACGCTACTGCTCGCGTGCCCCCGGCCGATGGACATTGACCCACTGGCGATCTCGCAGGCCGATTTGGTTTACACCTTCCGTACCGCGGTGCCCGACGACCGCGACCGCGTGGCTAAGAATATCGGCTGGGACCCGGCCGACTTCAGCCGGATTAACGCGCAACTCGCGGCGCCCCCGTACGGCAAGTACTGGCACACCAAATACGACCAGGGCGCCGACGAGCTCTGGATTATGCCGCCATTGCCGCAACGGCGGCGCGGACAGCGCCCGATCGGCGACGCCGAGGACTACGCGCACAGCGCCTAGCCGATCCAGATAGCCGGAACGAAGATAATAACGGCGGCCGCAACCACGAATATCCAAGTTCTAATCGGCATGGTCTATGCCTTTCGTTGAATACTTAGCTTGCACGTCGGGCGGCAATGCTGCCCATGCGGCCTCACACTCTGCCATTCCAAGACACGGCTTCTCGCCGGTTCGCTGACCGCATATCGGGCGATAGCTGCACGGTTTTCCGTCCGCCCCTGCCTCATCAAACAGGCAAACGTTTGGATCATCTGAGATCACTGGGGTGTACCTCCTTGCGCAAAGCGTACCGGGATTCGGCCCGGACCTGTTCTGCTTCCGCGTATCTGCTGGTCAGACGTAAAGTTCGGCGCTACAAGTCCTGTGCTACCTCACCCGACAGAGAGGGCTGTTATGCCGTCCATGAAGTCGCTGGTCACTATGGCTGTTGTCGCGGCCGTGGTTGTTCTCGGCGTCGAGCATTACAAGTCCGTCAAGGGCGCGTAAATGCGCAAGGTCTGTTTCTGGCTCGCCGTTGCCGGCGTGTCCATCCTCGCGAACTACGCCGTTGAGGTCGCCGCGCCGAATTCCCCCGGCCTGGCGCGCTTCACGGCCAAACTGCATCAAGGAGCAAGCTAGATGCCCGGCGCCGTCCCAGTCCAGATCATGCAGGGCATCGAGGTTCCCACTTCCTCGATCAACCCCGCGCAGTTCTTCCAGCTCACCCGCCGCCTGACCATTCTGGAAAAGAACCTGGCCAGCTTCGCGGGCCTGGGGTCGACCGACACCATTCCCATTCTGCAGACCGGCGTCCTTTCCGGCATCATGGTGCAGTTCTCCGGGAACCTGGTGATCACCACGCCGACCGGCGCCGCGGCGACGACCGGCCGTTGGCCCTACGACCTTCCCCGCGCGATGCGGTTCACCGCCAACGGCCAGTCGAACCTGATCAACTGCCACGGTGGCGCGCTCAAGGCGCGTGAGCTGATGGCGCGCGGCGACCTGACCGACCGCGGCGTCGTGCGCGGCATCGGCGGCGCCTCTCCCGGCACGCAGGTGAACCAGGGCACCATGTCCCTGAATACCGAGTCGTGGGGAGTCGGCCAGAGCGTTACCGCCATTCCGGCGGGAACGTACCCGGTCGAACTGGAATGGTACGTCCCGGTGGCGTTCGACGACCTGACGTTGCAGGGCGCGATTTTCGCGCAGACGTCGGCGACGGACCTTTACCTCGCGATCGACTGGGCGCCGAGCTCCGACCTGTTCCAGCTCACCGGCACCGCGACCGCCACGCTCACCGGCTCGGTGAATGCGTTCGCCACGCTTTACACCATTCCGCAGGCCCCTTCCGGTGACATCATCATTCCGGACCTGTCGGTCTTCCACTCGCTGATCGAGTCGCGCGTTTCCACGCTCGGCAACGGCGATAACGAGGTCCGGCTAGCCGGTCAGGGCGTCGGAAAGCAGCTGCTGCGCATCTTCGGCCGGACGTGGAACAACGGCACGGCCGCGCAGGTGCAGCTCCCGGTGAACACCGCGAACTACGGTCAGATGCTGTGGCGATTCGGCGGCAACGACACCCCGGAGATCTACAACAACGGGTCGGCGTTCTCGCACCGGATTGAGAAGGTGTTCAACGACGACATCTGTTCCACTCAGGGTTTCTGGTGCCATGACTTCGCGTCGGAAAACGCCTTCCGCGATTCCGTCGACGAGGGCACCGCGACCGAGCTCCGCTTTCTGGTCAACATCCAGAACAGCGTGACCCTGACCAACGCCTACGCCGAGTACGTGCAGGAGACGGTTTCGATCGGCAGCGCGGCCTGATGGCGCGCGGCCCCGGCGCCAACCTGCCCGGCTCGCCGACAGAGCAGTACTGGAATCAGCGCATGGTTCCTAGCCAGCTGCTCGGCCTCAACCCGGCCAGCGGCAGCAAGGCGGCCGGCGCGGCTCTCCCGCCGACGTCGGTCGCCGGCGGGGACATGGCCATGGTCCCGTGGCACCCCGACTCCCCGGTCTTCTGGCTGCTGCTCGTCGGCGGCCTGACCGTCTTCGGCGTCGCCGGCGCGTCGGCCAAGGTCCGGCTCGGCAAGGGCCACGTGGGCGCCGAGCTCGGCAAGGCCTGATCACCCCCTTCACCCCATCACTGCTACGGCGGCACGCCACCGCCGAGACAGGAGACAACCCCGATGGCCACTTCACCGCCGGCGCCCGACGTCGGCACGATCCAGCGGTACCCGGTCAGCCAGCCGGACGGCAGCACCCGCCAGCAGCTCGTGCTGATCGTCTCGGCGCCCGACGCGGGCGGGTACGTCCGCGGCCGCGCGCTGTGCTTCGAGGACGAAACCGGCCAGTTCCAGCCGGACCAGTTCACCTAGCACGTGGCCACGCAAGCGCGCACCCGGGCGCGGCCGCCGTCGACGAGCTCGGCGCGGCCGCGGCCGGCGACCGCGGCCGCGGCGCCGAGGTCGACGAGCACCAGGGCGACGCGGCCGCTCCCGGCCGCCGCGCCGACCCCGGCGGCCCCCGCGGCGCCGAGCTCGGCGGCCCCGGCGGCGCCGAGCTCGGACCAGGAGCCTACCCCGGCGCCGAGCTCGGGCGGAATGCCCCGGCTCGGCACCGAGGGCGCCGGCGCGATGCTCGCCCTGTTCCTGTATCCCCTCCTGGTCAACGGGCTGCAGGGCGGCCCCGCGCAGGCCTGGGGATGGGTCAAGGCGAAATGGATCAACCAGCCCTACGGCGGCGGCAACGCCGGCGGCCCGGGCCAGTCGACAAGCCAGATCACCAGGGCGCCGACGCCGAGCGGCTACAGCACCCCTAACCCCTACCTGACCCGATAACGGAGGACCGATGGAGCAAGCGGCAAACAGCGGGTTCGCGTCCGGCGCGCTGCTCGTCCTGCTCGGGTCGCTGATCATCGCGCAGGTGACCGGCGGCCACGCGCTGCAGAATCTCGGCTGGGTCTAATGCGCGGGTTCCTGCTCGGCGCGCTGGTCCTGGTCTCCCTCGACGTCGTTCTCACGGCGCCGAGCTCGCGGGTAGCGCAGCTGCTGGCCACCCCCGCGGGATGGCTGGCCGCATGGTGCGACCCCCGGACGCCGCTTATCACGGCCCCCGGGTCGGCCCCGGCCAAGACGACGAACACGACCCCGAGCGTCGGGAGCTCGGTCGGAAACATCTTCCAAAAGCTCACCGGCATCTGAGAGGAACGGCAAGTGCGCACAGGTCAGAAGGTCATTTTCTGGGGATTCGTCGCCATCGGCGGCTACCTCGTCCTGACCAACTACAAGGGGTTCGTGGCGGACACCGGCAGCGCCGGCGGCGCCTCCGTCAATCTCATCAAGGCCTTTCAGGGGCGCTGATGAAGACCACCCGGCCGCAGGTCGACGTCTACCGGACCCCGGTCCGGGCGGCGGCGCCGCAGGCAATCGGCATCGCCCGCGCGCTCGGCGCCATGCTCGGGCGCGGCATCAACGGCCACACCGGCACCATCCGCTACGGGTACCCCGCGCTCGGCGACCGGAACAAGTTCGCCGGCTACGCCAACACGCCGCAGCTTTTCATGGGCTACGACCCGATGAAGGTCGCCCGCGGCGCGTTCCGCGGCGCCCCCGGCGCCCTGCCGTCGACGAGCAACCCGACGACCCTCCTTAACTCGCCCCTGCAGGCCTCGATGGCGACCGTCACCGCCGGCCAGCTCGCGGGGCAGAGCTGATGCCGGGGACCCCGCCGCCCGGCGGCCCCCCGGCCAAGGGCGGCAAGTTCGGCGCGTGGATCAAGAAGAACAAGACGGTTGCGATCGTCGGCGGCGGCGCGGCCGCGCTCGGCGCGCTGTACCTGCTCGGCAAGTCCGGGTCCGGGTCGGCGACGTCGCCGAGCTCGGGCACCACCGCGGCGACGACCGGCACCAGCGCCAGCCCCGACCCCAGCGTCTACGGCGGCGGCTACTACGGCGACGGCGGCAGCTCCAGCGACTACGCCGCGGAAATGGCCCAGCTGCAGAACTTCCTGAACAACTACACCGCCAGCACCGCCCCGGCCACGGCCACCAGCGGCGGCGCCGGCACCACCACCCCGCCCAAGACCCCGCCCAAGACCACGAGCCAGCCGCCCCCGGCCAAGGGCAAGGTAACCGCGCCGATCACGGTAACCAAGCCGAAGACCATCACGGTTAAGCCCGGCCAGACCCTCCTGTCCCTGTCCCAGCAGCTTTTCGGCACCAGCAACCGCACGCAGCTCGCCCACATGAACGGGCTGGGGACCGGCGCCGGACTGCGCACCGGCCAGGTTCTGAAGTACTGATGAGCACCACCGCGGCGGCGTCGACCTCCTGGTCGATCTTCACCGAGGGCGGCGGCCCCGGCGCCGCTTTGACGTGGGCGATCGATCTGCTTAAGGGCATCTCGGCGCCGCTCACCCCGGGTAACGAGCAGTTCGTCTACGACTGGGAGACGTCCGAGGGCGGCGGCGGCAAGTTCAATCCCCTCAATCAAGGGACTGACCCGGGTAACCCCGCGCTGACCAGCACCGGAAACCAGTACGGCGGCGGCGCCGCCGACTACGTGTCATGGTCGGCCGGCCTGCAGGGCGCCGAGGACTACCTGAACATGCCCGCATTCACCGACATCAAGGCAAGCCTGCAGGCGAACGACCCGGTACAGGCCCGCGCCGATCTCATCTCGTCACCGTGGGCCAGCTCGCACTACTACGGCGGATCCGGGTTCAGCACCGCGGCGGTGCCCGGCAAGGCCACCGCCCTGCCGAACGTGTCGACGTCGGCGCCGAGCTCGTCGAGCTCGGGGAGCTCGTCGATCCTCGGCAGCCTGACCAACCTCGGAAACGACTTCACCACCGCGGCGATCGTGACCCCCATCGTCATCGGCGGCGCCGCCCTGGTCGTGTGGGGATTCGCCCGCATGACCGGCACCAAAGCATCCACCGTGCCCGCCGCGGTGGAACGAGCCGGAACGGAAGCCCTAGCGATATGAAAACCCCTGGTCTCTACCGGCCCAGCAACGCCGACAAGAACGGGCCCGACCGGCCCAGCCTCCTACGGCCGCCGCTCGGCGGGGAGCGGAACGAGGCCCTGGCCGCCCAGCTGGTCGACCACCACAACGAGCAGGTGAAGGCCCTCGGCGACATCAGCGGCGCCCTGCAGGCGATGGCGCCGCAGGTGATCGGCCAGATTACGGCCGTGCTCGACGCCAACGGAACCGCCAACGTCCAGTACCGGGTGCCGTTCGCGTCGCTGTTCGTCGACTCGTTCTCGGCCGCCGTGCTGACCGTGGCCGCGGCGCCCCTGCAGTCGGCCGCCCCGAACGCCGGCCCCGGCGTCGCGCTGATCCGGGTCGGCGGGTACGCCGTGGTGAACCTGCGCGCCTACCAATGGTCGATCTACGGCGGCGCCGCCGGCGAGCGGGTCACGGTGACCGCGTACTCGCGCCCGCAGCCGCCGCTAGCGGGCCACTAGCCGCGGCCGCCCCGTGTACGACATCCGCGACCTGCTCGGCCACTGGGTAAAGCTCCCGCCCCGGAAGAACGAAAGCGGGATGTGCCCGCATCCCTGCTGCCGGGGGCGGCGGCCCCACCCCGACCGGTTCCCGGTGATCTTGTCCAAGCCGCTCGCCCGGAAGATGACCGGCGCCGAGCTGGAAAGGCACCTGCAGCGCCGCGACGTCGGCGACGACGGCGAGGCGGTTACCCGGGTCGTCGACGAGCTGCAGCGCCGCGAGGACAAGACCAAGCAGGACCGGCACCGGCGCCGCACCGGCCAGGAGTCCTACCGGCTGTGGCTCGAAAACGAGTGGATCCAGGCCGACGAGGCCACCCGCGGAAACATGCTCAACAAGCGCGGCCGCGCTAGGGGCGTCGACCCCCGGTCGCTCTGGACCGCCAACGACCGCACGAAGCAGGCCTACGCCAGCGAGGAACTACGCGCCTACTGGAACGCTCACCCCGTCCTGAGCTCGGCAGAGTTCGGCCGGCAGGAGTCTGCCGATCGAGCACGGCAGCGCCGCCGCACATCGTCCCTGTACGGGGTCTACTAGCCATGCACGGACTACTAGCCGACACGATCGCCACCGCGGCCGCGGGGGTGCTCGGCGCCCTCCTGCTGGCCCTCGGTAACGGCGTGCTGAGACTGGCCCGGAGCGTACGCGAAAGCGCGTCGGCGACCGGTGATCTCGTAGGCCAGGTGGCCAAGCTCCAGGAGGACTACCAGGGCACGCGCGAGCAAGTCGCGGTGCTGTGGGACCGCGAGCACTGGCCGATACCCTCCGGGCAATACCCGCCTCAACCCCAATGGAACGGAAAACGATGACCAACACCACCACGCCGACCCCGCCGAGCAAGGCCGACCGGCTCGCCCGCGGCCTGATCGGCGCCGGCGCCCTGCTGCACACCATCGGCGGCAAGATGCTGCAGGGCAACAACGACCAGTTGCGCGACGAGCTCGCCGCGGCGGCCGCCCGCGTCGACGAGCTCGGCGCCCACGTCGCCCACGTCGCGCAGCGCGCTTACGACGTCGGCCGCGCCCACCAGGCGGCCGCCGCCCCGTGGTCGACCGACGTTCTCGCCGACGTCGCCGCGCACCCGTGGACCGTGAACGCCGACGAGCTCGCCGGCGACGCCGAGCACCAGGGCGCCGAGCACTCGGCTAGCGATCCCGAAAACCCCGCGCTCGAGCGAATCTCTGACCAGCGTGTCGACGTCGCCGCGTCGGCGACGTCACGGGTCGACGAGTGGGCGGGCGCGGGGTACTCCACCGCGGCGCCGAGCTCGTCGACGTCGACCACCGCGGCGGCCGGGCAGTGAAGCGCGCCGGCCGCGGTCACATCATCGCCGACAAGCGCGTCGAGACCGCGGCCGGCGTCGCGCTGCTGATCGGCGGAATGGTCCTGCTCCGCGACGCCTACGAGCGCCGCGCGCAGGATCAGCCGCTATGGCTTCGCCCGTTCGCGTGGTGGTGACGTGGCGCCTTACCTGATCCCCCGGACGCAAAAGGTCACCCTGGACTCCAACGGCAACGGCACCGTGACCTTTGAAATCGACAACACCAATAAGCGGTGGGTGCTCGACTCGGTTCACGTCCAGGTGACCGACGCCAACGGCAACCCGCTGCCGACGTCGACCCCGGTTCCCGCGGTCAACTGCTACCTAAACTCGGTCACCCCGAACGGGTTCCGCGGCGGCACCCTCAGCGGCAACCTAGACACCGCGACCGGCCGCGCCATCCTCTACGAAGGCGACACGCTCTATGTCGTTTGGACCGGCGGCGCCCCCGGCACGGTCGGCAACGTCACGATTGACGGCACCTACGACGGCGCCGGATCAAAGATCGACGACTGATGTTCCAGTTCGGAAACCCGCCCGTCGGCGGCACGACGCTACTCATCCCGGCTATCGAGTCGCCGAATTTCGTCCACGGCGTTTCCGGCTGGAAGATCAGCCAAGACGGGTCGGCCGAATTTCAGAACATGATCTCCGGTTCGGTATTCCGCGGTACCAACTGGATTGAGAATCAGTTCGGCTCTTTCTACTACGTGAGCGCGACAGTAACCCCGGTCACGCTCGTGCAGCACGCGGCCAACTCCGGATCGTTCAATAGCGGCACCAGCGGAACAGTGTCCGTGCCCATCACCGCGGCCGCGCCCGGTAACTGCCTAGTCGCCGCGATTAGCATCGTCGGCTCAAACGGCGTCCCCTCAGTATCCGGCGTCGAGACAGGCAGCTCGGCGGAAAACTGGGCGATGGGCGTCGAGCAGGACGACAGCGGCAACACCGCGGCGGCCGCTATCTGGGTCGACGAGGACACCCCGGGCGGCGGCACCGCGATAAACGTGACCGCGGCGTTCGGCGCGACCGCCAGCGCGTCGAATGGCTGCGCTGTGTTCGTCGACGTCTACGAGTTCTCGGGCGTCGTCACGGTGTCGGCCGTCGACCGGACCAGCGTCGGCGCGCTCGGGCAAGACTCGCTCGCCTGGTCCAGCGGGTCGACCCCGGCGACCGCGCAGGCCTCCGAGGTCTGGGTGGGAGTCGTGACCGCTACCCCGGATACCGGGGGGGCGGGCACGGTGACCG
>Ga0070730_10006489_pt1 | contig 9999 bp, 9 predicted proteins | sample Coa_R1_3_FD_66447 | JGI IMG/M metagenome (GOLD analysis project Ga0070730, IMG submission 66447) | Surface soil microbial communities from Centralia Pennsylvania, which are recovering from an underground coalmine fire - Coalmine... | ecosystem: Environmental > Terrestrial > Soil > Unclassified ...
ATTGGGAGATATCGGCCAACGAAAACGGGCGGGCAGCTTCGCTGCCCGCCCGTTTTCGTTGGCCGATAATTCATCCGCGGCGGGCCCAGTGGACAATATTCGCGCGCATTGGTGATACAATCTTCACGTTCAAAGCCATGTTCCGACAATCCGGAGGCAGTGTATGACCGCGCTTGATTCCACGGTATCTTCCTTTATGGAAGGTCTGTTTTATCGTGGCCGCGAGGGCCACTTGAGCTTCATCGGCCACCGGCTGGCCGGCCTGGGCACCCTGCTTTTCCTCGCCATCCACATTCTCGACACCTCCACCGTCTATTTTGGCAAGCAGCTCGGCATGCCCGGCCTCTATCAGCATGCCGTCGATATCTACCGCAGCACGCCCTTCATGTTGGGCGAGATCATGCTGGTGGCGGCTGTCTTTTATCACGGCGTCAACGGCCTCAAGATCATCCTGTTCGACACCTTTCCCAACTGGTGGCAGGTGGACCGCGAGCGCCAGACCTTCTGGCGCGTGGCCATCATCACCTTGGTGCTGTGGGCGCCGGCCGCCGCCCTGATGCTCAACTCGCTCTACCAGAACAATATCGCCGGGGCGCCACCTACCAACCTCAGCACCGCCCAGGTGGCCTACGAGACCAACCTGTCGCTGGCCATCGTGCCGGTGGCGTTCTTCCTGATCCTGGGCCTGCTGGTGGTGGGCGCCAAGATCCAGGCACCGGCGGCCAGCACGGGCCGGCGGGTGGCCGTGCCGGCCAAGACCATCGACACCTACATCTGGCAGTTCATGCGCTGGAGCGGGGTGCTGCTCATCCCGCTGGCCTGGGGGCACGTGGTGCTGCAGGATGTGCTGGTCGGCGTGCATTCGATTAACATCGACTTTGTGGCCCTGCGCTGGGCCACCACCGGTTGGCGCATTTACGACATCGCCCTACTGGGCTTTGCCTTTGGGCACGGCATGTTCGGCCTGCGCAGCGTGGTGACGGATTACATTCACAACCCGCGCACGGTGCGGGTGCTGATGTGGGTGATGTTTATCGGCTGGCTGGTGATCAGCGGCATCGGGGCGTATGCCATCGTGGGCGGCGTGGCCCAGTAGGCGGCGGTCCGCTTGAGCAGCATGGCGCCTGTGAACCACACGTCGACGGAAGCGACGGCGGAGCGCCAGCGCGACAGGCTGGTGGCGGCGCTGCGCGAGCGGGGCGTGGATTACCTGGCCCCCAGCGATGCCGCCGGCGAGCCGCTGAGTGATGAGGAGTTGATTGCGAGCCTGGCGGCGCACGACGACGCCCGGCTGCGGCAGGCGCTGATTGCGCTGTTCATGCTGCACCCCGGCCTAGCGCCCCTGGTGCCGCCGTTGCGCGCGCGGTTGGCGCCGGCCGCGGCGGTGGAGCTGACGGTGCACTATCTGGCGGCGGTCTATTCGCAGAGCATGTGGCGCATCCGGCTGGATCACTATTTGCCGCCCACACCGGACTTGCCGGACTATTTTTCGGCCGAGCTGGAGTTGCCAGACGCGCTGGATGAGTACGGCAAAGCCGGCCTATACGCGCTGGCCGATTGGCACGCCGCGCACGTGCCCTGGCGGGCCAACCACTTATCCGAGTATGAGGGCGTGGCCGAGCTGTTGTTGGGCCGGCTGTGGCTAAAGGCGCAACGGCGTGTCGCTGCGGCAGGGGGTTAACCGGGAGCGGATCAGCCTGCTGCTCCGAGAAGTCGGCCAGCGCTACCACCAGCCCGCCCGCCTGCACCTGGTGGGCGGGACATCGCTGGTATTTGAAGGCTATCGCGAGCTCACGCTGGACGTGGACCTGACCATTGAAGTTTCAGTGGATGACCACAGCCAACTAGTTCGGACGCTGCAAGAAATCATGCTGGCGCTCGACATCAATATCGAAGAAGCCTCGCCGGGCGATTTTATTCCGCTGCCCGCCGGTTATGCCGAGCGGCATGAATTTATTGGGCGCTTCGGCCAGGTGGATGTTTTTCACTTCGATTGGTACAGCAATGCGCTCAGCAAAATTGAGCGTGGCCGGCAGCAGGATCTGAAGGATGTGGTAGCCATGCTGCAGCATGAACGCATTGAGTGGTCTCGGCTCGACAGCATGTTTCATGAAATTTTGCCGCTGATGGGCAAGAAAAGTCTCCGGCAAAAACCAGGAGACTTTGCCATGAATTTCCAAGCGCTCGCAGCGCTCTGGCACTCAGCAGGAGGAACGCTTTGACTCAGCATCACCAATTTGACGCCATCATCGTCGGCGCGGGCGGCGCCGGCCTAATGGCCGCCCTGCACGCCTCCAAGCTGGCCAAGGTGGCGGTCATTTCCAAGCTCTATCCCACCCGCTCGCACACCGGCACCGCCCAGGGCGGCATCGCCGCGGCGCTGGGCAACATGGAAGAAGACCACTGGGAATGGCACATGTATGACACGGTGAAGGGCGGCGACTACCTGGTGGACCAGGACGCGGCCGAGATCCTGGCCCGTGACGCCATCGACGCCATCATCGAGCTGGAGCACATGGGCCTGCCCTTCGACCGCACGCCCGAGGGCCGCATCGAGCAGCGCCGCTTTGGCGGCCACACCGCCAACTATGGCGAGCGGGCGGTGATGCGCTCGTGCAAATCGGCGGACCGCACCGGCCACATGATCCTGCAAACGCTGTATCAGAACTGCGTCAAGCAGCAGGTGACCTTCTTCGACGAATATTTCGTGGTCGATCTGTTGTTCAACAACGCCGTCGGCGGCAGGGTGTGCTGCGGCGTGGTGGCCATGCACATCGATTCGGGCGAGATGCACGTCTTCCACGCCAAGGCCGTGCTGCTGGCCTCGGGCGGCTTTGGGCGCATGTTCAAGATTACCTCCAACGCTCACTCGCTCACTGGCGACCCGGTGGCCGCCGCTTTCCGGCGCGGCCTGCCGCTGGAAGACATGGAGTTTTTCCAGTTCCATCCGACCGGCATTTATCGAATGGGCATCCTGCTCTCGGAGGCAGCCCGCGGCGAAGGCGGCGTGTTCATCAATGGCCTGGGCGAGCGCTTCATGGAGCGCTACGCGCCCAACCTGAAAGACCTGGCCTCGCGCGATGTGGCCTCGCGCAGCATGTATTTGGAGATCAAGGCCGGCCGCGGGATCAACGGCAAGGACTACGTCTATCTCGACATCCGGCCCGAGTCGATCAACAAATACAAGAGCGCGCCCGGCGGCCGCACCGTGACGGCCGAAGAGCTGGAAGCCAAGCTGCCCGACATCATCGAGATGATGCGCGTGTACCAGGGCGTGGAGCCCATGAAAGAGCCAGTGCCCATCCAGCCCACCGCGCACTACGCCATGGGCGGGCTGCCCACCGATAACGACGGCCGTGTGCGCGCCGACGCCGGCGACGGGCTGGTGCCCGGCCTGTTTGCCGCCGGCGAATGCGCCTGCGTGTCGGTGCACGGCGCCAACCGCCTGGGCACCAACAGCCTGGTGGACCTGGTGGTGTTTGGCCGGCGCGGCGGCAAGGCCATGGCCGAGTTCTGCCAGCAGGCCAGCTTCGCCGCGCTGCCCGCCAACCCGGAGGCCGAGGCGGTGGCCGAGCTGGAGCGCATCCGCACCAAGACCGGCCAGGAAAAAGCCGCCCGCCTGCGCGACGAGATGCAGAACATCATGATGGACAACGTCAGCGTGTTCCGCGACGAGCCGCTGATGCGCGTGGCGCTGGACAAGGTGCGCGAGCTTAAGCGCCGCTTCCAGCAGGTGCAGATCGACGACAAGGGCAAGCGCTTCAACACCGATCTGCTGGAGACCTTTGAGCTGGGCTGTCTGCTGGACCTGGCCGAGGTGACCACCGTCTCGGCCCTCAACCGCACCGAGAGCCGCGGCGGCCATTCGCGCGAGGATTTTCCCAAACGCGACGACGTGAACTGGCTCAAACACACCTTTACCAGCATCGCCCAGCCTTCCGGCGCCGGCCTGACCCAGGGCGAGATGGCCGTCACCTACCGGCCGGTGGTCATCACCAAGTTCCAACCTAAGGAAAGAACTTATTAGGGTTGATATATTTTTCCGCGGGGCCTATCAGCAGCACGGCGTGCCGCTGATAGGCCCCGCGGAAAGAAAGCATAACGATGAAGATATCTCTAAAAATCAAGCGCTTCAATCCGGAGAGTGACCAGAAGGCCCACTGGGAAACCTATGCCCTGGAGGTGGAGCCGGCCGACCGGCTGCTGGATGCGCTGCACCAGGTGAAGTGGTATCAGGATGGGACTCTGGCGCTGCGCCGCTCGTGCGCGCACGGCATTTGCGGCTCGGACAACATGCGCATCAACGGCCACAATTTGCTGGCCTGCAAAACGCTGATGAGGGACGTGGTCAAGGAAGGCGGCACGGTAACCGTGGAGCCCATGCTGGGCCTGCCGGTGATCAAGGATTTGATCGTCGACATGGAGCCCTTCTTCGCCCACTATCGCTCGGTGATGCCCTATTTCATTAATGACGAGCCGCTGCCGGCGGATGGCCGCGAGCGGCTGCAGTCGCCCGAGGCGCGCGAGCGCTTTGACCAGGGCACCAAGTGCATCCTGTGCGCCGGCTGCACCACCTCCTGCCCCTCGTTTTGGTCCAACGGCAACTACGTCGGCCCGGCGGCCATCGTGCAGGCCCACCGCTTCATCTTTGACGACCGCGACCGCGCCGCCGAGGACCGCCTGGAAGTGCTCAACGAGCAGTTTGGCGTGTGGCGCTGCCGCACCGTCTTCAACTGCACCGAAGCCTGCCCGCGCGGCATCCCCGTCACCCAGCTCATCGGCGAGATCAAACAGGCCCTGACTACCGGCAAGCTGGATTAATTTTCCAAAAGAAAACAAGATCGCCGGCACTGCGTGCCGGCGATCTTGTTTTCTTTTAAGTCTCTCCTACCACATGCCCTGCACCGCGGCGCGGATGGACTGGTCATACACAGCGCGCACGGCGCGCATCGCCTCATCGGACAGCGGCGGCAGATCGGCGGCGGCGGCATTCTGTTCTTCCTGCGAGGCGGTGCGGGCACCGGGGATGGCGCAACTGACGGCCGGAAACATCAATATCCAGCGCAGCGCGAATTGAGCCAGCGACAGACCGGCCGGCTGGATTGGCCGCAGGCGCTCGACCGCGGCCAATCCGTCGTCATACGGCACGCCGGAGAAGGTTTCGCCCTTGTCGAAATACTGCCCCTGGCGGTTGAAGCTGCGGTGATCGTCGGCGGCGAAGGTGGACTGCGCCGTGAGCTTGCCGGTAAGCAGGCCGCTGGCCAGCGGCACCCGCGCCAGGACGCCGATTTGTTTTTCCTGGGCCAGCGGAAAGAATTCTTCGGCCGGTTTGAGCCGGAACATGTTGAAGATGATCTGGACCGTTTGGAGGTTGGGGTGCTGCGCCGCCCGTCGGGCCTGATCCACCGTTTCCACGCTGACCCCGTAGTAGCGGATCTTGCCGGCCGCCACCAGGGCATCCAGGATACCGAACACTTCCGGCATGTCATAGACCGCCGACGGCGGGGTGTGCAACTGCAGCAGGTCGAGCGCCTCCGACCCCAGATTCTTCAGGCTGCGTTCCACCCAGGCGCTCAGGTTGGCGCGCGTGTAGCCTTCCGGCGCCTGTTTGGGCAAACGGCGGCCGGCCTTGGTGGCCACGTAAATGGTGTCGCCGGGATGATCGTTCCGCAGTTGGCCGATCAGCCGTTCGCTGCGGCCATCGCCGTAAACATCGGCCGTGTCGATAAAATTGACCCCCAGCTCGACGGCGCGATTGAGCGCCTGCAGGGATTCAGTGTCATCGGCCGCGCCCCACGAGCCGCCGATGGCCCAGGCGCCAAAGCTGATGGCGGAGACTTTCATATCCGTGCGGCCGAGCTGGCGGTATTGCATGGTTGCCTCAAATCTGTGCGGTGGTCTCGGAATGAGTTTGGACCAAAAGGCAGACCCAGTCATTATAGAGGGTCTTCCCAATAACCCCAGCCCCCCAGCGGGGAGAACTGCCGAAAACGGATCGGGTGATGCGCACGCTTTGCGTGCGCATCACCCGATCCGTTTTCGGAACACAACTATAATCACGGTCAAACTTATTCCGGAGTTGGATCAGCACATGACCGAACTCGAAACCGTCCTCGCCAGTATTCGCAAATTGCTAGCCGCGCGCGGGCTGGAGGCCCTGCTGCTCCAGCGCGTGAGTAGCTTTGCCTGGGCCACCTGCGGCGCCGCTTCGTACATCAACACCGCCGCCACCAACGGAGTGGCCGCGCTGCTGGTCACGCCCGGCGCGCACTACCTGACCACCGACAACATTGAAGCCCCGCGCCTGGAGCGCGAAGAGAAGCTGGCCGAGCAGGGCTGGAAATTCGAGCTTAGCCCGTGGTACGAGCCCTCCGGCGCCGTGGCGCGGCTGGCCGCCGGCCTCAAGCTCGCCGCCGATGGCCCCTATCCGGGCGCGGTGGATCTGTCTTCCGAGATCGCCGAGCTGCGCAGCGTGCTGACGCCGGAGGCTATCGTGCGTTTCCGCTGGTTGGGCCAGGCCACCGCCGAGGCGATACAGGCAGCGGCCGCGGCGGTGCGGCCAAAGCAATCAGAGTTTGAAATTGCCGCCCGCTTGATGCTGGAGGCCCAAAGCCGCGGCGCGCAGCCCATTGTGGTGCTGGTCGCCACCGACGAGCGCATCTTCAACTTTCGCCATCCGCTACCTACGGCCAAACGGCTCGACCACTATGCCATGCTCATCTTGTGCGGCCGCCAGCATGGGCTGGTGACCTCCATCACCCGGCTGGTGCATTTTGGCCCACTTCCGGCCGAGGTGCGCCGCAAAGCCGAAGCCACCGCCCGCATCGACGCGGCCATGATCGCCGCCACCCGGCCCGGCGTCACCGTGGGCGATGTGTTCCAGAAAACGATTGAGGCCTATGCCCAGGCCGGCTACCCGGACGAGTGGAAGCTGCATCACCAGGGCGGCCCGGCCGGCTACGAGCCGCGCGAGCTGCTGGCCACGCCTGGCTCACCATTCAAGGTGCGGGCCGGCCAGGTCTACGCCTGGAACCCGTCCATCACCGGCACCAAGTCGGAAGATACGATCCTGGTGGGGGCCGAGGGCCAGCCGAATGAGGTCCTGACCGCCACGCCGGGCTGGCCGATGCTAAGCGTCACGGTTGACGGCCAGACCTACGAGCGGCCGGCCATTGGGGAGCGCTGAGCGCGATGCGAGTGGCTCGCCTGCACGGCGTGGGCGATGTGCGCCTGTCGGACGAACCAATGCCCACCCCCGGCCCAGGCGAGACTATGGTGCGCGTCAGCGCGGTGGGTATCTGCGGCTCGGACCTGCACTGGTACGGCCAGGGCGGCATCGGCGATGCAACACTGGACCGGCCGCTGGTGGCCGGCCACGAATTTGCCGGGGTGACTGCCGACGGCCGGCGCGTGGCGGTGGACCCAGCGGTGCCGTGCAACACCTGCGACATGTGCCTGGCCGGCCACCCCAACCTGTGCCGCCACCTGCGCTTTGCCGGGCACGGCGCCGAGGACGGCGGTCTGCGCGAGTGCGTGGCCTGGCCCGAGCGCTGCCTGGTGCCGCTGCCCGATCGACTTAGCGCGGCCGCCGGCGCGCTGCTCGAGCCGCTGGGCGTGGCCATTCACGCCGTTGACCTCGGCCATGTGCGCGCCGGCGCGACAGTGGGCGTCTTTGGCTGCGGGCCGATTGGCCTGTTGGTGCTCCAGGTGGCGCGGGCGGCCGGCGCCTCCGATCTGTGGGTAAGCGAGCCGCTGCCGCACCGGTTCACGGCCGCGCAGGCCTGGGGCGCCAAACAGTGGTCGCCTGGCCGCGAGGTGGATGTGGCCTTCGAGTGCGCCGGGGTGGCGGGCGCGCTGGACGACGCGCTGGCCGCGGCCCGGCCCGGCGGCCGGGTGGTGTTGGTGGGCATCCCCGACGACGACCGTACCGTGTTCACGGCCTCCGTCGCGCGCCGCAAGGGACTCACCTTATTGCTCTCGCGGCGCATGAAGCACACCTATCCGCGCGCCCTCCGCCTGGTGCAAAGCGGCCAGGTGGACGTTGAGGGGCTGGTCACGCACCGTTTTCCATTGGAGCAATCGCCGGCCGCCTTCGAAGCGGCCCAGCGGCGCGAAGGACTGAAAGTCATTGTCGAACCGTAGAGTGGAAAAAGTCTGTCGAAACGGTAGGCCACCGTCAACAAAGCTGACGGTGGCCTACCGTTTCGACAATATTTTCTAAATCGCGGGGTGTGTCATGAGCAAACGCAAATACGCCATCGGCGTCGATTTCGGCACCGAGTCCGGCCGGGCGGTGCTGGTGGACGTGGCCAATGGCCGCGAGCTGGCCACCGCCGTCTACAACTATTCACATGGGGTCATCGATGAAGCCCTGCCGGTGGAGGGCAAGCCGGTGCGGCTGGAGCCCGATTGGGCGCTGCAAGACCCGCTGGACTACGTACGCACCTTCAAGCGCGCCGTGCCGGCCGTGGTACGGCAGGCGGGGGTGGACCCGGCGGACGTGATCGGCCTGGGCATCGATTTCACCGCCTGCACCATGCTGCCGGTGCTGGCCGATGGCACGCCGCTGTGCGAGTTGCCCGACCTGCGGCGCAACCCGCATGCCTGGGTGAAGCTGTGGAAGCACCACGCCGCGCAGCCCGAGGCCGACAGGATCAACGCCACCGCCCGCGCCATGGGTGAGCCCTGGCTCGACCGCTACGGCGGCAAGATTTCGTCCGAGTGGTTTTTCTCCAAAGCGCTGCAAATCCTGGACGAGGCGCCCGAGATTTACAACGCCGCGGGCCGGCTGCTGGAGGCCGCCGACTGGGTGGTGTGGCAACTCACCGGCCAGGAGACGCGCAACTCGTGCACCGCCGGCTACAAGGCGCTGTGGTCCAAGCGCGACGGCTTTCCGGCTGACGCGTATTTTGCCGCGCTCGACCCGCGCCTGGAGCAGGTGATCGACACCAAGCTCTCGCGCACGATTGTACCCATTGGGGACCGGGCCGGCGGGCTGACGGCCCAGGCCGCGCGCTGGACCGGCCTGAAGCCCGGCACCCCGGTGGCGGTGGCCAACGTGGACGCGCATGTGTGCGTGCCGGCCGCCACGGTCACCGGCACCGGCCGCATGGTGGCCATCATGGGCACCAGCATCTGCCACATGGTGCTGGGCGCCGAAGAGAAGCTGGTGCCCGGCATCTGCGGCTACGTGGAAGACGGCATCATCCCCGGCCTGTTCGGCTTTGAGGCCGGCCAGTCGGGCGTGGGCGATATCTTTGCCTGGTTCGTGGACAACGCCGTGCCGCCGGCTTATCACGCCGCTGCCCGCAAGCGCAAGCTGGACCTGCACCAACTGCTGGAGGCCGAGGCCGCTCAACTGGCGCCGGGCGAATCGGGCCTGCTGGCGCTCGACTGGTGGAACGGCAACCGCTCGGTGCTGGTGGATGTGGACCTGAGCGGGCTGCTGGTCGGCGCCACGCTGGCCACCCGGGCGCCCGAGATCTACCGCGCGCTGATCGAGGCCACGGCCTTTGGCACGCGCGTGATCGTGGAAGCCTTCGACAGCCACGGGGTGGCGGTGAACGAGATTATCACCTGCGGCGGGCTGCCCGAGAAAAACAAGCTGCTGATGCAGATCTATGCCGACGTCACTGGGCGCGAGCTCAAGGTGTCCGCCGCGCCCCAGACCCCGGCGCTGGGCTCAGCCATGTTTGGCGCGGTAGCGGCCGGCCGCGCTGCTGGCGGCTATGATTCGATCCTGGACGCGGCCCAGAAGATGGCCCGGCTGAAGAAGCAGACTTTCAAACCGCAGCCCAAGGCACAAAAGGTTTATGATCAGCTTTACCAGGACTACCTGGGCCTGCACGACTACTTTGGGCGCGGCGGCAACGACGTGATGAAGCGCCTGAAACACCTTAAGAGCGAGGTGTACATCGCGAAGGAGCCGCTCAATGCTTGAGGCGCTGCGCCATGCTTGACGCTCTGCGCAAGCAACTCTACGAGCTGCACCTGGAGCTG